>Ga0209589_1000248_pt1 | contig 67010 bp, 30 predicted proteins | sample CowpeawhiteBW_FD_187525 | JGI IMG/M metagenome (GOLD analysis project Ga0209589, IMG submission 187525) | Root nodule microbial communities of legume samples collected from California USA - Cow pea white BW (SPAdes) (version 2) | ecosystem: Host-associated > Plants > Roots > Nodule | place: USA... | reverse complement strand
TCAATAATAATGCACAGATGAGTTGCTCCATATTCTCTCATTCTCTATTCTCTCTTGTTTTTTCTCTTCTCTATTATCTGTCGTCATTCTCTATGCTATTCACTTTATTTCATAACAGATTCATGTTATTTTAACTCTTATTAATTAAATTTACTTCAAATTTAAAATTAAATTGTTAGATTTTAAATTCAATTCACTTAATTAAATTTCAGTTAAATATACTTTTTTTTTTAATTTTAAAAATTTAAATCTCAATTCACTTAATTAAATTTAAATTGAATTTATATTTAATTATTTTTAGATTTTTGAAATCCAAATTAACATGTGTCTAAATCGAACCACGATACAAGTTGATGATTGAGATTATTCAATTCCAACCAAAGATTAATTAAGTCAAATATATTTAAAGATCGGCCTTAACAAAAGATCGACTAAAATCGATTTCGGTTAAAAATCAGTTTGACTCGATCATGACAACAAAATTAACCTTAATAGATATATTTTATCTTTTTTTAAATACTACTTACAAAGTCACTTTTTTATAATAATGATAAATTTATTGTTATTATTATAATTATGAAATTAAATATATTTAATTTTATAGTTTTAGCGTAAATAATTTTTATTTATTTTATAAATAATTTTATAATTAAAATATTTAAGTTTAGAAAAACAGCCAAACTTAAAAAAATACCTAAAATGTAAATTTAATAAAATAATAATTTAATTTTTTTAAATAATAAATTGAAAATAAATATTATATTAAAAAGAATTCTTCATATCAAGATTTATCATATCAGGCAAAAGTAATACCAGGTTTTTCTAATAAAAAACATAGATACTTATTTATCATTTCCTTATCTACATTATTTGCTTTTAAATTATTAAGGTTCTCTTCCTATTTCATATTATTATTTGTATCAAATTACAGAAAATATTTTTTTTATTAAAGCCTTGAAAGATCATGTTTGTTTTGTTTTATATTTATTTTTTAAAATACTCAATAAATATATAGACAAATATACATAAAGGTATCAGGAATTAAAATAGATATATGTTTTTATTTATTGATTTTTTTTCTTGACATCCTACTTACAAAGGAAGCAAAATCTTTTTACCTCACATTATTACGATTACTAGAAGATTTGAAAAATAATTTATCCTTAAGTTTTAATTAGTGAAAAGAAAAATTGTGACATAAGATTGGTTTCTGGCAATCTAATGATGCATATAACGTAACTAATGGTCGATTTTTTTGTGTGTGATAGTGAATTCACCTTGAAAACATGAATTATGCATATGCTAGTTCAAAATTTTTTAAAATCACTAAATATAATTAAAATCTATATCTCAGTCCAATTGAACAGTGAATTTTAATTTAAAATATGTGTTGTGATAAATATATTACAGATGAGGATATTTGGGCATAAAATATAATACGTCTATTAAATATCTTAAAATAATAATAATAATAATATTTTAATTAAATTTATTTCATATTTAATTTAAAATTTTAATATAAATTATTATATTATTAAAATGGGTGGTAAGATTAATGTCATTTTTGTTAAAGAATTATAAATTTTTATTATCTCATCTCTATCGTTAAAAGTAAAATGCATATTCATCTCCATTACCGTATTTAATAAACATAAAACTTTTGTTTCATCTCATTCTTAGTATATAATGGGACCTAACTTGTCCATAAATGAGTTTTTTACTATTCCATATTAACTAATTACTTCTATACAAAATAAAAATCACAAAAAAATATTATATTATCAAATACTTATATCAAAATATCGTATATATTGTCATATATTTAGAAGAAAATAATAACGGTATAACTTTTGAATTATGACTACTTAATAAAAATTGAATAAATGAAATAATTATATAAAATGTTACACAATAATACCCACTTAAAATTTTGTAACAATTAAGACATTCATTAATTTTTAAAACATTATAGAAACAAAATTGACAAAATTAAAAGAGTATTAAATTTTTTTTTGACAAAATTGAAGTTTAAAAATATTTCAATAATCTCTTTAAATTTCAATAAACTACAATAAAATATTTTGTATACACGGATAAAAAATATAATATACTACTTAAATAAAATTATTCTATAAAAAATATTAAATTAATAATAATTTAATTTAAAACAGTGACAATAATATTAAATTATTATATTATAGTAAATGAAAAATCTTTATATAATTATTGAAAAATTACTTGAGTTAAAAAAGTTAATTATTACAAAATTTATTACTAAAATATTGTAATTAATGAAAAATAATAAAAAATATTAAAAAAATAAAAAATATTAAATGTGTCGTAAAAAAATTTAATATACCACAGAAAATTATACTAAAAAAATGCATAGTTAAATATATTATAAGATAAAAAATATGAATATTTCAAAAAACTTTTTGACTATAGAAATAGTCAAATTATTTGGAAGATAATAAAAATTATTTAAATAATTTTTTTAAATTAAACAGAAATTAACAATCAAATAAAAAAGATAAGTTTTTTCGTCGTAAGGAAAGATTTATGTTATTAAATTCGTAAAATAATCAAATATTCTCATAAAAAATATTAAAAAAAATTAAATAATAAAATTAATATAATATTAATAATACATTATTTAAACATAACTATAAAATAATATGTAACTGAGTAATCTTGTAAATATAAAATAAGTTAAATAATTAAAAGAAAAAATATGTAAGAAAATAATTACGAAACTAATTATTAAAATAATAATTATATGTATATACATAATTTTTTACTTTATCTAATAAATTATAAATATTTTAATAATTTAAATAAGATGAAATAAAACAAAAATAATATCGAGACAAAGATAAATGCGAAATGAATCAAATATATAAATGTCCATATTCTTCTCATCCAAAATTAAAAAGGTTAGATATTATTGGTATAGAAAGGCAAGGATCTAAATTTTTTGTGTAATATAAATTCAAAAAAGTATTTATAGAGATATATGTATTTGCCATCCCATTTTCTCTCTATCTATATATATTTTTCTTTCTTTTATTTGATAACCAAATTACAACATCTCTACCTAAAATGAGTGCAATGATGAATAAATAGCATTGGATCCAAACTATTTTCCAATCTTCATTTCATTTTATTTTATTGTTGGCTGCCCCTCTCAGGAAATGAAAAGACGTTTACTTATACCTCTGACATGTCTATATCTGCAACACATATAATGTAGTGAATATTTTTTCGGAGATAAATAGCAATCATACACTTTATTTCTGGTAGTGAGATGAAAAGGTGAAAATTATTTTTGCAATATTTTTAAAGAGAAGGATAAAAATAAATATAGATTCTCCACTATTTTTTATGTATTGTTTCTCTTTTATATTTTCAAAATATATTAATAGTTATTAATTTTAAAATTTTAAAATATATTAAAATAATGTGTTTTTAATATTAAGAAGAAAAAACGACATCAAAAGCAGAGAAATTGAACTCGATAAAAATTAGATTATGTGAATGGTATTAAATAAAGAAGAACAATACGAAGAACAGTAACATATCTATTTTTATTATTATCTTTAATTTTAGACTCATAAAGTTTAATTGTAAGTTTGATTATATAACATAATATCGAACGTCAAATAGTAAATGGTTGATGCGAGTAATAATAATATTAATAATCTAACGTGAGTTCAACATTTTTTAAAATGAATAAAAATGTCAGAAGTAAAATTAAAAAAAGTACAGAATTAAAATGGAAAATTACTCAAACGAGGGCTTTGTTTGTTTGAAGGGACTTCATACAATTCACCTAGTTGGAACCCACCTTTCACAATCATTGTGGAGTTTTGTAGGACCCATGCCCCTACCATTTGGGCCTTTTCCCCTAATACTCAAACAACTTCTATCTCTCTATCTCTCTCTCACTATCTTCTTTTTGACTTGGACTTTCTCTCCCACACCAACTCTCTCACGCAATAATCTTCCCTTCGCTTCTGCAACAATAATACAACACTGCATACATATCCTCCCTTCAACATCGTCTTCCTCCTTCTCGCTCTTCAACTCCTATCTCACATCTCTTCCCTAACCTGCGCACCCCACCTCGCCCATAGGCGTAATGCGCCACCACCATCGCTTCCACTGGTTGAAAGCCTTCACCACCTTCTCTTTTCTCTTCTTCTCTTCCGCTTCAGCCGTAACAACTCCCACCCCACAGCTCAGTAAGTTCACACTTCCTCGCAATACAAAAACTTTTGAAAAGAAAAACAAAGAAAAAACCACCCCACTTCTTTTTTCTCAAGACACACGCTTCAGTTCTAACTTCTCACGTTTTTTTTTTTGTTTTTTCAGGTGGTGGGGCTGTGAATCACCTTAACCGGGAAGAGAAGCAAAATGGGTCACCGGCGGTGCCGGTGGAGAGACTTGTGGCTGGGGAGAAGAGATTCGGCGGGCCGGGGTCGTCGCCGCCGTCGTGCAGATCCAAGTGCGGTTGGTGCAGTCCTTGCACACCCGTTCACGTTCCAGTTCAACCCGGTTTAATAATTCGCCTCGAGTACTACCCAGAAGCATGGCGTTGCAAGTGTGGGAACAAGCTTTTTATGCCATGACGTTAATAAATTAGCATATATAGTTATGGATTATAAAAATCCTAGTACAAAAGAAGAACACAAACGTTGGCAGAAGCGAGCAGAAGAACATTGCAGACACTAGCAGCAGCCGTCTTAAATTTTCCCTTTGGGGTATTTGTTTATTTTTATCTCAGTGTTAGTGCCTTTCGTGCACTGATTAATGTTGCTGAGGTTGGGTTGTTTAAGAGTACTATGTTTATAGTATTATTGATGTTTATAGTATTGATTTTTGGATTAACCTTTTGAGGGAAGGAGGGAGGGACAGTCAGGAGGGGAGTGTTGGGAATGTAAGATGTTCAGGTGGGATTACCGAGACGAATATCTTAAACCTTTCTCTGCTTTTAACACACTACACTCCTACTTCTCTATCTGTATACGTTTTCATTCCCCTTTTGGTGTATGTTTCTGGCACCTTGCAATGCATCACCACCCTACCACCCTCTATATATTATTACAAGTCAATGAAGGTTCTAAGCTGTAATTATGATGAGTATAGTCTCTCTTCAGATAACCATCATATGGATGCATAGCATCTATTTGAATGATGCTGGATAGCTACCGGGGTTAACTTGCTCAACTTTTGTTTGTATTTGTAGTGGTTGAAGTTTGTGCTACCTTACTGTTTTAAGGCATTTAGGTTTTTGAGGTTGCATTCTTAATTTTTCATTGTTTGGATTTTGTACTTTTGAGGATTTGTTATCACGCGACCTGTCTCATCGCTCTCGGTCATTGGCTTCACAGAGAGTTTTTAATTTGAACTATGTGAGAGTTGTTTATATGCGCACGCGCCGGTTCCCCCTTCTCCCCCCTTTCATTTTCCATTAAATGTGCACAAGCCAACAAGTGGTGTTTTCACCTCTGCAGAAAGCAACGTTTGACACAGCAACAAGTTCTGAGTGATATACTTACCATTATGTGGGGAGAATGGACGAAGTAACAAACGAAACACAGTCATGGGGGTGCATTTGTTTGTTTCATTATAGTGTCTATGATAATGGACGTGAGTTATTGTTTTTTGACCGTACAAGTTGCCACTTTTCCCCATTGTTGTCCTTGTTTATGTTCCTTTCATTTCTTCATATACCTTCTCAGGCGACTTAACATTTAACCTAATGAAGTGTATTCTTCCTTTTCTCTTTGTTTTGAAGCATTAGTTTCAGTATTCCCACCGGCTAGAATGACCACTTAAATTCAAACCCTATGCATTAACACTTCCAAGTGCATCTAGTGCGTCTTTGTGTACCATGTGGAAGCATGGATTAGTTTAATAAAAAATCTTAAGTTTAAAGTATGTAATTATGTTCAACATTTCAAAGGTAGATTCTATTCTGTACATAATAATTTTACATAACACGAATGAAATTTATGCAAGAACACTTGTGGGAACCATGGATTCTCTCCTAAATATCGCTCCTATGATTGAAAGTGAGATTTGATTTTAAAAAGGTTTCAATTATTGTAAGATGTTTTAGTGATGAATGGAACCAATGTTTCTGATTTTAGCTTGTTCACTTTTTTGAAGGGGTCCATGCTTATACACACGAAACCAAAAATGAAACTAGGTCCCATGATGCGTATTTCTGAAAATGCCATGCACAACTTCCTCCACCATATGAATTATGAGGCAAAAACATTGCGTAAACTGGTTGACAAATGGATTAGTGATGCACATCAAACGGCGGAGAGACTCTGTCCTGTTTACTTTTGGGAGTATATTAAAGTTGATGTCTCTTTTGAATGAACCTAATTCATAAATCCTAGATTAAGATATATGTGACTTTGAACTTGATATGTTTCCCAAAGAAGAATAAAATAATGGGCCAACAATTATGGATAGATGATAGTATTATTGTAGTGGATGACATGTGAGTGACGAGTGTTGGCAGTGAAGAAGAGAGAATTCGGGAATTCGCCCCAAAATTGCAGTACACACACGAGGGGGAGAAAGCTCCTTTCTCTGCAATTGGGTTGAACAGAGATACAGAGTTGCTTTGGCTGGGTAACCCTGCTGTCAGTGTTGCTTGTATCAATTGAGGTAAAAGTAAAAACTGGCAAAAGGAAAGTCCCCATTCACAAAATAACGCAACAACTCTCTCTACCCACTTAACCCTTCTTTTTTTCAAACCATTCTTTCATCTGAGCATTTCCACTCCCAAAACAGAAATCTGCTATTGGGATGGTTAATAATTACTAAAACCTATCAATCCAGTAAGTACACAGATTTTTTTCTCTATATTTGCGTTACTAAATTAATCATTTTCTGTATCCATTAACATATGTATGGTTTTAAAAAATTAGCTGGCTCTGATACACAGAGAGATGTACAGCCCGAGAAGTGTGTCTGCTTTTTCACGAGGCCTGGCAGTGCTGTTGTTTTTTGTTTGTTTTTTTCTTTTCTTCTTGCACTTATAATATGTCACAGTCCCACAGAAAAACATGTATTTAGTAGTTTTATTTCAGGGTTTGACAAGACACATTGACAATGAGACGGGAAAATGGATGAAGCGGTTTTGCTCCAAAAATTGACATTGAAAATCCTGAAACCTAATCAGGATGCCCATTACACCACACACATGAACATGACAGCACCCCACCATCTTCAAAGTGTGGTTAAGTTTCTGAAAACGATGTGATGTCTGATTAGACTGTGTTGTTGGGATTGCCGGTGAAACTGGGAAAGTGGTTTTAGCCCTCACCACTTTTCCTCATCACACTCACATCTTCATTTCCATCCATCAAAATCTTTCTTTCAGACCGACCTCTCTTACCCACCACCTTCCCAATCCTGTTTGACCATCAAACCCTGATCAGATTCACCACACTTTAGTGATGTTTCATCTGCTCGTCTTATTTCTAGGAAATTTCATTGTCAATGCAGCGAAACCGAAGGCACTTCCTGTTGTGCATACCCATGTTTTGTTTGAAATAGATGGTTTTTGACTTCCGACCCATGAAGAATAATCAGATAACATGTGAACCGATGATACGGGTCCATAAAATTTGACAGACACCAAATACGAGCATTAATGTTATTAGGTATCAATTGGACACCAAAAAGATAAAGTTGGTTGAGATCACTGTCTAGAAACATTACATTGAAAATGAAGCATATTTTAGTACTCACAAACAAGGACTATCATAACTCCCAAGTCTAAATTATTGAATTCGGAAATAGAACTATACTTGCCCCTAAAATGATGGTTTAGCAGCACCTCTGGACCCATACATGAGAGAGGCTTCAAGGTTTAACTCATCTCCCAACAAAGTCAAATGAAAGTCTCATTCCATGTATCATCTTCTGGACCCACATTATGTAAATTAAAACAGTTCCAAATTTTCTATATATATATAAATAAATTAGCGGGTGAAAGATGAAATACTTACAAATTAACTATTTACAAAATCTTTGTCAGCAACATATTATATGATCTATGGTGGAACTTCTGACTTTTCTTTTTCAGGAGTCTTTGAATTCTAAGAATGAAACCTATAAATTTTATCTAGAATATATTTTTTTGTTCTTTCTTAAGCTTCATTATTTAAGACTTGGTCTTTGCTATCAGACTATTAATGCTCCATACACATGCAATTCTTGTGAAATATATAAAATAATAAATCAATATAAATTATATAAAAAAATAAAAAGAAGAAACAAAACTTATATCATATGATTTATATGATAAAAATTAAAATAAATAATTGAATAATAACATTTCGAAATATATGTTACATATGAGTCTTTATTTATTTAAACATTTTAAAGAAAAATAAAAAAGAAACAAAAGAATACAATTTGATGGATTATATAAATTTTGTAGTTCCTACAGAACTTTTAGTCTCTATAATTATTTTATGTAAATTAAAACTTGAAATTTTTACTATAGATTACAAACTTATTTAACCTTAATTATTGCCATTTGAAAATAACGTTCGAAGATTTTTGTAACATTTCCTAATTATTGAGTAATTCTTTGCAAGCCGTTTCACTTTTTGATTTTTTAATTTTTATGAATTCTTTGAGTTGTCCTCATTATTGACATAACTAATTCCCAATTTAACCTACGAAACTAACGTACTGGTCTAATTTTAGAAACTAAACCAGATTTTATATTTTTGCTGTTTTGATCGAGGTTGTGATGTTGAAGATGGTACCTGACCATACAGCAATAAATGAAAGTGTTGTGGTTGCACATACAGTGGGTACCCTTAAGATTCTCTCTTGCAGCAGGTCGACAGCATCCAAGTCTCAGATACCATCATCATGCCTTGCATTAGGCACTACTGTTAATTAAACACCTTCAAAATCATCCTTTTCTGCTTTTCGCACATTTAAAGTTCTTACTCATCGATAATAATTTCTTATTAATCACTTAATTATAAATAAATAAGTTTGTTTAGAATTTCGTTAACACCAGGTAAGTAAATAGAAAGAGCATTGCATTCTGAATTTTTTTAGTGTCTTAGTGTCTTAGTTTCCTTGACAAAAGTATGAATATTTTCTCTATAAGAAATTATATCCAGTTATATTAGAAATCACAGTAAAATCAATATATTTAAGTATCAAATTTTTTCTATATATAGTTCTAAATCAGTGGGTTTGTTAGCATGTTTGTCCTTTTTCTTCTTCGTTATATCTCGTCTAGATACATTTAAAAGAAAATAAATTTTGAAAATTTAAAACATTGTGCCTTTTTAATTAGGATGACGAGACACGTGAATATACAAGTTTTGAACAAGAGTGTCGATCTGTGTTAAGAATACAGATAACATTAATTTATATATAAAGTAAATACAAATCTTAATTATCTTTATCTTTCGAAGGAATGATTTATGTTTGATATAATGTGAGTTTTCTGTATATAAGTTGTATATAAGTGAGTCTAAATCTCATTTTATAAGACATTTTTTTAAGGTTAAATCAGATTTAAAGATCATTTCTTATTATATCATTAGAGTTATGAGTTTGATTCTATGTTATTGAGATTTGTTTTTTATTGAATCTATTGAATCACTCACTTACCATTGTTAATATATAGTGATGAACGACGTCAAAAAATGTGTTAAAAATTCTATATCAATTGAAAATAAGACAAATTTATAATATAATATTTTTTTGCTGGTTTTTTTTGTTAATGGAAATGTCTTAATAAGTTAGTCTCTGGTTCCAAAAAATACGATCAATGGTGATTGATAAGTTTGTGTTAGAAAAGTTAGTGGTTGAGCTCATAAAATCAGAAACAATGTAAAGACCAAATCAAATACTTTGGTTATCCGCAAGGCTGAGAAGATGTTCTTCCCATTGAATAAAAGTTGATGAGGAAGTGTTGGTGGTGGTGTAAGGAAGAAAAGAAAACTACAAGAATAGATGGGATACGATAGGAGCTAAGAAGATGAAAAGTGTAGTTTGTGTATGGCTTTGGAATCTCTGACAGAGTGAAACATGACATTGAACCCACTCCTTGTGTTTGTAGGAACACTTTTTTTTGTCTGCGAATTGAAGAGGGCGATAACCATAGGAAAGAAAATTCTGATTCTTTATGGACCGTCACAACCCCACCCACATTTTGTCTTCATCAATCTATGCAACGTGCAAACCAATGCATTCTCCTCATTAATTTCGTCACCTGCATAATTTATTTTCCGATCACTTCCTCCTGAGACTTAAAATTTATTCAACATTTTATGATTTTTTTGTTAAAAATGGATTTTATATCTAACTCAACTTCACAAAATCAGTTTGTAAGGTAAGATTTGCACTCACTTGTATATTATAAATTAGTCTTATTTTTAGTCGATGTGAAACTTTTAACCGTTGTTATCGATACTTCCAATCGATGTACTAATGATGAATGCATGCATGCATGGTCTTTGAATTTTAATATCAATTTTCTAAACGTCTCTTTTATTTTTATTTTTCAAATAGACTATATTTTTTTCACAACGTAACTATTATCACTAGTAAAAAACCATAGATTTAACATTACTGCGGTGGTTGTTCACATTTGCGTTGCGAGATTTGTTGTATTCTCTTGTCTTCTTTCTTTTGTGTTAGTGTTGATGGTCCTACATTCAAATTTTCTCATTCTATCACTGCATACTTCCTACGTTCTTAGAGTACGTAATATATTTATTTTGTTGTTAAAATTATTTCTATGTTTTATTTTCAAGATTTCAATCACGAACAACGAATATAATTGATTGCGGTGAATTACACAAGTTCTCTAACATATGTCAGGAACTTTTTAAATATTTACGAGAAACTAGAAAAAAAATAAGATTGAGTGAATATGTGGTATCAGATAAAAGCAGAGAGATCCATTTATACAAGGCAGGATCATCCACATAATTGTTGCCGAAAAGGAAGGAGCCATGGCTAAGTAATCGCATTTCAGTTCAAGTGCGAGGAACAGTTTTTGCAATACTTTATTTAAATTCGATTTTTATATGCAAAATGATTTTTTGACTACTAAATTTTGACAACTTTCTCTTACAATTTTATGTGTTATCTTCTAAGTGGTTTTCCATTTTTTTCTTTTACTCATCCTCAATATTCAAAAACCATTTAGAAGATGACACGTTATGTTGTAAGAGAAAGTTGTCAAAATTTAGTAGTCAAAATATTATTATTTATTTTTATATAGTAAAAATAAGGCATATTGTTCCAATTTATTTAATTTAGAATGACGAAAAATCATATGAACCAAAATTTTTAATCTGTATGTAGGAGTAAATATTTTAATTTGTTTAAGGATATAGTTTAGTTACTAGGAGTGTAAATTTTAAATTGTTTAAAATCATAGTGATTCAATTATTTTAGTCTCTTCTCTTGGATTAAATATTTCAAAATTTAGAGACTAAATTATTTAATTTGTAAAATATGAGATTTGGAGGTGACCGTTGTGTTTTAATGTATTGAATTTGAGGAGTGAATAATTACAGCAAAAAAATGTCTTATTAACCATTAATTTTAGTGACAAATTATTGTTAATCACTATAGTGATCAATTTTAAATACCAATTTACAAAATAAAAAATTATTGGTTTTCTAAAATAGTTATTATTATAAATAAAAAATTATATTTGATCACTAAATTGGTACTAGTTCATTAAAAACTAATTTAGAAATCAATTCCTTTGGTAACAAAAATCCTGCTAGGTAATGTTTAGTGACCTTTGGTAGCTAAAACCATGATAGCTAAATTTAGAAACCAATTTAAATATAAATTATAATTTTTTATTTATAATAATAAATATTTTAGTAACAAATCATTTTTTATTTTGTAAACTTGTATCTATATTTGTAACTATAATGACTAATAACTTTTTGGTTACTAAAATTGGTTGTTAATAAGACATTTTATTGTAATGAATGTTTATTAAGTGTAGAAGAGGATAATAGTGTGATATAGGTACAAATTATTTTTAATGTTAAAGGTTAAAACATATATGTGTTTTGAAAGTGGTTGATCGTTACTCAGTTTAAATAAGATGTTATGATATTTGTGGTGGATGAATTTGATGACTTTTGTAGGAAAAACTATGTAACTTTAGTTTATTTTATGTGTTGTTGAATTATGAACTTCCATTTTTGATAATATATATATATATATATATATATATATATATATATATAATCAGTTAAAAATTCATCAAATTTCATTAAAATTAGTTGACTATTCCTATGAAAAAGTCATCAGATTCCTTCTCGATGTTCGTGGCCTTTATTACTAATAATTTTAGAGTAATCAAAATAATACATTCAACAATAAAAATAGATAATTCATAGTTAATGTAAGGCCCATTAAGAATAATTCTTTTCTGCCGGTCCTAAATTAAAGGGGGCTGCCCTTGTAAGTGGGCCTAAGGGCTGGCCCAGTATATAAAATCATACTTCGTTGCCCTAAGTCTCACTTTCCACTCTTTTCACAGAACCTAGAGCTGCAGCCGCCTTCTCTGCTAGGGTTTCACGACACCTTCTGTTCGCATTCAGCTTGGCCGTCCCTAGCTCACGTAAGTGCTCTCCAACTAGCAGTTGTCCCTCCTTGGTATATTTTCGTAGCTTTTGTCAGGGTTCCGTAACGACCCGCTTTTATTCATTGTTTCCAGCTCTGAGTCTGTTCTTAGAAGTTGTTCGTGCTCCACAGTTGGGTGTCGAGGTTTCCAGCTAGCTTTATCCAGGTACGGGAAGCTAGAACCTCTCTATTTAATCTGTTTAATGTGATTGCAAGCTGTTTGCTTTGTATATTTTTATGATCCTGGTATTGGTATGTTGCTGTGAATGTATGAGATGGTTGGTGTTGTTGTTGGTATGTGCAAAATACGACTGTTAAAGGCATGACAGTGGCGGCGACTGTTAAACTCACCCAAGCGAGCTCATCTCGCCTAGGCGAGGTGAGCTCAGGCCTTCTCGCGCAAATGGCCGCCCAGGCGGCTCGCTCAAGGTAAGGTGGTCAGTTGGTGGTGCCCCATCTATATGGTCTGGTAAGGATTCAAGGTAAGGTTGCATCCTGACACTCTAAGAAGTCAGTTAGTCTCACTTAGAGCGGACTGACTCGTGTGGTGAGAGTAGCAGAAGGACGGAATTCATTAAGAGCTAACCTTGTGTGTCAGAGAAATTTGATTCATTGTAACACTTGTAACACTTAGCTCGGGGGTGAGCAGCTCGGGGATGAGCAGAGGTATCCACCACAAGTGCAAGCATCCGATTAATCCGACCAGGCTATATGTATCTGGATGAGTCGAGTCTTAGTGTATTGATTGAAGGATCATAACATGTTTGAGTGATATGTGTATGTCGTATATGTGTATATTGGCTATGAAGGTACATTTGATTGCATGATGAAATTGTTGTTGGCTCTAGCTTACCCTTTCTTGTTGGTTGCTTTGTATGTTGTTCTTCTATCTTCGCGATGATCATCAATTTTATTGATGGGAGCATACGCGAGAGGTAACCGTGGTCAACAAGGGAGAGATGAACCCGCTGCTTAGTCTTCTTGGGCCGGACTTTCTGTCCTTTTGGGCTATCCTTAAGTCTACAACCCATGTACTTGTCCGCTTTTATATCTTTCTAAGATTTCAGTAAACTGTTTAACATGTTTCTTTTATTTTTTGTGGCATCGTGGTGTGCCTTGGTCTGTACGGCCTTTTGTTTAAACTCCAGGACTGCATGGTTATATTATAATTATGTGACGTTTCTTTAATTACGCGTATTAATTAAATGGAACGTTACAGTTAACATCATGCTTCATAACGGTGAAGAAATTGAATTTATATTATTTTCATTCACATGTAGTTTACTTTAAAAATTGAATATTTCTTTTATTTTTCATAAGTATAACTACTTTTTTAAAAAAAGTTTTGAACTAAAAACTAAACATTAAATAGTTAATTTTTTCTTTTATGTTCATAAAAAGTTATTATATAAAAGATTCATGGGATAAAAAAAAATATAAAATAAGTTATTATATATTTATCTTTAAAATTATGAAGGATCGAATAATTTAAAATCTAATTCTTATGTTATTTATGCTCATACTTGATATAACAAAAAATTAATTTCTAAAAGCGCTTATGAGAAGGAGTTTTTTTTTTTTTTTCTTTTTTCAGTTTACGTCAATTTAAAATGCAATGTTTTTTATCTAACTAAAGACACACAAACAAATATTTTGTATGCGTTTATAAGTTGTAGTTTATGAAACAAAATAAATAAATGGTTATTTGTTCAAAAGAAAAAGAACTATCATTAGATCAGTCAAGCGGACATCAACTTTTAAAAGAAAGTAAATAAAGAATTTCACAAATAAAATAAACTACTCTACAATAATAATATGATGTGGTAATATAGTGATTATATAAGGGGAGGAATCAATTTTTTTTTTACTGAAAAACATATTAATTTTCAGCCATATGCAAAAACTCATTGATTAAAATTTCATTAAAATAAAATTTATTTTAATTCTCCTTTCATAATTTTAGTTATAAATTTTTTTAATTTGTAAGAAACTGCCCCATTTAGTACAAATGTTCAAATATATTTGTTAACTTAAAAAGTAATTCATGATTATAATATTAACAAAGGAAAATTGGCAAGAAACAGAGTGAATAGTGCCTTGTAAGGTTTTCTCTCAAATAAAAGTATTTATAAGTTATAACAAAACAAACACTAAATCTTGTATTTTTATACTTCACATAAACTGTAATGTTGGATATTAAATTCATCACTTACTTATCATTTTTAAATCGTTAAAAAATATAAAACATCACCTTTTTTTTAGCCGAGCAAAAAAGAATACATCGGTTTTTAAGATATTATCCACAATTTCAGCATCGTAAATTCTCAGTCAAAGTTAGATATATTCTAAAGCCCAATAATCCTTTCAGTACGTTGTCAAGCCCAATAAACTTCGGCATCAATGTTTGGGGGGATTTCCTCAAACACCTCCAAGAATTTTTCCGCACCTCAAAATTTTTTTTAAAATCCAAAAATACTTTTCGACCATAAGAGAAAAACTATACAAATCACGCTCCCAAATTTAATTTGGGATATGGACTTCCGATAAAGATGTTTTCGGATGTCGACATCCAAGAATTTAGACTTCTGAATGTAAAAAAAAATATCGAAAGTCAACTTTCCGTATATATTTTTTTTAAATCTGAAAGTCTAAATTCTTCACTGGATGTCGATATCCGAAAGCATCTTTACCAGAAGTCGACATCCATAAATAAATTTGGAGTGCGATCTGGGTAGCTTTTATCAAATGGTTAAAGGGTATTTTTAGGTCTCAAAAAATTATTGGATGTGCAGAAAACTTCTTGAAGGTGTAGGAAGAAATTTCCATGTTTGGGTTTGACTCTTCTCTGTGGTCCATTGGGCTTTTATTATATTAGTTTTTGTTAGACTCCTCTCTCTGATCCACGCCAAAATCAGAAATTAGGCCCTTCAACCCAATCACGAGGGTTTTCTGGAGTGTAGGAAAGGTAGAACAGTTACAGTCAAACACTTTCTCTTCAGAGCTTAATATAGAATTATGTTGCAAAAGCTATATTGTTTATTGTTGAAGATGAAAAATTATTTTAATTCTCTATAGGTAGTTTCTTAATTACCGCTGCTCACAAATAAGATTTTTCAGACATGTTATTAATGAAATTTTATACACATGTTTTATATACTGCAACAGCTTTTTGTCGTCCAAATCTTCTTACAAAAACAAAACACAGTAATATAATTGAAAATTTTATATAGTTATTATGTATACTATTATACAGAATGTTTTTTTTTCTGCATCTATCCTTTAAATAGTTACCTTTTTATATTAAAATAATCACTTTACCGCACTTTAAGTGACTTCTTAAATTTAATATTTTTTCTATTTAACCGTCCTTTTAAATTTAACCATTTTTTAAATTAAAACAATTATCTATTGTAAAATTTATTTACATTTATTTTTATAATTTTAGTAATAATAATTTTATTATTTTGTATTACAATAAAAAAAAGTAAATAAATACACATGACCACATGTTTCCACTATGACATAAAACAAGTATTCAAACTAAAATAGTTACAAAAGTAATTTAAATTTTATTAATTATTATAATTGAGAAATAAAAATAGTCAGTGATATTATAAAAACTAAAATGTTGTTTAAGTTATAGATAAAATAAAAACTTTAAAATTAGTTTATTGGAAAATGCAAGTGGGTAAATAAAAACTTTATGTAATTTCCCATCAAAGGTTTCCTACTCCAAGAAACATTTACTCTATTTTTGTCGGCACAGCGAAGGTATATTTGTTTTGGGTACAGAACAAAGTCACGTTCTTGATCACATAATTTTTTTTTGGAAAAGCATTTTTGTTTTTTGTCTGAAACCGACCCAAACTTATAAATAAATTATACCATTTTTTTTTTACTGCAACCGTGATGAAACGAAAAGATATTCTTAATTTCCCAAACAGATTGTGGATAATATACGTAATTGCTAAACTAGATAATGTAGTTGATGATTACATAAGATGTGAATTAAAGTTAGTTTCGGTAACAAATTACAGTCAGAGGCGTAAAAATCAGTTCAAACCTCTAAACTAATCCAACTGACTACTAGTTTAAACTTTTTAATCAAGGATTAAATTGAACCTCATTAGGATTTAGTGAATAAGGTAATAAACGAGTTAGAAGAGTAAAACATAACCAATCAACGATAGGTGAAATGAAGCCACAAAATTTCTATAGGTACCTCACTTCACCCTTAAGATCCAATCCAATAGACGATGCCCAGAAATTATCTATTGTGATAATCACACGAAAATCAAGACATTTGACCACTTTTTTTATAAAGTCCAAACCCAAATGTACAAACAAGAGGATCAAACAAGGATACATTTGTCCTCAAACATTATACTTTCCCTCCAAAATGATTCTTTCCTCTTCTTTTTGACTACCCCTACAATCCCAAGTCCAAGGTACTCATTTTTCTTCCAAAACAATCAAAGAGCCAAAGGCCTATTGGCTCACGTTGGCCTCACTTCGATTGAACGTTTCGCTTTCACATTCAAAAAAAAAATTACATCCAATTCCTCCAAAGTGTGACCCCAGTTGCCTTTAGTTTCACCTTTTTACAATAATCAAAAACCCACCATGTACAAAAAGACCTATAATGCCTGCTAGTAGCACCTTCACCTTCTTTGATTCGCCCATTCCCACTGCCAAAATTTCTTATCCCTCACATTCAACACAGAAACAGATGTTCATGCTCATATTCGGTTTCTGTTGTTCTTTTCTGCTGCAACGGAGAGAAGACGCGAAACACCCCGAGTCCACACATCATATTCTCTCTGATCTCTGCACTCAAATTCCACAGTTCCACGCATCACTGTTTTTAACCCAAAGTAACGACGATCCTCGCCACCTTCAAGCAAGTGGCGCCCCGGCCAGGCCGGTACATCTTTGATCACTTCCACCACCAAATCTGAACCCATTCAAAGCAGAGGGAATATATAAAAATTAGAGCACCCTTTTTGATCTTTCACAACTATTAATAGTAGTGGCACCTACGACTTTCACAAATCCCCAAAACGGAACAAGACCCACCTCCAAATCTGTTGTCAAATAATTAGTTTGGAGCAAGACAAAAGTAATGAAAACTCACTCTTTTTCTTTTTCGTGATGGTCCCAGCGACGTGCCTGCTCTTCATTTTTAGTATAACCTTCACACCAAAAAGTAGTTCCAATGAGTTAAAGGTTGCAGTTTTCTAAGGAACCAAAGTAAACTAGATACCTTCACTTCATCATATAAAAGGCCCCCACCTCTTAACTTTTCCACAATCATGTTTTAAACACATCGTTAAAAGTTTAATACTAATCGATGCGCAGATAATTACGTGATTAGTCATACTCTGAGATCAAAAAGTTCATCATTCTGGAACACGGGGAAACATGATGCCTACCTGATTCATCCGGTTTATATACACAGACACAACTTTCCAATGAAGATCACCTGCACAAATATTCGCTCGTTAGAGCATAATAAGACCACAGAATTAATTTTCTCTGTATACAAGAAGACTCCATGAGAAAACAACAATCTGATAACCAAAACTAGATGAAAAATATATACCTTTCCGAGTGCGTTTGAGGAGCTCAACACCTCTGGCAAGTAATTCTCTACTGCATATACCCAAGAAATTTTCTTCTGCCACAATTTCACCGCCAAAACTACTATCAGAATTCCCGTTGCTACCACTAATAATATTATTATTATTATTGTTAATAATAATACTATTGCCTCCACCAGCTCCCAAATTTCGCTCCACGGGAATTACAGCTGCGATATTCCAAACATCTTTCAGGGCCCTCGCTTTCAATGTGGCAGCCCCACGCAAAGCTGCAATTAAATACCACACCACGAATAAATTAAAATGAAGACAAACAAATCATTAATCAGAACGCATATTTTCCAATTTCCATCAAAATTCACACAATTTTCGTTAACAGAATGTTCTTCGATATGTCATTCATTCACACTGCATTCTCACCACCGTACCTGTCGCAGCCCCAGCAGTTAGAGTTGTAATATCGCCGGCAGAACTCACATTCACCGCCGAGCTAACCACGGACGCAAGATGTTCGCGTTCGGCACCCAGAGCCTCCGCCACCTCCACGCACTGTGCCGCCACCAGTGTCGCCGCCGACGCCACCGCCAGGTCCGTCTTAGCCATCTGCTCGTCTTTCCCAGACCCGGACGAGGCGGCGGTGGCAGCGGCTATCGCCGCCACCGCTGCGGCAACTCCGGCGACCGACACCGCCGCATGGAGCTGAGCATTGTGCGCTCTAGTCTCCTCCTTTTTCTTCTCCTTCCTATCCTTGAGCCACCTTCCAACTGTCTTACCGGAGGCTGCAGGCGTTGTTCTGAAATTAAGACTCAGACTGCTGGAGATGTTGTTGGAGCGGGTGTACTGCAGAGATGATCGCACAGAAGACATTCGCATAAAACAGGAGAGAAAACACAAGACATTAATCCTAAGGCAGTGGTCTGTTATGTGCGCCGTTTAAAATATTGTAACAATGTATTTGTTAAAGGTTAAAGACAGCAGCGGTGAATGCAGCAGAGGGCAGAAAGTTAGAGGCTTTGGCTTGCTAAATTTGGATTTTGCAACGACGGTTATTAGGTGCTACTCGACGTGGGTATCCCGACCAATTGGACACCGGAAATGGACCAGTTAACCAATTGGAACATACCCTAAAAATAGAGGATCCATCAAACTTTCACACGCCTTCTGCTAAATTTATCCATCCCTTAGCGGTAGTAATAAATTGTTTATTATAATAGTAATGTTCAGTTTTAGAAAAAAGAAGTTTACAACGAGATTGGAAGGAGGTGATTAAATTAAATTAAAGGGGGTTTGGGGTTGCCTTGGTTGTAGAGAAAGGTGAGAGACATGTTGGTTATAACCGAGTGATTGTGTTTTTCTTGGATGGCTAAAAGTTAAAGATGCATGATGTATGTACCTTGATATCGTCGATTTCAGAAGGAGAAACAGGAGGGCTATCGGTTAGGGAGCCACAGCTTTGGGTTCCGTTAAGAGGGCCACTGCTGTGAGAGAGTCTTCCTGAAGTTCGTGGAGACACCTCCTGCTGCGGAATACGCCACAATAAATACGTTAGCATTTCTTCTTCATCACGTTCGAGATAAAAGATAACGAAGGATTGACGCACACGAAACCGTTTAAATGGAAACAGAGTGAGGTAAACAATAAACAGAAGAAACAAAAGAGGCGAAGAAGACAAACGAAGCTAGAAACCAAATAGCTTTGTGCGACTGACACAAACAACACTGCAGTCCATTCTCTCAGGTGTTTTCCTTTTCCAGAGACTGCGATATGATTCAACTCCAACCCTCGCATGGGAAAACAATTACACCATACTATCGTGTTCGGAAGGAAGCCTTACGGATTGTGACATGATTCGTTCCATCACCATTTGAGAAGTCTCCGAGGAGGCAAAGGAGAACGGGTTCCCGGAAACCATGGCGGACGCTTCCTCACTCTCACCGGCAACGTCCTCGGGTATAGCATCGGCGGCGCCGCTACCGGAGAGGGTGACTTTCGAGAACGCCGGAGAGAGAGCCTTAGAGACTTCGAGGGCGGAGACGCTCCAGGAACGGGAGAGGAACTCCATGGGCTCGCGCGGCGTCTCCGGTGGCCGAAACATGCCGCCGTGAAGCGGGTCGGGTCGCCAGGGTTCGGTTTGAGCTTTGTCCATTGGGAGTGTGAAAGAAAGAGAAATAAAACCGTATGGATGAGTGGGAGAGAGAGAGAGAGAGGGAGAGTTGAAGCGTAGTGAAAGCGTGGGGTGCGGTGCTTATAAAGAGAGCGGGGTGTGAGTGGAAAAGAAAAAAAAAAGTGATACAAGAGAGACAAAGCAGCCGATTGTATTCTATTTGATGTCAGTCAGAGTTGCTGAGTCCTCATAGAAAGGTCAAAATTTTGCATCAAAAAAGAAACCAACAAAATGAATTAAACCAGAAAACACGAAAAGGATCACCATTACATGACATGATTATAGGAATGACAACAAACTAGAGTTCGATATTTGTCTAATACCAGTACACTAATCTTTTATTCTTTCTCAGTAATATTTTTTTTATTCCCTTTCTTGTCTTCTTCCTCTCTCTTTATTATATTTATTATCCATAATATACTATGTTCTCCTTTAAAGGTCACGTGTTGTTATGATTGTAAGCCCTGTTACTTTAGTGGGAGTAAGGTTCTCATCTCGTGATTCCATCATCCGGAACATCGACGATAAAATTAAAATGGTTTCGCTCTTAAAATATACGATTAAACAATGATTTCATTAACTCTTTTTTTTTTCTCTGTTGCAATTTAAAATGATTAGTTCTCCTAAAAGTGTTAATCGAGTGAGGAAGAAGTGGGTTGGATGGCAATTATGAAAAAGAAAAGTAGTGTACGTTTGCGTTTTAGCATGAAACATTTGAAATTGTGAATTGTATGAAAAAAATGAATGGTGGTATTAGGGCGGTTTTAAATTGAATCTGGAAGAGGCTCAACAACTCCACTCACTGCTTGTTCGTTCTGTTTTCTCTACTTTCTGGCGAATTAAAAACCTTTTCCTCCACCTAAACTCCACAGCCACCTCCTTCCCTTATTCGCATTTCTTTCCTCTGCATTAATTTCTGTTCACTTTACTTTAAAAATCAAAATTTAATCATTGAGAAACCATAAAACATTAATTTCTCTGAATTTAATCTATTCATGTGTCGCGTTATCTTTATTCCTATAATTATAATTTATTCATGAGTTTGATTGAAAAAATCATGTGCTTACCTTAAATGCGTCTTTGTTCCGGTACAGTAAACATAAATATACTCCAAGAGATGCATTAATGGAAATGTCGTGATATTTGAGTCTACGGCGTCAAAAATAGCAGCGATTAGTTGGTAAACAGCTTTTGTAGAAGGAAAAATTAAGATTGATGAAGAATGAGATGAAGGAATTGTTACTATCAAGGTTGCTGGAAAGAATGGTATGTGGAAGGTCGCAGAGGCCGGGGACAGCGCATCTTGGTAGATTCATCAGATTCCTCACTGTTCACTCTTTCTAACTTTATTCTCTCTATGTTGTAATTATTTTTTTCAGACGTACTGTATCATTCCATCCACTAAAAAAGCGATGGACATAATTAAGACGAAGAAAGTTCATGATGAAATGTGTAAGAAAAGGGAATTGAATTGGGATAAATGAAGGAATTTGTACGTACTTGTTTTAAATCAATTATCTGACCGTGGTACACAGCTTTGAGTTTATGAATGAAATTTTTAGTCCTTGATGATTGTGGTGAGAATTGTTTGTAGTGTGTGTGTGTGTGTGTGAAAGTGATTAGGTATAGGGAAAATAATGGAAGAAAAATAATGGCGGTGGTATATGATTTGGAAACAAAAGGGAGGGAGTGGTGACTGATGAGTGATCTGTATCCATCTGGAGAATTTAATGAAATGGGCCCTAAGGTTTAGGGACGATACCTTCGAAAGAGATAAACCTATCAATTTAAATTCATCAATGATTGGGACTCACACTTTCCACACATACACGTTACTAACTTTACTCCACCCGTCAAATTCTTCTTACAATTCCCGTAAAATTAATTCACATCAAATTCTTCACACATTGTGATTCTAAATTTATATTAGCATGTGAAAATGTTGTGGTGAAAGAATTGAACTTAATGATAGACAAAAATATCCAATATCAACGTCACATTAGTGTTAATGCACCATGTTCCATACAATATCTTTTATTTTTTTTTTTAAATCTCAAACGATATTTTTTTTAGAGAGGTTAAAAAACACTATATAACTTGATTTTATTAAAGCAAATAGAGAGGTTAAAAATGAAAACATCTTAATTTACAAAATAAGGTTACTAAAATTTCTTTTCCAGACAGGTTAAAAGTGTGAAGAGCTGCGTTAAATTACGACAGAGAAATATGGAAAATATATGCCTACAATCAGTGTAACGATAAAACATACAACAAAAAAAACAGTATCGTACAATCATATACATAAAGATACAAAGATATTAAATCAGGAGACTCTATCGTTTCAATAGAAAAATTATATATTTTTCTATTTAAATTTAGATTATAGTACATGTATGGGAGGATAGTCTCTATCAATCTTATAGCAGGGTTATGAAAACTTCATTTTCTTATCATAAATCAAACATTTGCATTTAAGATCTCTACTGAAATGTTATGTTTTATGTAGTTTTATAAATAATTTTGTATATTTTATCAGGATCCATTGTACAAATAAAGGTACAGTGATGTCCACATTGTATATGAGAGAAAAAAATAAGTAAACTTAGTATATACAAAATATATTTATCTTCTATTTAATAAATAGATAGCTTATATACTAAATAATAATCCATTTTTGTTGTTAAAATCAAGTGTTACTGTTTTGATTATTTCTCCTTCGGGAACTATATAATGTTAAACTTAATAAAGTAAACCGATCAATCAAACTAATCCGACTTTCATTTACGTATGAATCTGAAGAATGAATAAATATATATTAAATTACAGTCTATATCGTCGTCACCACAAATCAAGAACCTCTGTATATGCCCCACTTCATCCGCAACTAAAAATCTATACTATATCCTATATATATAATACATTAAAAATGAAGACGAGTGATATATTCCATTATTGCGTAAACACAAAAAATAGATGATTCAGACACATTCTCAATTCACTTCAAATAATTGAGTTCACACTCTATAAAAAATATGTTGAAAATTTATTAACATTTATCATTGATCGTTGGAAGTCTCACATCAACTAGAGATAAGGTTAATTCATAATATATAAGTGGATGCAATCTTTACCTTACCTATCAATCATTTTTGTGGGGTTGAATTAAGTTTAAAGTCCACTCCTAACATTGATTTTAATGATGTGATGAAAGAAGTAGTTGTAACCCGGTGATAAAGTTTATCATACATCCCATTAAATTTTATTCCATGGTGGGAGAATTGTGTTCGAAATAGACAAAGATAGAGAAGAATTATAACATAATTGTTACCCTTAACTGCAATGGCGATTGATGAAAGAAAAAGTTATGGATATGATCTGATAGAAGGTGTTAAATTTGGATGTAAGGCACATGGGTAGAATCTATATGAGAAACGCCATGGCCAGATCGACCATTGGCACATGCTGGTGCTGGTGCTAGGCTACGGAGAACCAACATATATATAGATGCAAGACCATTAGGATCATGACCTTTGAACTACTTTCTACACCCCATAAATTCAAATTATTTCTTCTTTCAAATAACAAATATGCTAACACACAATCGCCATTTATTGCGTGACGTTAAACGATAACAATTATAGCCTCTTTCGTTTCGCTTTCAGAATCACATATGAGGTAGTTTTTCATGTCTTCCTTCAAGCTTTCAATTTAAGTTTTTTTGTTCTGTTTTAGAATTGCTGTGATATTCTGCCTCATCAACGTCTTTCCAAACACTGTTTAATCACGGGACATTCTCTTTGTTTTTCTTTTAACCATAACAACGAATTTATTACAAAATATTAGCATCTCAATAAAAAAAAATGTTGTTATACTTCGAAAGAGTGCTTAACATGATTTCCAAAATGAAAACATATTTATATCGTTATTTATAAATTTGGTGACTTTGAATATAATCTAATAAAGTTAATACAAATTTATCGTATGTAGATAAGAATAAATTTTATTCTATAAATTAGTTTTGTACAACTGAGTTAAACTTAAAATTCATTTATTAATATGTTTTTAGAGTCATACTAAACATATTATAATAATGTTTGTTGCATATTGAATTTATTATATTATTTGTTATCAAAAGATTTATTATTCCTTAAATTTGTTATGTTACTAACTAATATTATCTAAGAACATACAAATAAAATAGAAAGGAGTTAACATTTATTTCTATTTAAGACTAGAAAGGATAGAATATAAAGTTTAGGTAAGATTTTTTTGAATTAAATAGAAAATAAAGAAAAATAAATAAAAGATATGTTAGAATTTTAATTGGTGTGAGAAAATATTCTCTGAGAAATTGACCAAAGTTCTTTACATTGAAAATAAATATTATTAGATTATAAACAAATTATCAATTATTTAATATTAATTCATATTCGCAAATTTATAAAATAATTAAATATATATAAAAAATTAAAATATAAATTAGAATTCAAATAAATTTTAAATTAATTATTGATAATATGATCATTGAAAGTAATATTTTACTTGATCATATTTATAACAATAAAATATTTGAAAATATAGTTAAATTTATTATATAGTAAACATTTTCTATTAGTGACCAACATAATTCTTTATATTCGGAAAGTCTAAACTTTTAGGGTGTGTTCCTTTTTATGGATGGATATGGGGGAGAGTGTGAAGATGGATTTGTGTAGATTTAAGAGGATGGATATTTGTGTTTTTTTGAGTGGATTTAGAGGGTAAAGTGAGTGGATTTGGAGATAATTTTTATGAAAGTTAGTGAAAGATTTGATTGATGTGATAGATAAAATTATATGTTAAAATTGATATATTTATTACTTTACCATAATACCCTTTTGTCAAAATTCCACACTGACAGCTCCTCCGCCAGGCGCGGCCTCCGGCGACTTCAAACACCACCAAGTCCACCTGCACAAAACACAAAACATGAAAAAAAATTTATATATGCCCCTCGACACCGGTGTCGTAACCGGTGTCGCCCTTTAAGAAACACGGCACCGGTTACGTAACTGGTGCCATCACCCATGCACACAGCACCACACTGGTGCCACCGGTGCCACCCCCACACCACATGCGAAAAACGACTGAAAAATGAAAGGTAAAATGGGTAAAGCACCATCTTTATTCGCTAATCTTCTCCTCAAAGCGTGGATGGAAAAATCCACAAATCCCTTAAATCGTCGTTCTCAAATCAGCTTCAATTCGTTCAATGGAACACGATATATTTTACGATCCGCGCTTCCTAATTTATTTTAACAGTAATATCCCTACAAACGAACATGTCCTTAATTATCTTTCATGTTTTCAAGTTTCTAGTTTATAGATTTTCATTTTTTTTGTCACATATTCACTTTCTCGAAAGAAACAAAGATGCGTGTCAGTGACAGGAGTAAGGAGTATCTCTTGCAATACCACCCACCAGTCCACCAACCAACAATTAAATAAATTTTTTATTTAAAGAAAACGACCAAATTTTATCTCTTCACCAAACATTCTCACTTCATTGTTTTCAATCTATCTTTTAAATATGAAAACTTAAGGTTATTTAAAATAGTTTTATTTAAATCTTAATATCTTAATGAATTAAGAAATAAGAACGTTTGAAATTTTTATTTAATATTAATTTTAAAATTTTGGATTTTTTTGGTAAATACGAACTCTATAAATTTGCATTCTTTAACATAAAATTAAACATTTACTTGTGTTTTTCTATTCTTCTAGTTATTTTATGTCTTCTATTTTATTTAAGTAGAAAAGCAGAGAGTCTCCATAACTTAAGTTAGGATTCAGTATCATTCATATAAGATCAGATCCAATTTGACCAAATATAAGATCATTCGAATTTAATATTTTAAAATTTTTATTCAATCATTTGATCGATGGTTAAATATGTTTTTTTTTTTCAAATTTTAGTAAATTTGTAATTAGTACTCTTACAAATCTTGAATCAATTTAGTCTCTTATCTTTAGAAATACATAGATTTAGTCATTTAAACAAATTTTTTTTAAGTTTATTTGTCATTTAAAATGTGTTTTTCAGTTGAACATGTGTCAAACGGTATTAACAAACCAAACTACTAATAATGAAATAGGTTTGAAACGTTAAATAAACTTAATAAATTTTTGTTAAAATGACTAAATTCACGCATTTGAAACGATAAATCAACTTAAAAAAATTATGTTTAAAGGACTAAATCTATGTATTTCTAAAAATAATTGACTAAAATTGTTCAAGATTTTTAAAATGGACTAATTCCAAATTTTACTAAAATTTGAAAGACTAAATACATATTTAATCCTTTTATATGTCGAGTTAATCAGATTTGGTTTGGATTACAGATTAATTTGGTCATGTCTTTTAGTTTATAATGAGTTAAGAGTTACTATAATGACCATTTTTAATTTTTAGTTTATTATAATTCAGTCATTTAATCGGATTACTATAAATCAATATAGTAATTTTTTAGTTTATAATAGTCATGTTTTTATGTGATGAATTTTTTTAATTTGTATTATGAACTTTATATTGTATATAGAGTTTTAATTTTAAAGTACTTCAAACACCAAAAATAAAGTTAAAAATGTCTCGTAATACTTATTTAATTTTTTTTTCCAAATACTATTCATTTCAAATATATTTTTTCTTTGAAACATAATATTTTTTTTATTTTAATATTATTGGAATTAATCATCATATCGGTATCTATTTTGAACTTGAAATATTTATTAATGATTTTATCTTTAAGAAATACTTCGGAAGAGTAAATGTCACAACACAATCACAATATTTGGAGTTCTACAAACTCTACTACCATCTCTAACACCGATATCTTAAGTTTTATAAGAATTTGTATTGCCGTTTGTAAAATATTAAACCTTATAAATTTTTTTTATTTCAAATCTTGAATCTTTGGTCAGAAGTACTCTTTTAACAACTCGAGTAAAAAAAAAAACTACAAACTCAGAGTTAACAATATTCGATCCTAAAAATTTTAGAAGAGAAATGAAAGACAATAAAATTGAAGTGGCAATCTTTGTAGGTGATTCTCTTATTACAATTTTAAAGTTTGATATGATGCAGTATTTTTTGGAGTTAAAGATGTGTTTTTCAAGACTAAAATCCTGTTTTAAGTTTTGATGCATTCCAAAGTCTGTTTTTTTTTTTTATATATTTTAAAATATATTAAAAACATATTTAATCAAATAAATATATTCATTCACTTAATAAAAAAAATATCACTTAATTTCAAATTTAATATTTTGTAATTTTCAATTCATTAATACAATTAAAGTTTCTGACACACAAATATTTAAATTAAAAAAAAATAAAATGAATAAAAATAACGTTGAAACATGAAAATAAAAATCGAGGAAATCGATAGATGTTTCAGATTATTATTTATGCCTGACATTAACTTTTTAACAAAATAAAATCTTAGGTTTCGTGTATTATATTTTACTGAATATATAAAAGAATTAGAAAATTAATTGTTTTAATATGTATTGTAAAAGTTATCATAAATCCTTTTTAATTTAATTGAATTATTGTTAAAGTATATTTGCTTTTGTGTGAAAAATTGATTCCAACCTAAAAATAAAAACATTATTTTTTTATTAAACTTAAATTTTTTATTATTAAATTAATTTTGGAACTAAATACATATTAATTTTGTATTATAAAATTAATTTTAATCAATTTTATATTTGATGCAAAAGCAAAGTAAAGGACACTTAATTTTAAAAGCTATAAATTTTAAAATTACTATTTTGTGGATTTTTCATTACCAAATCAGCATTTCCTAATTTTTTAATCTGAAATAACTACTTCAACTGAAAAAAAAAAAAAAAAAATACTGACATAGTGGTAGCATTTTGTAGTGCAGAGTAAGTTGTGGTAAAAGTACAGTGTCAGTAAGTTAAGTAGGTCCATCCGTAGGTGTGGCATTAGACATCCAGCGCTGCTGCACCCCAACCCAACTCTGTCGGTCACCCAAGTACTGCCGTATATTCTCTAATAAATCACCCACAACAATATGCAACACAATTTTAAAATAAAAATAAACATCCTTTTAAAATAAAATATATTAATATTTTAATCACTTTTAAATAATCATATTATTTTATTTAAATAATTAAAAAATAATATAATAATATAATAATATAACAATAAATTAAAAGAGATAAAAATATCATTATCTTAAAATAAACTCTTCACAGCAGAATCAATAGTATTGTAGGTATACACAAATTTTATGGTACAAGGAAGATTCAAACTGCATTATAGTGCATTAAATAATTTTTACACGTATTCTAACATATGCACATTAATACTTCATTTTCTGTTAAATGTTGATATTTGGTTGTTAGTAAACACGTTTATGTTAAGTATGTTAATTAGTCTCCCAAATTGTATGCAAAATTTAAATATGTTTATTTTAATTTTATATAAAATTTGTTCTTATATTTTAGTAACACATAAAATGTATCATCCATAATAAAAAATAAAATAAATAAAAGAAAGATTTTTTTTTTAAATTACTTGTGAATAACTCGAGTCAACTGCGTGTTTGAATTTTTAATCTACTCAGCATAATTGTTGGATATGAAATTTAAAAACTAAGGCATCTAGCTAAAAAAAAAAAAATCTATTTCATGTATCACATATTTTAAAATTCACGTATAAATACACGGACTAAAGGCATGTTCAATCCCAAATATTTAATGTGTTTTATGATTATGAAATGAAATCAATAATCACATCACTAAATTAGAGTATTCATTTTAATACAGCAAATAAACCTAACAGGCATAACTTAAAAGCAGTTTTTCTATAACACATATTAATAATCATTTAATCAAAACAAGTTAATATATTCTGTATGTATCACATTTTATAAAAGTCATTGCACTTATAACAAATTAAATGTTATGTATATATTAAATTTTATTTTAATCATTTATATTTAATTGTTTTTTTATATTAACCCAATAATTATTTACACCATCTTGTTTTATAAATTGAATATTTCATGAATATCAATATACACCCATAGAATATGTAGTGGATATTAAATAATATTGCTAATATATATTTGTGAATAATATATTTAAATATATAATTATAGGTTAGATATATTTTTATTTGTTAAATTTAAACATAAATTTTGAATTCATCGGTCACAAATTTTAATACATTTTTATAGTTAAACTTAAAAAAATAAATAATGTAGTTATTTTAACATAATAATATTAGTTATTTTAACATAATAATATTAATTTTTTTACTTATTAAAAAGTATTTCAGAGAAACATTTAAATTAATACGTGACAAAACTAAATAAATAACTTAAATATCATAAAAAAAAAGATTTGACACTTCAAAATTTAATCATGAAAATTTAATATTGTTATTAATATTCTCACTAGATCAATTTCTTTAAATAAAATTACATAAAAAATAATATATATATATATATATATATATGTATATATAACTTAAAAGATATATAAAATATAAAAATGTAAATTAGAATAATATAATTTTATTTAAAATTGGACAATTAAATTTATATATTAAAATGTATGTTATTATTTTCTTTTATTTCATTCTAATTTTCAGATTATAATTTTTTATTTTATTGACAATGTGGTGATTGTTTGAGGAAGGAAGTAGCAGTGCTTCTGAAAACTGCCGTTGTTGGCGTGCCTGGCTACGTCATCATCTTCTTCCTTTGCTTTCATTTCACTTTCTTACGAATCCCAAAACCTTTCCGTTGCCCCACTACCACTCACCACTGCACTTCCCTGTTTTCTTTCTCTTCACTTTTCAAAACTTCTCATGCCTTGTCCCTCTATTTTATAATTAATCCTTATAAATCTTCCGATAATGCATTCTCCTTATTAAAGATTGTAAAAATCATCTTGTTTCCATTTATTCAAAAAAAATTAAATATGTTTCTCATTTAAATTATTTTTTTAAACTAGATTTCAATTTTAAACTAAATTATATATCTCTTACACTGATTGGAGTGTGAAAAAATAAATTAATTCTACAAAGATAGATAGATAGATTTATAAAGTAACAGAAAACAAGAAAAAAAAATTACACATCACACTTTCTACATAGTAACAGAAATCATGTAACTATACAAAACTTGTCCTCCATGACATACACATGAAATCACAACCTATTATCTCTAAGGATTTGGACATTTTACTTTATTTAGAAAGACAAATGTATTAAATAGACTCAAAGATTCAACACTCTTCTTTTCTCATGCCCTTGGCTCACAATTGTGACCCAGGATGATATTATTTCATTAAAGATAAATAATTTTATTTTTAGTTATATTCTTTTCATATTTTTTTAAAATTTATAAAAATAGTAAATATTATTTTTATTTAATAACTAAGTGGAATAGTGGTGAAAGACCAGACTTAAGTATAATATTTCAAACTTTTTAATTTTAGTTGTACAGTTTTGATCGTGCATTTAATGAAAAGATGTTGTATGAAGATTTAAAAGTGATGCAAATATGAAGGAATGTTTGTACATGATTTAGCAGGAGTGTCTGGGGCTGCAACTTTCAAGGACCTATTGTGAATGGTAAAACAACAGTAAAATGTTTGTTTACTTGGAACTATAACACCCAACATTTTTGGGACTTACACCATATAAAAATAGCAAGTGCTACCATTGATTTGCCAACAGTCAAGTACTGGGTTGATAAATGATGTTGGGAAGAAGACGGAAGAAGACGGAATGGTTTGATTTGATATATACATATTTGATGCAACTTCAACTGTTTTAAATGAAATGGTTACAGTGTCGTATAATTGTAGAGAAAGAAAATGAAAGCAAGTAAAGAAGAGCATGTGATTGTGATCCCCTTTCACTGTGCACGCGGGTAGCAGCCACTTAATATATGGTTGTTATTTGGGAACCGATATGAAGCATTTATGTAGTGTGAGTTATTGGTAAGTGTCATAATAATATTTTGCATCGGGTCATAGGATTTTGTGGTTGAAAATAAGGGGTTGAACCAACACAATGTCACCAAAATTGCCCCAAATGTTCTGAAGGGAAGTTAGTGATAAAAAGCATAAACCGAAGTGGCAAAAGTGTTGGTACAGCGATCAAAGTAGGGTGTTTCGGTGGTACAAATTCTCTTTAAGTGCATGTGTGGACATTTTATGGGATATTTGGAAAATTAAAAAGTGAGAAATTTTAAAACTTTTGATCCTTTCTTTGTTTTTGGAAAGGAAATAAATGGTATTGGGGAAATATATATTATGAATTTGATAGACAGAGATATTTTTGGTTCACGTTCATTGCTATCCTTCATCGAATCTGTTACTTATCAGTCATCACTGTACCAAATTCCTCGCACCAACAAGTGAATGAATTCATTTAACCCGTGATAATATTAATGCGAATGGACCCATAAAGTTGCTTTCATTCTTCTGTTGTGTTGATCTTATCGTACGTAGTGAGTATTGATGAGTAACCAGATACATATTAGTAGCAGAAAATGAGTTATTAGTGATGCATTGATTGATGGTTAAAGTTTGCACCCAGGAATTGTGTATGCATGCATTGAGTGACTGACACAGTACAAGAGTTGAGAGGTTGTGCTGGTCTTTGAAGATGAAAATGAAAGTACCATAATTGAGGGAGGGGCTGGAATAGGAATGAACATATATAAATAGCTAAGGCAACTACAGAAATTTGCAACAAAATGGAGTGAGCCAATAAATTCGCAGTGGCTACTCCAACAACAGTGAGTCAGAGGTTGTGCTATGCTGTTATGTGACAAACAGATTAAACTCACTCATTAAATGCTATAGTCCCACATCACTGGGACCTTTTCCTTTCCTCAAGGTAATCATTTTTTTTTTCGGTATTTTCAGATAAACCCAAAAATTTTATTAAATAATATACCGTTATTTAAAGGGTTAAATATATTTTTTTTCTTAAATTTTAGTAAAATTTAAAATTAGTTATTTTTAAATTTTTTGATTAATTTAGTTTTTTATTTAAAAAAATATGTGAATTTAGTTCTTTTAACCAAATTCTGTTAAATTTAGCTGACATTTCAAGCGTATTTCATGATAGTATTTGAATTGTTTATACTGTTTGACACATTTTTGTTTCATTGTTAATTCAAATATTATAATAAAATGCGTTTAAAATGTCAAATAAATTTAACAAAATTTGTTAAGAATGATTAATTCACGCATTTATAAAGATGAAAGACTAAATTGGTACAAAGTTTCGAAGATGGACTAATTCCAAAATTCACTAAAATTTTAGAAACGAAAAACACTAAGACTTGAGAGACCAAAAACATATTTAACCAATATCTAAATAACTATTTGTCTTACGTGCGTAGATTTTAAGATATCACGGAGATAACAGTTTACTTGTGAATTTATTTCAGAATATTCAAATGCTCAATGAGAATAATTATATTTATTGTTCCTTCTCTTTCTCTTCTTTATCATCATCAATAAGATTATTTACCCAATCTTCATAATTATGTCTTTCCTAATTAGAAACATCAATATTTAGAATGTAGAGAGTTTGTTGAACGGGTTAAACATAAGTTGCTTGAGTGTTAACTTAAATTCCACATAATGACTTCTTACAGTTTTTTTTTTTTAAATAGAGTCAAAGACATATTATATAATTTTGAATTTTATTTAAAGTTTAGAATAAAATTTTTATATACCTTTAAATAAGTGCATGTAAATGTAAAGTGTCAAAATATCCATTACTTTTTTCTTTTCAATGCCGTTGCATTATTTTGTGGTCGAGTCGGGAAACGACCTTAGTTCATACAGTTGAACCAATTAATGAATATAATCCTAATTTTTGTCTTCATTTAACTCTTCTTGCTTGGTCACAGATTTTGTTATACGTCGATCTTGTAGCCAATTCTTGTAATGACATAATGTTTTGTTGTGAAAAATAGAAACACCTTTTTGACTTGAAATGTAAAGTTTTGTTTGGAAAACAGTCTCATCCACAAACCGAAGTGGCATTTGCGTTTGATTATTATCTTTTTCCATGGAAATAAATAGGTTTGTTCTGGTGGGTGGGTGAGTGGCGCAATGAATTTATATATTGCATTGGTGCGAAAAATGAAGGACATGAAGGGACATAATGAGATGGGACAGAACTGCATCAACTGAGCAAGAATTTAGAACAAGATTGAAAGCCACCCTGCAATTATTATCAGCCAAAAAGAAATTCAACTACGGGATAGATAGTTAGATAGATACTGCGATTCTTCTGACCCCCAACAATTAATCACAAAGGGTGATTTATGCAGTGAGTTGTTGGTATAGGTTGCAAATTGCTTTATTTATCCATTAATTCCAAAAGCCGACACTGTAATATACACCTTTTTTTTCCACAATACAGGAAAAGCTTCCAAAATTCTTCTATCCATCTTCTGTACCTTTCCGACTCACACACCTAATGGTCAAAGCTACAGTGAAGATCATGCACTTCTTATAGCAAACTTATTTCCTCCAACACATGTATTTAAAGGTGGGAAACGATGAGACTAACACCGGCAATAGTTAGAAACAAGACAATAAAAAAAAAAATAAAGAGAGAAAAATAAACAATATAAAATTTCAATTTAGTTCTGTGTACAATGTGTATGTTTATGTTTACGACTATGTATTTTTATTTCTGTGATTTTCTTTACATGAAGTTCTGTGTTTCTTATAAATTCATTAAACTTCTCGTACTATTGTCTCAATGCTTGTTTCAATCCATACAAATTTTTATGAAACTTGCATACAAGATTCTCTTTGCCTTGTATTTCAAAATCTTTTAGTTGTTTCATAAAGATTTCTTCTTCAAGATCTCCATATAAGAATATAATTAATATGTTGATCAAGACTGTCACAAGAACTAAATTGAAACTTTACATTACCTCAACTAATCTTCGAAAAAATCGACGATGAAGACATTAGAACAAGTTGTTTGTGTTCCAAACAATATTTAAAAAAATTAAGATTATTTATTATTATATTTAGAAAAATTCTACATTGGATAGATAGTTGATGACACCCTTACATCCACGAGTGTAGCGAAAGAATCGATGTAGGCAATAAAAGTGTTTGATAATGCGGATGAGATATAATAATTGTGGCACATTCTAGGGTAACCTAGGATTAGTCTTCAATCAAAAGTATGTGCACATAATGAATAATCCCTGTTTATCTATTGCATTATATAATGAAGTGGGCCTATACCACCCGTGTGTGTAGTGTTTTCTTTTGCTTGGTGAAGCAATGAAGCACGACCTTATTATCAGATTGGGATATCCTATCGTATCTCAAAATAGAAACCTTGCACAACCAAACGTCAAAACACAAATAGTACCGTTATGGGATTCAAGATAGCACATTTTGGGGTGGCATTATAACATTAGATAAATAAGTTTGCTATTCCGGGAGGGTTTCTACTTTATAGTAAAATGTGTTTGTGGTATCACTACAAAAAAATTGAGTTTGGGCCAATCCACAATTTCTGTCCATTAGATCATACCAGTAAAAATTGGCTTCACTATATTCTAATTATCTTAATAGGTTTACTATCGTTATTATCACTTTTCTTTTTGTAAAAAAGCAAGGTTTCAAAACTAAAATCGGTTCATATTTCAATTTAGTTAATAAAGGGACCAAACTCTTAAAAATGTTGAGAAGAAAACAATGGTAAACCCTAATTAGTATGATCAGACTCGTACAAATAAATTTAAATAAAAATGAAATATTATTTTGCTAGGAGCTATAACGGTAGATAATAGCAATAATCAGTGTTTAGTTTTTTTTAGACACCTTTATTCTTCCATTACAGGCAATAAGTTATCTCCCTTTCCTTACATCATATCAACCCTTTCTTTTTCTTTAGTAGACTTCTATTTTTTCTATTTAACTTATCTATTTTTTTATAATAAATACAGAAAACTGAAAAAAGTCCAGTGAACTCTATTAAACCAAAGTGTCAAAATGAGTGGGTGTAGCTTAAAACAAATATAAATAAAAAACCACTACTAAAATATAAAAATAAAACATACATCAAACTCATAGTTATATCCACGAGGCTACTTTTAGTTATTGAATTTAAGTTATATGAAATATTTTTGTTGAAAGTTCTGATACGATAATGACCATTTCAAATTGTATAAAAGTGAGTATAAATTTTCTTAGTTTTGTAGAATTAAATTTTATTTAAAATCTCATTTTTAATATAATATCATAAAATTTGATGGTTATTAAATTTATTATTTGACTTCGTTGTCATGACAATCGGATCATTCGTCAATGTTTAGTTTCATATTTAGAATTAATATAAAAATTGATTACATGAATGAAAATTTAAATTGATTATACAGACTTTGAACTTGGTCATCTAAGAAGAATGGAAAGAAACAAAAAAATCTGAAATACAGAGAAAACAATAATTGAGACAGGAGATTGGAAGATAGAAATGTGGGAAGTGAAATAGAGAACAGTAAATAGCAGGCCCCACAAGTTTAGGGCTGATAAGGATAAATGTGGGAAGTGAAATGGACGTAAAGAGAAGTATGAAAGAAAATTGAAATAGGTAGAGGGTAGAGGGTCTAACTCAGTGATGTTTGTTTGTGCCTAGAACGCAATCCAGTAATAATAATGGTAAGAAATTTGGGACGTATTTGCCGCCGAGAAAGGAAGCGCCGTACGTTGAGTAGTGGCGGTGAAGGGTGTTGGCAGTTCCCACTTTAGATTTTCTTCCAGATTATGAGATGGGACACAAATAACTCTCTTGTTTTTAGCTTAGGTTAGCTTTATCAGCTACCTGGTGATGGAGATGGCTTTTCCAAGTAAATGTAGCAGCAGCAGCAGCAGCAGCTTCCTGATAGATTGATTGAAATCAATGCGTTCATAGAAAAGGACTGGAAACCCTGCAATGCAATCCATCTTCTTTATTTAACTTTATTAATCTTTTTAAAAATATTAGTTTAGGGTTTCATGATTATCCAAGAACAGAAGAGAAGAAGGGGGCGGAGATGGGACATGGACAGAGACAGGGAGGTGAGGATTCTGTGATCTCAATTTCAAGATCATTCACAACACAACACACAACCCACCAAACACATTAATTCCTCTAATAATTCCAAACAACCAGCCTGTGCCATCACCTATTTCAACTTCAATTCAAGATGTGACACCTTTTTTGTTTTTTCTTCCAAAAATTAACCATTTCTTATATTGTCTATGGCCCAAATTTTTTCTATGGGCCCTTTTATGTACCTCTGGCCCATCTTATTTTATCAGTAGGTGCAGCTTCACATCCTCACTGTAATTACCGTAAATAAGTTAGATGGGCCTGTGCCACCACCCATTAAATTTCAATCCACTAGCCCATCTTCTGCCCAAGTGGGTAACTAACTATTCATTTGCACTTAATAGCTTATCTCGTTGTAATATTAGTTTTTCACTCGCTTGCATCTTACGACTTTCTTCCAATCGAATGATGTTTATAATGTCTTAAGTTCTGTAGAGCGTATATGTTTTGTTTCATGGCATTGTGGCATGGAGGATCTTGTTTCATGGCTTCTATGAAGGGAACCGTTGCATGTCTACACTACTCCAATTGATACATTTAGTAATGTTTACCAAAATCAAATACGTTTAGCAACCTTTTCTTAGTTAGATAGTGTAACCATAAATAACGTTTTTTAAAATAAATGTTATATGCCATGATTTCTTTCACTATATTAATTTATGTTATACTGTACACCTTTGTCTTAAATTTATTGAAAATGACATTTTATTTTGTTTTCAAATAAAAAATTAGTAAAACTTATTAATGTTATAAAACATTTGTATTAATAACATTTTTTTAATAAGAGTGATAAGGTGACCTAGTCTTTAGAAGGAAGGGAATATAGGACAAAGTCGTGAATTTGATTCCTCTCGCTAACAATTTGGATAAATAAGGTTAGTTTGGTGGATCCATCCTGCTAACCATTTGGAGAAATAAAATTAGTTTGATGCTAATAATTTAGAGAAATAAGATTGGTTTGGTAGGATCATTTAGAAGGGAAGGTGTGAGAGATTGTGAGTTCACCTCCTCGACTAACAAAACTAATAAGAAATACAATTTTTATAAAATTTTCTCTATTAAAATAAATTAGTGAAGGTTTTTAGTAACATTTTAATTATACTTCAGTTTTATGAAAAAATATTACTGATATTTTTTAGTAATATTCTTACAAAATTACCTTTCTATTAAAATATGTTACTAAAAAGTTATATTTATATTTTAGTAACATTACTTTTTCTATTGAAAACTAAAAAAGAAAATAATACCACTTTGAAAATCTTATCTTATAAAATTTTCACTAAAAACTCTTAGCAACATTTTTGTAAATGTAACTATTAACAAGAAAACAACGTTATTAAAAGTCATTAATAATATAGAAAATACCTAACATTTACTAAAATATCACTGAACCATGTTAATAACATTTTTTCATGATTTAGTAATATGTTTTTATGTTACTAAATATGACATATCAAGCGCTAGTTCTGATAATTCCAAGAAACTATTTACATCTTACAAAAAATTTGCAAGTTACATAGTGTGCAAATGACAAATTGCTGAAGACATAGATGATGATGAATGAGGGTCATTAATTAGTGCAACACATAGTGTGTTGATAGGTTTATGTATATATTTTTTTATATTGGTTATGGTTATAGACATGGTTATGGCATGGTCATTGAGAGATTGTGATTCCATATGGTTATATGATATTAGTCTTACACATATAAGACCTTAGATACCACTTTTACACCAAAACCTTAAGGCAATGTTGTTATAGGTCTTTATTCTTATATAATGTTTAACTTTGTCTTTTTTATCCAATGTGGAACTTTTTGACTCACACTTGGACTATTCCCAACATGTGTCATATATATAGTGCTTTAGTCTGCCCTACGACCATGCCCGAATTGTTCTGTGTCACAAATTTCTTTCTGTATCATGTCCATACAATTCTTCAATATCCCATATTTGTATTCGTTCACAAAAATGCCTGATGAGTCATCATGCATAATAGGAGGATCTATATTACAGGAAAATTCATGTTCGCATAAAATAATATATTGAGAGTTAAAATATACACAGTTTTCAAAGTAATAGAGACGACAATCCTCTGTAGGGATACCCTACAAATGCAGACACTGACTGTTCATCAAAGTTATCCTTTTGTCTAGGGCGATTCTGTGTATAGCTTAGGCAACCTAAAGTTCAAATACAAGAATGGTAGGTGCCATCGCCACACTCACCCTAGAAATTTGATGACCAAATTTGCTTGCAAGAAATGTATAAACCAATAAGATGAATTATTCCATTTTCAATATAGTGATTGCTTGAAACCTTTTAAACTTGGTACCATTTTCACTAACCATTTCAGCTAACAAAAATATATCAAATAATAGATAGAAAGCACCACGATAAGAACATAAATGATAAGCACCCCACACATTAAAATGTATGAACTCAAAAGGGTCGATAGTTTTGTTATGATTGAAACTAAAAAAAAAATGTGTTGTTTGCTTAGCTGTCGAAAAGATATGAAGCAAGTTCATGTTTATCATTGTGAACAGTATGAATACCAGGAAGCAGATTGAGTAGTTGATTGCAATGACACCCCATGCGTTGGGCCACAAGGTGAAAGAATCAATTCCACTTGCTTCATGTGTCACCATTTGTGTGACTAAGAAAAAATAATAGACCCCATTAACCAATTTCTCACCCATACCACTGTCTCGAAATACAAAATTGTACCATACGCCATTTATTAGTCATGTACTACATTTGGCACAATCCTTTGACAATGTTTATTGCTCCTTCATTTACTGCACTTACCTTTTCTCATGGACCACTCCAACACCACATGCTGCAATAACCTCCTCTACTTAAGCTCAAATCATGACTTGTCCAAAAATCAAAGTTTTCTTCTCTTGCTTACCAGTGAGGTTCTGAATGGACGATAACAATTAATTGGCTTAAATGGCTTTAACAGTTCCCAATATACACCGATCAAATTTAAGGTTTCACATACTACATGAGTAACACCAGTGCAGATACAAATTCAGACCTTATAAATTTAAAACGCAGCAAAAGTGTTATGCTGAACAATAAAGGGATTAAGTTTCATGTATTGTTGTATTTATATAATATGTATGTAAGTTTGTATCAGTTACATTACATGTGCGTAAATCTTATGATGAGCACATTTAACAGAATACTAAACTGAGCTGCGTTAAGAAATTGGGTCATGTGAGGCACGCTCAACATTTATACAGTATAGCACTCAGGTCAAGGTCATGCTAGCCACACTTTGCCCAAATATTTTATTGTGGAATCTGCCAAACTTTTCCTGCACGTCTGCTTTTTATCTTTTGGCTCTCCATAAAGGGTAAAAACAAATACTTTTTGACCACTTTCTTTAATTTTCCCACAGTGAGGTCCCATTGAGCACTATTAGATCCCAAATAAAAAAAATATTAGAATCATTTATGTGGTGAGAGTATCATAAGATTTTAGTATTTAGCAGGATAATGACCTTAGATGATCATAAGATTAACCTTGGGGTGTGGTTGGGTGAGAACCCTTTGTGTCTAGACTCTGCAGAGTTTAAAAACCAGTACAGGTGTATACTTCCTTCATATCAAGCGTATAATCTGGATAATCGAGTTGAGGATCTTGCATTGTTTGTCTTCACATGCTTTGAGTGCTTACTAAAATGTTTGTTTAAAAATATGCTTGTATACATATATGGTGAAAATTATTTTTTATCTCTAACTTACCCTTTCTCTATGTGTTTGTGTTTCTGTTTGGTTTTCTTTTTGCGATGATCACCAATATTTTGGTGTGAGCAGATGTGAAGACTTTGGGTAATCGTGATGTTGGCAGGAGACTGCGGTGTAGTTAATCTTCCTGATCCTTTATTACTCATTATTAAATCTTTCTTCTTATGTACTTTTATTTGGTAATTCTTTGCTATGCGAGCAAATTTTCAGTTTAATCTAATTTATTTATATTCTGTTAATGATATTGTGTTGTACCTTTGAGTTTTAATTCTAGTATAATTTGGAAAAACTGTAAAGATTAATTTTAATATACTTTATGTTTGTGCTCTATTTTATACAATAAACAAGCAACGCTCAATTTATTTGAATTATTCTATTAATTTGAAACGTTACACTAACTTTACACTTAAATTCTTTGAGATTTACTAATTGTTTTTCTGAATCTTACTAACACTTCTTATAATTACATCATCTTTTTAATTGTTCAAAAATGTCACACCTTACATACGAGAAGTTGCTAAAAATTATAAAACTCTTACACAAGTAATCTTAAGAACCATATGCAGTGCTGGTGTGATTTACTCTACAAAGAAAAGAAGCATCGCTACAAGTATATTTCTTCTATAGTTTGTACAGAGGCAATGAAATACAAGACAAGAAAAAAGTTGCAGGTCTGAACTCATAATCTATCTTCTTTCCGAAATAACGTTCAACTGTAACGCGATGGAACTCTATGCTGCTGCCCTATATTTATATGACTAGGAACACCCATTTCTCACTAAAAAGGCATATATGATGAGATATTGCAAGAACCAGCACGAGTAGCCAAAGGGAGGAGCTTCCTCGTAGAATTAAGCTATCTGAGAATAAACCAAAAAGAAGAAGAATAACAAGGATAAGGTTCAAGAAAAATTTTAGGCGTCATAAAATGTATAGAACGTATAGACAATGTATAGTAAATAACTACTCATGGTGCTTAATGATCAGAGATAACTTAGAAATAATGTGTCGCGAGACAAAATGAGTTGGTTGGTTCTGTAATAACAATTGGACCATATTTATACCAAAAGAGTTACATACTCTGATTTTCTGACTGTCTAAAACTGATGCACCTAAGTATGTATAATCATGAACCATCCTTTTGAGAAAAGTCATCTAATTTCTATTTGTTTGGTTTTTGGGTGAGTGAAAAGAAAAGCAAAACCCAAATGCAGACCTAATCATGCATATAGTTGTGACTTTACACACATTCTTACCATTGCCATTCAATGTTGGTGGTGGTGGTGATGGTGGTGGAGCCTTGGATGAGTTCATCAATGATATTCCAAGGTTGGAGCAACTCAAACCGAAAGCACCTTGAAGACAAATTTAAATTAATCTCAAAATTTTTTGGAGAATTCTGGGAACAATGAAATTACAGTAAATAAGGTTTTTCTCTCTAAAGCGGATTAAACATAGGACTTCCTCCAAACAAACTGATTTAACTCTGACTGAGGTTTTATTTTCTTACATTCTTTGAAGCAAGGTAAGGCAGTGATATTGAGAATATTGTAATAGCCAGCATCACATATGCAACTATAAGAGAAGAAGGAGGTTCTGTTGCACGACCCACCTCCACAATCAACCCAATGGCAAGCTACATAAACATACGACCAAAATGTTACAACATCTTTGCAAGAAAAAAAAAGGCTGAAACGTTTGCTGCCAGTGATTATATAAGTCCATTACCATTAAATATTGATTCATTAGCTTTTCTTTCTTTCTGTGGATCGGGAGCAGGGGCATTGGAGCAAGAGTAATTCATAGTACCTACATCGAGGATCACGCAAATCTTTCAGCGTCTGGTAAAAGCTGTGAACTGTTCTAAACAATCACAATTCATTTCTTAATCCATTTGGATGTTTTCATTAACTTGTTTCTTAAAGGTGCAGTATCAGCACCGTGCTTTTCTTTTATCGATGAATATTAACAGTTGAAAACAATCGGCCAAAAGCATAACATGGCAAGTTTTGAGCAAATTCTTAATGCAAATGAAATGTTGAACATATCACAACTTAATAGTAGCAGTACACCATATTACGACATTACTTAGAAACTACACTGTGTTACTAATTCAGATTTATTATCTTTAAATTTAAGCAATGCTTGAGTGCCATACCATAATACTGTGTGATTCCTCCATATAGTAGCGTAGCAAATAGTTTCACCAAACAAAAAACAAACGAACAACATAACCATTCACGCTTCCTAAGATCTCATGTCTCGATTGTGTTAGTATAGTTCTAAAAGCAAGCGTCCTATTAAAATGTATTGTTTAAGATTAAATCAAGCAGAGAACAACCCATAAGAAAACAGTAGCGACTACATAACTTGTATTTGGAGGAGGGAGTTCTTACAATTAGGAAATGTGCAAGGAAGAAACTTTAAGCCCTCATGAGGAGAAGAAAGACTTTGCCCCCAACCTGGATCGCAATCGCATTCAAACAACATAGTGTCATTCTCAGAACGCTTGCAAGTTCCCTTTCCACATTCCACTTCTCTGCACACATCCTCTGAACTTACGTCACATTGCAAACAGAACAGGAAGTCAAAACCAATTTGCGAAGTCGAATTCAAATCGATTAAATAAAAAAGAAGGGAACTTGAGAAGACCCATAAGAATTAAAGCCATGAAACTTCATTCCATTGAATCAAAAGCAACAAGTCCAGAATCCCAATAAAGAAATCCAATCCAATCAAGAAAAAAAAGAAAAAAAGAAAAAAGAGTCACGTTCACAAACCATATAATGGAGAGATCAGAGGAGATAGGAGATCACTTGTGGCCGCCGAAAGAGTTTGCAGAAGAAGAAAAAGAATGACACATGGGAATCCCATCTTTAACTATGTATAACAAGAAGAAAGAGTGTTACGATCCAATTTCATAAGAACTTGTTTTCTCTCTCTAACTACAATAGCTATTTTCTGTGACTGTTTGCTCAAGATTCTTAAGAATTGGTATCAGTTTTTTTTACTATATCTGTGATCTGCAAAATAAGCTGCGCAAGTGGTGACCCTGGCATTATAATATTCATCTTGGACCGGTGCCCACGTTCTGAAGAATTTATAAGGTCTTCGTCTCTCTAACTAATTTTTGTCGCTTAATTTTCCCAAAATTCTTATCACGAAGAGAGAGGGTCAAAATAGCACGAACAACGTAGCAATCTAACACTTGGATACATGATGTATCTAACCGTAAACTGTTTGAACCTAGTCATATGCAAACAAAGTCAATAGTCTTCGAGGGTATTTAGTGCACTAATGTCATGTCTGATTTTGAAGTGAGAAAAGAAAGACAAAAATTAAATTAAATATTTAATTATCTGACAGAATAAAAATATGTCGAAAAGAAAAATAAGTGATGTAATGTGATAACAAATAAAGACAAATAAAATTAGATAAAAATTAATATATTATATTCTATCATCTTTTATTTTCTTTTTTACGGGAGTTCTTTTCCTTTCATTTTTCTTTTTCCAAATATAAATTCTCCTAGTACAGTATGTGTTTCGATCCTAGCAATTTACTCCACAAAGTGACATGACCAGTTTCATTGTTGAGATGTCATTTCAACCTGGCATTCATAATAAACATTGATTTGCGGGCCAATCTGGGAAAAGAAGTACATTCCTCATCAATTTTGGCCTTTGAATGCTGTGTAAGTGCATCTCAAAGTTGAATTTAACGAGGGTTGCAGTCATAATTAGATGCATCGAATTATATCTGTTAGCATGTATGATTAGATAATAATGACAACAAAAAATTATCAGCAATTTAATAGTTTAATGGTTGTTTATATTGTTGTTGAGTGATTGAAATGCGCATTACAGTTACAGAGTGATGTATTTAGTAGTTAAATTATATTAATCAAAATCAAATAACTTTGTGATTGGTATTTAGAAAGCCCTTTGTCCTTGTTCAAGAAAGCCACCCACAGCAACTCGCCAACATTTTTTCTCCTTTCCCTTTCACTAATTAATTTTGTTCAGAGAGTTGATGAATACAAATTTGCAAATTAGAGACTCACGTCAACGTTGAATACCCAATCTTCCAAAGAGGGAGATGATTATACGCTTTCTTTTGTTGCTATGCGGCTGCACTAAAGTTACTTACCGAATCATAATAATTGGTGATTGGATTAGCTGCCAAACCACAATTTAAGGATATTTGCCTCACAAACTGATCACACTTATGCAAAAAGAAATATGACGACTTTTCTTATCAAAGGTGGGGCTTAATCACTCAACTATTTAAATTGTTTCTCTATATTCAATAAGTTTCATATTGTTTAGGAGTCGAGGTCAAGCGAAACTTAAATATTCTGATCTCTCTCTATCTTTCGAGACACATTTTAAAGACAAAATCGTGATGGAGCTCAAACACTTCAAAACAGACAATATCTCAAGAACACGATAATTGTTCCTAAATATGACTTTCGGACGACGAATTTGACTCAAAATCGAAACATAAATAATACACTAAAGTTATGTTTACGTTCTTACCTTTTAATGTTTGCCTCAAAAATTATATTTGAAAATTTTTGTTATTCTCATACTCGTGAATGAGTTCTTAAACTTTTGAAAATATATTATTTTAATATTTTTTTTATATTTAAACTTAATATTTAATGGAAATTTTTTTACTGCCTTTTAAATTTGAGAGAAGAATAAATTCACATTTTTTTAAGTGTGAGAACTAATTCGTTAATTTAAAAATAAAAAGACTTAAAAAAAGTTTGATAAAATATACGTACCAATGATTAAAATTATTTGACATGAAAATTTATTTAAAAGCAATGCTTTATCAAAACAGGCTCTAAAATAAGAAACATTAGTATTGTAACAACAACTCATCATTAATATAGTTAAAAAAAAAAAAACATGTTAGTGTATGTTTTAATATAGAGAAATGATTACCGCATTAACCTGTCAATTACCCTTTTCATCTCATCAGCTTCAACTTGGTTCTCCATGGTTGAAATAAAAAACTTGACGTACATATGTCACAAAAGTACAAGAGATACTAATGATTAAAATTTGTTAATATCTAAATAATAATAATAGTGGCAGTGAAAAGTATACCTATAAAGGACTGAAAGATTCACCAAATTAGTGTTTCAATTCTATCGGTTAAATATTAGTTAACAAAAGAAAATTCACACACACCAAAATAGCATTCATGTAAAATTTAAAATAACAATCAAAAGTGTAAACGTGTTTGCAGATATTAAAGTATTTACTAATTAATGAAGAAAAATGGTTTCAAAGAGAAATATTTTTTACATTCTAATATTGTTTGCTAAAAGAAAATACTGGGCAATTTTATTTTATAGAAAGGTTTACTTTCAACTTTTTAAACAGATAAGTTTATATATATATATATATATATATATATATATATATATATATATATAATAAAGATAATTTTTTCCATTGGTTTAACTGCTGTTTCGTAAATTTCTATTTAAACAGATTATTTCTTTTACTTTTTTTTTAGTAAAAAAAGTGTCAAAGAAAAATAAATGTTTCTAAAAAACAAGTAATTATTAAAAAAAAAATAACTTATTTAAATAAGATATTAGGATTGAAATTGAAATATATTATGTTGAACAGAACGTTAGAATGTCATGTTTATAAATCCCCTCTATATATTTAGGAAAAAATATTTTGACACAGTTTTTAATCTTGACTTCCATTTGACATTAATAATAAAATATTTTATTAATGTTATAAAAATAAATATATATAAAATATTATAATAAAATAATAGTATTTTGAAGTGTTAAACGGTAATAAGAAAAAATTTGCGGTGTGAAGCTACCCTGCGCATATATTTATTTCCGTAGTCCTTAAAATTTATTTATAATGTTGTTTCAAAAAGACATTTATTTGAGAAAATTGTCAGTAATGTAAGAAGAAAGGTTGGCGCAGGTAGTTAGTTATTTGGGACAGTAAAAATTAGAGCATGTACTAATTCTGGAACACATAAGCCAACATCTGCAGAATGAAAGTAATAAAGTTACTGAAATGAAGTGGTGAGCACTTAAACGAAGGTGTATTATATGAAATCAGAGTTGTAGTGGAGTTCGACAATAAGGGCAGTGAGGATGAGCTGCAAGCCATGGAAGAAGACATGCAGAATGATACTTGTGGGAGCATGAAAGGTTCATAACATCATGTTGCTCTTCCCCCAACTCTTCAAGGCAAACAGCACACACTTTTCTCTCTTCCTTAACCTTGTTCCCACGCAATAACCATGAATTCTCTAATAACTTCCGACCCAATCCTCCCTCCTTCTTCTGGTTACTGCTTTCCCTCACTTTCCCCCCTTTTTTCCTCGGATTCTCACCTGACCTGTAATATCATGCATGTGTTAACCATAACTACTCACTCACCGGTCTAAGATTCTCCCGAGTGAGTTTCATACGACATCATCACGTGGGTGCATATAATTATTCTATTTATGTAGTATTAGCATATGTATAGGAATCGTTAAATCTAGAAGTAGATAGAGTCTGATTGCAAGGAACCACATCGAATCTAACAAATAAAATCACATGAATCCTTAATTAGTGATGAGGAAGTGGGAAAGGTAGGAATATACCTGTAGGAGGAAAAGAAGTGTCCAAGTTTGTTGTGAAGCCTCTGCCTGGCCTTGAGAGCAGTTTGATCTAAGACAGTGAGAGGAAGCGAAGGTGGGTGGAGTGATTCTTCCTTTAGGTAATAGTTGTGTCGATTTTCATGTCTGTGATTGTTCTCTGCTCTCTTCCGTGCAAGTAAACCAACACCGGGTAATCTACCAGCCATGAACCAAACCTCTTTACCTGCTCATGCTTATCTAAATTTATGGCTATAATAAGAGCCCCAAATAATGCGTGTGTTACTACTTGGGTGGGTGTGACAGCTGAGTAGAGTGAGTGAGTTTGTTACCTATTGGTAAATATCAAAAGCTAGGGGCCCCAATTCTCATCACTCTCTTACCCTTTCTAATCATTTCAATTATGTGCCATACATGTGCATTACTTGACACCTGTGTAAATGTATGGCTCTTGGAGAGCTCGACAGTGTCATGTTCTGTGATGTGGCAAATTGGTAAATCTTCTTTCTGCACACCAATTGTACTGGATTCATTTCATCCAGATTCTTCCGAGGACCAATTTTGGTGTTTGCAAATCAAACACGTGGTTCTCTGTCACCACCTCAAAGGGACACACATTCTTATGGACTCAAGTTGCGTTATAACTTCATTGGGGAAACTCACACTCCTGTCACATGCAAGTTGGGGGAAACTCAAATTTTCGGGTCGGTAAGTCCGTCTCCACGTTTAGCTTGAGATCTAATTTTGGTGAAAGATGATTTATCTCAAAATTTGGTTTAAACTGGTACGTCTTAAATTTTGATCCTGAACATTTTATTTTGATCTTAGTTTAGTATTTGCCATCTCAATTTTTGGTAGAAAAAACGTCTCAACTCGACCTTTTGGACGAAGGTATTATTTTTAAAAATTAAATAAAGTTTTGAAGCAGGTCAAATTATTTTCATTTCGACCCTATTCCACTTCTAAAAAGGTTTTCGAGATTAGAGTTTTATTTTTGACACCTTAATTTAAAGTCTCCTAAAAAATGACTTATTCAATATGATTGATTCATAGACCATGGGTCAAATTGTGAGTTATATATAAATCTCAGAAAATTGATAATATCCTTTATACCACTACATGTTACCGTTTATAAATTTTATGATCTATATTAACATTTTTTAAAAAAACGTTAATATATTGCATTTAATTTTTTTCATATTTTCTTTGAAAACGAGAAGTGTGATTCCCTCTTTTTTCTTCTTTGCAACCGTCATTTTCCTATACGGAGCTATTTTCAAGCCTTAGCCATTTTTCTTTTTCTTTGAGATCTCGTAACAATTTTCGTTGTTCTATAAGATTTTTCAGCCATTTCCTCTATCACTTTGACCAATTAACCTGTAATCTCACGTAAGCTCCTTAACTGCAATTACATCCAAGCGTGTGTCCTAACTTTTGTTTTTTGAAGATAAGATTGTCAAGGTGGAGGTTTTTGAAAATAGCTGAAGCATGAGTTTTAGACACCAAGTCACAATGGTGGTCACATGACCCTTGCAATTTGTTGCAACTATACTCTAGTAAGAAAACTGTTTCACGAACGCTCCTTTGTGAAAGCTTTGTTGTTTCTTTCTTAAATTTTGGCTTTATCATTTTTTGAATTTATGAGATTCACTATAAGTGTTGGGTTATATATAGAATTTATGAGATTCACTATAAGTGTTGGGTTATATATATTTCCATATATATGGTTATGGTTATAGTCATGGTTAGTGAGAGATTGTGGTTTTATATGGTTATATGACATTAGTCTTACACATATAAGAACATCACTTTTACACAAAAACCTTAAGGCAATATTGTTATGGGCATTTATTCTTATATAATATTTAACTTTGTCTTTTCTATCAAAATGTGGGACTTTAACTCACACTTGAACTATTCCTAACAATAGGATATCCTATTTTGATTTTGGAAGTTGTTTGTTGTTATAATGTATACCAATTGTTTGGTGATTTTCCTCTTTGATGACTTCCTTATGAAAAAAATACATATCTTATTTTTTAATTCATTTTTGTCTTATTTCCGTGCCTAACATTTTTTTTAAAATGATTACAATTAAATGCAATACAGTAACATTAAAAATGTTACTGTACATCATAAAATTTATAAACGGTAACATTTTTAATAAATGTAACGAAATAAACGTTACTAAAGGTTATAAATCTCGTAGTGGTTATTCAATTTTTATTCTCGATTGTTATTTAATATGTATATAATTATAATTTTTTTCATAAGATTTGAAATTGTAAACAAAATATGTATCATTTGACATTAAATGTGTGGTAATATCATATTTTTTATAATTTTTATTTTTGTAAAAAAATTATTTATAATATATATATATATATATATATATATATATATATATATATATATATATATATATATATATATATATATATATATATATCCATTTGAGAATGTCACAGAAGTTCTATAGGCAATAGATACAATAATAAAAATGAATTTTACTTAAGAGTTAAAAAAGATAGTCAAACTTGTCCCACTCCACTTTACTGTCATATGTAATAAATGCTACAAAACTATATCCACCCTTTACTAATACCATTGTTAAAAATTAAAAATAATAATGTAATAACATGTCTAGAATTTGAACTTTATATCATTAATTAAATTGAATGATTCGATATCATTTAATCTAGTGTTTGATGGTAAATATTTATTATTATCTAATTGCGATTTTATTCTTAAAAGTTACGCTTATTAACAAAAATAATGTAGGATGTTTTTCTTGTTGTGTTTCATGGCAATGAATAAAAAATTATTATTAGTGTGTTTTTTAAGATATTTATCATAGATACATATAGAGAGAGAAAAGTTTGTCATGCGATGATTACTAATAAAATCTAGTACTGATGAATAATTGAATTTCTTAAACACCGGTCAAATTCTGAATCATAGGCATACAAAAATGTTATGGAATGAATATGTTTAAACAAAAATTAATCTCTCAGAATCACTAAAGGCTGTCCTGATAAAAATAAAAACGTTTTGTATGATTGGTACATAGCTTTCTTAATATAAGACGAACTATTTCTTTTGATTAATTACTTACCTTTTTTTGTTTTAAATGGTTGTACATTTTGTTTACTATATGTAAGTATTTTAGATACTTTGGATTAAATAAAAAATTAAAACAAATCTAAATAGTTAAATAATTCAATTATGAATGTTTCACATTTATAGCTTTAAATGTAAAGTCACTAAACAAACCGGCCAGAAAGATTGTATGAAATTAATAGTTGACTTTAAATAAGAAAAAGAAGGACAAAAAAGAAGGATGACTATTTGTGGAGTTGATTTCAGTCACATTTATGTGATTTTATTGGAAGGAGACCGAGGAAGCGAAAAATAATGAAAAAAAAAAGGCATAAAAAGTGATGTTGTTTAAATTAAAAAAAAAATAAAAGATGAAAAAATATGAAAAAAATATTTATAAGTAGTTGAGTGATTTAATGATGTGGTAGATAAAAATAACATTTTAATTGATAAAATTGTTATATACAATTTTATCTCTGTGATTTAGATGAACCATAATAAGTTAGTTATTTATGGTTATTACTCATGTTTCATATCAAATTAGGTTAAAAAGAAATTACCGATGTATCTAAAAAATATATTTTTCTCATAAAATTTTAAAACGCAATGAAATTATTATTATTTATATTATTATTATTATTATTTCATGAATTTGTTGTTTATTATTTTAGTTTAATTTTATTTATTTCTAATATTCATTGGTATAATTGTTATTTGGGATTTTATTATTAATTTTATATATCATTACTATTATTATTTTATAAATTTATTTTTGATTATCATTACCAATTTACTATGAGTATTGTATAAATTTAATTGTATTGCTATTTTTTATTATTCAAAATATTATGATTAATATTGTATTATATTACGTAATAATATTATTATAATATATTATGTCTGTTACAATATAATATGTTATATTTATATTATAATATAATAGTTTTGAACTATTTTGATATCATAATTTTGTTTACTATCATTTAAAATTATCTTTTATTATTATTTTTTTTTTATTTTCAAAATACGAAAGTTAATTTTTATTAATATTATTTTATTTTTATAATTATTAAATAATCGTAAATGTTGTCAAATAATTTTTTTTCCGATATTTATACCTAAAATAGATTATGTTAGTTTAAATAAATGGGCTCTAATAAGATAAATTGATAAATTTTTTTGTTAAATATGTTTTTGGTCCTTTAACTTTCTAGTAAATTTTGGAATTAGTTTATTTCAAAACTTTAAATCAATTTAGTTCTTTACCTTTCAAAATATGTGGATTTAGTCATTTTTAATCAAATTTTGATAGGTTTGTTTGATGTTTGGTACGCATTTCAGGATTGTATCTGAGTTGCTTGTATGTTTGACACATTTTTGTTTTAATATGAAGTCAAATACTATTATAAGACGCGTTTGAAATGTCAAATAAACTTAACATAACTTGATTAAGAGGACTAAATTCACGTATTTTGAAAGATGAAAGACTAAATTGATTCAAAGTTTCAAAATCGACTAATTGCAAAATTAACTTAAAGTTAAAGGACCAAACAAGTATTTAACCCTCTTTTTTTTTTTTTCACGTTGTTTTCGTCTCTCTTTTTTTCACATAGTTGAGAGTGAGTTGAAAACCATTCTTCTACAAATTAATCTTCTTATTTCTTTATAAATCATTGGATAGAAGGTGGGAGAATACTCATTTTCTTTTCTTTATTTCCATTGACAATACTTCTCGAAAACAAACAGATCTTTATATATTTGTTTGAATAATTCATGGCAATTAAAATGCAGTAAATTACAGGAGATAAGTTTTGAACTTTAGATGAAGAGAGGTAACTACTAACATACCAAAGGAACAACGAGTTTTGAATAATTGACATGTCCAGTTTTTACTGTACAGAAAGCGGGGTATGGTTATTTGATTTGGAAATTGGAAATTATCTTCATCTTTAGAAATTGGCACTTCCAATTGCGAAGTGTTTTTAAGGATGGAAAGTAAAAGAGATGATATTGCAGCACCAAGCTATCTGCAATTCGTGGCAGAGAATAGCTCGAAATTGTTGTTGATAAAGACTGAGTTGTCTCTGACATAAATTACATCAAAATGACTCAACAACCTATTCACTATTAGATTTTGACACCGACAAAATGAAACGTGCACTGCTATTTCCCTGGTCCATTAAGGTTTTCCACAATGTGCTCATTTATTGGTGGGCTTTAAACCAGGCTTATATGCACTTCTGCACTTTCTTTTTTTCTATTCCAACTTATGTCTCCATAAGGTTAGGATAAGACTACTGTTTCTTCTCCCCAATTAAAGATTAAATAAAATATAAAAAACTAAACTCAAAAAATATTATTTTTAAAGTTTTAAGGTAAAAATAGTGACAGTAGTTTCAATATATCTTTGTTGTTTTAACGTGTTGGTTGGTTACACTGAAACTGTATCATCCTTTTAATACTATTTTTCTAATACAAGTTATTAGAACAATTTTTTTACTTTAACAGAATTGTTGAAAAATCCTACTTCTTTTTATGAGAGGGAAAAAAAAAAGGGAAACCAAAGAGTCAATAAAATCACCCAAAAAACCTCTAAAACAAATATTTATAAAGTACTCTCTCATCTTCACGTAAGATGAGGACTCAAGTGCTCAGGATTCGAGGGATATTAAAAAAAATGATATCCTGTTTAAAATAGAAGAACAAAACATATCAAGGTTAAATATTATGTAATCAAGGAAGTAGAGAAATAAAAAAGAAAAAATAGACTGAAGACACCGTAGTTTTAAATATCAATCAACTTTTGTAACAACAAAATCACTTCCAAAAGTTTAAATTTGTTAAGTGTTGAAAAAAAGAAGTCTGAAAGAGAAGTGTTAGAATTTATTTTTTTATCATTTATTATTCATTTAATTAAAATAGATTGTTTATGATAGTATATGAATATGTATAGTTTTTTTCTTCACCAACACAAAACTAAATAAATGTAAAATCCCTGAAAATCTAAATATTAGTCTAAGTTTCTGAAAAAATTAAACAGCATATAAGAAAACTCAAATCTATTATTTTAAAAGATTTTGGTTAAAAATAATATTTAATTTCCTATATCTTATGTAAAACAAAAATCCCTAAAAAACTTTAATATTTACCTTTCTTTTGCTCAAAATGAAGAAGGCGACTTCCTATATGTAGAGAACAACTTTTTGAAGTTCATTTATATTTTTTGGATCTGTTATTATGGGACATTCTTTTCTATGTGCTTTTATAATGTTATATAGGTTGTTAATACTTTTAGCAGTTTCATTGCGACCTAAGTTTTCCCTTAATTTTGCCTTAAAAAGTCGTTCAAATTGAAGTACATATATGGTTGTTTTGTAGACTAAAGTTCATTCCAACTTTAATCAAACTGCTGAATTTACATATTTTCCTTATTCGGATAATGCAAGAACTTTCCAGTAAAATACATCATTGATGTTCTCTCATCAAGTGCCTAGTTTAGATTCATTGAATCATCGTTGATTAATATTTTAACCATAAGAAGACAACCTATTTCAAAAAAACTTATCACCAATCGAAATATATTGTGTTCTGTTTTTGTCTCCTCTGTCATCTTCGAACTTATTTAATAATTACAAGTATGACGTTTGATCAAGTTGAGTGACCTAATATCATGTTTGCAGGAATTGCTGATAATATTTCTTACTTTTTAGGTTGCTTTGTTTCTGTTAGACTCGTCTGCATATTACAAATACTCTCTAATAGATGTTACAACAAAGTACATAAAAAATTTACATCTGATTTCATCTACTTCCTTTGATTTAAATATAGACATAAATGGCTTATGAAGCAGAGAACTAGAGAAGGAAATGAACCAAATCCCAAGACGGTGTTTCCCCTAACAGAACACCAAGTCAAATGAGGAGCATATAAACATGCCATGTGATTGCCAACTCGTTGTATGCTAATTAAAAAGATATCATTTAAAACAATGCAAATCATGAGGTGAATGATGGTCAGGATGGGCCATGTCCCTATTAATTTCATATTCATGTATTTCAAACACTGGTTTACTCACTTCATCTCGCTGGTTAGAATACATTATTTGCAAACAATTTATCAAACATTAATCATAACTTGTTCATTCACCTACTTTCATATATGCCATTAGTCATGTGAATAAAATGATGCGGATTCCTCATCTTTGTATAATACAGCATGAATATTGCACTTTCTTACATCAATTTCTCAATATTGTCATGGCCTCTGATTCATATAAGTACTCACCCATGCTTACTCTGAAAGTGAAACATAATTTGATTTTTTTTCTCTTCATATGAAACATAAAAGTTCTCGAACCCATGTAGTGGTAGCCTTTGCTTATAGGAAATGTAAAAGTTAGATGACTTCTCTCAAGGGCTTGGTATCAGGGTAAAAGTTGGGTAGGGTCAACCGGGAAAACAAACAAACAAAATTTAGCAGAAAAAAAATGTTAACAAAAACAAACACTGGAACATTAACCCTATCTCTTAGCCAAAAGGGGAGGGCACGTGCACATCTTCCCGGACCCGCTACTCAAATCATTTATGAGTGGATCCTGCAAGGTCTTTTAACTTTCTTTAGTTCCATGACCCCTGTAATGGACCCTCAATTCAACACTCTCCTACCCAAATAAGAGTATTTTACACGGATGCTGCATGTTCTTGATCTATTATCACATGGTTTCTGATCTATCCCATTCCATATTAACCGACAGCATAAATTATTAAAACACCCTTATGGCTATTCATGAGGAATAGGTACCTATAGGGATAGCATGGGAAATGAAAAATCTTTTTCACTTTAGACTGTGGAGGGCAAGGAATCTTATTATCTTAATCAGTAACAGTTGCATAATGCTCCAGATTGTGGCAAGTGGCTTATGCGGGGAGCTTCCTCTTGGCTTTTTCTCTTTCACACAGCCAGGCTTACCTGATTACATGGCACAGAGACCTCCAAAAACATATTCTCAAAATGGTGGTTAGTAATTAGTACGGAAAAGATGTGATGAGACAGTGAGTTTAAGCTGTCAAATAGCGTTGTCCATTTTTAATAAGAGGGCCATGATGTTGAAAGAAATTTAACAAATGTAGATATGAAGAGATCTATCTGTTACTTTCTTTAAGTTTGTTGCTACTTGCTAGTATCCGTATCAGCTTACTAGGTGTTTGAAAGAGATGGGGAAAACAGGCAAATGGCTTAGAAACTTGTTGACCGGTAAGAAAGACAAGGAAAAGGAGAAGGAAAAATCTACATCTAACCTGAATTTTGCTTCAAATGGAACAGAAAACTCGGCCACTCCAACTTCCACAACCCCAAAGGAGAAAAAGAGATGGAGTTTCAGAAGATCATCAGCCACTTCCACAGCCACACCAACAGCAGTTTCCAAGGAATTGAATTTTGTAGAACAAAGTGTCACTGCTTCACAGACAGTGCAAGCTGACACTGATGATCAGAATGAGCAAAGGAAGCATGCCATGGCTGTGGCTGCTGCCACCGCAGCTGCTGCTGATGCTGCCGTGGCAGCTGCTCAGGCTGTAGCTGTTGTGATCCGTTTGACTTCTGCTTCCAATGCAACATCCCAAAGCATTGAAGAGGCGGCTGCCATTAAAATCCAATCAGTCTTTCGGTCTCATTTGGTATTTCAGTTATATGGAAGCTAGTTTTGTCTTTCATTCACTAGGGAATCGTTGGAATTTGAGTGTTTGGTTGTGTGATACGATATGTATCATTGTTTGTATATGACAGGCAAGGAAAGCATTGTGCGCTCTAAGAGGACTAGTGAAGTTGCAGGCACTGGTAAGAGGTCATTTGGTGAGAAAACAGGCCAAGGAAACACTGAGATGCATGCAGGCTTTGGTGACGGCACAAGCTAGAGCCCGTATTCAGAGGATCCGAATGGGTTCAGAAGGAATTCCTAATCAACAACAGAGAAAAGCCACAGATGATGATTTGTTCAGGCAAATATATAATGTCAGTATCATAACTGCTCTCAATTATCTTTTGACAGTAATGTGATAGTTGAAAATGAAAATTCAAGCATTTATGGGATATATAATATGTTTGTTTGCTGTATCTTTTGAGCATGATAACGAAATTTTACACGGAGAGAAAATTCAAAAATTTAATGTTGAAATATATGCTAAAGCACTCTAGGAAATGTGGGTATGAAATATGGGTTTTTGTACATATAGGAAATGGAGAGAGGCTTAGAAGACAACATCAAGATTGTTGAGATGGATGTGGCTGAAACAAAAAGTAATTCCAGAAGCAGAAGCAGCAGTGTATATCGTGAAGGGCATCAAGAACAGCATGACCATAGATTTTCCACACATTATTCAACGAATGGTTCCTACTCAAAGGAAGAAAACTACAAGGTGTCACCAGCTCCATCAGCATTGACAGAGTTGAGTCCAAGAGAATACAGTGGCCATTTTGAGGACTGTTTCAGTACAGCCCAAAGCAGCCCCCAGTTCTCTGCTGTGTCAAGAACAGAAAATTCAAAGCACCCTTTTTCTTTCCCAAGGACAGATTATGCAGAGTCTATGAGCTATGACTACCCTCTGTTTCCAAATTACATGGCTAACACTGAATCATCAAGGGCCAAAGTGAGATCGCATAGTGCACCGAAACAAAGACCAGATTCATTTGAGAGACAACCAAGCCGGCGAAGAGCTTCAGTAGAGGGAAGAAATGTCCCAAGGCCAATGAGGATGCAAAGGTCATCTTCACATGTGAGTGCTGCTGCTCAAAACTATCAATATCCTTGGTCAATCAAGCTTGACAGATCCGCAGTTTCACTCAAAGACAGCGAGTGTGGCTCTACAAGTACAGTGCTCACTAACACTAATTATTGCAGATCTCTCGTTGCATTTGACGTGAGTACTTCCCATTCTCGCACTCATACCACAAATTTTGTCATAAACTTCAATACTAAAGTAGAGATAAACAAGAAAAATCAAGAGTAACCATGTTTGCTGCTTAATAATATACATGTTTATGTGTCTGTGTATCCTTAATATCAGTTTGTAACATTGTTGGGTCTGACAATGTTTTTTCGTTTGACTGCAGCCACGTGGAGATAGGTACTGACGACTTAGCTTGAACCTTGTCTTAAATCAAATAAAAGACAGTTTGCAAGATCAACAAGTCTAGACTTACGAGTTTCAGTTTGCTGAGTTTTTCTTCCTTTTGATTTCAAACAAGACAAAATAATAACTTCGCTTTTGATGTAGAGTTGTTGTGAGAGATTTATTGCTGTCCAATGGATGTAGAGTTTCTGCTTCTATCCATCGTCTGCCATGTTTGTGGATTACTTTGTAATAAAACATTGTAACAATGTGTAAATTTACCAAGTCATGTTTGTTTTTTTTTTCTTTTGTACTGGAGTCACTTGTATCATTGACGCTAGTGAATTTTTTTATTATTATACTGATATCAGTGTATGTAGGTTAAGGAATTTTTACTTATTTTTACGAGTGTATTAGTTTTATTTATTATTCAATAATAATAGTTCAAATTTGTGACTAATATTTTAAGTAGATGTCAACACTATGTTTTACTAACATTTATATGTAAAAATAATTACTCTAATTAACTTCAAGTAATGGTATCAATTTAAAATAATATTAATTGAGAAAATATTTTATTATCAACTAAAATATTTCAAATTTGATGGAAAAATAACTTTGACTATTAAATAATATTATCAACTCATTTTTAAATTATTAAACATGTTCCATATTAAATAAATATTTTTATTTCGTAATAATTGAATTACTTTGTCTGTAACTTAAGATGATACCTTTATGTGATTTTCAAAATATATTTTTCCTAAAAATAATAAAACAGTTCTAAAAAGTAAACAAAAATATATAATTTTTGTTAGGTCCGACAAGGATGTACCTCGTTTCTATGTATGTCCATTTAAAATGGAAAATTAGGGACCACGTAGTTCTAAATGAAAAACTAATTGAGAAATTATTTAATTTTTATTGGGTGAACCCGACAAGGATTGACCTCACTCTTGAGTATTTTCATTCCATTTATTGGAAAATTAAGGGTTATGTGGTTCTTTAACAACCTTTTAGAAATTTTTTATTTGATTTTTTCATAATTTAAAAAAAAAAATTATGTTTTTTTGGTATTTTTAATTATTTGAAAATGAGTATCACGTGACACAAGCGGCCGAATAGACACTAAAATTAAATAAAAAAATTGTTTTAATTTTTAGTTCTTTTATATTTTTTTTTATATTTTCTAGAGAAAATGTCGAGGTTCGGTGTAAAACAAAAATACGTAATCATTAAAAGAAAATATAATAAAATTTGAAAATGCATAAATAAATAAAAATAATGATCTTCTAGACTTACCAATTCCTCTTCTTCTCCATTAATTCTATTATTTTGTTACTTGCCTTTTCTCCTCTCTCTTTTTTTTTCAGTATCCTTCCCTAAGATTTTTATATTTTTCCAAAAGGAGGTAAAAATTGGAAGATGAATTTCTTGCAGACAATATGATTATTTACATTAAAAAATAAATAGCTGAAAATTTTAATTATGATTCAATTATTGATGAGTTCAGAGATCTGAAGGAACGAAGGATAATCTTTTATATATGTGTGATTTCTTTTTTAGTTATCGTTATATTAAGTTATGTCTTCATTTTTATTGTATTAATGAGAATAATTAAATATATAAATTTTGGATGTATTATTTTGACTCCCTAACAATATTGGTCAAGATCCTCCACTGTCAGGATAATGCACGAACTCATCCCGGTATTGACAGAGAATCCTCGCATTGACTCAGTATGGGTATAGGTATGGAGAGTATCCGAATTTTTCAATTGGATATGGGGATGAAGATAATGATGTTCATATTTGCTCCGTCCCTGACCACATACCTGCCATAATACTCGTCTTCGTCATAATCTTGTCCCCGTTTAAATTATTAAAATACTCATAGTCTATTAAGTAACCTTATATATATATATATATATATATATATATATATATATATATATATATATATATATATAAACTCACATAATAATTTCTATTTTTTATTATTTCTAATTATTTGGTTTGTCATGGAACCCATTTACATCTCCAATATATTTTTGGTCTTATCACAACCTTTATACAATTATATTCAAATGATTTTTGTCAATTAAATAATTGTTATGTCTCACATTTGAATATTTATACTAATTTTTGATATTTTTATATGTGGTATTTTTTTTCTACATGAGAATGTTTAACACTCTCGATTTAAGTTTTTCATAAACCTTTTCATTTATTAGGTTATATAATTTTTTTATTCTATTTTTTTTTCATGTGAATAATTCTTTTTGTTTTACTAAAACAGTTTTTGTTATCTCTTAATCATTGACTAGGTTGATATTTAAAAACTCTTTTAGATCTTTAAAGTACTTTTCATCTTATCATACCCTTAATTATAATTTATTTCTCTTTGTATGATTTCATTATGAGGTCTCTCAAATTATTTCTAAGACACACATTTAATCATTTTTTTGTAATATTTTTGTTTGTTGTTTATTTTTATCATGTAGAATACTATTTTGATATTTTTTTATATAATTATTTTTATTTTCTAACTCATTATCATACATGTAATTTTATCACTATAATTGTATAAATAAATTTTATTTGCTACAATATATTAATTTAATGTAATTGCCATGAATTTTTTTATCACCATCCAACATATATTAAAATTCAAGCGACAAAATAGTTATGCTAAAATTATATTATTATTAGTTTAATCTTTGTTCTTTGTGTCATTTTGATCAAGTCATGTATTATAACTTTTATCAATATAAAAGTAAGCAGATTTCTTTACAATTTAAAAAATTAAAGTAAACAAAAATTTAAAATAATTTTTAATTTGAATATCTATTTTCCTTTTATTTTATTTTAAAAATATTTATACATTTTATCAATTAGGTTTCATTAGTTTGAAAATTTAATAAATATTTTCGTTCTCATGAAATTTTATTTGGTATTCTAATTTGAAATGTATACATTTGAAATATATAAAATTATAATTTCTTTCTAAATATTTGTATTAAAAAATATAGGTATGAGTACGAGTATATACCTATTATCCGATGAAAATAAAGATGAGACAAAACTTTGAAAATAGTTAAGTTTTGATATAGGGCATAAGATGAATTTTTTTCTCTAAAAATAAATATGAGATAGAAAAATCCCTCTTGTCATGCTCCATTGCCATCCCTTGAAACAAACATATGTGTTGATCCTCATCCTTATTATATACGCAATCAAGAATATCGGGAATTAATGTGAAAAATTTCTACCAAAATAAAATAGATTCGAATAATATCATGACAACAAAGTTATTCATCATTCGGTAAATATAATTCAATTATAGTTTGTATGAAGTAAAACGTCACACGTGATACCAAAAAATTGAACATATATGCCGTTAAAGAAAATTTCAAAATTTGCTTTAAATTTAGGGTCCGCACTGACTATCTAACTAAAATTTAGACGAATACTAATGAACCACATGACTGGAACATTACAAAATGTTGCGTTTCTTGTTGTTCTGAATTTATATTGTGATCCCTTTAATTGTGTGGAAGAACAAGAATCTATATAATCTTGTGACCTCTCCTAATCCTAAACAGATCTATTCTCTCGCCAAAACTCATCCTTTATGGCCCATCACTTTTATGTCATTGGTTTATTCTAGGGCATATTTTTTTAAAGCTTAATAATATAAATAACGGAGTGCAGTCTAAGTTATAGATTATCAGCTTCAAGATTTTGATGACACTTCGTGTATAAAAAAGAAGTGGGTTGAAAGATTCTTATGCTATCTACCAACAAATAATGTACAAAAATTAAGTCAAAAGAAAGAAAATTAACAATGTGTAAGATCCAAGCCTTTTCATCTTACCTTATTCACTTCCTATTCTAGTTTTCGCTTTTCTTATACAAAATTTTACCTACTCGATGGAACAACGACAACTTTATTCTTACCGAACCCATATATAAATATATGAATCTCTCTCAAACTTCCACGACCTTTAGTATGGTTTCATAAATTCTTTCACTTAAATTGTTTATTGGCATGTGTTTTTAATTGGAAATTTTTTAAAAAGAAGACTTCAAATGTTGTTTGTGTTTTACTTGGTCTAATTCGTTCTGGTATGGTACATTGACTTCAAGAAAGCAACATTCTAGAAAACATACGGCACTATACGCCAGTTTTTTCTCTTGTTTTGTGCAAAACAATACAAATACTTTATATATAGTTTACCTGTGACATCTACGTTTCAATTAATTATAACAAAATTTTGTTATCACACGTAATATATTATAATTTCTGAAAAATGTGGCCTTTTGTCCCAACCAAAATCTCATTATTTTTTTAGATGTAAGAACTAGAATACATGTTTATAAGGATTATTTATGGACGGCAAATTAACATATATGGCAGTGCAATCTTCCTGTGGTACATATTATTATATAAATGACACTGTGATGTGGTTGGTCCATCAGTTTTTATCTTTTTTTTCTTCTTGTTCCCCTTTAATTTTAAATAAAATAAAACGATGAGAAGTTTCCTTTGATATCTTTTGTTTGACTTTGATGGCTCTCTATCCTTTATGATAAGTATATGATATTACAAGTGAAAAAAATAAAAATAATATTCGGGTTTATCACGAGAAAATGATTTCCACATAGATTTTTTTTTACTTATATTTGAAGCATGCTTGAATAGACCATGTAGCTAAGTTTTATTCTGATCTTGAAACTTATTACATACTCTACCGTCTTAAGTCTAACTCATTATGAGGACTTGGTTTCACGAATTTCACTGTGATTTTATGCCACTTTAATTACATGAAGTGGTCACGTTAGTTGAATATAACAAGGCAACAAATGTAGCAAAGATTACTCTAATTTGGTGAATGAAGGAATGAAAAGAGTGAAAGATACCTGAACAAAAGGGACGTGTGGAATTGAAGGGAGCCAATTGAACTTAAAAACCATCTGATAAGTTCTATTCTATCAAACTCATGGTTTTGCTTTCAGACACAGCATAAAAAATTGTTGACTTTTGGTACACATTCAGTGTAACAAGGGGGTTCCATCATTTGCTCAACTTCACCAACGACCACTAAAAATGTCATTTGTATAAAGCTTAAATAGACATTGTCAAATTTATTTTATATATTTTCTCACTCTGAAAAAAAAAAGCTATATTTTGTTTTTAAAGTAATATTAATCAAAAAACATAAATTACTTTTTTTTTTAAATATGTCGGAGATTTTATCTCGACTAAAGATGAAGTTAATTTAAATATATAAGTAGGTTTAAACCTCACATTATAAATCAATTTTGTATAATTGAGTTAAACTTAAATTTATTTTTTAATATCGTATCATAATCATTAAAAATTGATTCTAACAAATATTTAATGTTTGTTGGGTCTATCGAACCACCTATTATGAAATTGAAGTTTCGATCCTCTATTGAGTCTTTTGGTGCTGTTATTGTCTGTTGAGCACTAAAAATACACTATGTTAGTACTTTAAATATCTTTTTAATATATTTTAAAATTTCAAAATCATTAGTCATCAAACTATTTTGAAAGGACAATAGAGGAATAACACAAAAAATCTAGTAAAGAATTCAAATTCGTGAAATTGCTATCACATTAACATTAATGTCTAGTTTTACGCATAAGAGGTCATTACTAATTTTTTTTTCAAAACATTTGCAAGAAAATACTTTTTCTTGCTATTTTTTCTAAGAATTTTAATTGGCAGGTTATCCTTTCGTGTGTAATTATTTCCTAAAAAAGTATAAAATTCGCAAGTATTTCCTAAAAAATTTGTTGCGAAAAGTGTTTCATATAAAATATTTTGCAAAAAAATTGGCAACAATTTTCTGAAAAAAAAAAGTTTCATAACAAAATTTATATGTATTTCTTAAAAAAAAAAATTGAAAACAAAAATTAACAGGAAATATAAGCTTTTTTAATAGTGAGTATATGTTTTGATGTGAAAGATATGTTGAAAATTCCACAACAATTAGAGATAAAACGATATCTATAAATCAATTCTTTAAGATTGAGTTAAATTTAAAAAATTTAAAATCCACGTACAACTGATCCTGGTAGAACTATTTCCAGATTTACTTATTATCCCATGAATAGTTAATCAACTTTTGCTTTTGGGGAGGAAGTTGTTATTGCTGTTAAACACGGGCTTGAAATTTTATTAGTCTTCTATAATTTTACACTCCAGAAAACATAAAAATCAAACTGATTATATTACATTATATATATAATTTAACTTAATCTGAAGAACTCTTAAGAAATTATTTAAATAAAATTTAGCAAATAGTTTATCTCACAGGCAATGTGAAATTACGCGAGCCCATTTTCTAGGTCAATAAAATGCAACCGAAAATCAAGTTGCTAATAGTGGTTTGTAGTCAAAGGGTATAAAAATATATAATTTGGTGATAAAAAATAGGGAAAATGGTAAAAACCGTGTTTTTGGTGAGATGAGCCACCAACAAACATCAGCATTAGCTATAGATTACAATGCATGCCAGTTCATTGGCAATTTGCCAGGATATGTACTATAAAAAAAAAAAGTGTAAACAGAATAAGAAAGGAAGATGTTATACTTTGATTCTGGCTTATTAATTAGGATTATAGTCAAACCAAACCATACTAATATAAAGTACATTGTAAAAGTCAAACTAATGTGATGGCGTTGTTCCATGTTGGTGTGTATTGCTTCCAACATATCCACTAAATTTAAGAGGAAAAGGGATCAACATAACAGTTTTTTATTACTTGTCTTTTATATAGTTTCAATAAAAATTAGAGTTTTTAATACAATCTCTTATTATATAAATTAATGATGTTATAACAAAGAGTATTTGATAGAGAGAAAGTATTCAGTTTAGAGAATGTAGGAATATTGTGATTCTTTGGACATGATATAAAAAATTTATTAATTAGTCAGTTATAAACACCTTAAAGAATGTAGGAATTCCACACTATATTTGTTTTTTATAGTATTATTGGGTATAAAAGTTTTTTTTTTGTATTAGTAATTCACTAGTAAACTGATTTTATTAGCCAACACGTGATATTTTCATAATAAAAAAAATTAACGAGAGTAAAGTTATTATATTCAGCAACTTATTTTAATAAGTTAATAATTAAATTGTTCTGTAAGAATTAAATTTAAGAACAGTTAAATTTACGTAAAAATTATTTTCCATTTTGTGTAAAGTATTTTAGTATTTATGTAAATTATTCAAATTTTATTGTTACTAGGTATCCCAAAAAAAAAAACTATACAGATAATGAAATTTATAAATTATATATTACAAAACTACTTTGAGTAAAATAATGTCAATTTGAAATATATGATTAAACCATACTACAAGTTTTGTTGTAAAATATTTTTAAAATTTTAAAAGTAAAAAACATTTTGGTAATTAAACTTCTACTAAAGTATTTACTGTTGGTAATGTTCTAAAACAAGCTTTGTTAATTAGTCTGTTGACAACTTTTAAAGAAACCGGAAAAGTATTTAAAAAATATGATATTTAACATACTAAAAAATAATCTGTATATTTTATAAATTATTTTTTTATTTCCTTAAAGATTGTGAAAAGTCTTTTGAACCTAATTTGAGTGAGTTGAATATAAAGAAGAATAATATAAGCACTAGGAAACGAACCTAAAATACAAAAAATGGGAAAAGAATGAACCAAAGTTAGGACTGAGAAAGAAGAAATTATAGAAAGCAAGAATGTGTATGTCCAATGAGTCAAATTCGTCATTATTCGAAAACAAAAGTCTATAATCATAAAAAGTTGTCCAGAATTTAGATGTAACGTAGTAGTCCACGAAAATGCCGAACCAAAACACTGTCCCAAAATTATTTTGGAAAATGATATTTGAACATGAGAATGGAACTCAATTTTGACATGGGTGACGTGGCACCCTTTTTTTAACGTTTTTTAAATCAAATAGAAGCCATGGTCACGTGCGCGTGGAGAGAGAAAGTGTCCCAAAATTTGTAGAGTGTTTAGGGTTGGTTCTGTGCGAATATACTGGCATGAGAGAGAAAGTCACAGAAAATTCAAAATTGAGTAGTTTTGGTGAGAGAGGGAGATAGAAAGGCGATCGGAGATCGGAGTTCGCGTGAGATAGAAAGTCGGAGTAGAGGCAGAGGAAAGCGTTGCCAGAGAACAGGTGTGTGAGCAGAACTCATTGACGGCGTAGTAGGGGTTCCCGAAATCGAACATTTCCGGCAGAGAAGAACGAGCACGGTGGGTAGAAAGGAGGACAGTGAGTAGAAACCTTTTTCTGGACAAAAATCCATTCCATCCATTACTAACTTTAATTTCTTTTTGTGTATCTGTATGTGAGGTCATGATGCGTTTGTCTTTGTGGTGGGTGTTTGAAATTTTTTTTTGAAATTGGGAAGACCAAAATCTTTTGTACCACTCCCCACTTAATCTCGCAGCACTCCCCACCTCTGGAAGGAGATATTTTATTTTAATTTTGTTGGATGTGTCCAAGGAAAGGACAGAAACCCATTCCAGCCCTAACTGAGTTTCATTTCATTATATGTACATGTGTGTGAGGTCACGGTGTAGTTGACCTTGTCGTGGGTCTTCCATTTTAAATATGTAACTGTGAATACCAGAATCTTCTGAACCACTCCCCACGTACTTTGACAGCACTCCCCACCTCTGGAAGGAGATTTTTTTTGAAATATTTTACATATGCAATGAAGGAAAGGACAGAAATCCATTCCAGCCATTACTTACTTTCATTTCATTTTGTGTATCTGTATGTGAGGTCATGATGCGTTTGTCCTTGTGGTGGGTGTTTGAAATTTTTTTTTAAAATGGGGAAGACCAAAATCTTTTGTACCACTCCCCACTTAATCTCGCAGCACTCCCCACCTCTGGAAGGAGATATTTTATTTCAATTTTGTTGGATGTGTCCAAGGAAAGGAGAGAAACCCATTCCAGCCCTAACTGAGTTTCATTTCATTATATGTACATGTGTGTGAGGTCACGGTGTAGTTGACCTTGTCGTGGGTCGTCCATTTTAAATATGTAACTGTGAATACCAGAATCTTCTGAATGATGTATTGTGGATTTGGTTGAGTATTGAGAAATTTCCATTTGGGTGTATTGCTGCTTTTGATTTTATCAGTGTACAAAACAGGGGAGCTTGGGGTGTTGAAATAATTGATTGAGGTGGTCAAATAATTGTTCATTTGATGTATATAACATTTGTGAAAGTCCTAACATTATGATTTTTTACAGATATGTATTTTCGTCATTGTTGTAAAGCGAAGTTCATTGGTGCTTTGAATGAAAAGTTAACTGTCGCACAAAAGGAGTACATTGCAAGCACCCCGTTTTGGTGGTTTGCGATGTTAAAGCAATCATTGAAGATAAGTAGAAACGTTTTATCTCACTTATGTTGTAGATGGGTTGAAAGAAGGGGTGGTTTTGATGTTGGTGGTGAAGTGGTTGAGTTTAGTTTATTAGACGTTTGTTTAGGGTTAGGATTGAGGGTGGTCGGTGAAAAAATTGATTTAAATGAGGAAGTTGTGGAGAGTGAGACGTGGAATACTTTTGGGCGTCAAAGAGTTGATGTTAAGTTGATATATGATTTTTTGATGAAATTTGATGATGATGTTGGTGATGTTGAATTATTTTGCAAGCTATATGTTGTGTTAGGAATATCAGAGTTCTTGCTTGCAAGTAAAAAGGGTTGTGTTTTCCCCGTTATTTTTAAAGTTGTTGATGACATGGAAAATATTGGGAAATATAATTGGGGTAC
>Ga0209589_1000246_pt1 | contig 67130 bp, 32 predicted proteins | sample CowpeawhiteBW_FD_187525 | JGI IMG/M metagenome (GOLD analysis project Ga0209589, IMG submission 187525) | Root nodule microbial communities of legume samples collected from California USA - Cow pea white BW (SPAdes) (version 2) | ecosystem: Host-associated > Plants > Roots > Nodule | place: USA... | reverse complement strand
TTTTCTCCGTACATTTTATTTTATTTTTTATAAATATACTTTTATTTTGTTATTTTGTTTATTAAATTAATAACATTACAATATCATCAATTATTAATATAATTCAAAAAATGCGTACACACAGGCACGATAGTGCCTGTGTTTACACTAGTCTATTTTAAAGATTTTTCTTATTAAATCTTTAAAAATATAATTAGTAATCGAGATAGGCTAAATGTTAATATAACTATATAAAAGTTTAAGATAAATTTGTTCTCAAAATGAAAATTAGTTCAGTAGATATATATAAAAAAAATATAGAAAAATTAAATAACAATAAAATATCAAGACTTAATATTTATGTTGTAATTAAACTCTTTTTTAAACACGATTAATGTTATTTTCATTAATAAGGTGAGTTTAATGTGGTACTTTCCGTTATTATAAAGACTTTTACATAATAAAAAAATTAGACATAATCTCAAAGAGAAATTTTAAAACTTATAACGATAAATAATAACTTTATTGTACCAATAAAACTGACAATACTTAACTTCTTTTTTACTTCTGATCAAATACATAAGTATTTATATTTTCGTTTATTCTTTATTTTTTTTCATTTTGTTTCACTCTATTTAAACTACCCCAATTTTCATTTTAATATTCTTTTTCTCCTTCGCTCTCTTTTACATCATAAAGAATGAGGGTTGGATTGCGAGGAAGCAAAGCAATGGCATTTTTGAGATTTGAGTATCACGAGAATGCAATGCAATGAATCAAAATTCAAAATGAAGCAACGGTTAGTAAGTAGTGAGGGAAAAAATGCGTAACATTCACAAATCCCAAGCCCCTTTTTGTTCCAATCCCAGCTGTCGAACCAGGGTTAACCCAACCGTAGTTAATTTCTAACCGCACATTTCAAATTTAGGCACCCCATTTCTGCGCCTATATAAGCCCAAGAACAAACCTCACCATCCTCACAATCCAACGGGAAAGGCGTCTTCATAAACGCCACCCCAAACCTCTCACATTTTTTTTCCTTCCTATTTTCCAATCCATTTTTTTTAGGGTTTCGTTTTCTTCGCCGAGAAAATGAGAGAGTGCATTTCAATCCACATCGGTCAGGCCGGTATCCAGGTCGGAAACGCTTGCTGGGAACTCTATTGCCTCGAGCATGGCATCCAGGTACGTTTTCAAATGAGATTTGTTTTGGTTTCTATTCTGGGCTTGGTTTTGGGATTGGGCTTGAATGTTTGTTTTGTTTTCTTGTGCACAGCCCGATGGACAGATGCCAAGTGATAAGACCGTTGGCGGAGGAGACGACGCCTTCAACACGTTCTTCAGCGAGACCGGCGCTGGGAAACACGTGCCGCGCGCAGTCTTCGTGGATCTTGAGCCCACGGTCATCGACGAGGTTCGAACCGGGCCCTACCGCCAGCTCTTCCACCCCGAACAACTCATTAGCGGCAAGGAAGATGCCGCCAACAACTTCGCGCGTGGCCACTATACCATCGGAAAGGAGATTGTCGATCTCTGCCTCGACAGGATCCGTAAGCTCGCCGATAACTGCACCGGTCTCCAGGGCTTCCTCGTCTTCAACGCCGTCGGTGGCGGCACCGGTTCCGGCTTAGGATCGCTTCTCTTGGAGCGTCTATCCGTTGACTACGGGAAAAAGTCGAAGCTCGGTTTCACCGTTTATCCATCTCCTCAGGTTTCGACCTCCGTGGTGGAGCCATATAACAGTGTTCTCTCAACTCATTCTCTTCTTGAACACACCGATGTCGCCGTGCTTCTCGACAACGAAGCGATCTACGACATTTGCAGGAGATCTCTCGACATCGAGCGTCCTACCTACACCAATCTCAACCGTCTCGTTTCTCAGGTAAAATGGATCCCAATTCTAACAGATGTGGCATTTGATTGATTAATTTATAAATGCGTGTTTTAAATTGATATCATTCGAATCACTCATGTGAATTGGGATTGAATTTGCAGGTGATTTCATCCCTTACGGCCTCTTTGAGGTTTGATGGAGCATTGAATGTTGATGTGACTGAGTTCCAAACCAACTTGGTTCCTTACCCGAGGATCCATTTCATGCTTTCATCATATGCTCCTGTTATCTCTGCTGAGAAAGCATACCATGAGCAACTCTCCGTTGCTGAGATTACAAACAGTGCTTTTGAACCATCCTCCATGATGGCCAAGTGTGACCCTCGCCATGGCAAGTACATGGCGTGCTGTTTGATGTACCGTGGTGATGTTGTGCCCAAGGATGTGAATGCTGCAGTGGCAACCATCAAGACCAAGAGAACCATCCAGTTTGTGGATTGGTGCCCCACTGGGTTCAAGTGTGGTATCAATTACCAGCCTCCCACTGTTGTTCCCGGAGGTGACCTTGCGAAGGTGCAGAGGGCTGTGTGCATGATTTCTAACTCAACCAGTGTGGCTGAAGTGTTCTCAAGGATTGATCACAAGTTCGATCTGATGTATGCAAAGAGGGCCTTCGTGCACTGGTATGTGGGTGAAGGTATGGAAGAGGGTGAGTTCTCAGAGGCTCGTGAGGACCTTGCTGCTCTTGAGAAAGATTACGAGGAGGTTGGCGCCGAGTCTGGCGATGGAGAAGATGGTGACGGAGACGAGGAGTATTAGAATCTGGAATATCTGTCTGATATCGTGTGTTTGATGTGAACTTTTTCGTTTTCTCTGGGATCAAATTCTGTTTGTGATTTTTGAATGTTTGGTTGTTATCGAATATCAATATATGTGTTGTGTGTAGCACAGAAATTTCTCTATGTTCCTGTGTTTCGCTGGTTTTACAATTTTTTTAAAGTTCAAATGAATTTGGTAATAATGTTTAAAAAATTAAGGAAAAATAGGGTGTATCTTGTTGGTGGGATGGTTGTGAGCATAAACCATGTATAAAGTGAAATAAACAAGATTAAGACGACGAAAAATAATTAATTAATTCAACTAACTTTTTATTAATATTTTATTTTTATCCTTATTAGTTAATATTAAGTTAAACATTTTATTGTTTTGCTTAATAATAAGGCCTCTATTGCTTAACCAAATATTTTTAACAAGCAAATTTGAAATAAGAAAAACAAACAATTAAATATTGATTGAAATTGTAAAATATTCTTTCTATATAAAAAAATTACATTTTGCGCCGAAGTATACGTTATATTATAGTAGTGAGCTGAGATAGTAAACAATAAAAATTAACAGGTTACGGGGGAAATTGATCCAACTTTTAATAAAAGTAAAATTTTATGAATTATTTTTTATTGTATTATTTATATTTGTTTTTATAATGTAAAATGTAATTGTAGAGTTGACAAAAATGGTGTTAAAAAATATTTTCCATAAAAAAAGAACATGGTTGGCTATACACATTAAAAAATATTTATTATGTTTAATATAGAGTGAGATTAAGCATAAATTGCTCAAAATGTTAGTAAAAATGCACTATCCTTTCTTTTACTTGGCCTTTCATACATATGCAATATAGTGATTCTTCTTTATTTAATGCAGAGAGAGAGAGAGATGAGCAAGAACCATATGCAATAAAATAATTTGCAGGCCTCTGAAACTCGATTCCTCTCACCATCCATCATAAGGTGGCAAGAGAGGAAGTGGGTGGAAAACTAAATAAAATCAGATATAATAAAATAGTAAAATGTTATGCAATGTTTCACTTTCTTTCGTTTTTTCTATTAGTTCATGGGGGACAGAAAAATAATAGCAATAATAATATCACATTAAGAAAAGGTGAACAGCTGTTTTAACTTCTAATGAAAGTTTTCACAAAATAATAATATCACATTAGATCAAGCACTTATGATTAGGTTAGGGCAGAGAGTTATAGCTGGTGGTATATTGTGGGGTAGTTGGCATGCATTGACCAACCCTTAAAATTAACTCAATCATTCATAAAATGGAGGAAAGTTGAAAACATCATGTTTGCAAAATGACTAAACATTACTATCTCAATAGAAAGAGTACAAATTTCAGAAGGGCAAGTCATAAATTAAACATTATTGTGTGCTTTTTTTCTTTTCAACTTTCAGACTTGAAAGTATTGCTTAAACTTCATTAATCACTTTATTGTATTCGCAACAATTCAATGTAAAAGTATAGTTAGATGTTTCAACAGCGTCCAAGGTTTTGGACAAGACGGTTCTCTATCTCAATTCTCTTTTTCATGATGGATGTATACTTGGAAACCAGTTCCTGATCTCCAGCATTCACTGCAAGTTTGCAGCTGAGAGAAGTTTTCTCCACTTTATCCATGTACATTTCTGATATGGGTATGAAACTGCCCTTCTTGTGACAGAGCAAACCATGAGCAGCTCTCAGTGCAGCTCCAAGTGAAGCTGAATCTGTCACCAAGTTCAACAATTTTCTTATCTCATTAGTTTATTTTATCACTTTCAAACAAGGATTCATATTTCATTATAGAAGATACAATATATACATATATATACACACACACACACACACACATATATATATATATATATATATATTGAAAAATGTGTCAAGATTCTTAAAACATGATAAATATATAATTCCAGTTATGCAAATTCAAATTAAAATCTTATTTATTAGACATTGTTAAAATGAAAAATTATAAATTAGTACTGTCATTAGAAAAATAATAGTACTTTATAGATTATATTCTTTATCACCAGTAGCGATGAAGTATCCTAAAATATCAGATATACATGTGAAAGTATGGATATGTGATACAAATTAAAGTATCGATGGATCATAGATGGAAAGAGAATTCAGAGGTATCCAAAATGTTTTACAATAACATGTATATAAGTGGGTCACACAAACCTTAACATCATTAAGAGTGTATAGTGCTAAAGTTGTGAATTTTTGCTTACCTGGTCTTTGAACTGTGTAAACATCACAGCCAAAAATTGAAGCTATTGAGCTAAGGATGCACTTATTTGCTGATGCTCCACCAGTGGCTATAATTCTCCTTGGAGGAGAAGGCATTCCAAATCTTTCTGCATGAGCTCGCATTGACAGAAATTGACCCTCAATTAATGCACGTACCTGTAATTTAACATCTTGATCAATAAAAATATCTTTCTTAGAATTTTAACTACCCAAAGAAACTGCCATGGTTTTCCTAACCTCAGATGGAGGATCAAACTCCTCCACTTCCCGTTCCTTGAGTCCATCCAATGAATCTGAGAAATTTTCTATGACATAGCGGTGGAAACCAACTAAGACAATAAAAATTAGTTAGTAATTTCTTCTGGCAAAGTTAACTTTATTAGTGCAACAATTAAACAGCCACCTGGAAGAGGAGGTATAATTTCATGCTCCTTGTAGTAGAAACCTAACTTTCCACCTATTCATTAAAAAACATTGTGAGAAAGGAGAGAGTGGATAACATAAGAAGAGTTCTTGATACCTACCATTTAGAGGTTGTGTTTGCTCTAGAAATTTATTGAAAACATCCCAAGATTTCTCTGCACAACGGTTGCGCACATCTGACATTTGAAATAGAATCAAGAATTAGAAATTCCAAGAAACATTTGTATGGGTTTATAAGCAAACAATATATGTTTCAGACAAAGAATCACGAAAACAGTACCTTCTCGGGTAAGGGACCCATTTTTGTATACCAACATTACCATGTAACCTTCTGCATCAACTGGATTAGGGAACACATGTCCCTCCAATCCTGGATTAGGATTTTCTGTGATCATAAATACCTGAGAGATAAGCCAGAAAGAAATTGTCACTAAAAGCAAAGGTGTTAATGGACATTTTTTAAAGATATATGGGATTTGTTTATGCATAAAACAGTTACTATTCTTCTACTGATAAAAATTACAATAATTTCCAAGTTAACCCTATAACACTATGTATCTTAACGTACAGTATCACTGGTGCCGAGGCTGATGGCAAGATCTCCAGGAATATTTAGGGTCAAACCTGCAGATAAATTGGGGTTTTCTTGTTAGATAAACAGGGAAAATATAGACATTATGAAAACTTTTTTTAATATAGATGATAGCATATGTTAATGAAGAAAATAGGGACCTGCCAAACTATTGGGATTGTCTCCTGACCATTGAACAACCAAGCAATCCTTGTTAAAGTGATATCTAATACAAAATAATAAACATAAGTATTTTGACATATCTAGTGCAACAAAAAAGTAGGTAAAGAAACCGGAAGTCCGTAACAGACAATTTTGGCCAGCAAAGGGTTGAGGATAACAGTTGTTGATACTAGTTTCATAGATAGCATTCAAATAGCATCATATAAATCGTTGAAATGCAGATTATGCAGAAATATATTGATAAAAGAATATAACTAGATACACCATGTAGGAGGTAATTAGAGTAGGCAACAATTGTTCGGAATTATGCGATCAGTGAATTTCGAATTAATAGAGTCTCCACAATTATTTCAAAGTTTAACAAAGGCAAATTTTCCTTATACTAATAAACATACACCCCAGCATGTAATATCTGGCTCTGTGGGTTCTATGATAGAGTGTCACCTGAGTGTTGATTTGTTTTGAATCTAGTTGGTGAACAATAAAATACAATGAAAATTGATAGCATTGCATGTAGTACATCAGAATATGAAACAAACTACCTTAATTTTTCTCATTTTTTCAAATGTGAAATATGATAACAAAAAACATCCAACAAACCTCTGTACAAAATATGAAGCAATATTTCCAGCAACAGCATAAGCAGGGGCTAAAGCTCCAAGTTTTGACTCCAAACCAGGGGCAGTTGCCTGCAACCACCATTAGAATGCACATACATTGGTTAAACAAGAACTTCAAAATATAATCAGTCTCTAAACCCCCATTCTTGGAGGCACATCGAAATCCAATTCAACAATCAACACTTAATGTTAAAGTTAATAATGGCAATGAAAACCTCAAGTGCTACTTTAGACCATGCTTTTTCCTTTATGTCCATCAAATTCATGCCTGAACCATCAGTATGATCAATGGCAGCATAAGAACCAACAAAAAGAGACGCCATGAATGAGCTAACAAGCGAGATCCTTTCGGTGCTGTCATAAACTTGTGGTTGAGTATCAAATATTTTCTTGATCTGGGGACCAGTAAATCTCTCAAATGCACGCGATCCCGTTACACGAGCCAACTCCAAGGCCCCTCCACAAGCCTTCTCTATAGCCCTACACTCAGAAGTAGTGCTACAATCCATCCAAATTGGAGATTCCGTAATGGAAAAAGCATGTTCAAGCTGATCCAACAATGTCTTATTAGGATCCAATGATGAAAGTATCTGAGAACTACCAGTCTTCCAATACACGCTACCATGTTGTTGGCCACTGCCAGAAACAGCAGCAACCTTGGCAAAATCAAAATTTGATTTTGAAAGCTTTTGAAACATTAGGTCAAGAGCCTCCACCCACATCAAGGTGGGTGAAACAATTCGGCCACTGCCAGAGGGGTCTCTGTAAACCCCATCGTTGGTTTTGTAATGGGGCAAGTCGGAATCAAAATGAACAAGTTCTGAGGCTACGATGTTGAGGTTGGAGTCCAACACTGTGGCCTTTAACGACCTTCAAAACAATAAAAATTGGAAATTCAATTTGTCGCACATCAAACTAAAAATTTAAATTATTGCTCATGAAATTGAGAGTGAAAATAACGATGCAATTGGACTTGGACTTACTGAGTGGAACTGTCGAATCCGAGAAAGTAAGAGTCCTGAGGAAGAGATAATTCCGCCATTGTAGCGATTCACAAATCTCTGTACAATGATGATTTTGTAATTAGATATGGGAAGAGGGAATCGTTGGCTGCATTGTGATTATTATTTATAAGCGAGTTTTGGATTGGAATCGGATAATAACAAATTTGGATAAACATGAAAGGGGTAACATCCCATAAATTGAAACCATAAAACCATTTTATCTCTACATAGTTGTTGCTTTAAACAAAAATTTTTAATTAAATTTTAAGTGACTCCAAAATTTTATAGATTTAGGTATTGTTTTAATTCAGTTCTGGTATTTTTTTATTACCTATTTAAAAAAAATTATATTTTTTAATTGAACAACTGATATTTTAATTAATTGGATGATGTTATTATTATATCAGTTTATTATCTTGTTTATACCGAGAGAAAGTGTTTTATAGTTACCTATTTAGTTTTTAATTACCTATATTGTTTTATAGTTAATGTAGATTTTACTATTTTAATTATTGATATTTTGATCTATTTATTTATTTACCTTTAATTTATTACTCTAATTAGCATTAAATCATTTATTTTTATAATTTTTTAATGTATGATGGTATAATTTAAAATGATTAAAATATTGTTTAAAACTGAATAAAAGAATTGAATCAAAATATTATTATTTTTTAATTACAACACTTATGATGACAATAATTTCTTAGCCGTTGCAAAAGATAACATGGATGGAAGATATTTAAAATATGATAATTTTATATTAATTTTAATATGATTGAAAATATTATTTTATATTAATTATAAAACTTTATATGTAATTATATAAATAAAATAATAATCGTGCCATTTAGTTATTTTGAAATTAAAGAATAAAGATTTAATTAAAAAATATAAAAAATTAACCAAACAAAAACATAATAAAGACATCTAAATACTTAATTGACTAAATATTCTTATGATTCACAAGATAATAAAATATAATAAGAGTAAAAAATTTAATACTTATCAAAGTAGTTACTTAACTTAAACCTATATATATATATATATATATATATATATATATATATATATATATATATATATATATATATATATATATGAACTTTAAAGACATATAAATCACAAAGGGCAAAATAAGCATGTGAAAGTGTAAGGTGTAGAAGAAAAATATGCAGCTGCAAAAGGTAATAGTCCAATCGTAGACATGTTCACAGCAGTAATAACACAAACAGACCCAATACAATTTCTAGCTTTTTTAAATTTAGGCAGTTTCTTATCTACATAATCGTCCTCTTGCATCTTTATAACTTATTTCTTTTCATTTAGATTGTACAATGAGTATTTTTTTCCTAAAAGGATTTTAAATTGCATAATTCGAAAGTAAAATAGAATTTTCAAATTGTACAATCGAAAGTAAATAATAATCTTCTATGATATTTTCGGATTGTGTAATTTGAAATTTTTTTTTTAAATTATTCTTAAATTATACAATCTAGGAGTTTTTTTTTCTTTTTTTACTTTTGAATTATATAATCGGAGTCATTTTAGATTGTATAATTTAAAGGATTAATATTTTATTTGGTTCTCTAATTTTATTTGAATTTTTAAAAAGACCTATAGTTTTTAATTTTTTTAATTTAGTTCTCTAATTTTTGAAGAATGTTTATTTTGATCTTTTCGTTTTAGTTAGACTAACCTTAATGTTGTGTTCATATATGTCAAGTGTCAATAGGTGAAATTTTTAATTATTTTAATTTTGATTTTAAAAAATTCTGTTATAGGTCAAGTCATGATTGTGTCACGTGACACATGACCATGTTTGTTTTCAATCTAACTTTTTTTTTAATGATATAATTTGACCCCTCTCCAATTTAAAATTTGAGACCAAATTATAATTAAATTTAGTTACAACTTATATATATTTATCAATTTTTTTCTAATTTATATATAAAAACACTCCACTTAAATATTCAAATTATTTTTTTCTTACATTTTTACATAAAAAAATACCTATTTAAACTTATAATTTTTTAAAAATATAATTACAAGTGTCACTTAACATTTTTAATATTTTTAAAATATTATAAATTTAAATAAGAATTTTTTTATGTAAAAACGTAAAAAAAGATAATTTAAATATTTAAGTGAAGTGATTTGACATATAATTTCTTTAAAAAATACTTATGTATATATATATATATATATATTTTGAAATTAATTTGGGATTGTGTAATTTAAAATTCATATTTTTTTATAAAAAATTGAAATGAAAAATGACTTCTAAATTATAAAATTTAAAAAAGTTAAAAAGGAAGTGCAGCAAGAAAGTTATGGAAGGGCAAGGAAAAAACTGCCTAAAATTTGAGGTTACTACATGCAGACGAAGAGCTTGTTTGAGACCTTTGGGGAGAAAAGTCCTTTTTGAAAAAGTTGAGTTGGTTTGGGACAAATAGTAAAAATTTTCAACACGTTATTTTCCTTCCAGTTTCATACTTAACTTTATACACGTTTTTGTAAATTTTATACCTGACATCTCAATTTTCTTACAGTTTGATTCAAATCCACTACTAAATCATTAACAAGCTCTTTTAATTATCATCAATATTAGCTCTTTACTATATTTTTAAATCACATTTTAAATCTATCAAATACTTGAAAGCACGTTTCAAACATCATCCATATGCATCTGGCAAAATTTTCTTAGTCAACTAAAATTACCACTTTCTCTCTTCACATATATAATCTTCTTAACCATTCATCCCTTAACCATCTTTCAATTATATGACCAAATAAAATTTTAATAATTTCTAAAAAAGTATTAAAATAATTAAAAACAACCTTTTATCAAAATTTAAACTGTTGATTGCAAATTCAAAATATAATTTATATAATTCAGAATGTTAATTACATAAAAAAACCATTATCTTTTACAATGCACTGTCTAAAAATAATTACATATATACAAGTTATGGATATATTTTAATATTTTAAAGCATATTTCTAATTTCTCTTGAAATATTCTTTAATAAAACTTGTAGTTATTCATGATCTACCGAACCAAATAATTACATCCCTTCCCTAAAGATATACAGCTATTTTTGAAATAAACATTTTGAGGGGAAAATATACACTCTTGGTTACTGAATCTAATACAAGGGTGAGTGGTTATGCCTGAAAGCTTTATAAGTGAGTGGCAAACTGCTATCGAAAAAGATCTGGGAATGACCACATTATGAACTTTGCAAAAATGTCAGAATCCAGAAACTCAATATGCGCAGCTCTACCGATTATAGAGTCCAGATTCTTGCCTTGTGTAGATGGATCAAAGTTCACATCACAACGCATGAAGACTCGGTGTAGTGTGGAGTTGGCACGGATTTGGTCCATGCAAGCATTCAACATCTCCATGAACAGTTTACTCTTCTTTGAAGTGTCTCTTGAAGCAGCTTGGCATGACTCAATTCTAGCAGAATGGTAAGGCACATAACCATCCTGAAAATGCCGCATCAGTTAACACCAAACAAGGACCAACTTTACAGACTTGTATTAAACTCATGAATGATAATATGCTAATGCTAATGCTAATGTATAACAACCCAATTGCTGATTAAAGTGACGGTTGATAAAATTCCTAAAATTTATTGCAAGAGGCAAGACAAGAAGAAAAGGTAATACCTGGGGGGAAGATAGCAGAATAATATTCCTAAAATGTTCCAAGGTTTTCTGCTGAAAAAAGGAGGGGGACGGGAGGAAAGAACTCTATTAGAACCTCATCAAATAAATAGTTCCATAAAATATATAAATGACTCATGCAGCTTTTATTTTCAAGATACATGCCACGATAAGTTATTCAAGCAAAAACGAATGAGTTCTTCGTAGGACAGTCTCTACCTGACACAGTTTATAGAGAAATGTATTTTGGATATCAGGATCATCCGTGAAAGTGAGTTGATGAATGCACTGTGTGCCTTTTAGCTTCTTCAAAAACCACAACCCAGAATTAAACAATGAGTTTGAACTATAAAGATACCCCAAGTGTGGACCAGATACTGAAACATATGTATGTAGGTGACTTAGAAATGGCTCCATAATGCTATCTGCAAACAGAGGACAAAAATTAGCACCAAATGTCAAACTGATGAATATCACTGCTTCTACGATTATGAACTACCTGCTAGCGCTGATCTTATAATGAGATTACCAATAGAATGTCCAACAAAACTTAGCCTAATATCTGCCAAACTCCCAAATCTTGATGCTTTGTCCATTTTTATTTTAAGAAATAAAATAACTTCCTTAGCTAGCCTATTTCCCATCTCTCTAAAGTCTCCAAATGTCTTATCTTCATTAGCCTCTGACATCAGAAATTCTACTTTGGGATCTATCAAAAGCCACTGATTCCGGACAAGTCGTAAATCTAGATGATGCCCCTAAAACATTTTAAATGACAAACAATAAGAGGTCTGAATCAACTTTTTAACCACATACTGGAAAAAAAAAAAAGGATTTAGTCAACCAATATTGCTCTGCGATATATGGATGCAGCTCTCAAATGAAAGTAATATACATGTTATGATTATGATATACTGCATCCAATATTTTCAATTATACCATTTATAAATAAAAACTAACATTCTTTTTATTTCTGGAAATTTGAGATAATGTAAGGGTTACATAACACATTTATTTAACACTTTATTATTGAAAAGGCTAACTTAGGAGTCATACATCCTTTTAAGTAATTCTGCACTTTAGGTCTTTAAAGTCAATGTTATGTACAAGATATCTGATAAACTTGATCACGTTGAGCAGAGCTTACTTTATCAACATATACTCTTATCTATATGAAAATAACTATACTAATAGAAAAGCCCAGCCCAAGCACACTAACAACAAAATAAAACCTGTTAGAATAAGAAAACAGATCAAAAGATATTCCAAGAGTTATCTAATACTGCCCCTCAAGTAGTAAACACACAAAGATATGACAAAGAACACTGGCTTATCTAGCCAAAGAGCATAGGCAGAGTGAATTACAAAGCCTTCAATTAAGGGTATTAAAGTATGGTTATTCGGGTTTATTAAAACTCAATACACACGTGACCGTACGGTATAGTTGCTTCTCTGAAAGTTCGTCATCACTAAGTAAATTTTACTTTTACTTTCAGAATCAACAAGACAGATTGGTACAGTTCTCTATCAAATGGTTGAAACTTTAAAGGAATGAGCAAGATCAAACAAAGAAGAGGAAAGATCAACTAAGAACACACAGAAAGCACCAAACCACATCCATAAATAATTAATTCATGCTCAAATGCACCAAAGACAACACTGGAGCTCATCAATGGCGACTCCTATTGCCTACCTGAAAAAGATTAAAGAACAGAATGCAGAACCTCGTTTTTCATATTTTCTCAGTTTAAACTTAAACATAAAATCTTTGAACTCAAGACCAAAGAATGTGGAAATAAACTTATAGTACTGGTCTAATATCTTGTTAAATAACTTTAAGCTTAGGTTTTAAGAAAAAGGAACTAGAGGATAATCCATTTTGACAATGCTACAAAGAGATCAACAGTATATGACTTGCCACTGACTCTAAAATAGGTGGATAAACCTAATCACTTTCAAGCCACCAACCTCCAAAAAAAGAAACACCTAACAAACTCAAATCCTACATTAAAAATAGAACGTATAGTTTGCAATAAAAGCTACAAGACATGCCTGAAACCCATGCACAAAGACAACAATCTTCAACACACGATCATTACTTGGTTGTGCAAATTTCTTGGCTATACTGTCATAGTTGAGGCTAAGTGGGAAGCCATCAGAATCTATATGCCCAATATGTCTCAGTAATGAATTTTCACTTGGAAAACGCCGTGGTACATTCAACACATGTTCAACAATCACAATTGGTGTACGCAAAGGATCTCCAAATATCTGCATGTCTTGAATTGAGCGGTTGTTAATCTGCAAAATAGTAATCAATATTTCATTATATGGGCCATATTTAAATATCAAACATTCAAGTTGACAGATTACCCGCATTTGTTCAATGCTCTTTCGATGAAGTTCTGCACGCGTGGCTGCAATCTGAATAGGCTGTATGATTTATGAGATAAAATTTATTCTTTTGGGTCTATTGCATTGAAAATTGCTTATTTCTCGATTTTCCTGTTTTCTAAATTGCATGATACTCAAAAAATGAAGGAAGGAAGACACAAGCACTTACATCATCAGGTAACTTCCACAAACTGACCGCTCGTTTGGCGGTACGCTGGGAGGTCTCATCACCCTTACTGTTTGTATACTGATGAGGCATTTCTACCTTAGAATATAACATCCATATTGACCATTCAGTTTTCCGCTCCCTAATCCATGTCTCATGTAAAACTCCCATTATCTTTGTTTTGTTATCCCTAGGAAAATGTAAATACTAGCTTATTAAACGAGGTAAGATAAAGTTTCATGAATCATAAAACACATTTGAGTAAGAGCCAATGCAAAGGCCATAACTTGTAGTTCTCATGCAGGAAATTGGATTAATATCCTGCTATAATATAGCTTTCAGCGTATGAAACCTGAATGTAGATTAAGTTTTCCAAGTATTGATGGAAAGTTATCTTCTGAAACCAAATCTAGAAGTGATGCACAATTGAAGGAAAAAAAGGTTCATAATCCGGTTTATAATAAGTTATATAGACTCATGGTAGTTGAAAGGCAGTAAGAAAAAGGAATAAATTTATTAGTCAAAGTATAAACAATGATTTAAATAGTATCAAAGTTGTTCAAATAATGAATTTGGAAAAAGGGAAAACAAAGGGATACATTAATCAGATTCAAATGCAAAACTTAAAAAATCAGACATCGTAGTTGAATTGTTATGAATCTCATGATACAGGATAAGAGGCAAACCTGTGGAACTTTAAAAATGTTTTCCATAAATAGGACAATTGATCTCCCAATGAATGAAAACAGTCCATCAGCTCATTCTGGGACAGTGAACAAAACTTTTCAACATCCTGAAAATCTAGATCTTCATTTCCTCCCTGGACAATAGGACAAAGAAACTAAAAAAAAGGAACCTTAAAACAATATAAATACAGAAAAAAGGTATTATTCTGTAGTCTGTAGCGTGAAATAAAAGCAAGAACCTTACGACCATTATGTGGCTTGCCTTGTCCGATAACTTCATTTGCTAATTGATTCTCTTGCTTCATATTACTCACTATTGATACAAACTCTGAAAAATCTAAAGCTTCATTAATTGCTCTGCCAATTTTTTGTAGTTCTTCAAGCAATATATCACGGGAAGCTGATAATACTTTAACAAGCACGGCAGAGCCCTGGTCAGCCACACAACAATCAGTTAATGCTTGGAAGAAAAATGTCAAAGATTAAAACATTCAGATAGTGGACTAATGACTTGCTTGAGAAAGATAGATGTGGTGGAAGTACATGATAATGTTTGATAATTTCCTAAACAAGTAGCAGTGGTAGACCTAGATGAGATGGAATAAAGTACAAAACAAAAAACCCACTTCACAAAATCTATTATATCCTAATGCTAGAAGGCTCCTCACCATACAAAGGTATTTGTACACTATACAACGTTACCCTTGAATATGCAAGAAAGCCTATTTTCAAATTCAAACCCATGATCAATCGGTTACCTATGCACAACTTTACTGCTATACTAGTTCACATAAAATATGTGAATGTGCTTGTACAAAAAAAGATGACAAGGAACAAAAACTACTCATGTCCATAGGTGAATAATGCAAATAAGAAATGTTCCCCTTTTGTCTGTGTACAATTTTGAGTGGAGTTAAGTCATCATAATAGTATAAAATTACCATAGTGAATGCCAAGTAGGTGCCAAAGTGCTTGAAGTCGAAGTGTAGACTATTAGGGGCCATTAATACTTAAAAATGATATCCAATATATACTGTTCATACACTTCTCAAATTCTTTGGGATTCTTCTTGACTACATCTTTAAATTGTGAACTTTTGTATCAATACAAGTGCAATAGCAAATTGATTATATAATGATAATGTTTTATTGTAAAATGAAACTAACTTAAAAAATGTTGATGCATTTATTATAACTTAGTATGTCTTTTTGTGTTGATACTGCATTTATTTTATATATGACGTATATCATCCATATATGTCCTATAAATTGTAGACATTATCATGGTCATGTACCAGTTCCATGCCATTAGAGTGTTCATATCTATATCCATGCTTCTCATATAGGCAATAAAGCAAGCAAAGAGCTCAGAAATGAAATAATGCAAGAAGATGTTTGCAATTAATATTTTGCATGAAGTCAACTCGATCATCACTTTAGTGTGATTATAAAAAAAGAAACATCCAATGTTTTAGAACATACTTTGTTCGAGGTGTCGCTGCTTTGGTCAGCAATGACTTCAGTGTTGGCAGAATTGCTGTAACCGATCAAAGATGCGTAAAAATAAATGTGCAATGACAAGTGCTCAAAAATAAACTTTTGAACAGACAGAAAATGCTAAAAGAAAATTCTAGCAGATTCAAACTGAAAATAAGAACATTTTACAAACCTGGGTAGCTTTGATGCAAATGAATGAGAGGCAACTTTTAGTATACTGGCATGTACACTTACGTCGACAAGCACTGCATGTAAAGCGTCAAAATGGACAGGACAATACGAATGCAATCCTACAAGAGCTTTAGGAGGTATTCGGAATTCATGGATAGCAGCAGAGGAAGCATCCAGAGGGAGGTCCAATTCGACACTGTAGATGACATACTCCCATCAACAATCAACATGTCAGTTGCACCTAATAGATATCAATAAATAAAGAAACACAAGTGTCTATATGGCACATTAGTTAGGCCAATGAAGACACCACTCTTATGACTCACCCATGCTCAGTCATGGGAGCGTATATAAGCTCAAATTTTAAAATAACAGCAGTTGTAGCTAAATCCTGCAAATATGAGCGACATAAAGCGGGTCAATTTGATAAGGATATTCAACTAGAGGAAAGAGAGTTATGTGTAATGTAAAAGCTATGATGCTTTGTTTCACATAAAAGGTTGAGTAACCTTCAAGGTGAGATTTTATAGGTCCCCTTCCCAGACAGATGCAAACTAGTTTGTGTATATTTTTTTTCCAGTACTGCTTTAAGCTTCATTACACATGTGACAAATAAACATTGTAAACCTCAGTTTGACATTTAAGTACTAGACAATAAGTTCCATATTCATTTCCCTAAGAATAAGTTCTGATACAAAGCTACATTTCAGTAAGTACCACAGTATCCTGACCTCACTTAACCCCTCTGCTTGTACTGTTAGTTAAGTCAAATAACAGGGTAGTAGCATTACTAATATATAGGCCACTCACTAGCAATATGGCTAATAACCATGATATCTTAACATAAACCTTACTCAATAACAAATATTTTAAGGCTGATAACTCTAATATCTATCTAATAATATTATTATTATTAATCCTTAAATAAACTAAATCGTAGTAAATACGTCATGGGTCTTTTTGTGGCTCACATGTTTCCAACATCAATACATACATGTGTATATGGTTACACAATGCGCTAACATGTGTATAAACTAATTTATATACAGAATTGATATGCCAACCAACATTAAGTAACCTAGAAACCACAATAATAGATACTTGGCACTCAAGATACAATATCATTCCCATAATGTGTTCTTTCCCTTCGTTACCCATGCAAAGAAAATACATGATAGTGATCATTACCACCAAATTATTACGACGTAAGTTGAACACAATCATCAAATCCAAATGAACATCCTGCCTAGCATATTTTATTCGAAAAGACTGTGTTGAGAAACTGTTATCTGTGTCATCAATCCTCCATACGCCATATATGCTGCTAGGATCCAGATCAGGAGGAACTGCATAACCAAAGGTTTTCTACCTCAGTATCACTTTTGCATATAAGAAAAGGTTATCCAATAGCTTTCATTCTAAGAGAGAGAGAGAGAGAGAGAGAGAGAGAGAGAGAGGGAGAGAGAGATGAAGGAGCGATCAAATCACCAAAGCAACTTTTCTTTTTCATCTTTCATTTTCTTTTAATCTAACATCTAATTTATTCTTAAAATTATTAGATTACAAGAAATAAAAGGTGAAGATGAGGAGTAACTCTTTGAAAATTACTCTTCAAATAACATGATTCCTTCTTGTGTGTGTGTGCGTAAGGAGATTACTCTAAGAATAAATCTAACATCCTCACTCTTCATTTTTATTAACAAAAAGACTTCGTATGACTGTTACATTAAGAGAAAAATGAAAAGTAAAGATAAGGAGTAATTCTCTTAGAGTTAATTTAGGTAACGTGACCCTTAAAGGAGAAATGCAAAGCTTTAATCTCTTCTTCCATTTCAAATTGTGAACAGTTGATCATGAGAAAAAACCCACAACAATTTACATTTCTGAAGTGATAGATAGAGAAAAAGAGGTAATTCAAAATTCTTTCAAAGGAAATAAAGAAAGTAGAGAAAAGTATTTCAAATCATAGGTAGAAAAGTAAAGAGAAACATTGCTGATTTGCTTATTTTATATTTTTATGATTCTTTTGGAGTTGAGGGAGTTGCTGACTTATTGTTATATATGTATGATTCTGTGAGTTGTTACATATTTAATTCACTTAATGTATAATTATATGAAGAGTTTCTATTAGCTTATTAGTTAGCAGTCATAGAGGAGCAAACTAGGAAGAATTTTACACATAACCATACAAAGTTTTGTTTTAATTTTTTAGAAGTTTCTTACAAAGATTATTTAATTATGAACGGTGAGGATCATGCCTCATTGCCCTTCCATTCTACTTCATAGAGGACTAACATTGGCTGGGAGAGACCATCACTTAAGATTGAAATTCCTAATTACTCAATTTCAAATTAGTAACAAGATTGTATAATTTTGCAATTGGATTAAAGATTGTATAATTTTGGTCTGTTTGCAAATAAGTCCATGTTTAAAGAATCCTAACGCAATTTTTCCATAAATAAAGACAAAACTATTATAATGGTAATCTTAATTATAGGTGGCTAAGCAGTATATTCGTTAAGTTACCTTCATATTGAACAATACTTGCTGGAATACCGAAGCATACGTTTTCACTGTCCTCCCATCTCACGGTAATCTTAATCTGATACCATCTATACAAAACAACACATGCATCGGTTTAACAGATTAGAAATTTAACAACAAAATCAAAAATCAGAAAATAAGAAAAGTAAAAAAAATAAATGTATACGCAATATACCCTTGCTTAAAAAGGTCAAGGTTGTGAAACCTATGAAGATAGACGGCAATCTCCTGTACAGTCTCCAACGTAGCCTCCGACTTGACCTTCACAGAGGGTGGCATTAAATCAGGCAAACTCTACCGACTAGCTTTAATGTTACACACCAACAAAACATCCTCCCCTGGTTGATGTATCATGCATATACCACAATAACCAACACAAACATCTTTCCCTCGTAGGTAATACTATCAATCCTGATTAGCAGCCATTAGCAAATTCCTTTGCCCCTTTCAAACCTTGACACATCTCAAACAGACCCTGATTCTTAACCCATAAAACTCATCCGTTGATATGCACATTATGCGGAACACCCAGGAGCAGGCCGGAGAAACTAAACCTGTGATGCAAATATAAACAATGGAACAACCAGAAGTGAGATTAAAATTTTACAAGTAATGTGATCATATTAATATAATTTTAAATGAACATTTTTCTAACTTACTGTTAAAAAATTCTCTCTCACGATTAATTTAACTCTTTCCCCAGACTCAAATTAATGATTAAGGAAAAAGACAAAAAAATGGGATTCCTTGCTGTCCTGGGATTTGATCCTCAGTATGCACTAAAAATTGATTAATTGATGGAGTAGCAGGGAAAAGAAAATTCAAGATTATGACGTGAAGCTGAAAAAATGAAAGGAAACAGCGCCAATAGCTAAGAAAGCAATGTTATTATGTATCCTTTCGTTAATGACATAACAATGAACGGAAATGGAAAGGATAGAAGACAAATATCTGAAAGAGAAAGGGAATTGTATTCTAGGGTTCGTAATTGCCACACAGTATGGGAGGCTCAAATTATTAACAAATGAGGTTTGGAATGAAATTGGAGGAACGGTTGACTGATCCTATCTCCAATTGTTCATCGTTCTTGTTGGTTGTGTGGAATTGTGACGGTTCTTGATCCTGGAAAATGAAAATGAAGCGTTTGAACGTGAAATGTGAGTTCTTCATTAGGCAATGTCATTACCGAAAACACCAATAACCTCTTTCTATTTTTTTCTCAAGGCTTTGGACGATGTTTGAATCCAAAGTTATGAAGAATCCTGATAAACGATCAAATGGAGTCAAATTAAAGTTATTTATTTAAGAATTCATTGACATTCCGTTTTTTATTTACATACATTTTTTTTAGTTAAAAAATCAGATAATATGTAAATTCTCCATAATTTAATTTTCCAAAAATATTCACAACATTTCAAAAATTAACTTTTCATTTCTTTTATAAAATTAGTCATATTGAAAATTTTAATTTGCGAAAGGTGGTAATATTAGCCAAGAAATAAATTTTATGATTGAAATAATTTAAATATATGTTTGATAAATAATTATACAATTAAATTTATCTGACATGTAAGACCTATAAAATGACATTGTAAAAGTGACTGTGGTTTAAAAGTAATGAGACTTATTATATTTAAAGGGTTGAGTATAAATAAAATCGTTATAAATGAGTTTTATTATTTTAAAACACACGATTTTTTTTTTATAAACTACTTTTTTAAAGTTCTTTGGCTTATTTCTAGGAGTTCTGTCTCTCTGATCCTCTAATCCTCTGATTGAAGAACCGAGATATTAGGGGCGAGCTCTTCAAGTTAGACCGATCAGTTTTGCCGAGTACGTAAGTTGAATTTTCGTTCTCTTTTTTGTCTATTTTTGTTTTCTGTTGCATGTGAGCTCTCCTCTGCTTGCATACATTGTTTTAATCATCGGTGAGTCTCTGTTGATCAGTGATTATAACGGTATGTTCTAATCGTTCTTATGATGTTTCTATGTGGATAGAACATCATGTGGAGTTAGAAGTGTTTTGCGTTTATAGAGTTGTCGAAGCAGGATAACCGGTAAGGGAAGTTAATTCCATTATTTCTAAGTTACAAACATGTTAGAATTATAAATTGTATGGATGTACTGTGATTGGTTGTTTTATCTGAACTATTGAATGAGTTGTGATATATGAAAGCTATGAAATTTAAGTGATCAAATTTTGTTCATATAGAAATGTTGATGTTTAGTACTGAAATTAAGGTCAATTGGCATTGATGTATTTCCTATACTTGATTTTGATATGTGATTGACATCTATTCTTGAATTTTCTGGACTGGCTTGAGTCTGCATAATTATGCAAAAATCAGATTCTACAAAATTATGCTGAGTCACTGGACATAGGAAGTTATCTGAATATTTGAGTTATATATATATATATATATATATATAATACAAAATTGTCTAAATAAAATATATGTATAAATAAATGTTTCAGATTCTCATAAATGCATCAAAAATTTCATATTTGTTGGTTTTAATTAAAACTAGCTTAATTGTTTAGAGTATAATTTAAAATTAAATTCTCATGGTTTTTAAAATGAAATTTTAATTGGTTGAAAGATAACAAAAAGTTGAGATTTAAAACATGAACTTTTAATTGATTAAAACTTTTAACAAGAACGAACTTGAGATTTTTAAATGATTTTAATTAATGAAAAATTGTTTTGACATATCAAAAAAATATTTAAATACGCAATTTTTGTTTAAGTGATTTTATCCATTAAATTATTATTTTTATTTTATTTATTCATGTCTTTCGATTAAACTTATGAATATTCTAACATATTAAAACACATTTATAAGTTTTTCTACAGATAAGATCAAAACATCATAGAAACAAAGATTTTTATCACTTGAATCTCAATTTTTAGAGTTTGGACTAAATCAAGGTTCTTTTTATTAGAGATGGCAAATAAATATGTTTTCATGGGTATTTGTTCGAACTCATTCTTATTTTGATAGAGAATTCATGCATTGACTAAGTATGGGTATGTGTATCTGTATGGAGAATCCTCGACTTTTTCAATTGGATGTGTGGATGGGTATGGGGATGTACATATATCTGCCATAATACCCGTCACCGTTTAAATTATTAAAATATTTACAATTAATTAAGAAGTCATATATACATTTGGTTTGTAATGAAATTCATTCATATCTCCAATATATTTTTCTTATCTTATCATAAACTTTATGTAATTATGATAAAATGATGTATGTCAATTAAAAAAAATTTATGTCTCACATTTGAATATTTCTATTATTTTTAATATTTTTATTTATTGTATATGTTCCTTTCACATGAGAATGTATAATACTTTCAGTTTAAGTGTTTAATAGCATAAATCTTTCCTTTACTAGGTAATATAAAAAAAAAAAAACTTTACTTATTAGTATTCATTTTTGTTTCATTTGAATAACTCTTTTGTTTTTAAACCATTGAGTATATATGTTGATATTTGAAAAGTTTTCTTGGATCTCTGAGGTATTTTTCATCTTATCATACCATTAATTATACATTTATTTTTTTTTGTGCGATTTCTTTCAATAGTCTCTAAATTTGTTTATAAGACACACATTTGTTAATTTGTTAATATTTTTATTTGTTGTTTATTTTTATCATGTAGAATATTATTTCGATATATTTTATCTAATTATTTTTTATTTTATAACTCATTATCAATCAGACTATAATTTTTTCACTATAATTATATAAATAACTTTTATTTACTACAATATAAAAATTTAATGTAATTGTCATAAATATTTTTTTATCACCATCCAACATATATTGGAGTTCAAAAGATACAAGATCTATGTCAAAATTTTATTATTATGTTTATTATTTGTTCTTTGCATCATTTTGATCAAGTGATGTATTATAACTTTTATTAGTGTATAAAAAATTGAAGTAAACAAACATTTAGAATATATTTTAATTTGAATATTTGTTTTCCTTTTATATTTTTTTAATATATTTTTAAATTTTATCAACCAGGTTTCATTAATATAAATTTAATAAATATTTTGGTTTTCATTAAATTTTATTTGGTATTCTAATATAAAATGTAAATAATTATAATTTATTTCAAAGTATTTGATATCGAAGAGAACCATCCTCTTAATATTGATTATTTGATAATATTATATTTTCTTTACCGTAAGTTTTTATTATTTTATAAAAATTAATTAAAATGAATATTAAAGTAGTCAGAAACGGGTACGGCTATGGGTACAAGATTATAGCCATTACCCGGTGGGGATGAAGATTGGACAAAAGTTTAATACCCGTAGAAATTGAGTATGGAAATGGAGATGAATTTTTTCTATGGATATAAGTATGAGATAGCGAAACCCGCCCATGCCTCACTCCGTTCCATTGCCATCCCTAGTCTTATTCATCATGGAATTTGGAATCAACAAATACATCACATTTGTGTCATCAAACTCCCATTTTTCATCACTATCAAGGTAGTAATTAATTTGGACTTTCCATATAAACTTCTTGAGAAGTTCTTGGTAGTTTTTTGATTGACAAATGTTTCAAGCTTCAATTATTTTACTTGAAGTCCTAAGAATATTGAAAGTTTATCTATCAATCTATCATAAACATTTCAAAATCCTCCTACACGATTGAAGAAAAATTGCTCACACATGTTATAATTACTTGCTCCAAATACAATGGCATCAACATATTCTTCCACCAGCAAAATGTCTCCCACTTATTTCTTTATAAAGAGAATTTTATCAAATTTGTGACCAACAAAGCTTAGTGATGTAGCACCCACATCATTTATAAAAGCAATTTTAACATTCATTTAATAAAAAATTGAAGCCAATCATACATATAAATGTTCGTCATTTCATATTCTTCATAAAAAAATAAAATAAAACCATCCTCATCTCCATGCCAAATTTAATGGGTATCAAAAAAAATTTTCATCCTCATTCCTGTGGGGTGACAGGTATATACTCGCATTCGTTCTAATATTGCTGTTTTATTATTTCAATATTAATTAATTAAATTTTATAAAAAACAATTACGGTAAAGAAAATATAATATTATCAAATACTAAAAGGATGATATTTCTATTTCTTCAATATGAAATATTTAGAAAGAATTTATAATTGTATACATTTTAAATTAAAATACAAAAAAAAATATGAGAACCAAAACATTTATCAAATTTACAAATGTTAGTGAAATCTAATTGATAAAATTTTAAAAATATTTAAAAAATAAATAAAAGGAAAAAATATTCAATTTTAAAAATATTTTAAATGTATGTTTACTTCAATTTTTTAAATTCTAATGATCTCTTTTTTTTATATACTAATAAAAATTATAATATATCACTTGATCAAAATCAAGAAAAAATATTAAACTAATAATAACTAAAATTTAAATAAATCTTTCATCTTTTGAACTTCAATAGGTTAGATGATGATAGAAATAGATTCATGACAATTACATTAAATCATTATATTATAGTAAATAAAATTTATTTATATAATTATAATCATAAAATTATATTTATGATAATGAGTTAGAAGATAAAAATAGTTATATAAAAATATCAAAACAATATTTTACAAAATAAAAATAAATAAAAATATTGAAGAAAAAAAATCTAATATATGTCTTAGAAACAATTTGATAGATCATTAAATGAAATCGCACAAAGAAAATAAATAACAAATGTATAATGAAGAGTATGATAATATGAAAAATACTTTATAGATCTGAGAAAAATTTTCAAATGTCAACATAGTCGTACACTTGAGAGATAATGAAAATTGTTTTGTTTTAACGAAACAAAAAAACTATTCAAATAAAATAAAAATTAATAATAAGAGAATAAATAAGATAATCTTTTTATATGACCAAGTAAATGAAAAGTTTGATTAAACACTTAAATAATTGAGAACGTTAAACATTTTCATGTGAAAGAAAATATATGAAAATTAAAATATTAGAAAGGAGTATAAATATTTAAATGTGAGACATAAAATATTTAATTTATCATTTAAATATAATTGTAGAAAAGATTTGATAAGAGGAAAAATATTTGGATATCCAGATGTTCTGTTCAAATCTTATCATGCCCTTTTTTATTTTCATATAAAATATATAGATTTTTTATATTGTAGGAATGAACCAACTTGTGATTTTTCAATTGGTTAATTATCTATGGAAAACCGTGCTTCGCAACAAAATCCTCGACACGAGATCAACTTGAGTTAGTTTCTGGAGCAGCACTTCAAATGTGCCCTGAGATGTTATCGTTTGATGTAATCGTTAGTATAGGTTGATGTTTTAAGCATATTTATTTATTAGTATAGGCCTATGTTTTAGAATTATTAATATAGATCTATGTTTTTAGCACATTTATTTGTTAATATAGGTTCATGTTTTAGGTTATTTATTTATTACTCTTAGGATTAATTACTGTGTGTATATATCATTTTATAAATGTGTGTATTTATTGTTCTCGTAACATTTTATACACACTCGATATCACATGGTCTCATTCTTCGTATATCTCTTTGTCGTTTGTTTTCTACATTAACTTCTTACTTCTTTGACTTGTATGCTTGTACGTTTTCACATTATGCTATTCATTCTATAAATCCAGAATGTGTATGAAATGTATTATAGTTATATTTTACGATCTTTTATAATATCTCTCAAATGTGTGACAGGAGGTGAAGCAATATGCTAATAACTCCCTTCTCATACCCTTTAGCTTGCTATCACCCTTAAAGGCACCAAATTGATATCAAAATCAGTTTTGCCAGTGTAAATTCAATCATGCTAATTGCAGAAAAGATTTGAATACAATTGCATGGCATCAAATCAGCAAACTTTTATCATAATCTTACTACAGCACAATCTTACACAATGAAATTCTAACTCTTTCAAGCATAACAAAGAAAATATTGGAATAACATAACCCGACATATTATGGATTGGTTGGTCTTATTAACATCAGCATTAGCCTGAGGTACTAGGTGGAGGTTGATAATGTTGATGAGATCGCTGTGGAAAATCTCCTCCAGATTCTTCACAATGAAAGTTGCAGAAGGTTGGCTTAGGCTTGCATAGTACACTAAAAGATTAACTTTCTGAGAAGGTGCAACTTCAACTGCAATATTAATATTCTTGTCTAGTGTCATATTATGCCGAGTATTGTTGGGGAAAAGTTGAAGTACGAGTCAAAGTGTCGTATTGGATAGAAAAGACAAAATTAAATATTATATAAGATCAAAGGTTTATGACTATTGTCTTAAGATTTTAGGACTAAAAATGATGTCAAATGTTTTATATGTGTAAAATCAATGTCATATATATAGAATCACAAGTCGGAGTAACTGATCGCATAATCATAACAAAAGGGATCACCATACACTCAAGGAGAAATATAACCCAACAAGTATGACTTTTATAAGTCACTACCCTTGAAGTTGATATCTGGACTTATATAACTCTATTCATCTCCATGGCATGAATGAATATTCTTATGATGGCTCTCAGTTAATTTACCAATCACAGCAAGTTCAAGGCTTGCTAAATGGTTCTTCCAGTGCTTCTGCCAATGCTTTTGGTGGCTCTTTTGTTGTGGTGAACTCCATGGCCTCTTGGGAATCACCTTTAATCTAAAATGGGTGCTAGGAATTGCTCCAATCTCTTCAGGCAAAAGAGCTCCCATGTTAGACTTTTCTCATTTGAAAATGGTATTTGCTACTGTTTCTTTTATAGTCTATGGTTTCCCTTTTTCCTTTGGTTTATACTGATTTTTCTCATGTATGTGAAATGGCTAAAATTGAAGCCCTTCTACCATATCCAATCTTTCTCAAAATCAACACCATATATGGTTAAATCAGATCCTCTTTCCTTATCGGCAGTGCTCTTTATGTTATTTTAGGTGAGAGATAAAAAGGTAGGAATATGTGAGAAGTTAATCTTAATCATAGAATCAAATTAAACAGCCAAGATGCAAGAATAGATTGAAGTAAATCATTGTTTACAGTTTTACTGTCAAAAGTAACTTCTCTTACCTCATTAAATATGTTCCATGTATATAGATATATGCATAACAGTTGCATGATAGTAAACAAGACATTAGTTTTAGTGTTATTTTATGAATACTTTTCTATTTCTGGTAGATCTTGCAACATTGAGAGAAGTAAGTGCCTTTCAAGCTAGCTAATGATGTTTCAAATAGGAAGGCTACAACATCAACCAGTGGCTTGGGTAGTTCTCTTGCTTTCTCTATAGACCATCGTCATGCCTGAAACAGATGCCACAAATTGTTGAAAATGGAAACGAAAGCCTTCAAGAAAATTGTGACTAAATAGGATCCTAGTTGATGAAGATGGTAACTCAAAGTTCTATATACCATTTGTAGTAGTTCATGACAGGTTTCTGTTAACTAATGTTGTACTTGATGTCAATCTATTTATATATAAGTTTATTAAATATAGATAAATAATAATAATAAATGTACATAAATGATAAATGAGTAAAAAAAAATTAATAATTTAAAAATCTATCATAGTTTATATAGGTTTTGAAATCTATACGTAGTTTATGAACATTCTAAGAGGTAATCTATGGATATTTTGAAACTCACGATATTTTATGGAAATTTTGAAACTCATTGTATTTTATGTAGGTTTTGAAATCCATGACATTTTAAGGAGGTTTTAAAACTCATAGTATTTTGCATAGGTTTTAAAATCCATAGTAGTTAATTGGGGTTGTAAAACCCACAAAACTTAACAAATATTTTAAAACCCCCATTAAATAAAAAGAGAATAAAAAATCTTGCTATTGATAGGTGTTTCCTGATGCTTGTAAAAGTCTTGGAGAACACATTTCCCAGAAATGATTTAGCAGGGAAAATTGAAACCCTAGGTAATGTAAAAACAAACTTTCGCTAAAATAATTTTTTGTTGTAGTTGTGAATGAATTTCATGACAAGTAAAATAATTAAAAAATATATATAATATATATATAAGGTTATCTAATAAATTAAGAATATTTTAATAATTTAAACGTGACAAAGATAAGGCGAAGATGAGTATTATAGCGAGTATGAAGATAGAGACAAGATGAATATGTATATCTCCAAATCCAATTAAAAAAGTCGAATATTACTTATCCTCATAGGTCAATGCAAAAATTTTCCGTCAAAATGAGAACAAATTTGAACAATACTCACAAATAGTGGTAGATCCTCAGCTAATACTTTGGGGTGCCAAAATTTTGGTTGAATTATTCTTCTGGTTCAGTTTTTCGTCCAAAAATGTCTTCTAATGTTTTTTAGTCTCTAGGTGTTGATTTTTTAAAAATTGATGTAATTTAATCTTTTTTGTTAAATTTCTCGAAGCGGAATAAAAATTTTTCATCAAAATTAACACTAAGATTATGCCCATTAGACCAACAAAGTAAACCATCCTTATTCAAAACTTCTATTTTGATGAAAAAACCTTAGTCTAATTTAAGAAATTTAAGACAAAATTGTATCATTTTCTCAAAAATCGGACCAAATTGAAACTAAAAAAAAAAACTAGAGAACCAACTTCATATTTTTGAATGAAAATAAGAACCAAAAAAGTAATTCTAAATTTTTTTGTAAAAACATTGTACTTACCTTTTTATGATAATAAAAAATAATAAAATTATAATTATTTTTATTGTTATTATTATTATTATTATTATAAAATTAAATATAAATTATTTTTATAATTTATTATAATTAATTTTCATGTTATGATTATTGTTATTGTTATTATTATAATAAAAATTAATGATTAAAAAATAATCAAATCAAAAAATGGTTAAATTAAATAAATAATCACTTAAAAAATAATATTAATAAAATAATTATTTTTTAAAAAATATTTAAAATGTAAAATTAAAAAATAAATATAGATGATTTTTTTCCCAAATATGATATAAATGTATAAAATTTTATTAGAATATAAAATATATTAAAAATATTAAATTTAAAAAAATGTATTTAAAATAATAAAAATATAAAAAGAAATTGGGGGACCATGACCCCTTTGTCAATACCAAGGTCTGTCATTGCTCACAAAGACAAGTTTATTTGTTATCTCTACTCCAACCTAATTATATAGACCATATGTTTCATAATAATTTACTATATATCAACCAATCTATATTTGTTTCTAATTATTATTATTTTCTCTATTAAATCTCCTTTCCACCAACCTATATTTTTTTCTAACTATAAATCATAGATCATCCAATTTTTTTCCGGACATCCATTTGGTGCCTATTATGTTCATGCTATCTATTTTTTGGTACAAGATCCCAAACATACTTTTTCCTTGTCTCTAGTTTCTATAATGTTAATTTGAAATCTTATTTACGAGAACCAAATACACTTATTACTTTCCTAATATTGTTTACTCTTAGAACACGACAATCTTTTTCATCAATAAACGTAGCATACCATTTTGGTTTAATTTAATTTCAACGATTTAATATCGTTTCATAATAATTTTGTATCGAAGGGATGGTCACTAATTAAGTAAATACCAAATTTGTCACTAAAAAAAGCGGCAAGCCCTTAATTAAAATTTTCATACAAATATATTCTCGAAAATTTATATGCTTTAATATAAGATCTTATAATTTATCTGTACACTTTATAGAAGAAAAAAAACAACATAAGTTATATTATTACTTTGTGATATGTACCTTTATGGAGCAAGTTGCTTATTTTCTTTCCAAATAAAGTACATGCACGTCAATGTCACATATTGCAATAAACTAAATGGATGGTGATCCTTTTTCACCACAAAATTACATTCATTTGATATCGGAAAACAATAATATTTTAAATATTTATATAATTTAATTTAAACTAATATATATCATTATATTATTAAAAAAGAGTATCAATTTAAAAATATAATATATATTAGTATATTATTGAAAAAGAGTATCAATGAATTTATTTTAAGGATAGTATCAAATCATTAATTTCACGTCGATTAGAAATAAGACAAATTTATAATATACAAATAATAAGCAAGTACAAATTTTATCTTATAAGTCAGTTTTGTAATATTAAGTACGATTTAAAGTTTACCTTTTAACAATGTTTTAGAGTCGAGTTTGAATTTATTCTAACAATATATTTATATACCTTAACACGAGAGAACCTTAAAAATTCTACATTGTAGGCGAGTTTAATATACAAAAATAGAGTATTTTGGAGTTTGTCTAAATAACCACATTTTGGTGCATTTTTGGTATGTACTTTTTCAATACACTTAAATTAGTATTTATTTATGTACATGTGAATCTATCATGTGTGCATGTGTTGACGTACTAAAAAAATAACAGAAACAAAGGTTTGTATAATATATCGCAGTGTTTGGCTTTCTTAAACTGAAGAAAAAGAATAAAAAGGTGTAATGGAGACGTTTCTGCATTATAATACATAAAATTTTAGAATCAGATGTCTCTGTAAGTGATTTGAGGGATTCGTTTTCATATGTCGGTCTTAGCCCAGAAAGAATCTTTGTTACAAAAGTTGAAAAAATAATGTTCGACAAAACAAGATTAAGAAACAAGTTAGGATGAGTCCGAATATTTAAAACCTCTGATAATTATAGGACCAACTCTCTTCACCATCCAAAATGTTCCTTCCTTAAGGAAAAAGTTACAGATTGAAATATGCTCTCACAAATATCATTTACTTATGTGTTTTTTATTTGCATATTGTATTTGTTTTATTGAAAAATAATCATAAAGTGTATTTTTTTAAATTATAAAAAAACATTTTTCATAAAAAAATTATGATTGAAACTGATCTCCTAAACTGCATGCATATATACTTTTTTTATAAATAAATTATTCTTTTTACTGAAACAGCTAGAAAACTTCCTCAAAGACACTCTTAACTTCATAATAGGAAACTATTTTTAATAAAGTTTTTATCATGTACATAATTATTTTAATTTATTGGTAAAAAAACTCTTAAAATATATTTACATGTTCGAACTGAGGTATCAACAGACAAGAAAAGTGAGACATATTCTGATGCCATGGCTTACTGATATCAGTGGCAGTTGAGTGGTGACTTTAGTCAAAAGGGTCATGTTAGTATTTGACAACTTCATATTACTTAATATCTAGTGAGAAATATTATTTAATAGTACACAATGTATTAAGTTTCAATGCATGATTATGATTTTGTTGGATTTATATATTTATAGTCATTAAGAGATTTTATATATATATATATATATATATATATATATATATATATATTTGTATTATACATATAAGACATCTAATATCATTTTTATCATAAAAATTTAAGACAATGGTGTTATGAGGTTTTAATTTTATATTGTGTTTAATTTTGTCTATTGTATTTTTTTTTCATTTTCATATATGATATATTTTTCCTCAAGTGTATGGTGAATGGTGACCCTTTTTGGTTATGAACTTCCAAACCATCGACTTTAATAGATTTTTTTTTATTTCATCATATGGGTTATAGTCATTATGAGATTGTGGATCTCTCTCTCTCTATATATATATATATAAAGATATTTGACACCGTTTTTATTTTCAAAATCTTAAGACAATGGTGTTACAGACCTTTATTTTTACTCACACTTAGAATATTTTCAATAAACTTTTCATTTTTGTTTAGAATCATTGGTATAAATTAGTATATAAATTTTGTTGTAGAATTCAGACTTTGTTCTAAGTAAATTCAACTTTGACATCCTTTCTCCTTTATGAAATTCAATGATGGTGATATTATCATTTGTGTGTCACGAAACCACTCTCATACATACCAACCTTCACCAAAGTCATCCTTTTCCTTAAGAGAACAGTAGAACACAACCTTTTCAGTAACTCTGCTATACTTTATTGAAAAATCCCCTATGGTTTCTCCAATGAACATGTTCCAACACAAAATCCATTTGAGTCAAAAATCTGTCGTACTGCAATTGTTCCACGTCACTTTCTCTTTACCAACAACTTGTTTTGCTTACCCAAGTATTTCGTCACCAAAGGAGACTCGCATGATGAGTGATGACGAAGACACTCAAAAGCAATCAACCATTGCATAATTAAGGACTGCTCCTATGCACTACCTGGAAAACATTTCATTTATGGATTAACATGGACAGTTACATCATTGATTTAAGATAAATATTAATTGTGCAGTTAGGGTTATTCTTGTGAGGTTGTTTCCATTCTGTACTTAAGGATTGTTTTGATTTAGTTTTATGTTCAGATATTCTTAGAAAAAAGTCAAGATAAATATGATGATAGTTTTTTAGTTATTTTAGGAGTGTAGATTTTTATTTACGTTGAGTTTATAGAGATCATTTATATTTTAAAAATTGTTTGGAGAAAGGAACTTTTAGACTTTGAATTTTTCTTTAATTTGTTATGATTTTTTTTATTAATGAGTAATTCATTCAAGCCTAAGATGATGATATATGTAATTTAAAATTCTCATCTTTTTCGTAAAAGAAATCAGTACGTTAACTGATTTAATTTGATTCATAAAAAATATATAACTAGTTTAATATTTTAAATGTATGTATTTATTTGGATTATCTTTTTATAGTTTATGTTCGAAAAATGTAACTTTATCATAAATACAGTGTGATTTCCATATTTTATATTTTTTAATTTATTTATTTTTGACAAATTTGATGTAATGAGAAATTAACGATAGAATTTGAGATTTCGATAAAAAAAATATCAAAATTAATAATAATGTCTAACAAGATATTGTCCGGAAAACTACCTAGAAAAAAGAATAGAATTTGCATAACTGAAATAGATTTACTATTGAAAAAGAATATAAGAAAAATATCAGATTAAATATGTTAACCACATATATATATATATATATATATATATATATATATATATATATATATATATTAACAAACTGAACTGATTTAAAAAAAAACAGATTATATAATAATAATTTTATTAATCCATATTAAATGATGAAGGGAATCTCTACTTTTATATTACTTTTTGTATATTTTTGTATACAGTGAAAAGAGAAGATGGAAAATAAAGTAAGGTAAAAAAGTGTAATGAAAATACAAACTTTAATTTATTTTTTTTATGTAGTCAAAAATTTTAAATTTCTTAAAATTATATATATATATATATATTAAAATATTAGTTTAATAATTTTTATTTTATTTTATTTTATAAGTTTTTATATATTTATTTTTTATTAATATAAAAAAAGTACTGTATGTTAATTTAAATGGGTTAGTAAAATATTAGAGAACTATTATCCATACCTATTCACCTGTTGACATCACTTATCAAAATTCATGACTTATTTATTTTCTTGAACATCGACCGAAATTAAAGTGAATTAATTCATTTTAAGTTTTCTGAACTACTTTTTTTACGCGTTATATACGACTTCCATTATCTTCCCTTGTAAGTCAAATGTTTAATTATTAAAGAACTATTTATACACATGAAACAACTTATTACCATTTAATATATATTTAAAGGAATACAATTAATAACTATAGTACGTCTGAAATGAATGATAAAAAACAATAGCAATTAATGTATATTAAATTAAAATATAAAGACATATGAAATGAATGATAAAAAGCAATAGTAATTAATGTATATAAAATTAAAGGAAAATGCTAATATGTATCTTAAAGACATTGATTAAGAATAATAAATATATTTTGATATCACAATTTTTACATTAAAATTTAAAAACTGAAAAAATTAAATATAATAATTAAAATAGTATAAATACATATAATAAATTTTATAAAAATAAAAATATTCTTTTAAATTTTTAAACAATAACTTATTGTTATAAGGACTTTGTATTATAACAATAAATTATTGTCTAAAAATTTAAAAAAAGTATTTTTATCTTTATAAAATTTATTATGTGTAGTTATACTATTTTAATTATTATATTTAATTATTTTAATTTTTAAATAAAAAAATGATAACATCAAAATATATTTATTATTTTTTAACCAACATCTTTAAAACATTGATTAGCATTCTCTTTATATATTTTTTCATTATAAAACATAGAGTGAGAAAGAGAAAGAAAAAAGGTTTGATAAAAGCAAAAATGTGAAAAAAATAGTGATTGTTAATGTCCTTTATTAGGACTTAATTGTCCTGGCCAAAGCGTGAATGTTGGTTGAGTGCTTGCAAGTCTCATCGGTTGAAAAGAAAAAGGAAGAAGAAGAATTGGTTTTGTTGAATCATAGTGGCACACTTGGCTTGGGTTTGTTCAAAAGGACACAGAGAGTACAAGTGTGTAAAGGATAAGAATGAATTTAAGAAAGTTAGTGCCCAAAATGCGTGGTTGCATTCAGCATCTCAATCAACTACCGCACATAATGACAAAAACACTAATCAACTGATACAAAATAACTGCTTCAAGTTCCAATGTCACTTTTTGGAATTTTCTGTAAATGTTTATCCAATTTTAACTTTAAGATAACAAAATTTTCTTTTCCATAACATAATTAGAATTAGATTAAGAAATTAAAATGAATATTATATTTTAAAATGCTAAATATATTTTTGATTTAGTAAAAATTGAATTTTTTTTAATTTTTTTTAATTTAATTTTTTATTTTAAAAAATATGTATATTTAATATTTTAACTAAATTTTATTAAATTTATTTATATTTTAAGTGATTTCATAATACCATTTAAGTTATAAATGTTAGTCATCTATTTGAGTTTTAAAGGTTGTTTGTTTCGAATAATCGAAAGATAAAAATAAAAGAATTTCAAAATAAAATATATAAAATTTTATGAATGATTTGATGAATATAAAAAATAAAAGAAAATGTTTTAATGAATAAAATTAATATTATAAATTTATATTTATGATTAAAATTAATATTAAATCAAATATAATTATTGTTATTATTATAATATTTATTTTTATTATTGTTAACAGTATTGTTATTATTAATTTTAATATTATTATTTAATTATTTTTCATCTATTTTTATATTATTTTTGTTATTATCATTAATACTATTATTAATTATTAATAATAATAAAACTTATGTTATTATAATAATTATTATTATTAAAATTTATTAGTTTTTAATAAAAATTATATTATTATTACTGTTATTTGTTATTATTAATTATTAAAATTTATTATTATTATTAATACTAGCGTAAACACAGGCGCGATAGCGCCTGTGTGTACGCATTTTTTGAATTATATTAATAATTGATGATATTGTAATATTATTAAGTTAATGAACAAAATAAAAATATATTTATAAAAATTAAAGTGAAATGTATGGAGAAAATATGAAAAAAATAACTGTTGATGAATAGTAGGAGAAAAAAGATGGAGGAGATAAGTAAATAGTTTTATAAAAACTTGTAAAAACAACCGTTAATTTTTAAAAATTTAATAAATAATTAAATTGTAAAAGGTAAAGTTGGAATTATGAAATTTGGACACAAAAGAGGGAATCCTTTATATATAGTTATAGACAATAAAAATATTTAAACTTTATGTCTAATCTTTAATTTATAAATTAATTCTAATATTTTATTTATAATAGAGATTATTTTAGTTTTTAACTTATTAAATAATTGAAATTAGTTAATATAGTAATTATTAATTTTTTAAATTGTAAAAGGTAAAGTTGGAATTATGAAATTTGGACACAAAAGAGAAAATCCTTTATATATTTATATATAGTTATAGATAATAAAAATATTTAAATTTTATGTCTAATTTTTACTTTATGTCTAATCTTTAATTTATAAATTAATTCTAATATTTTATTTATAATAGAGATTATTTTAGTTTTTAACTTATTAAATAATTGAAATTAGTTAATATAGTAATTATTAATTTTTTAAATTAATTGTGATGACAATACATAAAAAAGGTCGACTCTTATTATACTTATTTATTTAAAGTTAAGAGTTGAAATAGAATTCTTGAATAGGTTTATATATTATATTATATTTTTAATTTATAAAACCCTATTATTATTATTAAATTTATTTGTGGTTTAATGATGACAATACATAAAAAGAAATAAAAATAAAGGTTGACTCTTATATTTATTTATTTAAAGTTAAGAGTTGAAACTTAAATAGGTTTCATATATCATTTCATTCAGCGTCTCAATCAACTACCCCACATAATGACAAAAACACTGCAAACTGATACAAAATAACTGTTTCAAGTTCCAATGTCACTTTCTGGAATTTTCTGAAAATGTTTATCCAATTTTGACTTTAAGGAATAATTAATAATAATAATAATAAAACTTATATTATTATGATTAAAATTTATTACTTGTTAATAAAAATTATATTATTATTACTGTTATTTATTGTTATTAATTATTAAAAATTAATTATCATTAATTATTATTATTATTATTAATATATGAAAAATAGTTAAACTTTATGTCTATATTTGTTTAATTTATAACTTATAAATATTTAATATATGAAAAATAGTTAAATTTTATGTCTATATTTGTTCAATTATAACTTTTATAAATCTTGAAGTATTTAATATATTTTATAATTCAAATATATAAAGATAAGATTATAATAATTAATAGATAATTAGTTGAAAATTATGGATAAATTAATAAAATAATATGTGATTATATGTTTTCTTGCAAATCTTTTCTATTATGAGAAGATGAGGTTTCACTCTTTCCTAAATTCATCCTACAAATTTTATAATTCCTTAGAATAAATCAGAAATATCCTCTTCTTCCATCCCTCTTAAAAAGTACATTTATGAAAACAAATATACACTTAATATTTTTAATGAAAAACATGAGTAAAGATTCGGTTGAGTTTTTTTTTTTTTTTTACAATTATAAGATTTAATTTTCTAAATATTGTATAATTAAATTGATGAGACAAAAGTGTTTTATAATTAGTTATTATATTGATTAAGTTAAATATTATTTTTTAAAATTAAAAACTATTGATGTTTAAAATAATTTTTATGAATAAAAATTATAATCTGTATAGAGTTTAAATTTATTTCTAACATTAACCATCAATTAAATTATTTTTTAATTTAAATTTAAAGATTAAGTCAGGCACTAATATTTTATACCTAAAAAAACTTTGATAGTTTAGAGATCGATATAATCTCTAATTTATAAATCAATTATAATATTTTATTTATAATAAAAATTATTCTAAATATCAATAATTTTTAATTTAGAAAAAAAATCTAAATTAATCAATACAATAATAATTATTTTTAAAATTAATTGTCATTTAATAATTTTTTTAATGTTAAGTTTTATAGTAGACCAAAAGTTGACCATGCATAAAAAAAGAAGTTGACTCATTTATTTATTTATTTAAAGTAAGAATGGACAGTGATGTGAATTCCTGAGATAGGTTTATATATTATATTGTAGAGCTATGATATGTTGACCAAGTGTTGTTATTAAAGTTTTGACAAATTTTTCATATTTTGGTAAAAAAATATTATTTTATTTTAATTAAAAAGTAAAAAACTAATCAACTTTAGTTTTATTTTTAGAAATTTTGTTAACTTGGTCAAAATTTTATTTGGCAAAAAATAATTTTCCTATACTGTCACTACCAAAATAATGATTTTTTGTTATGTGTCTGTCCATATCGCTGTTAATAATAATCATAATCCAAATTAAAAGTCACAAATCAATTGATAATATCACAATCCAAATTAAAAGTTTATCTCGGTGAGAAATTAAAATGAGCAAAACATAAAACATAATTCCTGTATCGAGAATCTTCTGAAACATTCAGATCACTGTATCCTTAAACAACAATAATTCTGGTAAAAGGTGGCTAAAAAACGAGTTCAGTTCAGACAGAAAATGAAGGGGTGCATGTGCCTGATGCATTAGGTTCTTCAAGTTCATCATAGCCCCATAATTATTTATGTCAGGAAAATGGAGAAGTTAGGTCACAGCACATATACATGTTTGATAACCAAATCAAAATTTTATAGTTTGCAGAGTGAAATAATAAGAGAACTTAAAAAGCAAAACAAAAACTGAGAGAACAAAAAGGTGAGGGAATCGAGTGCAACGGCCATGCATGGTGCATTAGTCAGAGGGATTTTTGTGGCACTTTCGAGAAAAAACATTGTGAGTGGTTGCCATCAAAAAATTCTCCAAATGGATGAACCAAAACAAACAATGAACAAATGTGTGGGGACCCAGAAATTTGCCACCTTCAATGGTTCTAATACGCGTCAAAAATTCCACTCTGAACCTCCAACTCACCATTAACGCAGAAAAGCTCTCAGATTTTATATATATTACCTTTATCAGCTTCCATGGCCCTTTTCTTTCTCAAAGCATGTCACTTTTCTTTTCCATAAATTCCTCACCAATGGCTTTACCACACGTGCCACAACTTCCACCAAGCACACTTCTTTGACTTCTTAAATTAACCCATTATTTTCATTATTTTCTCTCAGACCATAATTAATGCTATAGTTAATGCCCTTTTCTCTTCTCTGTGCTTAATCCAAACTGTTATAAGTAGTGCCAAACCTCACCAACTATCACCAAACAATCACACCCTTCTTTCTCTATTTCTCCCTTTTCGTTGTTTTCACCACAGAAACATGGATCCTGAACGGTTTCAGAAAAATGCCATGTACGTGGAAACCCCTGAAGTTTTTGACGCTGAGAAGAACTTCGACGATGATGGACGGATCAAAAGAACTGGTACGTGTAAAATTGAACTATCATCACAAAACCCGATCATACATAAAATATTCTATACACCTCGTATCAGTATATATAAAATGCTTTTGTGTACTGTGACGCTGTGCGATCAGTTTTTGTTTGTGATTGAGTTTTGCGTTGGAATATTACGTGGAAACTAATTAAGATTTGATTCTGATTTGTTTATGGTTGTGTCTGAAGGAACGTTGACGACTGCGAGTGCTCATATCATAACAGCAGTGATAGGATCTGGAGTGTTATCACTTGCATGGGCGATCGCACAATTGGGTTGGGTGGCTGGTCCTGCGGTTCTCCTTGCCTTCTCTTTCATCACATACTTCACATCAACTCTTCTCGCTGATTGTTATCGTACACCTGATCCTGTTCATGGCAAGCGGAACTACACCTATTCCGACGCTGTCGAATCCGTCTTAGGTAAAAAAATTCAAACTTTATCACATCCATGCAATTCATCCAATTGGGTAGGCTTTTTTTCCGATTCTGGATCACTTTTGAACACCAAATTATAAAATGGAGTTGTTTTACCGTGTATTTACGTGTATAAATAGATTAGGGTCATGTTGTAGTGATTTCTGACGATATTATAGGTTAAATCGTTATGTTCAGAATAGTTATATTGTGAATTATGAGAGAAGTAAAATCGCTAAGATCGATTAGGATTCCTCTTTTCTAGATCTAAAAGAAATCGTTATAAATCCTAACGACATTGAGGTGAAGTAATTGGAGTCCTGGTAATTATTTTATTATCAATTTATAGAGATCGATCGCTATGTAGCATAACGATTTCACTTTTTCACACAACTTGGCGACTTATGTCTAGATGTCAGTCTGAGTCTGGCTGTCTTCACTCTATTTTGTAATTTTTTAATCAATCAACCCTATTTTTGTAATTTCTGGAAAAAACTGACCCAAATATGAAAATTAACTAATAGGGTATATAGGTTTTTCAATTTTAAATTTCTAATAGTGTTGGATACTGATATTTTGACATTATCTCTCACTATTATTTATTTTCTCTTTTTTTAAATATAAAAATTAATTTCGAATAACTTACTACAACTTTAACTTGTGGTATAATGTGTGGTTTTACCGTTTTGGGTAGGTGGGAATAAAGTGAAGCTTTGTGGATTGGCTCAGTACATAAATCTGGTGGGTGTAACTATCGGATACACAATAACGGCTTCAATCAGTATGGTGTAAGTAAATAAAATGCAGTTTTTAATTAACATTATCGAAACTTTGGAGTATGTGATCAAAGATTGTTCTCTTCTGGTGAACCAGGGCTGTGAAAAAGTCAGACTGTTTTCACAAACATGGACACCAAGCGAAGTGCTCCACTTCAAACAACCCTTACATGATCCTCTTTGCGTGCATGCAAATCGTGCTTTGTCAGATACCTAATTTCAGCAAGCTCTGGTGGTTGTCTATTCTTGCAGCAGTCATGTCTTTTGCTTATTCCACCATTGGACTTGGCCTCTCTATTGCTAAAATTGCAGGTAAAGTATAGTAGCAATCATAAGTTTAACTAAAATTTGTTTGTATAACGTAGTAGGATGCTAAAAAACAATGATCATGTTTGCTGAATGGTGAAGAGGGAGCACCTGTACGGACAACCTTAACCGGAGTGCAAGTTGGTGTGGATGTTTCAGCATCGGATAAGGTGTGGAGAACCTTTCAAGCTATTGGTAACATCGCCTTTGCTTACGCTTATTCAAACGTTCTCATTGAGATACAGGTAAACAATTATAACTTATATTCTCTTATTCTTATCAAACATTCTGCTTTTGCATGCATGAATCATATATACATTTTAATCATCCGTATTTGGAGAAATATGAGTAATCTTAACGAATAAATTATATATCTACTATATATTTTTTTTTTATACAAGTAGATCTATTAAATATAGAAAAGATTTTGGAAGTGGTAAAGTGTAAGCATAAATTTCCATGCTTCATTACTATTGCCATTTTTTTTCTTACGAATCATGATTTGAATGCATGCATAATTCAAGAAAAACGTGAAAGTATGGCAGGGGTGGCGAATGGCTTGGTTGGTTTATTGGCCACTTGTCCATTATCAATGATATCAACAACGAAGAAAAAAACGTTTTTCTATTGACTGAAAACCCTTTTATAATTAGAATAGGTGAACTAAATTAAAAAACAAAACAAAAATTGAAAAATGATATTTTTAGGATATGGTATAAGAAAAAAATGGGTATGTTTATCATTGTTTATATAAATTAATAAACACTTTCCATATGTGTATAAACATTGGCACGTTTTGTGTGAAATGCAATTCGTTACTTATCCATTAAAGTGGCAGAATCTATTCTAATCGAAACTAAATATTCTCAATCTTTTTTGTATCTATTTTTTAGTGGAAAGCACACCATATATGATATAATGAATGTCCTTTTAACCAAAAAGCCATTATTATTCTATCATGGGAAAGATACAAAGTCAAATTATGTTATCTTCTCATGATGTTCGTTACTCGGCGTTTATTTGTTACCATTTACCACTTCACTGTAGTTAGTGCAACACTAAAAAAAATCCTTTATACTGTTCATAAAAAGTAAAGACAAGATTTGAAAAAATCTATCTTTTATATATTAAGTGTTCATCAACGTTTTCTGTGTACATGTGTAAATATCCGCTAACAGTGAAAGAAGAATTACTATGATTTGTTTCTACCTATAATTAAGATCACATTTTGGTTCCACCCCATGAAATATAATTGCAGGATACCCTGAAATCGAGCCCTCCGGAGAACAAGGTGATGAAAAAATCAAGTTTGATTGGCATCTTGACAACAACCTTGTTCTATGTACTATGTGGCTGCTTAGGTTATGCAGCATTCGGAAACGATGCACCAGGAAATTTCCTCACTGGCTTCGGCTTCTACGAGCCCTTTTGGCTCATAGACATTGCTAACATCTGCATAGCCGTGCACTTGGTCGGAGCATATCAGGTAACAACTACATTGTCTTCTCAGTATTTAAAAATACACTCATACTCATATATTTGAATTTTTTTAGAATAATAATATTTTCAGAATTTTGATAACTTTTTCTTACAATCTAACAACATTATCTTCTGAGTATTAAAAATACACTGATATTCATATTGAATATTTATTAGAATAATGATATTTTGACAACTAAATTTTGACAATTTTTCTAAATCTAGCATAGAATTCAAATTCATATTTCATTCTACCACACTCAATTGTTTCACATCACTTAGAAATTAAGGTCTAAGATTATTTAAATACTCTTCTTCCTTCCATCCTCCAAAACACTTTTTAAGGATAAAATTGCAACAAAGTTGATGTTTTAAAACGGACAATATTTTATATGCATGGTGATTGATAGCAATTTTATCATCAGAGTTGTGATCGAAAGAGTATATTAATGAATGGTGTTTTATTTGTCAGGTTTTCTGTCAGCCGATATTTGGGTTCGTAGAGAAGTGGAGTAAGGAAAAGTGGTCGAACAGCGAATTTATTAATGCGGAGCATGAAGTGAAGTTGCCATTGTGTGGAATCTACAGTGTGAACTTTTTCAGGCTGGTGTGGAGAACAGCATATGTTATCGTCACTGCTGTGCTAGCTATGCTGTTTCCATTCTTCAATGACTTCCTAGGACTGATTGGTTCGGTGTCGTTCTGGCCATTAACCGTTTACTTCCCCATAGAGATGTACATTAAGCAGTCAAATATGAAAAAGTTTTCCTTCACATGGACATGGCTGAAGATCTTGATCTGGGTTTGCTTGATTGTTTCCCTTATTGCAGCTGCTGGCTCTATTCAAGGCCTCGTCCAAGATCTCAGGAAATATAAGCCCTTCCAAGCCGAGCAATAATTGTTTTTCTCAAACTTTGTTTTAATAAGTTGAAGCTTGGGAATGGGATCATGTATTGTTATCAAGTGCTCATTTATATAACAATATATGAATAAATGGCAGGAAAGAAAATTCAAAGTGTATGAAAGTTACATTCTCATTTAATGAATGCACTCGATTCAGTGGAGTGTGCACTAAGCTTGTGTTGTTTTTACATCAAACGCATTTTGCTTGAAATTTTTATGTCGATGAGATATAAAACAATTTCATAATATATAAAAGAAACGTTAATCTTACCTCATACACCAATTTTCTTAAAATCTTATTTAAACAGCACAGTACAAATTTGGAGTGAGGAGACTCGTATTCACTAACTGGTGAAGAAATCATGTAATGGCACGAGTATAATGATGAAGTTGCAGTGGACAACTATCAGAAACCGTGATTCACATGTCAGTGGAAAACAACCTAACCTCCAGATCGCAGGACCTATCCTTGTGGGAACCAAGTATGCTAACAAAGTCCTTTCTCAACAGTCAACTCATACTCCATATGTCGATCATTTCCAACACTTATTTTTCATGTTTATTTCCTCCAATATCTCAAACAGAATAATTTAGAAAAAAAAAATTGACAAAATTTGATCGATAAACTTTTGACAATGTATATGTGATATCAATTTAATGAATGAAAGAAATGTTTGATATAACTTGAAAAAAGAGAATATTTGGTGTTGTTGAAAAGTAAACTTAGTAAAAAAAGAATGGTCAAGAGGTGTCCAAAGGCCGACAAAACTGGCAATCTGGCCGTTTGGTCTAGCTTGTCCTTAGTCCACAAAAAGTAAGTTGGGGTCCGTCACTATAAAACGAGTCAAAAATTGTAATGTGTTCTATTATAGATGGATCAACAAATTAGTCTGTCACTTTTTTTTTAATTTTTATTTATGAAATTTGTTTGTATATGTATTTATAAATGAATATTTAAAGCATATTTAATGATGTAATATTTTTTAAGCTTTTAATTGATTGATTAATATTTTTAATTGGATAAATTAAAGTAATTATTACATTTACATATTAAATTATTTTATTACGACTAATAATTAAAACTTAGTTTGTGAGTGTTAATGCTTTATATTATAATAATATTGTATATTTACATCTTTACAAAAATATAACATAAAGATTTTAATCTTTTTAATTATTTTTAATTTAAAAAATAAAAATAAAATCAGGCCAACAAGACAGGGTCAGGCCAAAACAAACTAACGGGTTGAAAATGTCAACCCGATCCATCTAATTTTGACCTACTGACCCATCAAACCCAGCCCACTTCGCCCATAGTTTAAATGAATTTAAGACTGTAAGTCAAACAGGTTTAAACACCCTGTGTTCAAAAAATATTTATTTTCTTTAGGCTTAATAATGTTTTGAGTCCATAATAAATCTGCTGAACTTTCAATTGAGTTTTTATTAAATTTTTGTGATCTATTGAGTCATCAATATTTTAAAACGTTTCAATTGAGTCCCTGCAGTTAAATGTTTGTGTTAGCTTTATGATGTGGTGCTTATTTTGCACTCTTGTACCCTTTAAATGTTACCACGTAATATTTTGTTACAAGAGATCGTAATGACAAGATTTTTTCCAACTATTTACTGTATTAAAAAAAATATTTTTAAACTTAATTAAAATAAAAACATTAAATATATAACTATAAAATTATGAAATATAAAATTATGAAAAATTAAAACTAAAAAATTTAAAATTTTTTAATTTTTTAATTTTGTATTTTTTTTAATTTTACAATTTCATAATTTCATGATTTTACAATTTTTGTAATTTTATAGTTTTATAATTATATATTTATATAATTTTACATTTTTGTAATAATGAAATTATATATTTTCATGATTTTGTAATTTTAAATTTTTTTAGTTTTTTTTTTTTATTTTATAAATTTTTTTTCACAACTTTTAGTTACATATTTTGTATTTTGTTTTATTTTCTTATTTTGAATTTTATAATTTTATAATATTAATTAAATTTAAAAATATTTTTTATTAAATACAATAAATATTTGGGAAAGATCTAGATCATCACGATTTTTGGTAGCAAAATGTTATGTAACTATATCAGGAAGTTAACAGCTAAACATTCAATAAATTACAAAAATTTATTAGACACTCAATTAAAAATTAAAAAATTTCAAATTTATCATAACTCAAAATAAAATTAAAATTTTTTCTTTAAATACGAGTGAAATTGAATTCAACTTAATTAATTCACAAGTTAAACAAATTTGAGATGAATTGAAAATGAGTTACTCATAAATAACAACACAACCTTAATCATTTTGAATCATTTTAAATTACTTTTTTATTATAATTATTTCTAATTATATAAATTGAAAATTTAATAATATTTTCTTGACACTTTAATTTTATTATTATTTAATTATAATGTTTGTTAACTAGTTAAACACTTTTATAAATTTTTATAAATAGACAATTAAATTTAATTTGCTCTAACTATATTGCAATAAATATATAAAATTTTTAGTCCAAAGTAATTTAAATTAAATTAACCCAATTTGGAATGCACTATCATGTTGGCTTATTTTGAAACTCCCAAATAAGTATTATACAGAAAATTGTAATTTTGGCAGAAGAATTGAATAAAATAAAACATTAATACGCTGCGTTCAGGTTTATGTAATATTCCCTTGTATTATCATTAATGTACTATGTACATGGACTAATATTTAACGAGTAAAATATGGTTATATGCACAATTTTTACAAAAATTGGGACTAAATTGAGACAAAAAATAAAATATAGGGACTAAATTGAGGATGAGAAAATGACAACTCCCAAATAGTGACACGTGGCACTGTCAGTGTCACATGGCACGATGTCTGCTTGACACGTGGTAAAATTTTAATTTTTTTAAAAATTTTAAAAAAATTAATAAAAAATAAAAAAAAATTCAAAAAAAAATAAAAAAATTCAAAAAATCCAGAAGCTGACACGTGGCACCCCATTTAACACCGTCACTCCACTACTAACGGAAAGGACTTGATTGGGTCAAATTTCCCAAAATAGGGACCAGATTGAGATAAAAATTAATTGAGATAACAAATTCAAATTTTGCTACGAAAATGGAAATTAAAAGTATAATTTAATCTTATTATTAATATATAAGAATAATACTATTAATAATTATTTAATATTATTATTATTATTATTATTATTAGTAATATTATTGTTATTTTAAATGTGCAAGAACTAAACAGTGATCAAGTTTCAACCAAGAACCACTTTCAAACTAAGTTCAACAGGGATCAAAAACATTTTTTTTTCAATTTTTTGTGAAAAACATCGGCTAAACTAAGGCTAGTTTTTTATTTTATAAAAAAAAATTAAATAATACATACTATTTGTTATTTTTAATGTCATTCAAAAATAAGAACATAAACAATAATTTTGAAAATGGAGATCAGTGACCATTTCTAAATTAAAGTCAAATTTAAGGAAGAAAAACATATTTATTTTTCCCTTATATTTGATAGGGAAATAGAAAAAAAAAATCAAACATTGAAATTCTAGAACAATTGCTTTTAGAGAAACTTGAGTGTTTTTGTTACAAACAAAAAAGGAGAGACAAAAGCATTTAATTGCAGGCTGGGCCCAACGGCCAGTCCGCTCAACACACTACAACTATGGCAGCTTCTTAGGTTAAACCTTCCTGCACCCCTTCAAAATTTCACCTTCCACCCGTCAAAAACATTTGCCGAAAAATGTTTTCCGTACGAGGAGAGTAGTTGATTTCCGAAAAAACATTTCTGGTATGATTCATTATATTCCGGAAAATAAATTTCGGAAGTGATAAAATAACTAATAGGGTGTAGAAAGAAAATAATATGGTGCAGGAAGTAATACCCAGGTTCTTATTGTATTTCGTGAAATGAGCTATTTATCTTTATCTTTTCCTTCACCTCTACCATGCCTCTTTATCCATCTTCCATCTCCACCAACATCCTTCCTTCCTCAATCTCCATTAAAGTCCTTCCTCTACCGACACCACTTTCTTCTTCCTCCATCTCCACTGACGCTATTCCACCTCCGACACCCCTTCCACTAGTAACATCCCTGTCTGAATTGGATAATCTAAAATTGTGTTCCAAAACATACAATTCAAAATACAACTTTTTTGTTTTAAATTTTAGATTCTGAAATGCAATCTTTGTATTTCAAAATATAACTTTTACATTCCAAATTGTTCATTCCTAATCTCCAAATTATATATTCCAAAACTCAAAATGAAAATAGACTAAAACTAGAATTGTAAAGTGTATAGAAGTGCAGGAACAAAACGAGCTGCCTAAAATTATGGACTACACTAAGTAATGCTGCACTTCCCATCTAACTAGTCAACAACCGATTAATTTTCATCAGGTTTACCATGTCTACCTGAAAAATGAAGGCAGTGTTTGCTAATGTTTTCATTTCATTTGAATTCCTTAACATTAACAGATAGTTTTATTGAAATCAAATTTCAATTAAATTATTAATATATTTAGTTATTATAACCAGATTTCATAATTTAAATTAATTTTGTGAAATTATAAACTAGAACTTGTTTCTTTTTTTTCTTATTTTTGGGCAGACACCCATTTGCTAGAGGTACTAGGATTTTTCATCCCACTGTTAGCAGGATAGTTTTGCGGCGACCTGATTAGAAAAATGCGTCTCCCACCTCATCTTTCAACTAAAACACCAAATAAATAAACAGTTACAAGGAGATACAGCAAAAACAATCGACTTTGAGAGAACATGATCCTTTAGCTGTATAACTACTACAGGGAAGGCTCACAGTAACATAATTGATTGTTTCTTAAATAAAACAACCTCAACATTTTTTTTTTCAATTTCCCTTTCTCATTGCTTCAACTGCATTTCTCAATCAGTATAGATGTAGGCAAGGAAAAAGGGAATGCCGATGTTAGAAGTCGATTTCATGCAAAGACGAGAAAGTTTCCATTTAGTCAACAATATATAATGTTAAAAACATAATAAAGTAAATTTTCATTACATAATTAACTATATCAATTTATTACTATTTACGTTTTTAATTATTATCATATAATACTAAATAACTAAAAAATATATATTAAAATAAAAATTATTGATAACAAATATTTATCCCCCTTTCCATTCATTTTCCCTATCTTTCAACTAATACAAACAGCTTCACTTTTACTTATTTTTACTCTTTTTCTCTCTTCTTTTCTTTCCTTTCTCACTACTTTCAATCATCTAATCCAAACAAGACATTAAACTCTTAGGATCATGGTAATAGTTGAACTAGTATCTTGTACAGCAGATCAAGTGATTGTACAGAAGAGCAAATGATTGTATCATTCTTTTGGCATTGTCCAAATGCAGAGAAGAGACAGATAATTAGTATTCTTACATGTCCAAGATTAGGAGTAATGCATACACCAATTTGCTTGAGCTAATTATACCAAAGAAGTTGAAACCCCTTATCTTCGCCAAGCCTCAAAACAGTGCTCATTCACTTGACCTAGGTTTTCTGTGAGATTTAGAAGGCTTGGACTTGGGCAAAATGAAATCAATTAAACACAAGTTGTAACTTCATAATTTGAAAAATCAAACCAAATAAATGCACATAAAAGCACATAGGGGGGCATAGTCATATTTCTATAGGATAATATTTCACAAATTATACTACATGCCTACTAAAAATTAAGACAGGAAGAAAATTAAGCAGAAAAGCTCAAGTACAACTTCCAGACTAAAGAAACATACGTATTAGTATATTACCCAAATAGAGAGGTCAACCAGACTCCCTCTCACTCATGACAAATGCCTGAATAAGACTTTGGGCTGCATGAGTTTGCTCAGGGGTTCCAGATATTATAATTTTAGTTTCCACAGCTCCGGGCTTTGGATCAGTTATAGTAATATTTGCATCAGAGATCTGTGTAGATCACATTGTAAATGTCAAACTTCGTAAGGAACTATAGAATGATATCATCATAATCCCTCCCACCATCCAACAAATTATGTTCAAATTAAAAGTAAGGTTAACAAAATTTTCATTGTTCATTTTTACTTGTCATGTTGTGTTGGGTAAGAGATTAGGATGCACTTCTTTAACTTGAATGACTAACGGGAGAAAAATGTGCAATTTCTCTCATTTTAAATAATTAAAGCATTTAAGTGTATCAAAAATGTAAATCATCCAAAGGACAAGATCGCTTAATTTTAAAATAGATGGACATAATTGCTAGAAACAACTAGAGGCACCAAAATCATCCAATACAAACTAATAACAGAAGTCTTGTACCAAAAAGTGATTTCGGCTACATGACAAAACACGACAAACTTAAGGGTCCAAAAGAAGAAAGTTCCTTGAGCATAGTAAACACATACCGATGTATGCAAGAAAGTATTAGTGTAGGTGTGGATGCATGTATGGCCAAGCAGCTTATTTAAATTGTAAAGCACTAAAATCATCTAACAACCAAATACAACAAAAACGTATCCCACTAGGTCTAACCATCAGATAAAATCTATAAAATTAACATCTATAATTATCAGATGCAAAGGGTTCACCTGAAGTATTTGTTTCAGGCATTCACCGTCTTCCCCATATATTACAGGCACCAGTGCTCGAGGAACAACAACTTCAACAGTGGTACTTGTGATAATTGGTTGGCTCCCCCTGCAAGGGGGAAATTACCTCAGTATAGAGAGATAGAGACAATAGAAGACAATTTGAAAATTCGAAAGAAAATATAATAAAGAAAACAAGCTTATTGACAGTGATGATGCAATAGACTAGACAAACCCTGCAAATCCTGAAATTCTTCTAGGAGGACCTCCTGGAAAGTCTGGCAAGCCAATGCGGGAGCCACCTTCAAGTACCCCCTAGAAATCAGAAAACCAACACAGGTAGGCATATCAGTGCATAAAAGAGAGATTCTAAAGAGTGGCATGTCATTCCTTCTGAAGGTTTACATTTGGGAGATACAGACAAGCCAATTTGGCCTGGACAACTGGATATTAGTCCAAAGTCCAGTCCTCTACTCTTCTATTGACTGGTATTTATCTGAGCAAAGCTTACATAAGTCTCAGGCTGTAGCTTGGCAAATGGCCCCAAAATTAGAAATAAAATCCGTGCCAGATATTGATCGATGTTGCAACTTCTTGCAATGCATAAGTAAATAAACAGATTTGAGTTCATTATAATTATTATAACTATTAAAACTGTAAAAGAAAGTGTGCAATTTTGTTTGTATTTCTTAATTATTTAAGTCACAACTGAAAGAAAATATTTTATAAAATAAGAAACTTTAAGCAGTTCAGAATTAAAAATCAAACATGCCTTCACTTGAAAAACAAAAATATCAAATATATTACAATTATATACAATCATCAATATTCATTTTGATGTCAACCAAGCCTGTAAGATCATCCCTCCCACCCTCCCTTATCCATTTCAATTTTTTATTTTAACTACACCAACTTCAACATGTAGCCCAAGTGTTTGATGGTAATTTAAATGACATACAGATACAGTAGCGTTTAAGCCAAAATTGATACAAAAAGTAATAAGAGTCCAATACCTGAGGACCCCAAAGCTTCCTTTCCGATATGTGAGGAGGAATGCCTGGTCTGTGTATATTATTCAGAAATGGAGGACGGTCATCAAGAGGAAAACCCGCATAAGGTGGAGGACCAAGGTCAGAAAACATCCCAGGAGGTGACAGTCCCCGTCTTCCTAAATAAGGTGGGAATGGAGGAAGTTGATCCACAAATGGAGAATTTGAAGGATAATTGACAGATGGATGTGAATCACGAAAGAAATGATGTCTTAATCTAGTAGTTATTTGCATAAGAGCATCATGCACTGCCTCAATTTCTCCATTTACCTGTCAGAAAATATACAGGAAAAACATTAAATAGCACTAGAAGGTAAAAAATGTCTAAACTAACCAACATTGATCGCCAAGCATATGAGGTGCCAATCAATGAAATTATTTACACTACCATGTAATCAACAAGTTAATCTGACTCCTCATTTTGAAAACTAAAGGAATTCATAGTATGACCATATCCACTCTAGTTTTCCCAAATAAATCTCAAAAATTCTATTCTCTTATAAAATTGTGAATCCAAGGATGAGGAGTTTGATTTAATCTTTAAATAATTACAAGATATAATTTGCACCTGAATTACTTCTTCATCTTCTGAAGCACACTTTGGAACCTTATCCTTTCCTAATATTCGGATATGGGCCCCTGATTTCTTCCTCATTTCAGTTATGATGGAACCACCCTTGCCGAGGAGACAGCCTATTTGATTGGAAGAAACAAGAAACCTTGCTAACATAGTATGTTCTTTGGCATCAGGTATAGGCTTGGCTATTCTAGTTTGCACTCGAAATACAGCCTCTTGCACAGGGGATACTCTATCTTCTGGGTGCTGCAAATATTAATCTAACTTAAGTGAAAAACAAATATGGCTCCGTAACAATAGCCCAAGATGAGAAAATGGAAACTTGAACCATACCGCTGGGCCAGATATAACAATAACACAATCATCTGAATCTGGAGGACTTTCTACAATCTTGATTTCACTTACTGTCTCTTGCTGAAGTGTCTTTATGATTGTTCCACCTTTACCAATTACATTTCCTACCCTTTCCACAGGACACAATAAACGAAAAGTAAGCATTTCCTGCATAGGTCTAGTGCGACCATGAATGGCAGCTTCGTGAAACTTGGAAATCAATGGAGGGGCAGAATGAAAAACAGAAATATCATGGGCAGCACCAAAAGGTACTCCTTGACCACCAAAAGACCGGCTGTGAGATGGGAATTGACCAGATGAATGAGAAGGCCCGTTAAAATTGGTGGACAACTCATGATCCCGTGGTGGATTTTCCAATAGTTGATGAGAAACAGATTGAAGAGCTTTCCTGACAACATCTACTCCTCCTGAGATCTACATCATAGCATACATATAAAAAATACCGTCGGAACAAGTAACTCACATGAACAGGTCTTAAAACGAGTAAGCATAACAAACAAGCACCAACATGGAAGTTATAGAACCCCTTTTCTGCACATCAGCCTCAAATTAGGAATCACTCAAAATTCACATGCAAGTATCAATCAAATTAATTTCAGGGTTCAGAAAGTTAACTAAATAACATTTGACAAAGCAAACATTCCAGCCAGATATTTTCTACTTCAAATAAAACTACCTATGGTACTATGATTTAATTAAATAACCCTTAACCGAAAAGGGATAATGGAACACAAACATCTACCTGAACTATCTCATCAGAAGCTGATGCACACGCTGGAAGTTTGTCTTTTGGAAGGATCCGAATATGTGCACCACTTTCAGCTGCCATTCTCTTAATCACACTACCACCCTTTCCCAGAAGGCATCCAACTTGAGTAGTAAGAATAAGTAACCTAAAAACAAGGGAAGAAGATTTATTACTTTCTTCATCCCCTTCACTCGTCTCTTCTACTCCCTCAACCATTCTCTCAAAAACTAATGATATAGCCTTCCGAATGGCCGAATTCCCTTTTTCACTGGGAGAATCTTGAACGAGAACCGAACTTTTATCTTCTTTCTCTTCATTGGCATCACCATCACCACCATCCCTCTCCTCCTCGTCCCCTTTCCCCTCGATTCCAGCATCATCATTGTTAACCTCCTTTACCTGCTCTGCATGAGCTTCTTCAGCTTCTTTATCAGAACCTGAGATAGTGATAACCCTTTCATCACACCCAGGTATAGCTTCCTCAATCTTAACCTTCACACCACTTTCTTGGCGAATTTGTGAAATGATGGCACCACCTTTGCCAATAACACTGCCAATTCTTGAAACGGGACAGAGCAAACGGAACACGGCACTCCCTGGAGAAACATCCAACGACGAAAATCCACCGGAAGATTTTTGGCGTTTCCCTTTCCCGTTGGGCTCTGCATTTGGCCTCTTAGAAGACGCCATTGGAACTGACAATGACAACACTATTCTACGTCAGTTTAATGCTATTTAACAATAATACAAGCATGGTTCTACAAGCATCAAAGTGTTAATAACATATCCTGTGAAATCATTCAATGATAGGAGTCTGTGAGGTTATAGAGTTAACATAAGCAAATAAAAGACGAAGAAGAACAAGAAAAATTACAGTGTTGATCTACGTATGTTGCACACCTTCCAAAACCCAGCGGAAACAAAACAGCGACGTCGTCGATGATGATGAACAGTGGAGACAACGGAAATGTGTCGCCAAAAAATTCTCCCTCTGCCTCTGCACTGTGACCTAAGCAATCAGTAAGCTCTTGCAAAGTTAAAAGTGCGAACGGGCTTCTTCTACTCGAGGAGCCCAAAATCACTAATTGGGCCTCCGCTTTTGGTTGCTAGAGATTTCGCCCTGGTTTTTGAATTGTATTTGTTAGGCTTTGTGAAATTGAGGATAAAAGGGTTTATTGGTTTTATCGGAAATCAAGCATCAAATCCGGAGTATTGGTCGAGGATGAGTTTATTTAGACAATGCTCGTACTTATTTAAAAAACAAAAATATTTATAATTTTTCATGTAATCTTAATAAATAGGTTTATATCTATTTAATCTTACAAAATAATGCTTGAATCTTATTTATATATTTTAATTTAATTTCATCAGATGTAAGATATCCGCATGCATTAATAGAGTTAATTTCTTTTATGTTTGAATTTATCATAAAAATATAAAAGCTTTTCTAATGATAATTATTTATACTGATAATGTGACTTATTATTGGTGAAGAAATTAAAGTTAGATCGGGATCCATAATTATAATGAAAATATACATAAATTAAGAGTTAGGAAGAACTAATATGAATATTATGTATTTTTGTTACTCTTTGAATAAATAATATATAAATAGGTGCAAATCTTATTTTATAAATTGGTTTTATAAGATTAAGTTTTAGATTTAAAGTTTAATTTTTAAAATGGTATCGAAGTTATCCGAAACTTACTATAGCAAGAGTTGTTATTTGTTGAATCTATTATATCATCTTTATAAGGAGATTTGTTGTTTTGGATTTATCGTGTCTAGAGTTGTCAAAATTGATTAAAATTCATAAGTCAACATGACTCACCACAGGTTCAAACTAAATTGGATTAAGAAAAAAATTTGCAAATTTTAGTACGGACCACAAATGAGTCCGGCCCACTGAAAATTCAGCTCACTTGTAAAACGAGTTAGATAATTTGTTGTGACAATTCTACATGTCGCATGTTATCGAATCATTATTAAAGTTTAGTTTTATACTTCAAATATATATTATTAAAAATAAGATAAATTTAAAATATATAAATAGATACAAATTATTTTATAAACTAATTTTGTACCGTTGAATTGACTTAAAGTACATTGTTTAATAGCGATTTTCTTTAATAAAATAAGTGAGGAAACATTGTTATGCACGAATCAGGACCTTCGAATCCACAAAGTGAATGAACATACCCAGAAGCATAACAGGTTTCTCCTTTCCTTAAAAAGATCAAAAGAGAAGCAAACCATCTTAACAGGAAAGGAGAAGGTCTTAGAAAACCTTCAATTCACTTTGCTGTGTGGTTTAGAAAACTACTATAGAACATTAAAGTTAAAATAAGTTCTATAAAGGTTTAGTGTGTTAAACTCAACCATGTTGATTCTCTAAAACTTTTTTATGTTACATCTTTTTCTGTCACATTCTCACAACTTTTAGCATGTGCTTACCTATCATTTATAGATTTTTTTTTTATATTATATATACTATCTTATAAAAAAAATGCAATTAAGTGGGAATGATAATATGTGCAGATAATGAAAAAAAAAACAAGAACATACTCTTAAAAGATGAGATTTCAAATCTTAAATCAGACCAAGTAGATATTTATGTGCAACCTTCTAATCACAAATGACAACGAATAATGCATCTGTTTAAGAAGAGTGACTTATCGAGATACAACAGGGGACATCTTTGAAACCAAAACATCATTTTGTTTCTTTCTACCTTAATTGTTTCATTGCATTTGGCATCTCACTTAATGTTGAAGCGTTTATAAAAGTGTTGTCAAAAGTGTTGTCGTATAGAGATGGTTAAAATTCATGATTCATAATGTGCCTAAGTTGCAGTTGTTTGATCAGAAACCATCAATATTCACAGCTGGTTCATTTCATTGTATGTCAGAGAAGAAGTGCAGATGGATACAACTTTGTTTATAGCAGTGATGGCCTTTTTTTGTGTCTGTAACTGATAAATTAACTCCACAGCATAAGTTCCATTTTTGGCGTTAACTTGTTTGTCGTGTAATTGGTTACTCCTTATCTGTTTGGAATGTTATAATTATTTCATGTTCGGATGTTGTAATTTGTATAATTCTAAGGTTTCCATATATTCTAATGTATAGTGATCCAACACATTATTTGTTAACATTACAACATTAAATTTCAAATGATTAATATCATACGTGAAATATTCAGGCTATGCAATTTATATATAGACTAAAATAGTTGAATTTTGTATAATTTAAAAACTAGTAAAAGTTATACTAAATACATAAATTAAAATTTTAATTATTTTTTTGTATTAGTTTATTCTAGATTCCAATTGTTAAATTGAGCGTTTTTCACCAAGTCAAAAGTTATAACTAATCATTACGATGCAACTCTTACTACTTTAAGTCGAAGGTCAAGATAAACCCAAGGTCAAAACGGATTGTTTTGAGTCGACTCATGTCAAATGTCAAGACAAGTAAGTTCAAGCCAAAAGTCAAGATAAGTAAGTCTGAGGCAAAGGTCGAGACAAATTGGACTGAACTAAAGATTGAGATAGGATAGTCAGGTTGAAGGACAAGAAGGATCGTCCCGAGTCGAGGATTGATACAAGTTAGTCTGGGTTGAAGGTTGAGACATGTTGATACAAGCCAAAAGTCAATATAGGTCAGCTCAGACCAAAGATCTATATAGGTCGACACAGGTTGAGACAAGTTGGCTCAAACTAAAGGTTGACACTGGATGATAAGGCCAAAGGTCAAGAATGGTTATCTCGGGTTGAAGGTTGAGACAAAGGGTCGGACCAAAGGTCAAGATTGGTTGTTCCCGACCAAAATTTGAAACAGGTTAGTCTGACCGAGACGAGTCATCTATGATCGAAAGTCGAAACAAACTAGTCAAACTCGACTTTCTTTTATGATAACAAAATAAATATATATATATATATATATATATATATATATATATAATCAAATATAAACGATTTTTACAATAAAAAATAGTTTTATTTAATTTTTAGGTATTTTTATAATAAAAAATAGATAAATATTAATTTTAAAAAATGGTTAAATTTTTTTAAAAAATAGTGAAATTGAGAAAAACGATAAAATTTAAAAATATGGCACTTAAAAAATAAAACTTATAAGCTAATTATTTAGTCTGAAAAAACATTTACTTATTAAAAGATAAAATTAGAGAAAGAATGTGTACACCAAACGTTCGTTTTATATAATATTAGTGAAAACACACGTGTTCATCTGAGTTTTTTTTATGATAACAAAAAAAACAATGTTTTTATTGTTATGAAAGTAAATTTAAATAATTTTTACAATTTTTTTAAAATAATTGTGAGTTTTTGTTTTAATTATTATTTTTATTATAAATAATTATTTTAGTTTAAAAGAACCATTAACTTTTAGAAAAAAAAAAAAATAAAATAAAAAAAAAAATATAAAAAATAATATATATATATATATATATATATATATATATAAAATATAATATAATATAATATAATATAGAAATATTAGTGAAATTATATGTCCTCTTTTCTTATTGTAGTTAACTAATTTAAGTTTAAAAAAACAACTAAATTTAAATAAATAATGATGTAAAAGGAAAACTAATTAATTTAATTTAAAAATAATTAAATCTAAATTAACTTTCATTTTGAAGGTAAGAAATATATAATTATTTTAATTTAAGATCACAATTACTCAAAAGATATAAATTTAAAAAGAAAATATACATATAAAGAATTCTCTTAATAAAATAATAGTGTAAACACATGTATTATTACGTGATTTGTGTTTACACATATTTTAAATATAAACAATATAATTAGTAGATGATACATTATAATGTTATTAAGTTAATAGTTAAAATAAATTTGTATTTACTAAAATAAAGAAAAAATGAGTGGAGAAGAAATAAGAAAATAAGTGTCAATGAATAAGAAAAAAAAAGGAATGAAGATAAATAGTTTATAGAAAACATGTGAAAATATTTGTTAATTTTTAAAAATTTAATAAATAATTATATTATAGAAGATAAAATTAAAATTGTAAAATGTGGATACATGAAATTCTTTTTATATATAGTTATGGATAAAAGAATAAAGAGGGTAAAATAAATTTTTTAATTTTAAAAATATATATAAATTAATGTCATTTAAAATAAAAAAAAATAATTTAAAATCACAAATACTTAAAAGATAAAATTAGAAAAAAAAATATGTACTAAAGAGAATCCCTTTATTTATTTATATATATAATTTGAAAAAGTTTAAAATAATAATTAAGAAACCTAAAGAAAATCTAAAGACTAAAATGAGTTTATTACCATGAAAATTGCAATTAAAGTGAGGAACTGTAGGTGGATAATGGCATGTGAGAGAGGGCATTACACAGGAAACACGATCGAATATGAAAATGTAGTATTTTGAAGATGCTGCAGCCACTCAAACTTGGTGGTTCTCAGTGCATTTTGCAATAGTTGCTGTTGACTTCTCTTAAGTGTTCTCATGCATCAAGATTCTTCACCCTAATCCTTTCTTTTATACTGTGAAGACAGAACCATAAAAGAATACAACAAATAAACCCACCCCGTACCACTCATGTCCACTACTATATCTATTCAATTCAATTTTCTCATCCACATCACGTTTCTCAATATTCATTACTATTTTACTCTAAAAAGTTCCAACTTTGTCCATCATTTATCCGAATTTAGATTTTTTACTAGATTTTTTGTGTTATTTTTTTCCTTCAAAATATATTAATAATTACTGATTTATAAATTTTAAAATAAACAATGTAATATATTTTTAATATTTGACAGAAAATAATAAAAAAAATCTATTGGAGAATATAAACTCCCATTTGCCTCACATGCTACTCGTCGTAGTATTTGGGGTTTTATTTTTATCTTTTTCATATAAAACTCATAGTTCACCATATGATTAAATATGTTTTTTTCTGAATTTAGTAAAAATTAGAATTAATTCTTTTTCAAAACTTTAGACTAATTTAATCTTTCATATTTAAAAACTGGATAAATCTAATTCTTTTAACCAAATTTTGTTAAATTAATTTAATAATTTATACATGTTTCTCAACTAATATTGAAGTAAAAATGAGTCAAAATGATGTAAACAACTCAAATACTATCATAAAAAATGTTTGAAACGTCAAATAAACTTACAAAAAAATTATTAAAATGACTAAATAATACATTTTTAAAGTTGAAAGCTAAATTGATCTAAAATTATAAAGAAAAATTAATTTCAATTTTTACTACAAATTAAGAGACAAAAATATATTTAACTATTGCCGTTCAATGCAATAAATATCAAAGTGTACCGGTTTTCTACTTATTGAGGTGCATCTGAACCTTTTGGTTTATCCTAAAACTAGTGAAGCACGATGCTTTTAAAAAATTAAGATCACTTTAGCAATTTCTCATTGGGTTAAAACAAGTTGATAATAGTCTATTTAATGACATGTCAGGTCTAGTTAGGAAGCTTTATATACTATATTATAAAATTTATTTTGTAATGTATAAGTTAGAGTTTCTAAAATTCTATAGGCTCATTTTGAAAGTGCTGGAAGATTGTTTTATTGCAAGAAAAATATCTCTAGTTAAAGAAAGTTGATTATTTGAATTAGTCAATTTGTTTTAAATTATATTTGTTAAGTGCGAATTAACTATATTTAGGTTGATTCAGTATTTCTACATCTTGTGATGGAAAATAAATTTGATTTGATAATAATATTAGAGATGTTAGAATTGGTATTCTTGAATTGTACAACCACTATGTATATCTTCTATTATTTACCATCATGATCAAACATAATTTTTCACACACCATACGTGAGATTATGTATACGTTTTTTTATTTATATATAATAAAATACCAACAATTGTCATGAAATTATTTGATTGGAAAAAAAAAACATGACTACCGAATAAAAGCATTTTATTTCTTTTACTGTATTATAAAAAGTTAAAGTAGAACAAAAAAATACTTGTATTGTATTGAATAGAAATTATTGTTACGCATCAGTTATAGATTCTTTTTAAATTTTCTACCGTATTTTGAATAATTCGTGGTATATATGAGAAGTAAAATGAAACAAGTTTAAGATGAATGATAATAGGGCTGAAAAAAAAGATTAAGTTTTGTTGTAAAATAAATTTCACTAGTTGACAGCAACTTTGAAGGAATAAAAAATAAAAATAAAATTCATTATTAGTCAATTACTCTTAAGGAATAAAAGTAAAATTTAGATAAAATAACAACCGAGTTAATAAAAATAATTACTGCTATTTGCTGGTGCGAAAATCAAATAATTTTAAGATCTTATTTTAATTTTCTATTTTATACAATTATTTGAAAATCATTAAATTTTACTATACATGCTTTTACATAATCTCGATGGAAAAAACAATGCCACAAAATGCAACATGTCTCTTTTCTCGTTCAAAATGAAAATCTTTGAGGATGTTTTACCCTTTATTTCATTCCTTTGTCATTTCAACAAGCAAAGACAACTAAAAAAGTGATTAGTAACAAATATTTCATTTGATTAGTTTAATCTTATAAGAATTGTTTGTTCTAAATTTACTGAAAAACATAAATAATTTATCTAATTGCGATTAGTTCGATCCTAATTTTAATCCAAAGCCAAACAAATCCAACCTACAGATTCCTATAAATTATGGTGTGTGGTTATCCAATGTACCTTTTGAAAAGCATCATATGAAAGGTGCCATAAAAAAATTTCGAAATACAATTATTTTAATTTCAGTGGTTCACAGAAAACACAAACCAACAAAATTTGGAATGTCAAATTTGCCTTTTTCTTTAATTAGTGAATTAGTGTTTGCATAAAGAAGGACAAAGTTCTTTCATGTCTTGTTGATTTACCTTAATTTGGAAGGACTTCTACTTAAGCTTTACTCACATGAACAACAACTCATACTTTTCATGCATCTAGCTGCCCACTTTTCCACTTTCTCAACATTTCATTTGTTAAGCCTCTTAGTAATTATTGACTATATGTCCTATTATGTTAAACGTGCTTATCCACATCGTATAAAACACAATAAATACACATAGATAATCACTTTTGTTAAAATAACTTTCGTATTGGCTTTCAAATATAAAAATGTATCACGTTACTTTAACATGTTTTTTTATTCATGCATACAAGTGGTACGGAATTATGAGCCTGAAATATAATATAAAAAAATTACATATCGATTATTTAAAATTGTTTGGATTAAAAATGTTGGATTGATAATAATAATAATAATAATACGTCTTGAAAAGTCTCGTATAATCTAGATAAGCTAAGAAGTGAGTGTTAGTGCATATATAATGAGATCTAACTTCATGAAGTTTCTTATCCCAAGTCAAAGACATTTTTAGCTAGTGTTTGACTTTCCTTATTATCTTGTAGTAGAGTGTTGTGAGGTGTAGCTAAATTCTTGCTCTGAAAAGTGTGGGTGTACTTTGGGATCAAAGGGGGTTGAGAGTGTTTCTTGTATGTTGTACAAATGTGCACATACTACAATCGTGGTTTTTCTCCGTATTTGGAGTTTTCACATTATATTTTTGTGTTCTCTATGTTAATATTATTTATCTCTTAATAGTGTGATTCTTGGGGGTAAAGGCATTATTGTTCTTAATTGAAGATGTGTTTTTTTTTTCAACAAGTTGTATCAAAAGCTACGATTCAGTAGGATTTTTTCTTATTATGCTTTATTGTTGCAACTTACTTTGATCTTCTACGTAAGAAAAGATGAATTCTTTGTTGTTAGAGAATAATCATTGTTTGTTGAAGTTGCAATGAGAAATTTGATGGAAGTATCATTGTCAGAGAATAATCCTTGTTTGTTTCCCAAAAAGTGGTATCAAAAGCTACAGTTTAATAGGATTTTTTCTTAGTATGCTCTATGGTTGCAACTTAGTTTGATCTTCCACATTAGAAGATATTGATTTCTTGTTGTTAGAGAATCATCCTTGTTTGTTGAAGTTGCAATGAAAAATTTGATGGAAGGGTCATTGTCAGCGTCGTGTTGGTGTAGTAAATTTGCAACTAGGTTCTTGGAAGTACAAGGATTGTGAGGCGTTGATCTACAATGGAGTTTATGTGTGGTGAGATGATTCTGGATCTGCGAAGGAGGTCATTGGTTGTGCTAGTGTGACTCGCTTGCAAATGGAACTTGCATGGAGTGCGCTTGCGATTTTGGTGATGCGATGTGATGATGAACAAAATTGTTTTGATTTATGTGGGTTGTGACGCAGTAGTATGTGGTTTCCTGCGATGGTGTTGCGAAGAATATGAAGGTTGGCTGTGTGATTTTTCATATCTGTTAGACATGTCAAAGTGAGCTAACCTGGCTCACACGGGTTGGCTCACCACGAGCCGGGTTGAAAATGAGTGAACCCAACCCAGCTCACTTTCTGGTGAGCCAGAAATTTTGTAACCCGGCTCAACCCACCACGGGTTGGTGGGTTAAGTGGGTTGGCTCACCAACCTACCTAAAAAATTATTTATTTATTTATTTATTTTAGTATTCAAATATTTAAATAACTTTTTAAGTAACCCATGAGATGACAATTATAGTAAAATCAAGAACCAATGTTTTGATCATGCTCACCACCAATATATGAAGAATTATTTCTAAGAAATGATCCATTAGTCTAAGAAAGCATGACTAATATTACAAATTTTCTGTCATGCTATTCAACAAAATATAAATAAAAAAAACTATACATTTTTTTCATGCTAATTTAGAAAAAATTATTTATAAAACGGTTACTTGATTAATTTACTCTAAAGGTTATAGTTAAAGATTAAAGTATCAACATATATATAACTTGACAATCAAATTAATTAAACATTCAAATTATTCAAATATAATTAAGCAACATTCTAGCATTTAAAAATATGAAATTGTGAACAAATATAATAGGAGTAGTAAATAATTATTAAAAAAAATTTTAAAAAATGTTGGTGGGTTAAGTGGGCCAACCCACCTTCAACCCGGCTCGAACCCGTTTAACCCGTGGGTTAAGTGAGCCGGGTTGAGTTCAACCCACTTTTAAAAAAGTTAAAATTTTTCTCAACCCAACCCGGCTCGAACCCGTGGTGAACCGGGTTGGCTCACGGGTTGAAACCCATTTTGACATCTCTAATTAAATTTCATTGGATGTTTCAGAATAAAGTGGTTAGTCTTCCAAAGTTTTATTTTATTTTCTACAATTTTATTAAAAAATATATATTCTAATTTTTTTTAATATTGAGATACCATAATAATCCTTATTTATTCTTCTGACACGAATACGAGATGACCAAATTGCAATTTTAAATTAACCAAACATCTCCCAAAACCAGATTCGCTCAACAAATCTTTGTACCCATATTTGCGTATATCTTTGTCCCAGTTTTTCTTTCTATTTTTAATTTATTTATATACTATAATATATAGTTTGTAACTTAAAATATTTGTCTAGGATATGCCAACTGTACAAAATTATAAAATCCCAAGACACTTGTCTCTGTTATGTGTTTTCGGATAGACACATTAAATAAAAACAAGATACAACAAACATTGAAAAGATGCATAATGCTAATTTTTTTTATATAAATAACTAATTAGAATATATGAGTGCTTATCCTTTATATTATATAATAATTACCTTTTTAATATTTAAGTTATGGTTCGTCGAGTCTCATGTTTTAGATGGCCGTAGTCCTTGAGTTTGAGTTTTGAGAACAGAATCTTCTCATAAAATAGCATTTCTTTTATGATTTTAAGGCAGCTTTATGCAATGGCCAATCACTTTTATTCGCTAAATTAATAAATAATAATGTCACAACTTAGGTTATCTTTTATTCGTCTACCAAACATACAACAAAATTTTTGATGCCGGGTCATTTTTTTTACGACTGTGATGGCCATTGAAAAACATTATATCTTTGTGTGTGTTCATACATAAAATAAAAATATCTCTTTTTGTTTTATTTTTATAATATGCACTTAGTTCCAAACTGTGTGCTATCGAGATTTTTTTTTTAAAAAAAAAAATCTATTGTTTTTCGGCTGTAGTATTATTATTTTGAGTTCAATTTCTCTCTTAAATTTGTTGATATTATAGAATTAAAAATATATTGTTTTAATATTTGAAGATATTTTTAATATATTTAAATTTTTTAAAATTAATACTTATCGGTGTATGTTGAATACACAGCATAGAAACAAGAGAACAAATCAGTAAAAAAATTTAAACTCTATTATTTTTATGTCAAAGTTTTGTGAATCTTTTGGAATCAATGAAAATAACTATCATTAAAGTAATTGACAATAATGTTTATGTGTAATATTTTCCAAGTCGTTGTGGAAGACCGTGTTTTGTTTAAAGATACATTTAAAATGAATAAATAATATGTATTTTATTAGTTTATTATATATGTTTTTATGTAATTCATAATTTTATCTTTTTTATTTTTTTCTGAACTTTCTTTAAGTTTAAAAAGAGTTTGACTATCAGCGTGTTTCCTAGTGGCACTGCTAAGAAGGCACAAAAATATAAAGTAAACTCATTATAATGTCTCGGTTTTCATTATTTTTCTTTCTTTTATATTTTATGAGTGTTTTGACTTATCTGGAATTCTATTAAATTTCTCTTAAAGTATATAATATAGAGTTAAATATTACTTAAGTGGTAATGTAATAATTTTTTGATCGTCGATTATTGTTTAAGTGATTGTATAAATGCAAATATCACTTAAGTGGTAATGTAATGATTGTTATTTTTTACCTTGAATTATTGTTTAAGTGATTGTGTAATGCTTAAATGATAATATGAATATTTATTTCTTTTACATTTTATGAGTGTTTTGAAAAGAAAAAGATATTACATGTGACTTATATTGAATTTTATTTAATTTGTCTTAAATATAAAAGATAGTAATATTGAGTTGAATATAACTTAAGTGGTAATGTAATGTTTTTTTTTTTATCGTCGAACAAGTGATTGTGTGAATGCAAATATCACTTAAGTGGTAATATAATGATTATATTTTTTTATAGTGGATTATTGTTCAAGTAATTGTGTGAATGCTTAAATGGCAATATGGATACTCAATATTGAGGTGATGAAGAAAAACTTGTTATTTAAATAAGAAAAAAAGTCAAAACTATTCTCTCTTATTTATAATAAATAATGCTTAAGGGACATTTCATGTTTTTCTCACTTGGAATTCTTTTAACCCTTAGGGAATTAAAGTCTTTACAAGATTGAAAAAAATATATTAAAATCATAAAAAGTCAACTTTTGAATTCAGAGAATAGAAATTTGTTGGATTTTTTTTGAGAAAAGAGATTCATCAAGAAGATTTTTAATCAGTAAAACTTAAGTCTAACTATATACCACATTGACACTATTTTTAATCCAAAATCTTAAGACAATAAATTTATAGGTCATCCTCCTTATATGATATTTCACTTTCTCATTTTTACTCAATGTGAAACTTAGACTCACACTTAAAATTTCCAACAAAATCAATCACATAAACAATCTCATATTTGTAACAAGATATCTCTTTTTCGTTCAAAATTCTCATTTTAGAATTTGCTTGTCTACCTTCAAAAAGTTCACATGAAACTATAAAAGAGAAGAAATTATCTAAATAAAAATGAAAAAAAACTATCCTTTAGAATTCCTACCGGGTTGACTTAAGATTTGTCTCATTTCATATTTCTTACTTGGAAACAAAAGCGAAGTCAACAAATTCTTTAAAATCATAAAAATATAAGCTAATGTTTATTTTTTAAGAAATGACAGGATAATAATAATAATAATAATTATTATTATTATTAATGTTTTTACTTTTTTGTTTATATTTTCAAAACTAAAATTAAACAACAACTATTATTCTTAAACTTGTAAAAATAGTTTTTACATAATCTCGTTTTCATATTTTTACAGCAGACGGTCTAATAAAAAATGTCACTTTTATAACTTTTGAAGTTTCTCTTTCATTATTTTTAATCAGCTACACTTCATTGACTTTTTTTTTCTAAAAAACAACATCAATCCTTTTTCAAAAATATTAAAAATGAGCACTTTATAAACAAAGAAGTTCCCTCAATTTCAACTTTCAATTTTCTAATGTTATAAATTGTTACAAAAAACATGTCATCAATTAAGAACATTAGTGTTTTTATCGTCAATAATCACTATATAAGAGAGAAATAATATTAACACACGAACACTAATGAACACAAGAATGTAATGCAGAAATTTCAAATACGGAGTTAAATCATGATCGCAGAAAATAATCACTATGTGTAAAATACGGAGAAAAATCACCATAAAAAATAATCACTATGTACAAATTTGTACAACACACCGAAAACACTCTCAACCTTTTGACTTCAAGTATACTCACGCTTTCGAGAGCAAAAATTTAACTACACATAACAATACTCTGTTACAAAAATATAAGAAAAATCAAACACTAGCTCAAAGTGTCTTCTACTTGAAACAAAGAACATCACAAACTTAGAATCTATTATATAATCATTAACACCCTCCACTCCTAAGTTATCATGTGCAATATAGGATTTTTTAATTCGTGTTATTTTTATCACCCCAACAAAAATTTAAATACAAATAAAAGTTTGTTAATTAATTGTTAAAGAATTTGTCCCTAGTAGTTATGAATAGATCATTAGTTACATGCATAAAGACAATTACTCCAAAATAATTTTTACCATACAAGCATTTTTCATAGAGTAGTTAACCCTTAAAAATTATTCTTCACAATAAAGTTATTTATTACAAGTTTATATATATATATATATATATATATATATATATATATATATATATATATATATATATATATATATATATATATATAATGGTGGAAATATGAAGGGAGAGGGGGAGCCACGGCTCCCCAAGCATTTTTTTTATTTTATTTACTTAATATTTAAAAAGTAATATTTATAAATTATTACTTTATTTATATTAATTAATTTTATTTTATTTTATTTTCTATATATTTTTAAAAATATATTTATATATTACTACTTTGTTTATATATTATTACTTTATTTATATATTATTACTTTATTTATATATTATTATCTTATTTAAATTAATTTAGTTTGAAAAATCTTTTTTAAAATTTAAAAATCACGTTTTTTCTTTATTATAATTTTTTATACTTTTTTATTTGGTTTCTCTCTTCTGTGCCTTTATCTTTTTCTCCCGTTTTATTTTCATCTCAATTTTTACCATCAATTCCTTATTATTTTCAAAATCAAATTGCACTACCACAAAATTGAAGAGTTAAGAAACATTTTGGACTGAACAATTTCTTCTTTTGAGTACATTCATCTTTTCCTTTTTATTTTTGAAGTAATATGTTTCTCTCTTGTATGTGGCTTTTCTACGCTCTAGGCATGTATGTGTTAGAGATCATAAAATCATACTTTAATTGTTGATCAAACTCTTATTTGTGTAGATATAACTATTTTAAGCTTTGAAATTATGTAAGGGAAGAATAAGATTAGGAATTACTCTGAGATAAGGGAAACTAATCATTTAGAAGTTATTAGTTTTCTTAAAATATTGAGTCCTGCTTTTAAGATTTAATTTGAAGTATTCATAATTTTATCTTTTTGTAAATATGTGAGAGGTGAAAAATTTATATTAGAAAAATTATGATAAAGAGTAAAAGAATTGATTCTTTTTTCAAGAGGAAGGCTTGTGATGAAAATGAAAAAAATGCATCTACGTTATCTAAAATTGAGAAACTTCACGAGAATCCAAATATTGAAGAATTTATCAACAATGCAAGAGTTATGTACATATTTGGCAACAACAAAAAAGTCTCAAGTTTACTACATGATAAATATATTACTTTGTCTTATCATGACTCTTCCAATTTCTACAACTACAACTGAAAGATATTTTTCTGCAATGAAAATAATCAAGAACAAGTTGAGAAATAAGATGGAGGCTGGATTTTTAACAAGCACTATGATAATCTATATTGAAAGAGATATCACAACTAGTTTCAACTCTGATTCAATTATTGAAGATTTTAAGTCATTGAAAGAGCGTAAAGGAGCACTCTGAATAAAGGTAACTTTTATTTATTTTTTATATATTATTGTTGATGACAAACTTTATATTACTCTTTCATATATATTATATATTATTG
>Ga0209589_1000245_pt1 | contig 67132 bp, 37 predicted proteins | sample CowpeawhiteBW_FD_187525 | JGI IMG/M metagenome (GOLD analysis project Ga0209589, IMG submission 187525) | Root nodule microbial communities of legume samples collected from California USA - Cow pea white BW (SPAdes) (version 2) | ecosystem: Host-associated > Plants > Roots > Nodule | place: USA... | reverse complement strand
ATATATATATATATATATATATATATATATATATATATATATATATATTCTACTGTGGAAATGATAAAGACAAAAAAGACAAAATCAAAGAACAAACATAAAAGTTTACAAAATAATAAATTAGATATTTTTTTATTATCATATAGTACCAGAGAAATATCATGTGCCTGCCACAGTCTTCGAGACGAAAATAGTGTCGAATTTTGGACTGTTTGGCCCAAGGGACCTTCCTCAAATTAGGCTTGGTCCATTTTGAAAAATAATTAAATTAATATATATTTTGACAGTTTCAAAATTAATATATATTTTGAAAAATAATAATAAAATATTTATTCTAAGTTTAGTGTTTGTATGAATCTTTTTTAAAACTCAAATAATTAAAAAAATAATTTAGGTATAGGGTAGCTGTAAATATTTTTCATACAAAACTAATATGGTAAATTAATTTTTCTCTTACTTAAAATATGTGTAAACTGTATTTTTCTTAAACTTTTATTTAAAATTTTACACTTTTCTTTCTGAAAAGTCAGGGCACCGGTAGCAAATTAATTAAAACAAACTGTTTGATTATGTTAATATAAAAATAAAATAAATTTTGATATCAAACTTTTATTAGAATTATATATATTTTCATCTTATCTGTGTGCCTCTTTCCTTTTCTCTTTATGTAAATAATATATTTATTTGTAAAATTACTCAGTAACTCGATATACATAGTTAGAGAGGACATACTTTTCCCTAAATTATTCTTTAAATACTTTCCTTCCTGTGTGTAAATATATATTTAAGATATGAAGTTAACAAAATACAAAAATATTAGTATTTTTTCTTTAAATTCAGTAACAACTTATATATTTAAGTTGTATCAAATTAAAATATAATGTTTTTAAATTTACAGAGAGGAGGACTAAGTACAAGTTTTGTAATTATCCATTCAAACAGACGTTAAACGTCAAAGAAAATAATGAAATATTTTATTTCCTTTTAAACCATGTTCCTTTACAATGAGAAATGTTTTTCCTTGTTTTTATGATTATTATTTTTCTTTTGATTTTCACGTATAAGTTTAAAAAAATATCTTGAAAAAAAGTTATTCTCCTAAGTAATTTTAAGAACTCAAAAAACTGTTTTTAGTTTATGACTTATACTTGAAGACAAACCTGTTATTACAAAGGAAATTTGTTATATAATCAAGTAATATTTGATATTCTCTTTCTAATATATATTTCTGATATTCTTAAAATAAATACAATTTTAAGAGACTTATATCTAAATCAACGAAAAGCTTGTTAAATGAGAAATACAATTTATTAAATTTATAATTGTTTACTAAATTTTAGGTATGATATAATCTTTATTTATTTTTTATGTTTTAGCATACAACTAATAAAATTTTCTTTGTGATGATTTATCAATCTTTTTAGTCAAACGCACACGAATTTTTAAGAGGTAACTACTAACATTTTCAAAAACACTATTTATTTTTTGCAAAAAGAATTAAAAATATAATATATAATATTTTATTTACGTGTAATTTTATGACTTTAAATGAATTCCAAATCATCAAATCTTTAAAGGATTGCGTGAAGTAGTGTTCTGTGCCCAATTTTTAAATAGGAAAAAATTAATTTGTTTGTCTAAATGTCTTAAAATGCAAGAACAAAGTGATTTTATTTTGTTTGAATAGCTAAAACGACATCGTTTCCATGGTCATATAAATACACAAGCCAATAGCCCCTCGTAGTCGCATTGCAAGTGTCGCGGAACCCAAATTCCTTCCGCCTTTGTCTTCAACTGCGTGAAGGAGAGGTACTGTTTCTGAATTTTTTTTCTTTCTTGTTGGTTTCTATGAGCTGTGAGCTGTTGTTTATTTCTTGTGGTTCTTCCATACAACTTTTGTTCTTAGAATGATAGAATATGTAATGGATTCGATTGCAGATTCGTTGTTTGTGAGGGACAGTAATGGAATACGGTTCAGTCTCTGACCCGAGTAAGTCCACGTTTTCTATCATAGATGAAGATCATACCTTGGCAAACACTGTCAGATTCACCTTAAATCAAGAGTAAGTCAAAGTGTTATGCCGATTCATGTCTCTAGGGTTCTTCTGTGTCTGATACACTAAGGAAACGAGAGAAGGGAAGAGCTATAAATTTCTTTTTGTCTGTGATAGACTAGTCAAACAGAGTCTTTGAGCCATTTAGGTTTAAGATTGATAGTGCTTCTAATGGGCCTAAGTAGTGTGGCCCACTATCAGTGTCTAGGGTAAGAAATTAAATTGTGTTAGAAAAGAATTATATGTAGAAGAATAGAACAGTAAACACAAATAATAGTATCACCCGTCAAAATTTAGAACACAAGGAATAAGAATACTTATAATAACTAACTAACATGAAAAAAAAATATAATAGATAAAAAGAGTTTAAAATGATCTCAATTGAAGTGTGTAATAATGCCACAACGCAGCGAATTGTAAGGAATTGAATAAAAAAACAAAAATGCAAAAGCTTTTGGCCGACAGAGTAAGAATTTAGTCAAATAGCATTTCTAAAACATAGGGAAGGGAGGTAATAAGTTTTTATCTTGAATAAAAAATGACTAAATAAAAATATTTTTACTTTAAATTATAATTGTAAAAATATTTGTTTGTTAGCGAGGTGTAACGTTGCAACTAGATGAGGATAAGATATTCATCCCAAACACTGAATTCTACACAGAACAAGGAATGAGAGACTGAATTTTGAAATGTCTGCCTAAATTCTCTTGAGAGCATCACACACTGAAGCCATAAACGGTTGCTTATCCATAGTAAATTTTGGGTCTGAAAAGTAGTCATGCACCTGAGTTTAAGTCGAAAAGTTCCTATTGATATTGATTTAGTGTCTTCATGCGGGCATGACTGATTAATCCATTTACATTTCTGTTAAATGTAGTTTGAAGGATTTTTCACTTTAAGACCTCACATATAAAGTATTGTCTGTTTTATTTACCTGGCTTTTCCATAGATCTCTTTTTATGCCCAAGTTTCTCTCTTTTCTTCCTCGTCATTATCAGTGCAATATATGCTGATGAGGCAATGTGATTGTATTATGTTGTCTTGCAGCCCAAGAGTGGCATTTTGTGGGTACAGCATTCCTCATCCGTCAGAGAATCGTGTTAATATCAGAGTCCAGACAACAGGTAAGTAACAATGACTGATTTTCAAATTTGTTTCTGCAGCTATTACTTTTTATTTTGCATTAAAATCACCAGAGTTCTGTGTACTTAGTTACCATTTCATATTTTGTTAGACAACGTTGTATATTCTGCCGAGGTGCCATTTGTTGCTTTTGATAGATACGAAGTTGTGAAAGGGAGACGAACTTTTTTAAGCCAATTATTATCACCACAAAAATTGTGATACTAAAATCTGTCTCGTTGCATTATATTCTCTCTTGAACGTAAAAGGTTTTTCTTTTCAAATTTGAAATATGAACACATTACAAGGTTTAGGCACTGCATCCATAAAAAAAAATAAACTAAACATCATACAAATTATACAAATTACTTTTCATTCCAATAGTAGATCATCCACAAATACGTTTTTCATGATGAGTATTTTCGCCCATAGGTGTATCTGTTTAGCATTTCTTGTATTTTTGTGTTGTAAAACTTGTCTCTTATAATTTATATATATAATTCAATATCACCGCATTGGTATCTTACTGTTGAATGTGTCTTTGTATAGGAGATCCAGCATCCGAAGTATTAAAAGATGCATGTCAAGATCTGATGCTTATGTGCCGCCATGTTAGGAGCACTTTTGATAAGGCAGTCAATGATTTTAAAAAGCAGCAAGGCTAGGATAAAATGGACACGCCGAGTTGTATACTGGCTATGGTTTCAATTTGTTTTATGTTGATTTTACTTTGCGTCATTGTTCTCCATAGTTGGGTATGTAATTGTTGGTAGTGAACTTATCTGCCAATCTTTTATTTTGCCCATGTAACAGATACACTAAAATATGATGAGCAGGAAAAGGTATGTGCCAAAATAGTATTCGTAATCAGTTTTGGAATATACTTCAGAAAGCAAACTTCATTCCTGAAACTAGCTTGTTTGCTTTTCCTTTTTTTTGGAAAAACTTGAGTTCATATCCACGTCAAGGGAAAAGCTATATAGGATGTGGGAACCAATCAGACACTGAAATGGCAGCCTTAGTTTTGAAAATTTTACTTCAGATATGCTTAGTTTCATAACCTCGTATACACAAAGGTAAAGCAGTGAATTTAAGAATAGAACATGCTCATAATTATGCGAATAGAATCAAATGCCTAAAACTTTCTTCATTATCATTCATTCATACTACTCAAAGGTAGGAAACATCATAATTTAGCAAAAGAAAGTATTTGTTACACACAAGGGTTTAGATCTAACATGATCACTGCTATTGTATATTTGTACATTCAAAGAGGTAGCAAATGATTGTTATGAGATATAAGAACTCTGTGGATAACCATTAGAGAAATGGGGTTGATAGTGTATTCCAATCATCAACAATACACATTACTCTACCATCAGCAGTTTCTTACACAGTGATTTGTATCTCTGGAAGTTGTTAAACGGTGGACATTTTGTTTTGTACGAACGTTGTGGATGAGTATTTTTAGTCAAATAAAGTTATATTTAATTAATTTGTTTAGTTGTATCATAATGATAACGATTTTCCATTTTAACCTTTTTTGTGAACTATTTTCCTGTTACAGAGTTTGCAAACATAAATCATAGTCAACCCCTAATTTGCTCAACTTAGTAAGAAATTGGAGTTTTTGTTTTTGATTTGGTCGTGTTTCCGTTATTTTCTGCATGCCAAAGCTTATTCTGATTCTAACAACCATATTCACGTCACACTCTCCAATCATAATGCCAATCTCATCACCCAAACAACCCTTCCTCGTAATCATCACAATCACTATCTTCTTCTTACAGAGCCCAGGTCCAGTCCCAATCATCGCTCGAGATGCCCACGTCATCAATTTCCGAACATCGAATCTCTACCCGGAATCCCTCGCATGGGATCCCATCATGCAGCACTTCCTCCTTGGGTCCCTCCGACAACGGGTCATAACCGCCGTCTCGGACTCCGGCATTGTCGAAACCTACATCTCCGACACGGACCTTCCCGAAGATGTCTCCATCCTCGGCCTTGCCGTCGATACCCCGCGCAACCGCCTCCTCGCCGTCGTGCACTCGTACCCTCCCCTCCCTCCGTTCAACGCCCTCGCCGCCTACGACCTCCAGTCCCGCCGCCGCCTCTTCCTCAGTCACCTCCCCTCCGAAGGCCTCGACGCCGCCAACGATGTCGCTGTCGATTACAGTGGCAACGCCTTTGTCACCAACTCCGGTGGAAACTTCATCTGGAAGGTCACCGCCGACGGTTCCGCCTCGATCTTCTCCAGATCGCCGAAGTACTTGGAGGAGACAAACAATCCGGCGGACGACGACGGCTCACCTCATGATTACCTAGGGCTGAACGGAATCGCTTACGTGAACAAGGGTTACCTCTTAGTGGTGCAATCGAGCACCGGGAAGGTTTTCAAGGTGGACGCGGAAGACGGGACGGCGAGGAAGGTGTTGGTAAAAGAGGAGCTGGTGGGCGCTGAAGACATCGCGGTGAGGAGTGACGGGGTGGCGGCAGTGGTGGCACCGATGAAGAAGCTGTGGTTGTTGAAGAGCATGGATAGTTGGTCGGAGGGAGCGGTGTTCGACAAGGTGGAGGTGAATGTGCGGCGGTTTCCGACGTCGGTGGTGGTGGGACATAAAGACAGGGTGTATGTGTTGTACGGACACGTGGATGAAGGGAAGATGGGGGATTCGGGAAGAGAGAGTTTTGGGATTGCTGAGTTGCGATCCAAGGGTGAAGACGAGAGTGTTTGGATCTTCGTGCTTATTGGTTTGGGCTGCGTTTATTTTTTCTTTTGGAAGTACCAAATGGCTCGCCTTGTCAGGAAGATGACCAAGGTCAATTGACTCTCACCTCTTCTTAATTGCCTCATTGCACTTTTCAAATTTCATTTTTCCAAACACTTTCTTATGTCTGTTCTTCAATTCAACCCCACATTGTGTGTATAACAAAATTGTTGTTATTGTTTTTTCTCCACAGATAAAATCAAATGTAAATCTAACAAGATTTGAAAGTACACATGATCACCCAATACCAAATCCCTTTATTTTTTTTCAATTCTCTATCTCTGAAAACTTCATTAACGTCGTTACATTTCTTTTTCCCTGAGAACAGCATTAATGTCGTTACATTTCTTTTTCCCTGAGAACAGCATCAATATTCCGCTTGCATGGTAAATATGCACTTTACGATTGATTTTACAATTGATAATTAACATGCACTGTGCCATCTTAGGAAATTGCCATTGTCTATTTCCTTGTGAGCCTTGTACGGCTTTACATATTAACAGGTACAAACAACTGAATTTCTCTGGTTACTTCAAATCTACGAATTCCCTTTTTCTATCACCACTACATTCGTCTCCTTAGAATCTACTTGTTTAACTTCGATAAACTAACCCCAAAGTGTTTTTTCAACAAGCACATGGGTTGAATTTAACTTCGTTAAAATAACCCCAAAGAGTTTTTTTACAAGAAATCCATAAAAAAATAGCCCAGGCTACCTTGAGATACATTCTGAATTGTTTCATAATAAAATCCAACTAGACCGATTTGAAGTTCTTATTCATATGGGAGAGTTGGCATGAAAATCCAAAAACGAACAATAATAACAGCGGATGACTTTTGAAGCAACCATGACGAAAATAAAATTATATTATCTTTATAAAAATTAACACAATGAAACATGATGAAAACTCAAAATTACTTGATGCTCAGCTAGAATACCCAAAAACCATGCACCTTACATCAAAAGTCTACAACTGAATCAGATACTCTTTCAGCAATGTCTTAATCAACTAACAACAGAAAATAAAAGCATGCAACTCCAATACTACTTTATTGTTCCCCAGGGAGTGTCTTGATGATATCAGAATCACCTGAATAAACCATAACAAAACAGTATTAGAAAAAAAAACATCAAGATCAGTTTCTAATATATGATTAAAATAAGAAAGATGGCATCCATTACCAGGATCAATAATGCTGAGACAGCACACTCTGTAATATTTGCCGCATGCAGTTCCCAAATCAACATTGTCTATAAAACAAAAATATTTTTTGTTAATGAGAAAGAACTACACCGAATCCTGAAAAGCGTCACAAGACATTTTCTACCAAATACCATAACATGGAACTGCTAAAAACACATCGAATGCATCAACAAATAAAATTACAACCCTATCGATTTTGAACCAATTTATACATCAAAAAAGATCTGTAAGTGTAACCAACATCAAGATGCGCGACCTATATAACTGTTGGTTTTCAAAATACAGGCATATAAAACATAAACTACTACAAAACAAAATTGAATGCATATTATTGAAGAGAATTAATAGTTAGATGGTTAAAATCCTACTACAATGAAACCACTATTTTGGTTATAATGCAATATAAAACCAAATTGAATGCATATTATTGAAGAAAATTAATAGTTAGATGGTTAAAAATCTACTATAATGAAACCACTATTGAGTTTATAATGCAAGAATATCCATGGCTCGTACTCAATGTTTATTCCTCTATAACAAAGAAATTACAACAGACATCACATTAGAATGCTGCCAAACGCTAACTTGAACTCTGAAGAAAATAATAGATGAAAAATAGTACACAAATATATAATAAAAATCACAATCAATAGTCAGTTGACCATAAAAACAATACCCTAAGTTAAACACAGTAAGATTCTAAACCCATTGAAATAAAAATAGTTCTGAAAGAATAGATTACCTAAACTAACATAAAACAGAAACTTGTAATTTTCCACCTATCACTGAATCATGCCAACACAAAGGGGATATTAGATTGAGTACTTACTGCCATTGTAGTGATGAACTCCAACCTTTGCTAACATAGCATAGTATTCTATCTCTGACTTCCTCAAAGGAGGGCAATTGTTGGCAATGATAATCAGTTTTCCTGAAACGAATTCAACAACATTTAGTTATCGTTTAATACACGTACCACCAAAACATCAACAAAAAGACATAATCAACACTACGCAAAACACAACACCAAATTCACAGAGAAGAGACCATCGAATCTGTCAAATAATTAAATTAACAAACAAGATTTTTAAAACAGAAGCACACAGCTACTTATTTTTAAATAAGATCATAAAACTTAATTGACACTGCCATTAGCACTGAGGTTACACGTAATGCTATGAAAAAATAAATAAAGAAATTGCCAAAAACGAAAACTTAGAATGACAAAAGTGTGCAAAAGGGACACCTTTGGAGCTCCTGAGCGACTTGAGAACGGTCTTGTAACCAAGGGTGTACTTGCCACTCTTCATCACAAGAGCGAGCCTGTTGTTGATGCTCTCATGGGTCTTCTTCTGCATTTTGCGAATTGAAAACAACATAACATAGTTCCATTAAAATCGACTTGGAATTGAAAACTAAGAACAGATCAAGAACGTTAATTGCAGAGAAGGAAAGAGAGCTCACGGTCTTCTTGGCGGCAACCATTGTTGCAGTATGGAGAAAGGAAGCAGAATCCCTAAACGGAGGAAACGGCGACTGAGAAGCTGTGAGGTCTGGTAACTAGGGTTTGATATAGTGTACTTATTCATCCTCCATTGGATTGGGCCTTTTGTTAATTAGGAATAATGGGCCTCACCAATTTGTCGTCAACGAGGCCCATATATTATTGGATCTGTTTTGATAGAAGTTTTTCATACTCCTTTCACTAATAATAACATTACTATGAATAAAATTGGAATATTTTAAGTTGTCACCAATTTAGCATTAAAAAAATATTTCTGTTTTTTTTTAAATTATAATTTATAAATATTGATACTCTTTGATTTTTTTTTTATTATAAATAGCCTGCACTTTGATTGTTATTTATTTTTTTCGAGTAAAAAGCAACTTGGAAAAGTGTAAACATGGCTGTGAAAAGTTGAAAAGATATGAAGGATGAAAATGAAATAAAAAATTACAGATTAGATGAATTTTCAAATATAATGTTTTGAGACTACCTAAACAAGTTAAACTTTGATACTCTTTAAGATATCACGAAGTTAAGTATATAACCCTCACATGTGAAAAAATGGACGAAAAAAATCTTTAAAATTATTATGTAATTAAAATATGTAATATGATTTAAAAAAAATCTGTATGACTTTTCAAATAATTATGTGACTTAAATTAATTTATAATATATTTTTATGAGATTATATAAATCAAATTTAGAGGTTTCATTTCAATATCAAAATCGTTTCTCACATAATACGTCCCCAAAAATTATATCATTGACGAGTAGAAAGCAAAGTATTGATAAAAAAACATTATATTCTCCTTATACATGAATAAAAAAAATAGGAAATAAAAAGTAGACAAATTGCTGAATTTCAGTTTTGCTGAGTTAAGTTTTCACAAGGCTATGGAAGTGGGGGTGTGAGAAGAGAAAAAAGGAGGTGGCAACATCAATAGAATAAGTGCCGAAATGGAAAAACTCAAGGCCCATATATTTTGGCCATTTTAGATCCTTTGTGCTGTGCAAGAAACGGCGGCAGAAAGGTGCGGAAGAAGAAGAAATGGAGAACGTGGAATTCGAGGCTTCGGAGATCGAGTACGTTAGCTATGGCGGCGAGCACCACCTTCCTCTGATAATGAACCTGGTGGATCAAGAGCTCAGCGAACCTTACTCCATCTTCACGTACCGTTACTTCGTCTATCTATGGCCTCAGCTTTCTTTCCTGGTTTCTCAACTTCTCATTTTTTTTTTCAATTTTCGATAATTGAATTGCTGTAAAACTTGTGGGTTTTCCTTATGTCGATTTGCTTTCTGCATGTGCTTGGTTTTAGGCGTTCCACAAGGGTAAATGCGTGGGCACGGTGGTATGTAAGATGGGGGAACACCGCAACACTTTCAGAGGCTACATTGCCATGCTGGTTGTCATCAAACCTTATAGAGGAAGAGGCATTGGTAGTTCTTATTCTATGTTGTCTTTTTTTTTTCTTTAATTTATCTGTGAAAGAAGTGAAAAATATTAAATTTTGACGTGATTTTTCTTATTTCTTTTAATGGAAAATTCATAATATGAAGATACTAGGACCTTGGCCACGTTTAATCGAAAATAGGCACTAAGAATCATTTTTTATGATTTCTTCCAAAAATCACTTCTCAATCTAGGATAACGAATTTATGAGTTTAATACACGTGTCCAATTTGTTCAGTGGTTGATTTTTTTGTGTTATTTTCCTGTTTTGTGATGTTATTAATTGATATTGTTATAGTGTTAAGTGTTTTTGTGATGTTATTATTGGATATTGTTATAGTGTTAAGTGTTGTGATGTTACTAAATGCTAATGTTTGGGTTTTTCGTTTTTGCTTAATTTTTTCTGCAGCTACAGAGCTTGTTACTAGGTCTATCAAGGTGATGATGGAATCAGGTTGTGAAGAGGTATATGTGTGTATTAATGTTACCATGTGTAAACAATAGAAGTACACTGGATGATTTGGGAATGACGGTTATGCATTTATTATACACTTCAACGTGCATTTGTGTGATGATTGCATCTTAGTTAATGTTTTGGTGTTCTGGTCCAAAAATGATTATCATGTAGATGGGATGAAAATGGTGAACTCCCAAATATGATTCACACTTATTTTATTCCTTTACCTGGGAAGCAGAGAATTAGTTTTTTCCTTTCATTGTTTATCACACTTTTATTCATTTTATTTTAATTTTATTTCCTTTCATTGTTCATTGTTTATCACACTCCGCAGGCCAAGGTTACCTTTACTACCCAATGTACTCATACCCTGTCATGTCCTGGCTTATTCCCTAAATGAGTTCTCTCATTATTTTTCATATTATTCACCATTTTTTTCCTCTCAGTCTCCTTTGTCATCTGTCCCTGTCTTCTGTTAAACACTTCACTCTTCCAATCAAATTCTTCACTATTCTCTTCCTTCAAATTTTATCCTGGCCCCCCTTTTCTCGTCTTCTCATAAACACCGAAAGGTCCATTTTCCCATTTCTTCATTTCCTTCCGTATGTGCATTCCAATGGTTCATCATCTTACAGCCAGCCTATGGTTTCATGTCTTTTATCAGTAAGTTTCACTATGATATATCATTACAAATAGAGAAAATGTAGAAAAATTGTTAGGAAATTGAAATTGGAACCAAGATTTTTAGGGTGAGTTATTGTATAATTTGGCTGACTTTGATGTTGTTTTACTAGAAAAAAGAAAATCAATGTATCATTAGCGTTGTAATATTAGTGCAGGACATGCCAATTAATTGGTTGTATATAAAAATATCAAAATCTTTTATCATATTGCAGTTTTATTCATGCAGGCATGCACCTCTTTAAATACTAGTATAATGCTCAAATACAACACTAAAACTGTGTGCTGATTTAATATGTTTGAGTATTTAGTCAGAGAGAAAGATTGAGTACCAAATATTCAACTTTACTTTCTCCTATATACAAATGGAAAGATGTTTGTTTAACCTTCAGTTTCTAAAGTTGAATAGCAATGAGAACACGTCCATGTTATGGATATGTCCCTGCATTTCTTGATTCTCCATTTTCTATAATTAAACTAGGATTGTGATAATACACGTGCATCTTTTCGGTTTTCCTCTAAAACATCAGTTCTGTTTTTGTCTCTTTCATTTTGTTTGTTAAAAGCACCCTTTGGAATGATATATTTTTTCCCCTCATTCTTCTATTAGCCTTGTGCTTAAATTTTTTCATGTTTTTCCTTGTTGAATGCTGACAGCTTGTTAAGAGATAAATTCATTTTGAAGAAACTAATCCTACTGCCATTATAGATTTTGATTCTTATCATGTAGTGGAAAAACAGTATAGCCAGAGTTATATTGAATATCATACATCTGTATTCGTAGTAGCTTAAGCCTAAGTTGTATAGAATTTGACCTTAGGAACAAACTTAATGGTTAAACTCACATTCTTTGTCATTATATGTATAGGTTACATTGGAAGCGGAAGTGACAAATAAAGGAGCACTGGCACTGTATGGTCGCCTTGGCTTTATCAGAGCTAAACGGCTCTTTCACTATTATTTGAATGGTGTTGATGCTTTCCGTTTGAAACTTTTATTTCCCCGCTCAGAGTTGCACCCATCTCTTCCTTTGATGGCAGATAAATATGAGAGCCACATGCAAAGTGACCAAGGTGATACACCATTTAAATAATTATTTTGTTCTGTATTTGAGGAAACAGTTTGGGAATATATTTGTAAAATTAACCATGCATATAAATTCTAGTATAATTTTTTTTTTTTTTGTTGTATAACTCCTTCATTTGAAATGACTATATAGGAAAAACATCATGTACTTTGATATATTAATGTTCAGGTTTTTTTCTTTTGGGATGAAAAGCACAATGACTTCTATCGATATGAAAGGTCATGTTCAAGTTTTGAATGGAACTTGTTCAACACATATTGGGAGAATAAACATAGGCTTTGTACCCTGTATATCAGAGAGGAATTATTTCCTTTCTCTTTAGTTTTTAAAATGTCTGTCTTGTCACGACTTCTTTAGAAATCGGAAAAGTGATTAATAGGAATTTTAAAACTTTTTGCGAATAAATGTTTATTATGTAAGTATTTGTATAATGGGGCACCATGCATTTTTGTTTCAGCAAACTCTCATGGTTAAAAACCACCATCAGTAATCACTACCACCTAAAATATCATAACACTAAAAAACTAGATTGCTCTTCATCATGACACATTTTTGTATCAGAGTTCATGATTCATGTATGCACACAACAATCTACATCAGATAATCCCACTCGGCCATTAATGAGACTCGAGTACCTTAGATTTTTGGTTCAGAATTTATTCCTTTTTAGACAAGTTATGAGTGATTCCGTGGTGCTATGCGATTTCCAAAACTAAAAAATGATGGAATGGGAAAAGATAAGAAAATGGTAACTGGTCTAGTAATGAGGATAAGTGTGTATTTTATATTAATGGTGCTACTAAAACAGTCCTTAGTAATATCAAATTACATCATCTAATATTTATTAATTCCAATCAATTACATGACAAACTGCAATGAGTTATAATTATTTTTTCATATTATCCTTAATATTAAATACTAGGTCCCAAACAATATTATATGTAGTAATTGATTCTATTGATATTATCTTTAACACATTTAAAATCAGAATATTAATGTCATTTGTGTAGGAACAATCGAGGTTGCAAACACAAACTTGTTCTCTAAGAGTATCGAAACTATTGTTTTTCTTAATCATTGACTTGGGTATTGAAACTTTTGTTTTTTAATCGAGGAGATTTGTTTTTATATATTCAATAATTTTATATTTTTATATCATTTAAGAGTCGAGATTAAAAATAATTTAAATTTATTTTTTTTTTCAACTTTTTGAATATCAAAACAAATAATATTTTAAATGTGTCGATTAATTTTAACAACTGAAATAAAAATAAGGTTTCAAATGCAAATCCTCATTTTCCTTAAACGTCAACTAATGGATTTATTTTGATATGCTAAATAATTTTGCATCATTTAAGAGTCTTTCAAAATAATATATTAAATGTGTCAATTAACTCTATCAATATCATATTAACACATTTAAAATAAAAACACACACACACACACACACATATATATATATATATATATATATATATATATATATATATATATATATATATATATATATATATTATACACTCTATTATCGAAAATAAATAATTATACTTTATAAATTTATGAAAAAAGAGAGTAGATTTTAAGGGTTAAGTTATCTAATGAGAATTTTGAACAAAATAAATAAATAATTTATAAAATTGTAGTATTATTCTATAATCATAATTTTATATTAATAACTCGCATCTTGTTAAATATGATTAGAGAACATTATATAATGTTTTCTTAGTAAAAATGTATTCAAGTTTTATAAATAAAAAATCTAATTAAAAATATTTTATATAGCATAAAGCAGTAAAATTACCAAGAAAAATTAGTTATCTAGGTCAACATTCAATACACTATATTATAATATAGTAGAAAAACATTTTCAACTAATAATAAATGAAGATTAAAGTAATCAATTTTAGCACACATGGGGATATAAAACATTTATAGATTTTGATGATAATGAATTATTGTTGGAGAGAATAATAAAGTGGTAATTAGGGATGTCCGGGGGCGAGTACAGTATGGGTAGTAGCTCCTTCGTAGCCTACTTGTTGAATAAATATATGTCTTATATCCATATCTATGCAAGTATCCATTATGCAAGTATCAACATATTTTTTTTAATATCGATGGATATTCACGGTACCCGCGGTTATTTACAAAAGAAAATTTTAATATTTAACAATATATTTCAACCATAAATTCAAATAAAAATACAATGCTTAACATTTATAAGTTTCAAACAAAGTAGAAATAATCTATTTAAATATTGTTGAATGACAGTTTGCAAAGAAATGGAAAATTTTTAAAACCAATTGATAAAATTCAAGATTAATGTGTTAATGTTTTAGTCGTATTTTTTTAATTTTTTATTTAAATTGTAGTATAGCATATATGAGTATCTATAAGTACGAATACCATTATTTATATATATATATATATATATATATATATATATATATATATATATATATACCCACCTATTAAGATGTGGATTTAAAGAATATTCATACCCGTTATTTACAGTTATCCATTTACGATATTCATTTTATACTCGTTACATAATAGCATATACAGATTTTTCTTACTTATGGTGATAATAATTGGTAGGTGACACGTCAGACATCCAAATACTTAAAGTAAAGCAATAATCATCGAACTTTCTATAGGAAGCATGCCTCATGGGACATCATTTGTTTTCCCCAAATTTAATCTATTTCAATTTCCTCTTCTGTACTTCTCATCGCATGCAGAATGAACAGGTCAAAAAGCTTCTTCAATCAAAATCATTCATTTCACTTTTTTTTCCCCTTTCTCTTTTCTTTAACTTCGCCAAACATCGCCGCTTCCGTCTAACCCAAACTTCATAATATACTATTGCTATTTGCAGACTTATGTTCAACGCCAACCCAAACTTTTTACACTTTTTCTTTCTCTTTTATTTTTTTATATTACAGATCCTTCATTATAAATAAGGTTAATTTACGTAAAGATGAGAATAATTGTATTATAAATAAATAAATAAATAAAGATATGTTGACATGTTTTACAAATGACTAAAAATAGAACAAATTTACCTCTAAACAATCTTCACCTTATTAGAAACTCTTAAATTTGCATCTTACACCATGCATGTAATTACTTACTAATAAGTACTTTCTTAGTCACACTTCACTTCAGAAGTTCAAAGATTTTAGGCTAAGAATATATGTGGTTGAAGAAAGGAAGAAAATGGGACAAATTGAAGAAGAATTTTGACATTATGACCCTTTTTCTTCTTAGATTTTTTTTTTCTTGACGGTTGCTAATGTTTTGTCTTTGGTTGGGAGATACTTGAGTCATTAAATTTGATAGGAATGATTGCTTAAACGAGTCGTTTATCTTAACAAAAATATGAGTATCTATCAATCCATAAATATAAAGCTAAATTTCAATACATAAAAAAGTGTTCACCTAACGTCTTACTGATTAATTAATAATTGGAGAAAAATCTGAAAAAAAGAAGTAAAATATGATCTGTTTAAATAATTATTTTTGTCTCACTTTGATCGATTAAAGCAAATCACTAAAAACTTTCCAAAAAAAAAGTGATCAACACGGAACAGATAGCATTATCCATAATCGAATTTGAAATTAAATGTGGGATCCATGCTTGTGCAAGTGCAAGCTCAAAGAAAGATACTCAATCCTTCACTCTTTTCTGCAGCAACACTAACAAAGGTAAATATTCTACTAGTGAAGCTTTATAATCGCTTTTGTCGAGATTCTGAAGCCATGTTTGGATCAAAGCTCATGCAAATTTAAATTTCCAACTACAAATTTTGATGTCAAAGCGATGGTTACACATCTCAAAAATCTTGATATTTCGAAAAATTGTGGACAACTAATCCTCACGGATAAAGATAATGATATTTTGACCCGCTTTTAACCCATAATTTCAATCATCTTTATATCATCTATTTTGATTTTCTTGAATGATGTGATGATTTAGAGATGAATGAAATGATGGTTAAAAATAGATTAAAAAAAGTGAATCAAAATATCATTATCTATCAGGTAAATATTGCGACTGCAATATTGTGAATACAAATTAATCAAGACTTTCAAAAGCATGCTACTGGCCTGAATGACCATGTCCCTGTTCATCAAATTGTTGTTGGTGGTTGTAGAAGTAGGATGCTTGAGAAGAGGTTGAAGAAAAAGTGGTAGAGAATTGAGAGGTGAAAGGATCTTGTTGCTGCTGTTGTTGTTGCTGATGTTGTTGTTGATTGTTGAAAAGATGGGATGTGTAGTAAGGAAACTGTGCATCATCGCTTGAAAGAATCTGAGCGTATTGAAGCAGGTTTGGGAAAAGTTGGTGGCCATGTTGATCGTGTGTGGAAAATGAGGGAGGAACAGCATGAGCAGAAGAAACAGTGTTGGAAGTTGCATGGGAGGGAAAAGTGTTTGTGTTTGATGAAGATTCAATGTTTTGGTGCATAAAAGAAACATTGTGATGAACTCTTTCGGGGAAATTAAGCTTTGCTTTTGTGCCTTTGAATTTGAGTGCTGCTCTGTCATATGCAAGTGCTGCATCTTCTGCTGTTTCGAAGGTTCCTAACCACACTCTTGCTGCTTTTTTTGGGTCACGGATTTCTGCTGCCCATTTCCCCCATGGTCTCTGTCTCACTCCTCTGTAGTGTGCCTTCTTTGTCACTCCTTCATTACCAACACACACAAATTAATCACAGATTCAATGTTTCATACACTAGAATTCAAGTTTGAATCTAAGTTCTATATTAAATAAAAATTAGAAAATTAAATATTATATAAGAATGAAGACTCATAAATTCATTATCTTAAAATTTTTACATAGAGATAATGTCATATATGTTGAATTCATCTCTTATTGATATCGTATCTTCTCATAACTTGGTTAAATTTATCTAAAATGAGTAGAAGTTTAGAAAGTTTATTTATTAAGAAAATAAGTAGAAGATTGGAATATATTTATTTTATTAAAAAGATATTTTCTCTTTCAGAAAAAAAAATATATATAACAAGCAAACTAATCAACATCTTGTTGTATAAAATAAATTTAAGTTCTTATATCATCGTAAGAAGAAGCTCAAACTTAACCTAACCGAACCTATTAAGGATAAGTTAGTGGTGAGAAGATATAGACTTTAGGTTAAAACCCTATAAAGAGTCATTGTAGACCAAAAAAGGGAGTTTCAAATTTATTTAGTTGTTATTTATTTCTACAAGGCTGAATCTGGAAACAGAACGTGCAAATTATAAATGTGGTGGAACCATTTCGAAACACAATGTCTTATAATAATGTAATTGATTATAAAAGAATGTAAGTGCATCTGTCTTAACTTAAAAAAAAAGAGAGAACCATATCAAATGTTTAATGCAAATACCGATGTAACAATGTTAAGGTAGGTAAGGTAGGTGTAGATTTTATGTTCCCCACTGCATAAAACTTGTCAAACTCTGCAGATATTCAATATTAAAGTATTTGTAATTTGATATCATAATTTAAAACGAAATTCAAATTAAAAATTATTGTTATAAAGTTTTAAAAAGTTCTAAGAATTATGCATGCAATATATATGTGTGACGTATGAATGTTGGGAACAGAAGTATGATATGTATTTTATTCTGTTACGTGAAGAAATTCGTATGTTTAGTTCTTTGTTGATGTGTGGTTTTGGGCATTGGTCAAAGATGAGATAAGAAGAAAGAAGAAAAACCACGACAACTTGATAGAAGACACACGCATGCATTGAATTTCTGTGTTTACTAAGTTGTCCACATGCCACTTATGCTAACATTGTCATTCCCAGTTTCCATTTTTCTCATTGTGTGCTGTTTTAGTTTTTATTTATTTATTTATTTATTTAAATGAGATTTTCAATATTTCCATCAAAATAAATAAAACTATGACATTCTTTCATGAAAAACTAACCTGTTTTTTTCAAAATACACGAGAGATCAGATCACAGATCGTTGTATAAAGTTATACTTATTTGAATTTAACAACAATAGATCAGAATACACCAAAACAAATGGATTCTACCTTTACTTTGGTTTTTTGACTGAAAACAGATTCATTCTGCATATGCACCATTTCCATTCATCGGAATTTAAAGACGCAGAAAAATGATGAATTGAAAGAAGATAAGAAAGGTAGCAAACCTTTATCTGAAGAAGGTTGAGGTTGAGGTTGAGGTTGAGGTTGATCTTTGGTGTCGAAGTTTGAGAAAGGAAAAGAGGTTGATTGTGACATAGGAGGGTTCCGATTTGAAGTTCCCATAACTTGAGAAAGAGCTGAAACCATTGCAGACATGTCAGTTTCTGAAGACCAAGTCGCATAAGCATCGAATTCTTGTACTGTGTCCTCTTTCTCTTCCTCCTTTGATGTTTCTGAAGATAGTGGTAGTTTTCCATGCCTTCTTGGATCCACTTTTAGGTTGCTTCTCTATGCTCTTTTATGTTCTTAGATGTGATCTTCTTCTGCTCGTGTCAATGCTGCTATATAATAACCCTCTTATACTTAAATATATATTTCTTTTTTTCCATAGTTAATCATTCACTCTCATTTCAATTTTTATCTAAAGTGTTTTATGTTATTATAATATTAATGCTACCATCTAGCGTTTATCTCTAGACCAAAAACTATACTTTTTAATTAAGGTATAATTTTTTTATTTAACTTTTAATTTAGATGCAACTCTTTAATTTAATATAAATCTAAACACTACAATTCGATTGTGATTTAGTTCATTTGATCTCAGTTATATAACAATTGATGTTACCTATAATAATTAAAAAAATATATAATATTTTTTTTTTCAGGATCTTTGTGGTGGTAACTGGTTAAATGACATTCTTTTTTACATGTCTGAGTTTTGAGTTCTTGGTAGACCAAATCCATATCTATTGCCATATTCTTCTACACCAATTGTGTTTTGAACAAGTGGCTTCATACCATTTAAAGAATAATGACAGTGACACGATTATAAGTGGCTAAAACAAAGACACATCTCTTCTTCTTCTTCTTCGATTTTCTTCCTTTTAGTAAATCGGATTTTCAACACCTTTATTAATTTGTAGGATCAATATTTGAGGATGGTTTTTCTGTACGATTTTCATAGTTATGAAATAATTAGTATTAATTGGTTATTGTGGTAATAGATTTTAGAACTAATAATCCTTTCTTTTTTGTATTTATTCAAAATTATTTTTAAATAGTTAACTTTTTTGGATAGGGAAATAAAAATATTTTTTATATGTTTAAAATATATGTGTACAAAGCTAAAACAATTTAATAAAAATTTCTTCGAAGGAAAAAAAAAAGTTGCATAGAAAAATTTGTAAGTTTCTGCATTTTGAAGGCGTAAAACCTAGTTTTTATTTAAGAAAATTGTTTTGATAAACTTTTATAGTTGATATTCCAAAACCTCATGGAATTTAGTATAATATATGTTCTTTTAAAAACTAAAATGGAAAATTTTCAGCTATTCCAACAAAGATGGGATAAGTCTTATCTACTTTTCTTAGAAAAATTGGGATGAGGCTAAATTTAAAACATTTTTTCAAACAAGTTGTTAAACATCTAAAAATTTGAAATTTATAATTAGTTTCTTATATTTTACTTAAAATATTTTCTTCAAAAATGACTTCCAAATTTTTTTTTTATGATTTTCACCTTATATAAACTTTATGGAACTTAATATAAATAAAATAAACCATTTAAAATTATTAATAGGATTATAATCAATTATATATATAAATGACTTCTTGAAATAATCATTTCTTAGTTTGTTCCATTTAGATCTATTAAGAGAGGATGATCAATGAAGTAATGCAATTTCAATGAAACCTAAATTCAACTATACAAAGAATTATTGATATCACTTTCAACCCAAAACTTTAAAATAATTTATTTATGATTTGTACTCAATATTAACTTACACTCACACTTGAATTCATAACCTTTTGAAACATTTGATTAATAATTATGACCAAACTTATCACTACATTTTTTTCATAAATTCAATTGTAATAAATTTGAATTTAAATTTAATACATTATTACTGTACAATTACTGCAACCTCAATTTATTAAAAATTGCTGAGATAATTTAAAGTAACTACTATCAAAAAATTAATAAATTTTAATTAGTATAAGCAAACATTTAATTCTTTCACCACAATTAAATTTTTAAAAGCATTAAGTTCATATAAATAAAAATTTAAACCATAAGATACATGGCTTGTTATGTTGACATAGACAATGAACATAACTTACAACAACAAAAAAAAGACAATAGACAGGAAAAGATTATGATTATCATCAAAAGATTATAACAAATATTTTGGTCATATCTACGATATACATATCCATATATGGGATGATGTAGACTTGACATTGACACAGTTCCTTAAATATATCAATCGATTTTTATGAACACTAAATAACTTAACGATGTTTTTTGATACAGCAATCTTCATGGTTTGTCTGCAAACAGTGCAGAGTGTTATCTATTTTCAATTGTCTATATCCCATATTTCCAAAACCTATCTTTAGTTCCAATCTCAAAACTTAATTCACAAAGTAACCACACACACACACCGAAATTGCAACCTTCAATCTGCACGCCGCGTGCATGAAGTACAATGTTGTCCTCATTCCTCTCTCTTTCATTCACGCATGATCTTTGGTCCTTTCATCACATGTAACTATCTTCTTTCAGCGTCCCATGATACAATTCCTTTCTTTTCATACCATTCATTCTCATTACTTCCACCACTTTTATTTTATGCTTATATCATACACGATATATACAACTTTATGTTTCTTTCACTCAAATAGTCAAAGAAAAATGAAATTTTTCATTCATTCGGTTAAAGATCCCCATCCAGTAAGATTAGTTTACGATATATAAATGGATTAAACTTTATAAGCTCAATTTTTAATATGGTATCAGAGTAGTCAGATTATCTTAGTGATATTTTTTGTTTATTTTGATTTATTATATCACTTATTATTGAAAAATTTATTATTTAGTTGGACTATTGTGTCATCCACTATCCGACTGCTATCAGATTATTCATTAATGTCTAATATCATGCTCGAAATGTATATGTTTTAATGTTGAGATCCTTAATACTTTAAATTTAATTTAATCTTATAGAAGCAATTTATAAGATAAAATTTGTTTTATATTATATATTATAAAGTTATCTTATTAGGATTTCTTACACATCATCAAACCTGTTCCGGTACACCCAATAAGTCTCACATTATTTAGGAGTCAAGGTCAAGCGAAGTTTAAATACTCTTACCTCCTTCGACCCCCCTCTGAGACATTTTTTAAAGACAAAACTGTAACAAAACTCAAATGCTCCAAAGTGGACAGTATCTTGGGAACGCGATATTTGTTCCTAGTTGTTCCTGACGATGACTGTCAGACGAACTTGGGTCGGAATCGGAACAAAACCACTTAAATATTAATAAGTGATTTAATAACAAATAACTCTAATTTCATCTTTAAAAAATAAATTTTACACATCGTTGTATTCCTCTAGAGATATTTATGTTCTAAATTTACTTGATGACTAGGGATGAAAATGGAAGACATGAGTAGAAGGTAAGTTAATTGGGTGGCATCAAATGCTTAGAAAGAGTGAGTAATGAAGATGAGTGGTACGTCAACTTTTCACTCATAATCGTATCCCATGGAATGATTGGTGATCTTACTTTAATACTTTAGTTGAGTTGAGTTGAGACACAACACACCACAACCTCTTTTACTCGCTAACTTTATGAGTAGTAACATAGAAATTTTGTGTACTTTGACGATAAACGGTGATTAATTAAGTAATTAATTAGGTTATTTAAATTGGCGAGGAAGGAACATTCAATGAATATGGATTTGGAAAGCAAAAGAAAAAGGGTGTCGGCGTGAGTGATTGATTGATTAATCGCATCACATGTGTGAGCCGCAAAGCAAAGAGCATGCATGATGATGCAAGTTGCATGGGAATGGATGTAGATGTCTGCGCATGCATTTGCATCTGCGTCTGCATGTGCATGTGCAGTTTCCTCGCATGCTATCACTGTCCTTTCATGTGTGTCAACATCACTCCCACATGCCTCCAACATCCCACCTTACGTTATTTTTTTCTTCTCAAATTTAATACATTACCAAATTAGAAAAGAGAAAAAAAAATTTAACTTTAAATAAATAACATCTACAAGTAATTTAGTTTTAAGATTTTTAATTTGGATGAATATATATCATTATCTTTACTATGCTCTTTGTGAAATTATAATTTATAAATGTTTTTTTCTCTCGTTGTTTTAGAAAATAGTACAATAAAAATATTTGAAATTTTATATCAAACTAAAATTTGACGACTTTATAATACAATATATAAGTAATAAATAATATAAATATTCTCTTTTTTAAGAGAAAATAATTATTCATTTTCTGTCTTATTTTGTATTTTATTTATTGTTTTAATAAATTTTTATGTGATATTAAATGATCGAATGTTAAGATTCGTAAATAATGTTTAATACAATCTTATCCGAAGAAAGAATTACTTATTTCTTAATTTTTTTTCTATTTTTTTCTTTTATATAATTAACGTGTTTTTAGCTTTTCGGTAAATTGTACTATGATATTCTTAATTTGCTAAAGCTCGTTTTTTTAGATATTCTTCATTCTCGATTTATTGATATGTCATATGAAAATTCCTTCTTAAGTTGAAAAATATACAAACGTTTATTCTAAATGATTAATCGTTGATAAATGACTAAGTCCTTTTCTTTGACACTTTGGTTGATTGAAATTTAAGATATAAAAATATTTAATATGTGATGAATGACATATTTTGGTTAACTATTTGAATACTATTTTGTCTTTAGCAATTAATAGGGGTGTCAATGTCATTTCAAAACTAGTCTGGTTTGGCCCATGAATTCTGACAACTACATTTCCACCACTCAAATCTATACTCTTTTTATTCTCATTTTGGATATGTCAAAAGAAGCTGCTTCTTTCTTTCTTCTCCCCCAAATATTAGATTCTATTTGCCATCATACTTTATGAACACAAAAATGTTGCTATTTCTCTACCAGTGAAAGGAAGAGAGATATAACCATGAGAAACAGAAAAATATAAATACAATTTATAATAAAGGAAATTATGATTATTTGTTTTCAAATTGAGGAAAATCAGACTCACATCAATCTTTTTTTCCAACAAAATGACACTCAACATAATTTTAATCAGACTATTTTAAAAAGTATTTTTCAGGTCTAACAAGTTTACTTATTTTGATAAATAAAATGATATTTACCATTTTTAGAGTTTTTTTTTTGTTCAATTTTAAATAATAATATTTGGAAATTATACAGTTTCATGTCTATTTAAACAAACAAATAAGAAGATGAAGAACTGTTTCATGCCTTTGGATTGCCATATGGGCAATTTTTTAATAAATAATATAGCATAATGTTTGTTAATTTTTTTTTAAATGATTATTCTTTTAAAACTGTCTTGTTAAGGAATTGTAAGTAAAATATTTTTAACTCAAATAAGTAATTCAAACTAGTTCACCAAAAGGTAATTCACCTTGTCACTAACATGAAATAGTTTTACTTGAAACAAACTTGAAATCTTGTTCAAAACCAATACATGAAATAATTTTACTTGAAACAAACTTACAGACAAAACGAGAGAAAAAAAAAGCTCAAATGAATTAAGATTATTCAGCTCTTTGTAACATTATGTATTAGTACAATGGAGCATACAAGTAAAGTTCCTTACATGCTAACTGGACCCCAGTTACAATGAAAAAACATTAGAAAAATAACAAATTAAAAGAAACAGAAATTGCCAGTTTTGATGAATCAGAATTGACATGAAACCTTCTGCATTGAGTCTCCTCTAGTAGCATAATTTGAGATGTCAGTTATGTCTTTACAAGTGACAACAGAGACTCAAAAGACGAGACACAACTGCTATATTATTCAAAGTGTAACATTTTCAAAGAAAAAGTGAATAGAAGAGTGTGCATGCACGCACACCAAACATCAACAATGATGAACAATCCAAGAAGGCTTCAGCACAGAACACAAATAGTTGATAAAAAATTTCAGCAGTTTGGGATGAGAATGACTCCAAAATCAACAATATACAGAAGAAAAAAGCAAAGAGAGGAAGAAGGAAAACAAAGGTAAAATTGATACAGACTAAGTTCTCCTCAAACCACTTTACAAGCCTCTCCTCCAATCTCCAATGTGAAATTCCTGTACATGTAATCTTTTGACACAGTACTCTTGCACATGAAAAGTTGTGATTTAGTAACAAAAGCCAAAAGAACTGGAAAACTTCTTCCCTTACTCAAGGTTAGTGTTGGTAAATATGTACTGCAAACATACTTTATGAATGTAACTAGATCACTTGGCTTCCAAAGGTTAACTTAGCATCCACTAAAATTAATGGTATGGATGGTTTCCTTAGTCTGACTCCAATGAATGGCTATCCTCCTGAGTGCTGCTTCTCACTCTTCCACCTTTGTTGCGAATATTAATGCCCACTGGGAAAGGAACCTGTGTTCCTTGCAAAGTTAGTAGCCATTCTGTATGTAGTTTTTTTCTCTCTTGGTAAGTGCAAATTTCAAATGGCTTCCCAAGATTCCATACTACTACTCTTGAAGCAGGTAAGAATACATGCTATATTATGCTTCAAGCAAGCAAGAATACATGCTGTATGCTTGAAGCAAGTGAGAATGTATGCAATGTAACAGATAAATGGATCTTAAAAGAGATTTATACCTGGTCACCGGCATTAGGGCCATCTGTATTGAAGAGGATAGGCCTGCAGCGCTTATCCTCATTCATCAAGCTTGAATTTTGGAAGTGAGCAATGAGTGCTGCTTTCCCTTGTATGCGAGCATATGCAAGTGATGCCACTTTCTCACTGTTGAATTTCTCCCATTTCTTTCCATTGAACACCTACCAGAGTTGCATCATATGATTTAGTCTATTGGTGCAGGTTGTGTGTGTGTGTGAATGTAATGTGATTATAATAAGTTTAACACCAATCATTTTCAGTGTATCATCATTTTCTAAAGCATACCTGATAGAATGGTATAATCAAGTCGGGATTGATTATGTTGATGAATGCATATCCCACGTTACATTTGTTCTGCAATTAATGTTGATTCCGTGTGAATAATCAAACAAAAAATGAGAAAGGAATACTAGAGTAAATTAAATTTCATAGTAGAAATGTTATGTAAAAGGAATCTGTTTTCATGCAAACAAGTATATTTTACTAGAGAAAATAATTCAGATGAGAGCTGCATTTTCTTAAACTTTCTTATTGTTTGATTTGTCCATGAAAATGAATTTCCCTGGACGAAGGTCAGTTCATTTTCTTCTCTTTGAATTTCATGCAAGAAACCAAGAAAGTATTTTCATTTTACTGCTGCATGAAACAGAAGAAAACAAATATGTTCCTGAAAGATATTCTCTATACAACAAATGGACCATTAACTTATTATAAAGGGGGACAGTCACTTGCCCTGAAATCAATTGGTAGGTAAACAAAATCATAAGTTCCTCTATGGCGTTCGTCAATAGCAGCCAACAACATCTTGGATGTATACCTGCAGGAGAACAAATCAGAGTGAAGGAAAATGATAAGATTAACAAAATTAATGTAAACGAGATGTATAACTGAAATAGAATTCGTCTTTTTCAGCAAAACTTATGCAACACAGATGACAAGGTTTCTCATACATGCTTAAAACCTATGAAAAAAAAATCAAAAGCTTAATTTTGTGTTTATATTCATAACCATCCACCAAGCTCACCCACCATAACAGTCCCAACTTTATAAATATGTGTAGTCTACTAAACTGGTCATTAACCACGGCAAAGAGTGAAAAAAATAAACAGGAAACAAATTGTCAAATATCAGGCCTATAAAAGATAAGTTTGTTCACGATTGAAGTCATGTTCCTATGGAATCAGAATGTATTTACTCGTGGAGAAAAGGAAGGAAACATAAGCTTGCCTACTACCAAATCTACAAGTAAAAGAACAACACAAAGTTGACATAAACAGCTTCAATCAAAACTAAAAACAAGGCTTCCAAAGAACTTCTTTGACGACATAAGAAAATTGAATTTTCTAGAAGTGAATTTTCCAGAAGGTTAATCTCTTAAAAGAAGAAATTTTAGAAGAAAGCCCAGTGCAAACTAGGAGTAATTTGCTTAAGCTTGCAGTTCACACAAGAGTTCTTTCTAGGGGTTTGTGAGACTTTTTCCCAACAGCAAATTAATAATTGGTCTGCCTTAAGAAATCATATACCCTAAGGTTGGCTGAAAACTCCAAAATCTATTGCAAAGTGAAAGTACAACCCAAAATGTACCAAATGAATGTAAAAACGTTTTCATCGCAGAAAGTGAAAAAGTAAGTAAGCATAAAAGGCTAAAGCTATTTAATGTAATATATACATTTCTACTTACTTGTTAGGAATGTTCTTTATCATAAGTGTTGTTCGGATATCTTCCCCTGTTTTTATGCGGTCAATATCAAGTTCATACTGTTTCTTGTCCGCCAAGTTTGACACACCTTCAGTTCTCCTGCTTCTAGTACGTTGTTTGTGAGTCTCAAATGAATTAATCATATGGTTTCTTCCAGGAAACATTAGGTCCTTTTGGTTATGAAAATGGAGTCCAAGATTCTTGGGGAGGATTCGAAAATCAACACAGTTTCCCCCAAAATGGGGAAAGAAATTGCAAGAAACAAAGTCAACACAATTTGATGTTGTATTACCAGAAAATTGCATATTCCCAAGAGATTCCCCTGCATAGGTATGTCTTCTGTCCCAAAAAGGAGCTGAAGGCACATGCTGGCTATTTATGGGTAGAACAGTTGTCATCATATGAGATGGTGACCTAGGAAGTCCATGCAACCTTGGTAGGGTGGGGGATGGACAAACTCCATCAAAATAAAAAGGTGAATTTGGCCACACCATTTCAGGAGGCTGATAGAAGTTCCCACATTTGTAATGATGGCCAGGAGGAAGAGGGAAGCTTCCATTACCAGAGGATTTGAAAACTGAGAAAAGGGAGAGAATAAATATGATCAATTTAGTATTTCTTAAACATATCTTAAAAATTAGTCTTTTGTTTCCCATTTACTATCCAGGAAGTTCCATGATTTATAGATTTGCTAGCCATAGGATGAAGAAAAAAAGAGAAACGACAATGAAGAAAAAAAGAGAAACGACAATAAAAAGTTCTTACACATTCCAATCAATTGCACTTTTTAACTTACATTCATTGAATTCCATGAAGCGTCCATTGGAGTTTACTTGACAGAACTGCATGCTTTCTATTCTTTCTTGTGTTTTAAGATTGATGTTTGCTGCCACCTCAGGAGGAATACGGCGAGCACTGTTAGCTAAACCATCATGAAATTCTGGGAGAAAATGTGGATGAGAAGCTGATGATTCGTCTTGAATATCAAAATTCAACTGGCCTGGGGAATCGTATTCAGTAATTTCACGTCCGTTGTCAAATGATTTAACTCTGACCAGTGATGGTAAGGAGTTAGGAACACTTGAAGAGACCCCATGAATACCAGCAGTTTTCACAGATGGTGTACATGAGGCAGGCTCAACACCAAGAATTCTTCCACCATCCATCTTACCAGGTTTAGAAATGCCATGCAAACCTGGTCCAACGTACAAACATCATTGAGAGAAAAAATATGTTTCTGCTGCTGAATTGATAGTTGATTAGCATATTTTCTACCTGGATAAAGGCTACTTTCTTTCTGTTCTAGTTCTGGATGTATCTGTTGAGCCATACTGAAGCCAAATAAAAGCAAAAAAAAAATTAGCAGAACAAAAACTAAATAACTTACAATTAATGGCTTCTGATCCTGTAATTTGCTTCTTGAACAATAAGGAACATAGAATGAAACACTGATACTTCTTTTTAAAATTGCAGACTAAATTGTGACTGGTATTGCAGTGTGACAGGAGGAAACTATTGTGACAATTGAACCCAAAGATTACCTCTGTTTTGAGTCTTCACATAGGTATGGTTCAACCTTTAGCCTCTTCCTGATAGTATCATCTCTATTTAAAGCATGGAGAGCTGCCTCTGCTGCTCTAGAATCATAATATTCAATCAACTTGTGATGTTGTAGATCATGTGGGCTTTTACCAATCTGCAGTTCAAGACAGTTAACCAACCACATACAAATTGTTCTGATCAATATTTGTGCAATAAATTAATTGGTAACCAAACTCACCTCCTTGATTTCTCCGTATACATTGAATATACGGTGAACTTCATTATCCGAAACAGATGAATCATACAAAAAGACCACAAGGGTGCGCTGATTCATATCTTTCTTGGAAGGAGTATCCTGATAAAATTTGTGCCACAAGCAAGACGTCACAATCGAACTCAACGCAAGAATATACTTTCAGTGTTACGAGGAATTGGATTCTCAGCACAGTTTGTTGTAGCATTATCAAAAAGACCAGTAATTACACAACACGATTGGATGAGCTTGTGTTCTAGGAGAAACAAAAGGACAAGAAAACAGCAAAAGCATACCTCAAAAAGAGATCTCAGTTCAGAATCTTCGACATCACTATTAATGTTTCTCACAACTAATGTTCTAGAAGGGTGTTTATCGTGAGGCTGTTCACCATCAATTAAGGCACTACACAGTCCTAGTTGACTGTTAAAAGCTCCATCAAGGATTTTAGAATTCTTTTGTCCAGAAGATGGAGTATTATCATCTCCTAAATCCATCCCTCCAACACTACTGAAAAGGTCTAGTTCATCCATGTCATCACCAGAGCTGTCTTGGATGATGTGGTCGAGCTCAAGTTCATTTGTCATTCCAGAAAGGAAATCATCATCACTGGGGAGTAGATTTCCGATAATTTGAGCCTCAAGTTCTTCAAGAGAGTCAAAAAGTCTTTCTTCCTCGTAGTGGGAAGCAACAGTGTCAACAGAATGCCCATATAAAGCATTATTTGCTGATGATCTCACTGCACCGATAGAAGTCATACAAAGGCATTTTAGCTCTTTAGAAACCTCAGCATACAACCCAAACTCATTTTAGAAGTTACGAGGCAAATAAAACTTACGTTTCCTGCTAAACAACTCCGACAGAGAACTTGAAAAGAGGCTACTCTCATTCTGAGGAGCAACTATATTGACTTTGCTACGATCTGGCAAATGGGATAACGCTTGTACACTCAAGCTGGTTTTTATTCCTTGATCAAAATCTACATGACATAAAATAGTCAAAGACTGATTATTAGATCATTATGTACCATCAATGCATATGCATGTCTGAGTTACTTTCTGTCGATACACTTGGCATGAAAAGTAATTTTCTAACTTCGAAGTACTTTGCATGCTGTACTCTCCTAAACTGATAGTTGAAGGTATTGAGAAAAAAATTAACCTAAAAGCTTATGTTGTCAAAAGCAACGGTAAGCCTTTTTGGGCTTGAAGCAAACACAGAGTTCAAGAGCACTCAAACATTACAAGTCAAGCTCTTCTAGTAATGAATGACCAGATAAAAGTTTTAAAATTGCTCAACCAAGGCAATCTGAGATTTCTAATATAGCAACTTGCAAATGCAAATGGAGCAAATGACTCCTAAATCCTTAACAACATATATACAAAAATCATATAAATTAGGGGAAAAAAGGTATTTAGCAGCAGATAACTGCAAAACGGATCCACCCCAGTAGCGCGCAGTCATGACAACAATAATAATAACACAGTCAAATAGATTAGTAAAACTAACCATAGCATTTCGGCATGTTATCTGATTTCCATAAGCTAGCCTGCCTCAGCAAAGAGAAAGAGAAAACAGGAATAAATAAGGACTGGAACCGCAACAGTGTTTCAATTTCAAATTTTTACAAATGACCCTAAAGTAACACCATGTATAGATGAAACAAGAATATACCTCATTAGAAGAACAAATATCTTCAGAGGAATACAACGATGAAGAGAAACAATTATAGTCAATTGTTTCAGAAGGCATGATGAACCCCACAATGTGTACTATGCCTCAAAATTGAAAATCTCCTAACTTTTTATATCTGTTGAGCACAACATAGCATGGCAGTCAATTCAAGCTTTTACCTCGCCAGCAAGAAAGCTACGAGGAATTGTAAACCTTCCAAGTTTTCAACACGCGATTAAAAACATAAAAATTCTTAATTAGGATAGATTATGGAAAGTTAAAACTCGTTGAACTAAGAAGAATGTGAGATGTTGGTGGCTCCTAACAATTTCCACGTGACATGTTTATCAATATCTCTTTTTTGTAAATTTAAAACATGATTACGATTCACATGATCAAAACCATCCAGTTCCAAATCACCTAATAATTTCTCAAGATCATGACCCTCTAACATTGGCACGCAACATTAATTGCAAATCCACCGACATTGTGAACGATCAAGAGGATTTGAAACAGTTGAACATCTTAATATTCACCCCCCCTAAAAAAGCTTAGTTACTTGACCCGTTGAACATTCTAAACCCACAAAGTCAAAAACCAAAACTTGAGAACAGAAGAGACAAAAATTGACGTAAACCCAAAACCCCATGATGGAAAAAGCGAAAAGGGGTGTCAAAAACAAAGACATTACTTACCTTGTGGGAATTGGAAGAGGAGAAGACAGAAGTGGAAGGAAGGGGTGAGAATGAGTTAAATAGTGATAGTATTTGGAAAGAAGAAGATGAAGAAGAAGAAGAAGAAGTGTGAGAGAGAAAACGAATAAAGTAGGGCATAAGGCAAGGTGGGAATTTGCAAAAAGGGAGGATCATCTTTGTAGGTATCAATGCATGTGTGGCGTGCAAGATCCTCCATCCAAACCTTCTCACAACCTTTTACCGTTCCCTGCATTGCACGTTAACTAACTACTTCAACTTCTCTCCTTTCTCACCTTCACTTCTTCTTCTTCTTCTTCGTTTCTGAACTTCAACGGAATTTGCGAGCTCTCGCCGGAACTGTGATTTTTCCGGCAAACAGGGACCGGGAGACGACTGTTTTTTCCGTTTATTTCGTTAACGGCGTGAATGCGGTTTCATGTTATGTTCCTCTTGAAATGACTTTTCTTACCATTCTTTCAATCATTAAAATTCCCGTACATGTGTTTAACAACTACATTACATCGAATTGACTGAATTAACACATTGATTGGATTGATTAATTTTTTGAAGCATCTTTGAAATTATGAATCGATCATTTTTATTATTATTTTCTAAGAACAAAGTGTGAAAATGACAAGAGTATTATTGTTAACCTATTTTCTTTTGACAAATAGATAAATAATGTAATCTAATATCCATGCCAACGTATACCGATGATGTTTTTCTTATTCTCTAAAAAGTTGCCACTTTTTCTGCACATTTTCCTCAAAATGTTCACCAACAAATTCATTGGACAAACAAAGCCAGAGACTTTTACTTCTGTATAGTGAGTTCTGAATCCTTTCCTGAAAATTTCAAACATGTTAATGACTTACCTTGTAATACATTCAATGTGTTTGCAACTTGCTATGGATCACTTCCATTGGAAGTATTTGTAAACTCTGAAATTGCAATTTTTAAGGAACAATTGAACAACATATAGCAATGTCTTTTCCTTTTGTTTCATCTGCATCACTTTTAATCCTTCATAAACCTTCAGCAATGGTAAGGTTTACAATGCATGCATGCACCTCAGATTACAAAAAATAAATGTAAAAAATTGAGTGTGGAAAAGGTTAAACTTAAAACAACAAAAGTTGGTGACTTAATTGCATTTTCTTCAGTAGTTCAACATGTTCAACAGATTTAACTATTTTTCTTTAGTGTTATTTTGAAGATTATAATTGAAAGGGTCATTTTTATGCTAAAAAAAACTAAAGGCCTATTAATATAATATTTAATAAATACAACATATAAATTAAAAAGTAAACTAGCTTCTTATTTATTTTTTATATATATATATTCAGAATCCATTCTTAAGTTACCTTTGCCGATTTTATTTAATTTATACATGTTCTTATTAACAATGACAAGTTTTTCTCATCACTATTTTGTTCTAAGTACAACTAATTAAAGCATATGTTTAGAAGGTGATTCTGTATTTATTTGTTAACTAATTACAAGATTAATTATTTTCCTAAACATATAATTATGTATTTTTTTTAATTAATGGCAAATAGAGAGATTAATTTCCAAAAAGGAGAATAATGTTTCTTCCGAGAGAAACCCGCACTTCATTATTTCTTCTTACTTCACACAGTAAAACCTACTTTAGCCTAAACATTAGTAGTAATTAGTGATTAGCAGAATCTAATTGTGAACAGTTGTTCATAACATAAGAATTGGGCTATAGCTACAATTTGGCCCAGCAAGAGAGAGAGAAAAAAAAATGATTATGGGTTACTCTTCTTACCAGATAACAATAAAAATTTGTGAGAATGAAAAATATTTTGAGGAATAAATAACAACATTTAAAATAAAGAGTTAAATAAAAAATTTATATGAGTATATTTAGCATAATATAACTATAAAGTAAGGAGGCTATATTTAAAACCAAACCAATTATAAATAATTGATCAAAAATTTAAGAAATTGACTAAAATTGTTTATTTATTTATTATAGTTGAATTTAATTCAAATTACATATTAAAAACTATCAATTAAATCAATCACACATTTAAATATAGTAATGTATGTTTATAATGATTAATAATTAATAAACTTTTAAGAGTATGTATTTTTCTTAAATTATTTTACTGTTTGATTATATTTACTTATAATGTATTTATACTTATTAAATCATGATAACAAATGCATATTATATTTATTAACTGTGAAGATGTCTAGTTTATTTATGGCTATAACAAATATCATAATAAATTTTTATTTGAAAATTTATATTATAAAAATATTGAAATATTTGTAATTGTTTAATAATTTTATAATAATAAAACTCAAAAACATTTATTTAATTTAATTTATTAACCATTTATTTTGGTTTTGTTTGCACCTTATATTAAATTAAAATTCAACCCGAATGATTTTCATATTTGGTTTCCAACCACAACTAAGCACAGACACATATAATAGTTGTTGCATCATATGTTTTATATATCATATTGAACATTGTTATAGAAAAAAAAATATTAGTTATTATAAATTTTAATAATTAATTTTGATTTCTATTTTTTCTCCTGACTTTCTATCTAGCGATTTTACTCTTTTTCGATTGCTTTATTTTTGTTTTAAAATTTTTATTTCCAAGTTTCGACAAATTTTATTTTTTGAATTTTATGTTGTGGATATGTACTAATATTTTTTTTTGTTAATATTTTTTCTTTTTAATTTCTATTGATATTATTTTTATTAGATTTTTTTTGTTTGATTTTGTTTTTCATTACTTTTCGAATTATGTGTTTTAAGAATTTTTTTAAACACATTTTAATTGAGAAATTAAACTTTTGTTTGGATTGAATTGAAAAATTATTAATTATATTTAAGGTTTAATATTTAGGTTTAACACGTTTTAGTAGATAATGGAGATGAATAAATGAAAGTTAAAAGAAATTAATCACAATAATTTAATAGATAATTTTATATAAAAAAAACTCAAATAAATTTTAACTAAAAAATATAGTTCTTAAGTTTGTTTTAACTCATCTCAGCCGCTCTTTGTGAATATATCCCTAATTATTTCACATGAATATTTTAGTTATTGAAAAATTAAGAAGTCACTAAAAAAAGTAATTATTGAAATTGTAATTTATGAAATAATTTATCTTTTCAAGGTGTGATTTTAATTGTTGTCTTTCGTCTCAATCCATTAATAAAATAAATATTCGCATTCCGCAACACTGTGATTCACATGGGTATTAAAAATTGCGAATACGATAATATATATAAAATAAAAAATGAATAAACATGATCATGATTTTCAAATGCCAATACATAATGAATAAAAATAAATAAATACATAGTTAATTTAATTAAGAAAAATTAAATAAGAAGTCACGTGTATCAAAACTTTCCGCAGATAAAAGGTTAAAAAAACCAATAAGAGACGTATGAAAGAATAATTTGGTATAACACTATGTTTTCTAAAAAATATAAAAGGAAATTAGCACAAACGTAGATTTACCCATATTTTTTTTGTTGTCATCATTAAAATTTTCACTGTTTCTGAATATTTATAAAGACGATACTGGAAAAGTTGGGACAATAAATCATGAAAACTGTAACAAAAAGAAAGAAATAAAAAAAATTACGTAACAAAAAAGAACAATTAGGATAAATAATAATGAAAAGGAAAAGAAAGACGTAGAATTACCAACAGCCTCTTGTTTGTTTTTGTTAGATAAATGAGAAATGTGGAAGAGTCAACATGACTAAAAAAATTAGTATTTTTTCTTTTCTAAATTAGATCTATCTTTCAAAAAGACCATCCCATTTGAGTTTTATAAGACTCTGAGAAGAATAACTATTTATTTATTAGTAAATAAATCCAACAACGAATAATTATTTATCCTCCATAAACCCTTTATCTCACTTCTCCATCTTAAATAAAAACGACAACTTTTCTTAATGGGTGATTATATGTAAGTAGCTTCAATAATTTGGAATTAGGTTAATAATTCAACAAACATAAACATCAAGTTGAAATCAATGAAGATCCATAATAACTCTATTTAAACCATTAAGTCAAAATTAGTCGAATTTAATCTAACTTATAATTTGTTTAACTTGTACTTTGACCTATTTTAAGAGCTCTATTTGTTTGTGTCCAATTCTCGAGGATTTGAAGGAAAAAATTAGAGAGGCTAAAAGAAAAAAAAAAAGGAAAGAGAGAGAAAAATAGAACATATGTCACCACTATATTTTTTAATCTTAATGATAATTAGAAAATGATAACAAAGGTCGTCGATGAAAATTAAATATTTAATTAACAAATTCGAAGATGATCGGTGTCTCTTTGTCCATTGCAACCATGTTAATTAATTATCCAGGTTTCATTATAACAAAAAAATTATCTTAAATACGAGTGAAGTAATTCTCTCTATCTACCAAACAATAACACTACATCGAAATTCACATTTATAACAAAGCATCTTAAATAATGTGATTTACAACAAAAATTGTTGTTTATAAAGTCCGGATACAAATACGACACGGACACAGAAATACGACTAAATTAAAAAACATAAGACACGGGACATGACATGCATATACATATTAGTTTTAAAATTTTAACTAACAAATTATCAACTAACAAAAAAATGAATATAATTTATCAATCTAATATTCAAAAAAGTGAAAAGTAGTGATCATATAATATTTTTTTCCATATTTTTATAATCATAATAGAAACTTATGTGATAAATTTACAAGTTTATAAGTTTTTTTAGAAAACTATTGAATTTGTGATTATTAACATTGTGTTGGAGTTATGTCAAAATCATGTTAAAAACAAAAAAATATCTTTCAAATTGGACACTTGACTAATACGTGTTGGACACGAAACACATCGTTAATGAGGCGTGTCCTGGTTTCATAGTTGTCATGTTTAACCTTGTTGTTGTAATCAAAACTAGGAAAGTAAGATTATTACGTTGTTGGGAGAAGCATGTGTTATTTTGAAGATTTTGTTCCGTGAGGTAGAAATGGTGTGTTTGTTTGATTTTGCGAGAGTGTGTGAATGGTACCTTACGTAATAGGCGTGCGAAAAATTATAATTGAGAGTAGTGGGTAATGAGGGTTATGTGAAAGCACAAAGAGAGAAAAAGAAGAAAGTGGGATTAATGGAGGGGGCCATGGGGATTAAGCATTGAGCATTAAGCAAAGATTAGAGGGAAATTATTCGATAAGATAAGAGAGGTTGAGAAAGGAAAGAAAGGATTAGTGAGTGGTAGGGTAGCATGCCCTTGTCAACTCATCAACAACAACTATTTAAAAGGGGATTTGGTGTTATTCCCCCTTTGATTGATGCCACATTTATTCAAAAAAATAATTTTTAAAAAAGGGTGAAAAAATAAATGAAGAAAAATGAAGAAAAAGCTCATAGTAACATCAAGGGGTTGAAGGTGGAATTTTACACGTTACATGGAACCCCGAAACAGGAAGGGAGAGTGAGGATTTCACATCTCATAGGGTTTGGAAAATGACCAAAAACAGGAATAGAAAAAAAATTGAGGATGGACAATGAAATGAAAGTGCTGTTTGGGGAATTTTATGTCAAACCAACCCAACAAGTAACCTTTACAAACAAAGAAAATCCCATTAATTCAGAATTAAAGATAAGGATATGACCCCAATAAATAGTAATCAATAATAATTGTTAATGGCAATAATAAAATTAAAGAAACCCTTTGTTAAGGGGTTAAGGGTCAAAACATATGTTTAGTGTAGTAAAAAAATTAAAAATAAAAACCCCAATTTCACTAGCAAAAGCCACAAAAACCCACTCTCTCTTTGCCTCTATTTTTTTTTTCTTCTCTCCCTCTCTTCGTTCTTACGGAGAGAAACATAAATAAACAAAACCTAAACCCTCTTTTTTTTTCTTAACGCCGTAACGGGCATTCCCAAAAGCACCGTCACAAATCCTCACGTGCCAGTCACGTGTTTTTTGACAATTCTCTTTTTCATGGCTCTGGACCAGCCTTCCAACCCCAACGCCGTTGACGGGGCGGGTAACGGCGCCACGCCGTGCTCCGCCGCGGACGGGGCCGACGACGGAAGGCCGGCGGCGAGGCTGCCGCGGTGGACGCGGCAGGAGATTCTGGTGCTGATTCAGGGGAAGAGTGACGCGGAGAACCGGTTCAGACCGGGTCGGGGGAGCGGTTCGGCGTTCGGTTTGAGCGAGCCGAAATGGGCGCTGGTCTCGGCGTACTGCAAAAAGCACGGCGTGAACCGGGAGCCGGTGCAGTGCCGGAAGCGGTGGAGCAACCTCGCCGGCGATTACAAGAAGATCAAGGAGTGGGAGTTGCAGGTCAGGGACGAAACGGAGTCGTTTTGGCTCATGAGGAACGATTTGAGGAGGGAGAGGAAATTGCCCGGTTATTTTGACAGGGAAGTGTATAATATTCTCGATTCTCCATCCACTGCAGCTGCTGCGACGGTGGAGACTCCTACGGCCGCGGTGGAGGCGGCGGTGGATGAGGAAGTGCACCTGTATGATAGTAATCGGAGAGTTGGGAGTGATGATGGTTTGTTCTCTGATTGTGAGAAGGAGGATGTTTTGCTTTCGGCTCCTGCCAAGGATGTTCCTGCACCCGTTCCAATCTCAGGTTCGTTTTTTGGAATCAATTTTAGATACGTCCTTTTTGTGATTCTATGAACTAATGTTATGTTATTGTAAGGGTTTTTTTTTTTTTTGCTTTTCCTCCACTTTTGGTATTGTTCATTTGTTGAGAATGATTGCATTACAGAAAAGTTATGGTAAAATTGATGGAAAAAAATTGTCTTATGATATGGATATGTGTGGAGAAAATCCATTGATGAGTAAGTGTGTATTTTGAATTTCAGTTTCATTCAATCCAACACTCACAATGCTCCTCTGTTTATGCATTGGATAGTACCATATCTACGAACAATGGCTGTTCTAATGGATTTCCAAACATACTCAGTGAGTAAGTGCGTATTTGTAAAACCGATGTCTCACATTTCGATGATGCAGTTGAAACGTCACTGAAAGTACTAAAAATGAAGGATTTATTTGGTATTTGGATTTATCATTTATAAACGTTGAAATACAACTAAGATGGTTTTAGGTAAATATTCATGTATATGGTTCCGTGTTAAGAAATTGAATATGAATCTACAGTTGATTAAAGTTGAAATAACTTTTTGGCTGGTTCATACAAACTCCATACTAAGTTTTTTATCATCTAGATCTAGAATAAAAACAAAGTAATTCAGTTTAGTTTAAAATCAATTTTAGCTTATTGTGTGGTTGATTACTAGTGATTTTCTCCAGCAAAAAATAGTTGTTTTTTTGGTGATTTATTTTGTGTCAATTTTTTCTTGAATATTGTTTTCTCTATGGCCGATCCAAACGACAATTAATCTTGCGAAATCAATTTGAGTTACTCATATATACCGTGTGTGTTTTGAAATACTCATGTAGTGTGTGTTTGGTTTTTGCAAGACACTGACTGTTTTTCACTTGTACCGGAGCTGAAAATAGAGAAGCAAGTGTGTTGTTGGATTGGAAAAAAGGGGCTTAGGTTAAACCCCACATTTCTTCAAACACTCACACACAGTGAGTTCAAAGTTAAATATATCCACTAATATGTAATTTATGCGACAGATGCAACTCAGTGAAAAAAGTTTTGGTTGATATCATTGTTGTTGGTAATGTCTAGCATTTATTGGTATATGCTAATGTTGTTGGGTTGTCTTTTGTGAAGTTGGAAAGTGTCTAGACATGCTACTGGCTTTCATGGCTTTTGGCAACACTTTTCTTTTGTTATGAAAGACTAGTTTTTTAGTGGGCTTTTTCTTTTGGGTATTTTTTTTTTTCCATTCTAGCAATGATGTTGTGAAGTTGGAACTTTGGAGTCAAGGGCACTGGGATTCCCATGTGGCATTTTTCAATTATATATATTTCCTTGATTTTTCTCTTCCTTCTGATTTGCAGAGAAGCAGTTTCAACCACTCCTTCAACTATGTGAAGGAGAAGGCAATGCTGAAGGTAACAGAGTCTTTTACTCTTTTATTCTTAATGCATTTGAATATTTAACGATTGGTTAAAAATCATGATTATTGTTTTAAGATTGGAATAATAGGATTAACAGTGGTATTAGCAGTGACACAATTCTCATTGAAAGTTGAAACCTTGTATTTTTTCCGAAATGGATTCTTGTTGTGTTCTGTAGACAGCCTTGATATTTTGGCATAAAAGTTTAGGCCCATGGTCTGCTGATGTGACCAACATGATGTTGTAGGCCCTAAACCTAGTGCCTATGTTTGTTAAAGGGCATCCAATGTCAATGACAGGATAGCCAAACAAAAACGTGGAAGCTACTTCGGTGTCCTTTCCATGTCTTCAAAATATCATGAATTCAGTGCTTATACAAAGCAAGCTAAAAACTCATTAGTGACAGCTTGCTACCTTGTCCGATGTGTTTGTTTCCCATTCTTTCTGTTGCTGCTGCTGCATTCTAATTAATTAGTTATCCATTTTTTATCATAAATTTTTGCTATTGCATTTAGAATTTCAATAATGGCAGGTCACTTTTTTTTCATTCATTTGTTATCTATCCATCTTGTTGTACCATGTTGCTTCTACTGGAATCCAACAAATCCGATTCCTGCATATCAAATTTGTCTACTTTAGTACAAACAGAATGATGGTTTATCTGAAGGTTTATCTGAAGATGAAAATGGTAATAGGCTTGCAGTTAGCCCACCTTTTTACTTTTGGGATTAAGAATGGATAGGATTGGAGCATTCAATGTATCATTGGTTACTTAATAATATATTGGATGCTAGGTATAAAACATATATCAGAGTGAATTTGATTAGGATTAAATACATTTGAATGGGATGATGTTTAGTCGTATATTTGACAGGGTAATGGTGCTTACTCATGCTTAACTTTAGCACTTCTGAGAAGTCATTGAATTGCACTTTAGGTCTCATTGTCACTTTTCTTTTAACATTCCACATTCTAACCCTACCCTAATAAATGAACAATGAACAACTATGTTCCGCAATTCATGTCTGAAAAGAAAGTTCTTCTCTTTTAATAAATGCCAAGCTATGTCTTAGGCACAAGCTTTCATAATGGTATCACCTAAACTTTTGAGCTTTAGCTGCTAGGCTGTAGCTTCCTTAAATAGGTATAGGAATAAGACCAAAGCTTCTATTATGACAAATACAGTATTCAGGACTTAACTGATAACATTATTGTAACTTCATTGTCTTGACATTCCTTAATTTTTCTGCAGGTACTACCAATGAGAAACGGGCAACCCCAAATCCAGAGATGGGTTCTACATCTCAAGGGGGACGGAAGAGGAAGCGATTTTCAACCGACACAGAGGAGGAAAGTTTGCAAAGTCAATTAATTGATGTCTTAGAAAAGAATGGCAAAATGCTTCGTGATCATCTTGAAACTCAGAATACCAATTTCCAATTGGATCGCCAGCAGCAGAAAGACACTGCAACTAACATAGTTGCTGTACTTGATAAGCTGGCAGATGCTCTAGGGAGAATTGCTGATAAATTGTAGAGCAAGGAGGGTCAGAATAGAATAGTGTACAGAACAATTGGAGTCAATAGTGGTTCCCATAATTTATCTCAGTGTAGTTTGTAGAAGATGAATGTCACACACTACTTACCTTTCTTTTTTATCCCCGGTCACTGCATAATGTCACTTTTTTGTTGTTTATTACTGTTCCTACAGCATCTTATACACAAATTTGGAGGTTACTACATCTATTTATTCTCTTCTTTCGGTGAGGTTTATATAATGAATATTTTCCGGTCAATAATAGCTGGTGTACAAATGATATTATTACATTTTTTTAATCAGTTGTATCTATTTGCGTGCTCTTGCAGTATTTTTCTTCTCTGGTATAATTCATCTTTCTACCCATCTTTACTTTTTTTGTCTAGTTTATGGAATTAGTCCATGTTAATAGCACCAGAAGAACGGGTGGAACAGAACCTCAGGTTTAATTGCTTTTTTTTTACTATTGATGTTGGGTGACATGTTATATCTAGATTTATGCATTTAACTTAGTTGAGATGAGTTTTTTTTTTCTCTTTTAATTAAAATAGATTTACCTATAGCATATCAGAACATAATATAAACAAATCTGTTGTGTAATCTGTCCTGTATTCATATCTCGCATTTTTAAATTGTTATTTTAGTTGATTTTGAACAAAATTTTTATTCCATTTGTGATGTGACATAAAAACAAACATATATTAGGTTTTGCCAGGAAGATAAACCCATTAAAATTAATGATTCAACTTAGTCTTAAAATCAAATTAATCATTCTAATTTAATCTCTTGAAAAATAAAAATGTTTTTTAAAATCATGTTTGTTTCTCCTCCCATGTCACTCTCTTACTACCGCCACTCTGAAATCTCAACAACATTCCAATCCTAATTTTGTGTATAAGTTCAAAATCAATAAACTCAGTCATAAATATTGTCAATAAACTAAATTTCTTACACGGCTTGTGTTTAGTTCATCAAATTCAATGGCACCGCGAAACATGAATTTACAACTTTTAAGACTAAAGTTCCAATCTTACTTCCATTTGACCTAATATACATTTTATACACAATAGTCACATGTTATACTTAGTGAAAACCTACACAAAATAATCACGTAAACTACATTTTATCCGACCACAATTCTACATCAAATAAAAACTACATTTTCAGTAAGGGGTTACTTGGGATATAGTTTTAAAACACTGTCCTTTTTCTGTAAAACAGGAATTTGCTCCTGCAAGTATTACACTGGTAAAATAAGAATTATATTACTACTTTGTCCACTAATAAATAATATTCATTTGTTCTCCCAAGACAATGACAACAACTCAACACGCCAATTACAATTACACATATATAAAAAATGTAATATTATTCCAAATAACTAATTAATGAAATAACATTTGTTACACCTATCATTTTCATTACATCGAAATCTAACTGCTTCGACAAGAAAATCCATTTTTAAATTTGTTAAAATATCATTACTCCTACTTTAATCATATTCAACATATAAAGAATTACACGTTTTGCATTTTAAACTACAAATGTGGAGATGTTATTAATGTGTAATGAAGTAATTAAATGAGATGACACTAAGAGAGGTTCTAATATGTTTAATGAAAGTAATCTAGATGATCAATTTAATTTTTTTTTAAAATTAAATTGCATTGCTTTTAAAAAAATTGAACTATACATTTTTTTAATGAATATATTTATTTTTATAACAGGTTGATACATACACAATGTAATAAAAGGACATAAGAAGGGTGATCTCAATTACTTTAAGCATATGCAAGTAACATAATTAATCTTTATGAAAATAACATAATTTTAGGCAACTGACTGCATAGTTTTATAGTTAAAATTTTGGACTATTTAGTTTATCGATAAACCAATTTATTAAAATAAAAATAAATGTATACCAATTAAAATAAATAATGTGACGTGGAATCGAAGTAAGAATGATGTCTATTAAAATAAATATCTTATCTTTGTAATAAGAGGAAATTCTATTCTATGAAACAATTGGTAATAGAAAATGAAAACTTATAAAAGTAATCTTATAAAAATAATTGAAATTAGTCATAGAATAGTGCATTCGTGTTCGCAATGCAATTCCACACGTGTCAGTGGTATTGTCTACAGAAAATAAGAAGAAGCAAAACAAATTATAGAAAAGAGGAACAAAAAAAAAAATTGAAAACAGAAAAGAAGATTATTTTTGACAGGTGTCAGTTTTCTAGCACAGTCAAAATGGAATTATGCAGGAAAATAACAGAAAATAGAAAAGAAAATTAAAAAGAAAAAAAAAGAAAAGAAAAAGAAGATAGATTATTATTGATGAGCATGCGAGGAAGATGTATTGGGAGGAGAGAGAGTGGGGCCCACTACGGCCCATGAAATGGAGGGAAACTAGGTTTTGGCCCACAAGCCATTCCTTCTTCACAGTTCACAGAGACAAACAATTGTTCAGTTCAGGCCACGCTCCGCTGTAGCGCGTGCAGAAACTCTCCCATGCTGGTTTTGGTAAGGTGTGTGTGAGCGAGTGACGGAAGAAGAGGTTTATATTACAATAATAACGCCGTTCTCTTCTCCAATGGTACGACAGCGTACAACCTTGTTTTTTCTTTACACCAAACTTATGTTTCAATTATCAGATTTAACTCCCTAGTAAAAAATGTTGAACCATTTCACGTATAGCAAGAAAAAATGTATATAAATCCAATAGTTAGGTTATAAGAAAGTGGTGGAATGTTTTTTGTATTCACCAAAAATAAACAATTTATTTAAGTGTATAGTTTTATTAAATAGTTGAAGAAAAAATTTTTGACATAAAAATTTGAAAAGGGTGGGTGAGATGAAGAAGGTGATGGTAATTATTATGAGGGTATTATAATAATATGATTAAAAAAAGAGAAAGATAAAAAAGAAAAAGAGGGGGGCAAGAAAGGGAAAGGTGCATGAAAAGGAACTCAATGGGTGTGACTTTAGTCCAAGTGAGTGTCTGTTACACACATGGGATTCCAGAATTTTGGTTGGATTAGTGAAATTTTTGTTAAACAATTCCCAATATACCTTTTACTTTCTCTTCCTTTCATTTCATTTCCCTTGTTTGATCAGAAGAGAAAGAAGATGCAGCAGTGACACCAAACACAACAACACAACAGTGAACAACTCATAATACCCAACACACATCAAAATCAAATCATATGCTACCTCGAACTCCAAGGTTGTCTCTCGGCTAGGGTTTTCAGTTCGCCACCAAATCCAACTCAACTCCACGCTCCTGCAAATGGTCCTCTTCGTATTCGGCTCTTCGATTCCGAGATCGACCATTCGTGCCGCGATAATGCTAAACAATACTTACTCTTAGGTCTATTCAACCACCAGCAAGCGCGAATCCTTTGCTCCAATCAAAATGCAATTCGCCAAGCTCGATGACTCTCCTATGTTCCGCAAGCAGGTCATTCCCTCTTTTTTGTTTTTTTTTTCTACAACCTTTTTTCTTTTCTTTTCTAGAACCTTGTTACAAGTTAGTTTGGATGTTGTGTGTAATGTATAGTGGGTTTTGTTTGTCTTTGAGCTTGATCGGGTGGTTTTAGGGGTTTATCGAGTGACGTGTTAGGGAGTGGAGGGTTGATTTTGTGCATGTTTTGGTCTTGTCAAATGGAATGTGAATATTCTGAATCCTGAGAGTTCCTTTGTTTTATTCTGGGAAATCCCTCAAAAGGGAACGAAGTGGGTTCCCTTCGAGGGATTCTCTGTTTTTAAGTAATGGTTTTGGGCGTGATGTTTGCGTTCTTAGATTTACGGTATGTACTAGTGCCACGCGTATTTAGGGAAGTTCCACAATCTGGAAGTGAGTCTTTAGTTTATGGTTTGTTGCCCTCTGAGGTTAGTCAGAGATGGAAGGATATTTTGCACTTGCACATTTGATCAGGCATCAAAGGTGGGTTTTGGTAGAGCTTGGATGGGCAGTGAGAGTGGGAGAAAGCAACAGCTATATCAAGAGAGTCCTCGTGCTTTTCCCCATTTGTTACTCCATTACTAATTGGGGTAAGAAGACTTGGTCCCTAAAGGGGGAAAAATCTCACTCCAAGAAAGCTTCCCCGTCTTCTACTGATATGGCTGACACACACAACCTCATACGATTTTACTCCGTGAAAAAAATTAGCCCCCTTTCTAGCAGACTAAACTGATCCTTATGTTAATACTTTCATAGAGTGTTTAGGCATTGCTCTTTTTGGTTACTTCACGAACATAACCATTAAGTCCCTTTTATATGTTAAATCATAGTGGTATTATCCTAAAAAGCAATCTGTTCTTCTCAATTATTGGTTGTAATTATATTTTACTTAACAAACCATTCGATCATCTTCTGAATATTCTGAAATATAGTGTATTTCTTGTTGGTTGAACTATATAATTATTGGAAAGCTTTGTAAAATTTTAAATTTAGTGGTTATTGAATGAGGTTATTGTTAATGGGGTTGGAGATATTCATTGTATCACATCTGACAATGATGCTGGTCTTTTCAATTCTTCCCTTTGTTTCATATGTTTTATTAGTACAGAATGATAGGTTCTCTCTTAACTGACTTGATGTTCCTAAAATTGCTTCTCCTTGAATTCTTTGATGAACAGATACAATGCATGGAGGAAAGTGCTGAATCTTTAAGAGAGAGAAGTTTAAAATTTTACAAAGGATGTAGAAAATACACGTATGTATTTTTTTGCCCACTTAACTTAATATCTCTTATGTTCGTGGAAGCATGTCTGCTGTACAAATTACAGTTTATTTAGGCTTTTTAATGCCTTTATTTTTTAACCTTGATGTCTTTTTTTTCTATATCTGTATTAGTTTAGCTCTTTCATCTGTTAATTTCTTGTTTGGTTTTTGTGGTTTGTTTTCTTCATGACTAGATGAAATCAGCATCAAAATTTTCTTTTGGATAGAAATTTTAGATTTGATAACGAGGGTGAGATGTCCTTAACAAAGGCTCTGAGTAAATCACAACAAAAGCAATCAAGATGGTAGAACACCATAGTAGCATGAAAACAATAATATGTGATAGCATGTTTAAGGACAGAAGTATTTTTGTTTGTAGGAGCATTCCCTTTCATCCAATCAGCAGCATAAACTGCATGGCACCATAATATTTTAACGTCTTATTTGTGCCAAACCTTTAATATAAAATACAGAAACTTCCTTGAAAGTGGCTATTGGCTAGTGTAAAAGTAAGTGACATTTTTATTTCCAAGCTAGAGCTTATTGGCATTCAACTTATCCTTTCAACAATATTCTGTATTTTTTTTATCTCCAAGAACATTTATTTTCATTTTGAAGGAGTGAATACGATGCACTTTTAAAAATAAAATTAATATTTTTTAACTAGGTAGAAAGAGGAAACTGTTAGTTCTACTTAATAGTTTGTTACACTAGTATGTCCTCTATGAGGATGTTCCTCATAGTAATTGTCCTGCAATATCTGTCAATTTATCCAAAGGAAAACTTTAGTTTTTTTTTTTTCTCATTAGTTGTTAGGAGTATCTCATAGCTTATAGTTACATATTGAATATTGATTTTGAAGTTGTTAGGTTTGTCTTTTCTTTAGACTTTAATTGCTTTCACTTTTGTACTTTCCAGTGAAGGTCTTGGGGAGGCCTACGATGGAGACATTGCATTTGCCAGTGCCCTAGAAACTTTTGGTGGTGGACATAATGACCCAATCAGTGTGGCTTTTGGAGGTATGCCCCTCTGTACATCAATCTTGTGATGGTTGACGAGAGTTTCTCTGTTCCTCCTAGATGATTTTGTTTCCATTTTTGGCACCCCAGATGAGCTATCAATAAAGGATGACTTTTAATGCTTGACTATGTTAACATTTCATTCTAATAATTTCAGTTCTTAGTGAGATAATTTGTTTTCAGTTTTTCTCTTTAATGCAGTGGCCACTGGCTGCTTGGGATTAGTTGACTTCATAATTTGATTTTTAAGTTTGTACTTTATCTTCAACTCTAAAAGTCTATTGGCTATGAAATACTTTCTGATTGAGTTTCCACCTTCATTCCAGGCCCTGTTATGACCAAATTCACCATAGCCCTAAGAGAAATTGGGACATACAAGGAAGTCCTTCGATCACAGGTAAACTATTGTGTTGTAACTTTTAAGTGTTTTTTAATACTTTCCTTGTTGTTAAAGACTCCTAATGATGCATTTTAAAAGGGAGAAAATGTAAAACAGAGGATCTCTTACTTCAATCTGTGTTACATTTTTTTATATTAATGAATCTATTCCTTTCCAAAGAGAAAGAGAAAAACGAAAAAAATATCAATAATGCATACAAACTCAGAAGCCGAATCTCATTGTGACCTTTAATAGTCAGCTTTTTGGGAGTTTCATCCTTGATATTTGTCCTTATCAATCAGTTCTTGGTGACACATTGTCTGCTATACTGCTAACATAGATTGCGATCTTTCTGTCAGGTTGAGCATATGCTAAATGACAGATTGCTTCAGTTTGTCAATATTGATTTGCAAGAGGTCAAGGTACTTCTTTTTTACAAAGAATAAATATTGTAAAAATTTATGTTTATCCTTTCAGTTAGATGTGTACGAAACAGATGTGAGAACTGATAAACTTGTCTAGTAATAGTGCGTAGACCTGTGAAGTAATAGGCATGTAATTGGTTTTTGCTTCTTTGGTTAGTTACTTAGATTTTTAGGAATGTTAAATTGAAAGAATTAATTGTCTTATTTCCTCAAAATGAGCTAATCCATGCATACATGGATTGATGATTTGAGAAGGGATTCTTTTGATGCCCTTGTGGAAAGAGTAGTTTGTCAAGTATTTGGTTCTTTCAACTAAACTTCAGGATCCTATGTAGGAGCTAAATTTGTCTTTCTTTTCACAATTCTATTATTTCTATTTTAAATGAGCTAAATATTTGGGCTTCATTTTCCGTTTTGAGATTTTTGTGAGTGAGTATATGAAGTATTTTAAACTTTATGACATATATATGGTTTTTTGTTTTGTTAATATTGATTATAATATCACCTAATATCAAGGATAGTTGATGTTTACTTCTGTGAGCAATTTATGCACTTAGTTTCTGCTCTAAGGGATCCTCTCTTAATGCAGGAAGCACGGAAACGCTTTGACAAGGCTAGTCTTATATATGACCAGGTGCATTCTTATTATCTAAGTTTTTTTTTCTTATTTTCCCATGTGGTGTGTTCCTCCTGAGTTGAAAAACATGGATGCTAAGCGGACTGCCTATGATAATTATTCATTCAAGTAGAAAGAAATCAGTGGAGATATAATGAATTTAACAAATTTAATTGACTATTAAGATGAACCAAAACTTCTGGTCTGTTTTCAGAAAGCAGAACTGATTGAACTTACTGGAAACATGTTTTGAAACAAGCAGTGTCAGAAGCTGTAAAATTCTCTCTAACGATTGCCAAATTTTCTATTCTTGCAGACTCGGGAGAGGTTTCTGTCACTAAGAAAAGGCACAAAAACTGATGTAGCTACTGCTCTGGAAGAGGTAGGCCTTTGTGTTTGTTACCTGTTGGTTCAGCTTAGATTCTTTCTCGTGTATGTGATTCTTTAAACCTTTAAACGTTTGGAGATGTTTCAGGAGCTTCATAGTGCAAGATCAACATTTGAGCAAGCTCGATTTAATCTGGTTAGTGAATTTATTTGATCAGAAGTACTTAAATGATTACTCTTTCCATGACATGTCTTCACAAGTAAATTATGAGTCTTTTGTCCAGGTAACGGCCTTGTCAACTGTTGAAGCAAAGAAGAGATTTGAATTTTTGGAAGCAGTCAGTGGGACCATGGATGCACATCTTCGTTACTTCAAACAGGTAGATATATTTGTTAAATTATTCTTTTTCTACAATCTGTTTGAGCTTGCTCAAGTTCAATTTTTCACTTGTAGGGTTACGAGTTGTTGCACCAAATGGAGCCATATATTAACCAGGTTTAGTTGTCTTTACACTCTTATTTTTTTGTCTAAGGGGGTACACGTCATTGTAAAAACATTTTTTGAGTGGTATTTTGTTGGTGATTAATTTTCCAACAGTTGAGTCAGTAAAAATAAAATTGATTCACTCCAGGCTAGCTGTTTTGCAGGTCTTGACTTATGCTCAGCAATCAAGAGAAAGATCCAATTATGAGCAGGCAGCCCTGAATGAAAGAATGCAAGAATACAAACGACAGATTGATCGGGAGAGTAGGTGGTCATCAAATGGTTCTAATGGGTCCCCTAATGGAGATGGTATACAAGCCATTGGTAGAAGTTCACATAAGATGATAGAGGCTGTTATGCAATCTGCTGCAAAGGGAAAGGTTGAATCTAGGCCTGAAAATTGTTGACTGAAGTTGTTAACAATTACTTTCTCCCAGTGATTTACTTTTGTACTTGTCGTTTCATCATTTTAGGTTCAAACAATTCGACAAGGTTATCTCTCAAAGCGTTCCTCAAACTTAAGGGGTGACTGGAAGAGGAGATTTTTTGTTCTTGATAGTCGGGGAATGCTGTATTACTATCGTAAGCAGTGCAGCAAATCATCTGTAAGAAGTGTAATGCAAAAAATAAGTTGGTTTTTCAAGGATTTAATCGAAGTCGAAGTTTCTTCTGAATGAAAATTTCACCTCATTTTTGCTATGTATGATGTATAGGGGTCGAGTAGTCAACATTCTGGCCAGAGGAATAGTTCTGAGCTTGGTTCTGGACTTTTAAGTCGATGGCTGTCTTCTCATCACCATGGTGGGGTACATGATGAAAAATCTGTTGCTCACCACACTGTGAACCTGCTTACGTCAACAATCAAAGTAGATGCTGACCAATCAGATTTGAGGTTTTGCTTCCGGATCATTTCACCGACAAAGAACTACACTTTGCAGGTTATTTGATGTTATTTTTGGATTTCTTTTAATTCATACAAGGATGGTGATTAAGGCTTTATAGTTTCATTCCTTAATTATGCTTGTCAGTGCAGGCAGAGAGTGCGCTGGACCAGATGGATTGGATTGAAAAAATCACTGGTGTTATTGCCTCACTACTGAGTTCTCAGATCCCTGAAAGGGTAACTTCTAGGAACTTTTGTTGGTCATGTAGAAATGAAGTATAAGTCAATTTGATTAATGTTAAGATTGTTATCAGATGTTGCCTGCAAGCCCAATGGGAAGTGGTCATCATAGGTCTACCAGTGAGAGTAGTTCTTTTGAAAGTTCAGATTTCGATCACTCTGCTGTTGAAGAATGTGCAGCAGATAGAAGTCTTGCTTCTGCACATCTGGAGCGCCCCTCAAGAAGTTTACAACAGCAGCGATCCTGCACTAAAAGTGAGAAGCCGATTGATGTGCTGCGAAGAGTTTGTGGGAATGATAAATGTGCTGATTGTGGTGCTCCTGAACCTGATTGGGCATCACTAAATCTTGGTGTTCTTGTTTGCATTGAGTGTTCTGGTGTGCATCGCAACCTTGGTGTGCACATATCAAAGGTAGACCATACAATTGCACTCTTTTGATCCTTGTTTAGGTTTTATCTGCAAACCATTATTTTACTTTCCAGTATAATTCGTAAGGATGCTTGACAATGAGCTGGTGTAATTAAAGAAATATGAGGCGATATAAATTGTGTAATTTGGAACAATTGGTTGTCTTTAGAAAATAACTATGGTTGAAGAGCCTTTGTTAGCCTAGTTGATAATTCCCAGCATTCCAATTTCAGCAAACAGAACTCCTTGTTGGATATACAGAGGAAGGGAGAGTTTTCAGTATTTTTATCTCAGTAAAATAATATATTTTACTTGTATCTTGTTCTTTTTCGATTCACCTATTCTTTGTGTCTGCTCTCATGATAAATTTTTTCATGAAAGAAAACTCTGAAATCTAACTTTTATATTGTACTTATAATAGATGTATTTATAAAATGCAACCCACTTTGTGAGTGCTTTTTTTATATTGTAGCTTAGAGTTAATATTATAATGAGGATTGCAATTGAAACCAATTTGTAGATGTTTGGTGCCTCCTTATAATAAGAGATAATTGATTTTTTTTTACCGCATTCCATAAGGTCAGCGACTCCATATACATTGGAGAAGATAAGCATCTCTTGTGAAAACTATGAACATTTGAACGGGGTAAATGTAGGTACTCTTGATTGGATGTGTAAATATTGTCTTTCCTTGACTAATCATGTTTTCTTGCATACTTGTAATTTTAGGACAAAATCTTCTTTGATGTAAAATCAATAATCGTGTCTGGTTTAGATACTCGGGTTTTAGCTGGCACTTTCTTTTTTGTGATGAGGCTTTTAGATTAATCATCGAGAACCATTTTGTCTCATTACAGGTCAGATCTCTTACTTTGGATGTTAAAGTGTGGGAACCTTCTGTCATAAGTTTATTTCAGTCTCTTGGGAATACTTTTGCCAACTCCGTCTGGGAGGAATTATTACAATCAAGAAGTGCCATTCAGGTTGATCTTGTCCCTACAGGGTAAAGAATCCCCATTATTATATCCTTGTATTAAAGCCATTATTATTACAACTATTATTGTTTTACCAATTATTGCTGATATTCTCTTCTATTATTGTGAAGCTTAAGCAAGTCTGATAAGCCGCTGATGTTCTTCTTTCCCAAACCTTGTCAATCTGATTCTCTATCAGTGAAGGAAAAGTTCATCCATGCAAAGGTATGACTTAAAAAAAGAGGAGTATTCTCAGTATTTGTGATAATAATCTCAATATACATGGTTCCTATTTATACGGTTATAACAATAGGAATCAATCTTTAGAATCATGGAATCCATTCTTCACAAATTATGCTAAATATACTAATTGTCAATAATAGGTAATAAATTAGGAAACCAAATGTCTTTTATAATATTTATAACAGTATGACCGTACTCTGTTTGTACACTCAACTCTTGCTGACCGTAAATGATGTTCTGGTTTTGTTCAGAAAAACCTGTGAAAAACCTGTGAAAGGGTGAGCTTTAGGGAAAATTAGAAAAGAAGACAGGTTTTGTTGATTTTGGATTAATTTAAAGCGTTGTCAGTTGTTGAAACAGACCAGATTCTAATTTTCACTTTGGAAGCTGAGCTGAAGGATAAAAGAAAGTAGGACTTGGAACTAGAACTCCTAGGTATCGCATGTTCAATGGTCTGTGTTTCTTTGATATATAAGCTCTTTTAGCAGCACTCAAATGCTAATTGGATATATCACTTGAGACAAAACTAGTGGCAGAAACTTGGAGACTTAATTGTCACTCAGCCGACAGCTTATAAGTTTGAATTATTTATGAAAACATACTATTTATTAGTTGCATTAGAAGTTAGTGCAAGCAAGTATAAGTAATGAAAATGTAATTTTAATATTGAGATTTTAACGTTGTGTTTTAACGTAATAGCTAAAGCTCTTAGGTTAGTTGATTCATGACATGGTATAGGAGCCTATGATGGAGTGATCTATAGTACAATGCTTAACGCTACTTGCTTCTGATAAAAAAGGTTAAGTTTAGCACAAGGTAGGTGAGTATGTGCATTATGTACACTTCAATCCCAAATGCCTCTTGCATGAGGGGTATTTTAGAAAACATTTGTGTGTTTTCTTTTTTACCTATCAGCTTAAGCTTTGGGAGTAATTGATTCGTGGAAAAAACACAATTTAATGTTTTCTTTGGATGCTGAGCTATGGTATTAGCTACAGAATATTACTTTTATCTGCCATAATGTATCCCAAATATCTATGTCTTATAGTTGTATCATGTGACGTTGTTCTCCCGTTGCCAGTGATGTCATGCATGGGAATCTATAGAAAACAACTGTTCTTCGAAAGAGATGTTTCCATTAAAAATGAATTCGTGCTGGTGTAGATACCACTTATCAGAATAATCTCACTTTATGATAATAATGTGTTGATCGAACACATTTATCTAACTGGATATCAATGTTTCTTGTCAGAAGACTCGCTTGAGTACTTTCATTTTTTAGTAATAATTTGTTAGTTGAGTGAGACTAGTAGTTTCTTAAAAAATTAAGGTAGCTTTTAAGATGATTGGAAAGGGTAAAAGTGCTCTGAATTTGACATGAGTTTTGCTTGATGATTACTTTTTGTTTGTTTTTGGACTTCAAGCCAAACCGTACTTATTCAGTATGTGAACCGTACTTATGTATTTATTTTTATCATATTTTTCCTTTTATGCTATTTTCTGATTGTGGTTTTTCTGACTCCCTGGACCATTTCTGTTTTCATGGCAGTATGCAGAGAAGCTTTTTGTTCGCAGGCCAAAGGACAACCGACTCTCGGTGGCACAACAAATCTGGGAGGCTGTTCATGCTAATGACAAAAAAGCTGTATATCGATACATTGTTAATTCTGACGTTGATGTTAATGTTGCTTATGAGCAAATGTGCAACAGTTCCCTAACCCTTGCCAAAGTAATGCTATTACAAGAGCAGACTAGCCATGATCACAGCTCTACTTTGGCCGGCAACACATTGGACTGGTCCTCAAGTAAAGAAGGCCCTGTCATGGACAATCTAGATGGGTGCACCCTACTTCACCTTGCATGTGAAACTGCAGATATTGGCATGGTGGAGCTCCTCCTACAGTATGGTGCAAATGTTAATGCAACTGATTCAAGAGGTCAAACGCCACTACATCGCTGTATTCTCAAAGGCAGATCTGCATTTGCAAGATTAATGCTTTCAAGGTGATTCCGATGCAACAACATATATGATGATATATCCGGTTCTTTCAATAATTTATGTATTCAGCTTTAACTCTGATATTATCATTTAAATGAGTAATCCAGGAGGTACTAATAAGCTATTTGCCAATTCATAATTATTTTCAATATAGTTTTGGCTCAATGGATGGTATTGAAATCTTTAAAAATGCAGGGGTGCGGATCCGCGAGCTGTGGATGAGCAGGGAAGAACCCCAATTGAACTTGCTGCTGAGTCAAATGCTGGTGAAAGAGAAGTCCATGCTCCATTAAATGACTCAAATGGATGAGAGTGATAGACGAATATTTCGGAGTTTATTACATATATAAAATATGGAAGATTTGATTATGTAAATTTGTATTTCATAAATTGAAAAGCTGGGTTTTTTTTTTTCAAGTAAAAAGTCCCTAGTGTGGAAGATTAAGGAGAGAGGTAGGTTGAAATGCCTGCCCCTTAGTCATCTTGTGCAAAAATAGTGCTAAGATGTGTAATGTAAAATGGCCACATTGGCCTAAGTTGAAGAGTTATGCTGCACTGGTAGCACCCAGCCAGCACTTTGTAATATGATGTTTGTGTAATTTTGTTTACTTTTGAGGTGAAGCTGCGATGCACACTAGGCTAGGGATTTGTGTATGTTGTGTACATTGGTTTTTGTGAAGGTGTTGTGGCTGTAATTCACATTTTTGGTATTTTTGGGATTACTTGGTGGGACATGTACCCATAATGTCATGTCCCTAGCTCTCTAATATTCTGATGTATTTATGTAGTTAAAAATCTCTATATATTGTCAAAGGCAAAAAGATAAAGAAAACCATCAATCAACTGCTATATTAGAGTGACCCCCTACCCTAAAAAAAAAAAACTCAAATCATTGTAAATTTAATAAAGTTTCAATCTTGAAAAGACGGAGTGGGACAACATGTTCGATTGCATGGGATCAATTTAATCAAAAAGTGAAGTGGTCCATTTCACCCCCAGTTTTCAGTATTGGACAATTGTGTCGAAAAAACACTGTATTCTTCGTACCCAGCAATGAAGAATTACCGTTTTCAGTACATCATTTGAAAAACGAAGTTTGGATATTTTGTAAGCTTGTAGTGAAAAATTCTCACTGGGAGACATGTTTGTTGGACAAAACAAATCTGAATCTAGTAGGTTATGGCAACACAACACGCTTGTTATGTTTTAACATAGCTCTAAACAAAAGCTCAACTTTTGTCACGGGTGACCTTAACATAATTATTGATATTACTGACAGTCTAACAAACACCTGAAGTGGACCCTCCTCAACTGGGTTATGACTTATGACCAGACCACATTTTACAGGAAAAAAATCCGTTGTAATCTTTCAAATGTACAAAAGTGACATGAACTTGGTCTTTATTGTTTAAAAATAGTCTTTTTTGAACAATATGAACATAAATTCTGTTTCTAGTTATATAAATTTATCTTCTTGATTCACTGAAATTCTCTCATTTATTCCACATTTCATATTGGGGCAAATAAATAAAATTTTCCATAAATTAAAGTAAGAATTTTCTTCTAACTGAACTGTTTAAATTTATTTTAACTTGAGGAGCAAGTTTTATTCATTTTAACTCATTTTTTTTAAAATGTTATCTGAACTTTAAAAACCGAACATTGTGGAGCATACTTTCAAAGGGAAAATGACTGATTTGTTTAGCGTGTGTTTTAAGCTGAACATTTTGGTACGCAAGTTTGATTAACTATTAATAAATTAATATTAAAAGGTGAAGTTCATTTTCACATTATTCTATTCTCAAGCACCCGACCCCTTTTTCATGTTTGAATTTATGACTAATGGGTCAAACCATACAATGTAAATAGTTTGTTAACAACCAAAAATTTCATGAAACTGGTAGCTCCACCTAATTTCTGAATTTCACAATCTAAACTGTTTATAAAACATACTTTTACGTTATTATATTACTTGAGTACTATATTATTTTACTCTTAAACTAAAAAATTCTTCTTTTCTTTTTTACTTCATTGCACACGATAAAAAAAAATTCTACATTAAAATACAAGAGTTATTTGTTAATTTAATCCAAAGATAACCTTTGAAGTAAAAATGTTATTAAAGTCATTCCTAATCCTAGCAGCTGCCACCAATAACAGAGAAAGGAAAGAAAAGATAAGGTATAAAGAAGGAAAAGCAAAAGCATGTAATATGTGTATATAATAAATATAAATAATATAGTAATTGAAACGTAAGTAATTAAAGGCAATTATTTGATCGAAAAAAGAGATAACTTTACTAATGACACACACCAAACATAACACATAGCTAGAGTTGTTAACCACTCGCTCATAGCAAGCATATCACAGATTCCCAGACACCTTATTTCAACGGCCCATATGCATTCTGATGAGATCGGACGGTCCACGAGAACTGTACATTGCCCCTCTCACGGATTTCAATGTTTCGCTTTCGGACCAAACGTGGGCCCCACATGGTACTGTGTCCTGAGTGCTGGCTCCTCACAAAGGCGGGAACCAGTTTTTTGTCGCAGAGGTATGGCTCATTGTTGTCTTCAGAAAGAGAGAGAAAGAGAGAGAGTGTAGAGAGAGAAACAAGAGACAATCACTGAAGCACTCTCTCTACATGCTGTGTGCGTGATTCTGTCACTGTGTTTGTGTTTAAACACCTAAATCCAATGACATTGCAGTTTCTGAGGAGCATTTGGTTGTGTCTGTTCTAGTTGCAGTTATTATTGTTGTTGTGGTTCAACTTTGGTTACTACCACATGCTCATGCCCCTTCAATTTCTGTTCAACTTTTTGACTTTCTGTTTGGTTTCCAAGGAAAAAGATAGCAACTTGTTTCTGGGGCTAGTTTGCTTTTGGTTGGGTTTGTTAGTCCCTGCTGGCACCTAGGAATAGTGGGGTTTTGGTTTGTTTTTGTTTTTACTTTAGGAGGTTCAAATTCCTGTGAAGGTAGAAAATTTACGAGTGGTGAGAGGAGTGAAAGAAAGGATGGGATTCGGTGGTAAAACGTAAACTATTCGGTGACAACATCTGTGCTTGCTTTTCTGTGATGGCTTTCTTGTGAAGATTTTGGGTTGAAAAGGTTGAAGAGGATGCTTATGCTTATGCTTATTCTTGTGCGCGTGCTTGAACTTTATTTAGCCCATTTGAGCATCAAGTGTAAAAAGTTGTTCTTGGTCTTGTTTCCAAGTGTTGAGGTGATGGTGGGTTCGGGCTTGTGAGTGATTCATGCCTCATTTTGGAGCTTCCGGGATTGGTTTCTGGTTGTTGCTTTCTTTGTTTGTGGTTCTTTGATGTTTAGGAAAAGGCACATCGCTTCTTCTCTTGCCAGAGAATTGTTGGCACTCCAGCCACTTTTTATTCTATTCTTGTTCAGCTTGCACCACAACACTGTGCAATGTCAAGGAAGGTTGAGTAAACATGTTTCTTCAGAGCCTCCCTCGCCTTCTAGGCCATCACCACCATCATCATCAGGATACAAGGATGACCCCAAGAAGATAATTTTGAGCTTGGTTTTAGGAGCAGTAACTGGACTGGTTTGTTCTGTTTTCTTTGCACTTGTGGTACGTTGTGTGGTGCAGTACCTAAACCGCACACCAATCCTCAAGGGGCCTGTTATTTTCTCCCCCAAAATTGCCCCCAAGACACTCCAAATAGCTTTGGCCAAGGAAAACCACTTGCTTGGTTCGAGTCCTAATGGGAAATACTACAAAACCGTGCTTGACAATGGACTCACTATTGCAGTGAAAAGGCTAACACCCTTTGGGAGCAACTCTCCAGAGGCTAAGAAAAAATCATTGAAGAGGCAGATACAAACTGAGCTAGAGCTTCTTGCAAGCTTAAGACACAGGAACTTGATGAGTTTGAGAGCCTATGTACGTGAGCCTGATGGTTTCTCATTGGTTTATGATTATGTGTCCACTGGGAGTCTTTCTGATGTGATGAACAGAGTGTGGGAGAATGAGTTAGCCTTTGGTTGGGAAGTTAGGCTCAGGATTGCTGTTGGTGTGGTGAAGGGTCTTCAGTATCTTCACTTCACTTGTGCGCCTCAGATATTGCACTTCAACTTGAAGCCAACAAATGTCATGCTGGATGGTGATTTTGAACCCAGATTAGCAGATTATGGTTTGGCCAAACTTTTACCCAACTTGGATAGAGGAACTTCTCTCTACACTCCACCTGAATGTTTCCACAATTGCAGGTAAGTCAAATCACTCGGTTTGAATCATTGTCACTCACTGGTGTTTTGAATTCAGTCTGTTTCTTTTCTTCGTTTCTTACGGCAAAAGGGTGCATAGGTGGTTGATATCAGCCATTTGTTTGATTCGTTTCCTTTTCAAAAGCTCCAAGCCTCGTTGTAGTTATTCCCTTTGGAGCACCCTGATCAAAGGCTCTTGTTCTCTATTTTCATTGTGTTCATTTGCGGATTGAAAATGGTATTATTTAATAAAAACTATGTAAAGTAGTGTTTTTGTAGCCAGCTATCAGTATTATTACTTCCTAATATGAAGTTTTAGACCTCAGGCACTTTGTCTGGTCCAAACGAACATATAGTTCACATGCTGCAAACTACTGAAACATAGATTGGTGTGAGTAGGAACCCAACTAAAAGTTATAGCTATTATAATATCACTGGACAGAGGTTTGTGCCACTTTAACTTTATGTATTTATAGCTTTTTTCATTGGTATATATGCCTCTGGATGCATCAATATCAATAGTGATAAGTAATAACACTAAAAGTGGTTGCATGCTTGATGCATTGAATGTTTATGAACTTCATGTGAAACTTCATAGTATTCAGATTGAATGGTGTTTGTTTTGCAATTTCAGCAGGTACACTGACAAAAGTGACATCTTCAGTTTTGGCATGATACTAGGTGTTTTGTTAACGGGTAAGGACCCTACAGATCCATTTTTTGGAGAAGCAGCGAGTGGTGGAAGTTTGGGATGTTGGCTGAGACACTTGCAGCAAGCCGGTGAGGCGAGGGATGCCCTTGATAAGAGCATGTTAGGTGAAGAAGGAGAGGAAGATGAGATGTTAATGGCTGTTAGGATTGCTGCTGCATGCCTCTCTGATATGCCTGCAGATAGGCCTTCTAGTGACGAGCTTGTTCACATGCTAACGCAACTGCACAGTTTTTGAACCAAACCTTCATTCTTGGGTTTCTAGAGATTTTTTTTTTCCTGTTCTCTTATCCCTATATCTGTAATAAGATGATAGGGGTATGTGGCTGGCCATGATTCTGGTGTAATTGATTGTTTTGCTTGATCTTGGTTTTTCATGGTGTGGTTTCTAATCATCTGCTTTCTCTTTCTATATATTCTTTTGGCTGATTTTGCAGGTTGTAGTTGGTTTAGGTCACAATAGCACATTATGTTTGTAAATGACTTAGTCATGTTAACTAGATTTTTCTTTTCATGTGAACATTCAAAATATCTCTTTTCTTCTCTCTGGTTTGCATATGTAAAAGTGAAAGCTTTTGATGCAAACCCAGTGTTTCAAATTTACAAGAGATAAAAAAAACACAGAAAAGGAATAACATTTATTCTTTAGCATGGAAAGTAAAAAGAGTAGAACTACAAATATTTGACATGTTTACTGATATAACTGAGATGTGTAGCACTTCATCTAAAGCATGTAGATACTGAAAATATTTTTGTTTATATGAAAAGTTTGTTAGTGAATGATGTGTCACACAAATCTCCTCCCTAACCTAAATTCCAAATTGATACTCCAGTAGTGTGTTAACAGTACAACAATTTGAATCGGTAGAATAAATTTTTGTTTTGGTTTTAAACAGCTGTTAGAAACTGAGATCTAACATGAATTCAAACAAAAGCTGTCACCAAAGGGGAAGTATTGAAAGAGAAAGCTAAAGTATACATGTGAAAATTTATGTAAAAATACAACTTATAAATATTAGTATATTTTATCACTAATTATTCTTTACGTATGAATGATAAATTTATAATTATAAAATGAAATTATATGTACTACGTTTTAGTAATAATTTATAGACAAGTGGGTATAAGAAATTTGAATTATTTTTTTAGAGTGAGATATAGGGAATGATTTGTGTATAAAAGTGTGGTAGGAGCTAGGCCAATGAGATAGAGATAGCGTGTTATTTTGTCATGGAAACTAATGAGTAATGTCAAACCATATTTCAAAATGAATCTTCCAAATAAAACAATGGAAGCAACCATGTTGAAACAAATCACCAAATGCACTTGTAATATGGTGCACTCAAAGTTAGGTATTCTAGGTCAATATACATTATCCTTTTGGAGTAGGTAATCATTGATACTAAGGTCAATTAATCTTCAGTTGCAAGTGAATATTTAATTTTAAGCAATATAAAGAAAACACAGTCTTCAGTTTACATAATGCAGATTATAAACAAGAAGACACTGTGATGGAGAAAGAAGATAAAAACACATTCCCTTCTTACTTGAACACTTTACAAAATTTTCTACACTCCAAAATGGCAGTGAAACCAAATAAACTACAATTCAACAATCACATTTTGCCAAAACCGCAACATATAATCTTTTAGTTATCAAAACTCTTGTGGCATTGGTCGTCCTTCTAAGAAGGACTTGAACAGCACCAGTGACCTCTCAGGCTGTGAAAATGGAGCCTCATGTGATGCTCCTCTGATGGTGGCAAATGAAAGAATGTCACCATAAACTTGAGTCCACCCACCCACCTGAAAATATTTCATAAGCACAACAAAAATTCAATTACAAATTCTATGAACAAGCAAGTTGAGTTTAATTTGTACATAATCTCAGCAAAACTCAATAGCATAATAAGGTTCACCTGCTGCTTCTCAAACCACACCCTGTATGGCACAGTGGTTTTCAATCCTAGCTTTTTTGCCAATTTATGTACTAATGTTCTACTTCCAGTCAGAGGGATTACTGAATCCTGATCACCACTGCATAACAAGAGTTATTAATTCACTCTCAAACACAATAATAATACACACTAATTAATGATTAAGGCCATGCCAAATTCAAATTTGATCTACAACATTTTTCACTTCATAAGGACTCAAACAAGTACCTGTATACCAGTACGGGTATTCCCTCCTGTACTAGCTTCCCCACAACAGTGATTGTTGGTATTTCCAAGTCACGCAGCTCATAATCAAGGACACTGACAAGTATATATCATAAAGAAGTTGGGAAAGAAAGTTAGAGATTAATATTTTAAGACAAAATATAAAGTAACTGGAAATTTCTGTCAATACTTTAGAGAGTAACACTAGAAAACATGTTCATGAAGAGAGGCAATGCAGGACACTAATGTTTAACTAGATTAGTTTCTGAACATGTTATCTTATCCATGGTTTTTGTTGGAAGTCTTAGAGATAGGGCGAGTTAATAATATATAAGTGGGTGCAACCTCATTTTAAAAGTCGATTTTGTAGGGTTGAGTTAGGCTTAAAGTCTACTTTTTAACGGTTTCAAAAAAAAGAAAATATACAATATAAATAATGAAGGCAAGAGAGGGGGATTACTTGCTGCAAGCAGACCATCTTTGAACTCCAACAAGACGTGCATGCAAAGCTGATTGCACATCTTTTCTGTTCAGATAATTGACTGTTTCATCTTCCACACATACATCTATCGTTTCAGTGACTTGCTGTTTGATAAGAAAAACAAGACCAGAATTTCATGTCGTCAGTACTTTGATTCAAGTTGGATAGAAAATCAAGTTAAGTTTGTTGATGAGAAATGGTATTGAAGAGAGCTATAAGATAAGCTCACCTGGGGATTGAGGATTTTGGTTTGTGAAAACACTGAAGATAAACAAACATCAAGGGTCACATCATACTTGTCCACAAATCTACTTGTTTCTGTACTAACTTGGCTCATAACACTTGAACAGACAGGAGAAACAGCACCATTGTAGTATTCCCTCACATATCTTGAATAGTTACAAACAGAAGAGAACACTTTGTACGTTGTATCTGAAATTAATCCATGTGACCAGAAGAACTCTGCTCTCGAATTGAAATCTGTGGCAAATTCTAGAACTGGATTACCAAGCTGCAATGAAGGAAACCAGCTTCAGATGCCTGAATTGCTTAGTCAAAATGAAAAACTGATAGATAAATCTTTGGCTGAACTTTTTTGTTTTCTAGTTTTCACAAAATATTTACAGATACCAAAAGATTAAAAGAAATCTGACACGTGGCAGGAAATAGAAAAGAAGAATAATTGGAAGTTTGTGCCATAACTCACAGCAATGCCTTTCAGATTGAACAACTTCTCCTTTTTGTTGAATTGGAGCATAAGCTCAGCCAGTTGAGGAACATAATGGCCTAATGATAAATTCCAAAATATATAAATAGGTGCATAATTTAACTATGGCTTGCTTCAGTGTACACGAAAGATATAATAGATGAAGGGTTACCTGCATAGCTTTCTCCTACAATGAATAAACTTCTGTTTCTGTATTCTGGGAACTTTATAAACCAGTTTTTCAAGAACACCAAGTTATCCCTAGCTATAATAAACAAAAAAAAAGGAAACCAGTTTTAGAAAATCAATGCAATCTTTGAAGGATCAGATCTGTCAATTTTGTAAACAAAAACAACACTAATTAGTCAGTGGACAAGGCATAATTTAAAGTAAATTAGCAGCTTGCGAAATAGTAATATGTTAATAAGAAAACTTTGGGGAAAAGAGACAGAATATTGCAAAAGGTAAAGATAGAAAACAAGAAAAGCAAAAGGGAGATAGTGAGAACTAAGAAGAGGAAAATGAAGAAAAAGAAAGTTGACCCGAATCTTCCTTGAGCAAATCCTTTCTTTAGCCAGGTGAAAATGCTGCATCTAATGGTTCTTTAACAATTACCATTCTAACCAATAACATTGACAATTATTTTGTAGGGTACAAAAAAATTATTGAAGTTAAATAGAAGGATGAACATTAAACTTGCCTGTGATTTTGTCATTCACACCCTCATAAGCAGAAGTATCAGTTGAGTAAGAGAATCCAACTCCAATTGGCGTTTCCAAATACAGCATATTAGCTTCTGCAACACATGAGCACAATGCTAATTAACATGTCATTGTTATGCTCTTAGACTAAAAGTGAAAGTTCCCAATTTGATAGAAAAAAAAAATAGAAATGTGTAGAGGTAGGTACCTCTGTTCCAGCTGAATTGATTCCTAACCAACCCTTCTCCTTTGGGCCTAAATGGTCCATTCTCTGAAAACGCACCAACCCCAAGAGAAGAACAACCAGGCCCTTCAAACAAACATGAAACAACAACACAAAGCATAAGTTTCCAAACTTAAAAATTGTTTTTTGATTGAAACCTTTAGGAGTGAGGAGCACCTCCATTGAGCCACAGAACAAGGGGCTTGGAAGCTGCATCTTTTTCAGCTTCAGCAAAGTAGAAAAAGAGTGCTTGCTGGTTTCTGTCATCAACATTTACATAACCTGAAAACTGGTGAAACTCAACTTGGGGTTGGCCCGGTAAGTGAGTGATCCTAATATGAGAGGGTGAAGGGTGCACAATGCCAAGCTGAAGAAGTTGAATTGTTACACACATAACAATGGAACTCCAAAGAAGAGAACACATGACTTGGCTTTTGCTTCTTACTTTCACTTTCAGTTGCAAAAGCTAGTTGTTATTGTTGTGTGTGAGAGTAAGTGGTGCCTATATAAAAAGTAGGAACGTTTTGCTTTTTCAATACTTTTTATTAGTTGGAGATTTGGTTTGTTTGGAAATTTGGGGTTGGAAATTGGCGAGGAGGGAGTGAAAGTACAGTGGAGGGTGGAGTGAAGTGTGGTGAGTGAAATGTGATGTGCTGATTCGAATCACTGTGTAAATGCACAGTGTGTGACAATTTAAGTTGTTTTATTATTGTCACTCACTGTTTGTTTTCCCCCACTTTCACTTTTGCATTTTTTCAAACACCCTTCCTTCATCACAATTTATTCTTCTGATAATTAAATAATTAAATGAAATGATGTTATGGACCTTCATCATTCACTTCAACAATTATCATATATAAATTAATTCTAAGAAAATGATGAAATGAGTTTTTGTTTTATTCACTTTCAAATATTTTTTTTAAAAGGTGGTGGTATCTTGATAAAGACCTCTCTCGAATACTTCATCTTGTTTATTAAACTTATGTATAATATCAAATAGGTTGAACTTAAGAAATAGTTTTTTTTAAAGCTCAAAATAAAGTTTTAGATGAAAGTTTTTTAATTTTGAAACAAGTTAATTCAATTAAATAAATCAGTTCAGATGCTTTATGATTTTGCTTTGGTTAGATACGTCTTCCTATGATTTGGTTAACTGTTGCACACTAATTTTCGAGATTGAATAATTAGCTATATTAATACATCGAAACCTAGTTACATAATTATATATTTTACAATATTAATTATATTAATAGTAATGATTCAAAATATTAAATATATATATATATATAGGAAATATCTTTTCAGATTTTTATTTATAATTTTACCATTTAATAAATAATTATTTTTCAAAATTAAAATAATTATTTTTTAAAATTAAAATAATTATTTTTTAAAATTAAAATAATTATTTTATCATTTTTACTTTTTAAGTAACATTTGTGTTAGATTTAACTGTTTCATTCATTTAACTTTTTCAAAATTAATAATTTTTAAATAAAATAAATATTTTAATAAAAAAAATTATCTACAAAATAAAGAAATAATTAAATATTTATAATAAAATTTAAAAAATTATTTATATTTATTTTTAAAATTCAAAGAAGTGAAAGTTCAAAGTGTTTGTGTGTCTATTTAATTCTCAAATCTACTAACCAAATTATTATAAAAAAATTAATTATCATAAAAAAATAATTATTAAAAGTAAACACACCCATTAAAATAATAACATTTTCTTTAAAAAATAATTATCTTCACAACAAAGACAATGAAGAAGGATACAAATATTTATACAAAACATAGTGGATCCCTTTCTGTCCAAGAGCCTCTAAATCATTTCGTTATTGATCTCTTACTTGTTCTTCATATTTTCTTCATATATTTTATTTTTTAGTGAACATTTTTAGTATAGCAAAGTTAAAAAGAAAGCCTAGAATAGATTATACTGTAAAAGGAGTGAGAATTAGTCTCTCTCTTCTAATTAGGTTACTTTGGAAAAGTTATGAAGATTCTGTGGAATCTTCGAGGAAATAATAAGTCATTATATATAGTAAACTGAACAAAACTTATTCTTACGCAAGCCTTTAAAAAGAGAAAACAAACTTTTCAAAGAGAAAGTAAAAAGAACAAGAAAAATGTTTCTTGAACACAGTGAAAACAATAAAAGTATTTCATCTGAACTTTAAGATAAATGATAAAAAAAAACAAAAACGAGGATAAAATAGTAAGAAAATTATGGTTGTTGGATTATATTTTTTAGTATATGAGTTATAGTTATAGTCATTAAGATATTATGGTTCAATATGATTATATAATATTAGTTTTACATATATATATATAAGATTTTTGATACTAATTTTAGATAAAAACTTTAAAATAATTGTGTTATGGATTTTTATTTTTATATAATGTTTAACTTTATTTATTATATCAGATGCGAAACTCTTTTAACTTATATTTAGACTATTCCTAAAAAGTTAAACTCTAATTAAAACACTTAACTAATTAAGGTCTAACAACAATTAAGAAATGGGTCAAATGGTTGGAAAATGTGGCAGGAATATGTGAAACCTAGAATAAAGGTCCTATATGGTATTGAAGTACATGTCACAGCTTCGAATATTCGATGTTCCCACCCATTTTAAGGTAGACAAAGATGAGAATAAAAAAAGACAAAAAAAATAAAGAGAGAAAATAGTAATGTGAAACAAAGAGAAGAGATAACTAAGAAGAAAATAAGACAAAAACATAACATAGAAAAGGGACATATATGCATTTATTCCAAGAGAATAAAAGAAAGATTATACAATAACAAGTGAAAAATAATTTTATATATAATCACAGTCTATTCCATGTGATAAAAGTTCATTAATTTTTTTCAAAATCAGGTTGGTAATGATTAATAATTGATGTAACATTATTTACATGTACATCATCTTAAGATCTATCATACACAATTCAAGAAACACAAGAAAAAAAATGGTAAGTTAGGTAATATATTTTAAGAGAATAATCTTTTTCAATTTATAAGGTTGTTCATTTCACAACCATTATATTAATTTTTGGGTTAAATATGTTTTTTTCATTAATTTTCAGTAAATTTTGAAATTAGTTTATTTGAAAACTTTCGACCAATTTAGTCCTTTATCTCTCGAAATACGTAAATTTAGTTCTTTTAATCAAATTTTGTTATGTTTATTTGATGTTTTGTATGCATTTTAGAATTGTATTTGAGTTGTTTATACTGTTAGACACAATTTCGTTTTAATGTTAAGTCAAATATTATTATGAAATATCAAATAAACTTAACAAAAATTGATTAATTGATTAAAAAGACTAAATCCACGAATTTTAAAAAATAAATAACTAAATTAGTCCAAAATTTTGAAATAGATTAATTTCAAAATTTACTACTAAGTTCAGAAATAAAAACATATTTAATTTTTTTAACTGTATAAATAATTAACTATAAGACTTAAAATAAATAGAAGATCGGAAATTGCACCTTCTTTCTTTCTTCCTGAGATGATTATGCAGTAGAAGAGAATATGGTAATCACATTGGTTGGTACTCATGATTACCACTTACCATGCATGCATGTTGCTAAAAGCTTATCCTATCGATCATATCAAAGATAGTTAAAACTTTTCTTTTGACAGAAAAAGAAGGTTAAAACTCAGAAAACATCTATTTTAACTTATAAGAAAGAATGTGTTAAAAATAATGAATGAGTAAAAAATACGTCACTGATTAATTAACAACAGTCATGGATATCATAATGGCTTAGCACCATTTGAGGTACAATATTATTCTTGGTTAATGATCTTTGCTTCTGAAATGATGATGATGATTATCCTTGGTTAATGATGGTGTCTTGAAAGGAATAATAGGATGATGTGTTATTGAAATTAATATGATGAGGAATGAAAAAGTGAATGTGTTGGATAAGAAAGAAGAGAATGAGGTCAAAATCACCTTTAGAATGGGACTGTGTTTCTCTTTCTCTCTCTTTTTTCACAGTAAAAAGCTTTATACTCTAACAAACAAACGAAAGTAGGGCTTTTAGGGTGTGTTCTATGACAGAACACACTATAAAATATTCATTTATTCAAATGCACCAACTTTATCTTCATCTACATACATTTTTCTTTTTTTTTCTATTCCTTTTGCCTTACTACCTTGGAATTCATCCTCAACTCAAACTTCCTTTTATCAAGGTTTAATTTTTTTTTACTTTAAAATTAAATAAAATTTGGTTCTATCCATCAAATTAAAAAAATAAATAATTTTTATTCCTCAAATTTGAAAAGTTACCATTTTAACATCTCCATGCACACTTTTAAGCGACCAATAATGTTTTTTAATAATTAATAGTAAAGATTGTGATTGGATTGCGTTTGTCAGTTAAGACCGGTTTTTGTAACTGAGGGATAATGTTTGAGATTTTGAGTTTATTTTCTAAGGTTTATAGGAGCAGTTAAATTAGTTGATCACTCATCACTGCCATAGTTTTTTTTTTTTTTTTTTTTTTTTTTTTTTGGTTTGTTT
>Ga0209589_1000244_pt1 | contig 67139 bp, 52 predicted proteins | sample CowpeawhiteBW_FD_187525 | JGI IMG/M metagenome (GOLD analysis project Ga0209589, IMG submission 187525) | Root nodule microbial communities of legume samples collected from California USA - Cow pea white BW (SPAdes) (version 2) | ecosystem: Host-associated > Plants > Roots > Nodule | place: USA... | reverse complement strand
AAAAAAAAAAAAAAAAAAAAAAAAAAAAAAAAAAAAAAAAAAAAAAAAAAAAAAAAAAAAAAAAAAAAAAAAAAAAAAAAAAGTGGGGGACTAGGTTAAAGATGTAGAATAAAAGGGGAAACAAAAAACTGAGCACACAATTTAAAACTGCAAGAATGAAAAACAAAGGGGTCACTGAAAAATGCAGTGGATCTCCGAAAAAACAGGAGAGCTTAGAGAAGAATGACGGGTCGAGGGGTTTTTTCTTTCTTTAAAAGGCCTGATACAGAATTAAGATTCACAAAGAACCCCCACTAATTAGCAGTTCTGAAACAAATTCGTCATATCTCTCAATTGATTTTGAAACAACATTACGTCGTGCCCGCTCCACCACTCTGGAATAGTGGCTGCAATGGCCGCACCACTGAACTGAGACGCGATGGTATCCTTGGACTATCTGGGGTTATTGACAAACGACAACCTAGATTTACGGTGAAGGAATGTGTTGGCTTCATCTCTTTCGCAAGAAACACAAGAATCTTTATATTTTATCTCATGGATCCAACCATGGGCTGCTGCTCCTCATACGATATATTTTGATAACAAGCCTACCATAGTAAAACATACAGAAAAAAAAAATAAAAAAAAAATAAACTACTACCATATGTGGCAACAGAGCTTTATCATGCAGTAATATTAGACATCAAAAGCCAAGGCAAAGTTTGCACTATATCTCTTCAGTTTCCAGATAAAGAAAAAATTTAAAACACTACAGAGACATCACGTGAATGAACCAGACCACCGTAAGAGAAAACTATAATTTACTTTACAGGTCAACATACACTCTAGTCGGAGAAGGGTTGACCAATTCCTATTAGTGCTTCATCTTGACCTGTGATCAGAAAGCTCTTTTAAATTATCCTGCTCCTCTTTGATGCATGGTTCATCCACTGCCATTGAGTCCACCGCCGACACCTGAAAAGATGCAATTTTAAAACCCCCGGTGTGATCTTATAAATGAGAAATTTTAGTATACAAAGACCAAAACATTCAACCTTGGAGCATGCAATCTCCTTGAAAGGCGTGAGAAAATCTCTTCCACTGTCCAGATGTTTATGATAACTTTCCTGAAATTTAAAATATGCTCTTAATTGCCACACTTAAAAGTAATTAATTCATCTTAAAACTAAAACAAGAAAAATCACCGCACAAGCACGTCATTTTGCAATATGAATAAGGAGACACAAGTGTCATAACCTGAACCCAATCACTGGGAAAATAAATAAATGAAAGGAACCCAATTGAGAATGTAATAAAATATATTGCAATTTGCTAAAATGACACGTAACGTAAAAAATAAAATTATACTCAGAATTGGATTGAAATATAATTTTCATTAAACTCCCTATAATGTACTTGTTACTCATTCTGATGATTAGTTCATTTGATTTCAATAATATTGAAAAGATTATTCTGATGCTTAGTTCATTTTCCACTGTTACAAGGACAAAGAAAACAGGTCGGGACATACTGCATCTTTATGCTCAGCTTCAACACGTTCACTTTTCACCCTTCTGCGAGGTTTGCTGTAAAGAAAACAGATCATTTAAAGAGCCTCAAAAGAAACTATCAAGATGGGCAGCAGAAGCACAAGAAAATACCTGTCATCATCAACCTCCATATCAGAATCAGGATCCCATCTTTCATCTCTATCATCTTGATTCTCATCTCTCTGAATATGAATAGTAAGTAATTCTCAATATTTACTCAAGCACTTTGTCAATACAATGATGGTAAATGATAAAAAAATCTCTGAAAGAAAAAAATATGACGGATCATTTGAGCATGTTCGTACATGTTAATGAACATGTTTTTTTTTTTTTAATTTTTGGATATATAATATACAATGCTCTAGACAAATTTCTGACTTTAACTTGAGACGTGATAACTGCTTTTCTGAAACATGTTTACAGAGTGGCCAAGTTTCTAACAAGTTTTGTAATGATGGTTTTTTTAAAATAAGCTGTGTCTAAAATAAATTAAAAAAAAAATCTGCAGATCTTTCCATTTCAAATGCAACCTTTGCAGTTTGGATATTGGAAAAAGTCAAGAGTAGTAACTCCACTAGGATGCAATAAATCTAAGCAATGAGAGAAATATCTATTTCCTGAACATAGTAGCAGAATTGGAACCATGATATGCTCCTACTCGATCATATTTACAGGCCAAAGGATATTCAAAATACTGTTATACATATCTATGAGGGAACTAGGCAACTAGTTCAATAACGATTAAGAGATCATAAAATAAAGAGTTGGAAAAAAGTGTATTGTATTTCTCAATAGATACAAAATCAACCTCTTGTAGCTCTGCATCAGGTGGTCGCTCCTGGAATGGAACACTTGGTGCATGTTGAAGCCTAGACAAATTATCAAGAAGTTTTGCTCTTATTTCATCCAATAAATGTCGAGAGTTCTTGTTTTCCATGTTACTTGGAGCAACATGAAGAGTGTAATCAGGACCAAAATATTCATAATACTCGTGTTGAGGCATCTTATCATCTAGTTCAATCCCAAGAGCAACGCTAGTCTGATCAGCAACCAATAGAAATTTGTTAATCAGAGAACACTTTCTGCTTAAAAAATAGAATACTTTTACTTGGCACAAATATCAGGTGTACAGGCAAATACTGATTCCCATATACTTGATTTCAACAGGACTGCTAAAAGCCAAAAAAAATAGGCAGGCATATCTCAACTTTTAATCTGTTAGATGTTTTCCGTAACCTTTTTTAATAATGCTATACAACTAAATCTTAACCAGTGCTTTGAGTTGTGTGCACCAAAGAGCATTTTTCACACAAAAGAAAAGGTGTATCAGTCGAACTATTGTGATTTCTTCATTCAAATTTCTGTACCCGCATTCATGTCCATTGCAGAGGAGATCCAAAATCAAACTACTACTGAGAACTTAATTATCAGGCATCAACATTCATTCTTTTAAACGAGACAAAAACAATAAGATAATTCAACCAGAAAAAGTTCAAGAAAGATCACACAACACAATACCTCGTAACACCAACAACGTGCCACATTTCTTATTGTATAGCCACCTCCCCCGAGCAATAGAAGGGGAACATTAAAAGATCTCATATATCTGACACACTCAGCATGCCCTTTTATGGAAAGATTGAAACAACCTAATCTGTCTCCAGATAAAGAGTCAGCACCACATTGTAATACAACAGCACCAGGTCTAAAAATTTCCATAACCTTTCCCATTATTGGCTTAAACAAGGACTGATAGCTCTCATCATCGATTCCATCATCCAAGGGAACATTAAGTGAATAATATTTCCCTTTACCATATCCAGTATCACGAATATCACCTGTTCCAGGAAAGTAATCCCCAAACTTGTGAAATGAAACAGTCATGACCCTATCAGTGGTGTAAAAGGCCTCCTCTACACCATCACCATGATGGATATCAATGTCCACGTATAGAACACGCTGCACATGATAAAGAGAATGCAGATTACTATGATAGAGCACTTAGGAAAAAATATTTATTACAAAACGTTTAACATTGATAGGAATGCAGAAGGTAATGTCTCTGGTAACCCACATCTTAAATAAGTTCTAATGCAACCAGACATTTGAAGGCAATAAACAATGTCTGCTTCATTAACGTAAAAGAAAAAAGCAGATTAAATCCCATTCAAAAATAGAAGGGAAGCTCTAGCTCAAGCATTGTTCTCAAGGACGAGAACAAGAAAAGATTCACATCAAATGCTGACATAAAAGTAGGATAAGTTCTATGAAATACAACTCAGTTTGTTGAAATAAGTAATATGAAAAGAAAACACTCAACAATTGCCTACTTAATTTGAATTCATCTCTAGGTCTTTGAGAACACCAAAGCACAAGTGTGCAAGACACTCTACTTTTTTGAGTTAAAAATATCCAGCAATTACAATTCATGAAAAGAAAAAAGAGCTTATTAGATAATAATATGTATTAAGCATATTGAAGGAACCAATAAACCAAAAACCTTAAACCATTAGAAGAACCTTCACTACCGGATCTTTGGGAACCAGCCTTGTACAACACATTATTTTCTATGGAGAATAGAACTCGTTGCACATTGATATCCGGTTAGTGCATTAGTTAACCCAGAAGGTATAACCAAGAACTTAAAGTGGCATGGGTGAGCATTAAAAGCTCGTAGACCAATCTTGGAAAAGATAGCTGTACCTTGTAATTCATGCAATAACTCTCAATCATAGGAATTGGGTATTTGTCAGGGACTTGTTACTGTGGCTTTATTTAGGACTCTGTAATCGACCAAAGCCCCCTACTCCTTTACCTTTTCTTGATCAAAATAACTGGACTAGTAAAAGGATTACAACCAGGTTGAATGATCCCAGACTATTTCTTCAATCAATTTTTCAAATCTCATTTTTTTGTACGCAGTGTAACAATATGGTTCACATTAAACAAGTTAGCACCAGATTTGAGTGGAATACTACACCATTATGCATGAATGACATGTCATGTTGGAATTACTCAAATTAGTCAAAACTTTCCCCAAGGTAGTAGCCAACCAAGCCACTCCCAGAATCAAATTGACTCGTCCAAATTCAAAGACCCAAAAAAATTTAGACAACACACTCCTATACTAGGGTGGAGATCATTGTAGCATCCTTGTGTTTGCTTTTCAAATCCACCTCCCAATTTAACCAAATGCATGTTTGTTGTAGACACCTGCAAACCCAACTAATACACATGTTTTTGAAGCTCCAGGTACTTGCCGCCTCAAAGGAGGCAAGATCGTGCAATTCTTCTAAAAACGGATATAGTAGGCCATACAAATATCCCCCACTCCCATAAGACAGATTGAAAATTTGGTGATAGAAATGCTGGGAACCGGCATTATTCACCCAAGTGCAAGTCCTTATGCTAGTCTTATTATTTTAGTCAAGAAAAAAGATTGGGGGTGGCAATTTTGTGTTCATTATAGAGGCCTAAATAAAATTACAATACCTAATAAGTTTCCTATTGCAGTTATGGAATACCGTTTTTTCTAAGTTGGATCTTAAATTGGGCTATCATCAAATAAGAATGCAAGAAGATATTGAGAAAACAGTTTTTCAAACTCATGAAGGGCATTATGGATTCGTGGTTATGCCATCTGGATTGACAAATGCTTGTTCAGATTTCCAATCATTGATGAATGAGGTGTTAAAACCTTTTTTGAGAAAGTTTGTATTAGTATTTTTTTATGATATTCTCATTTTTAGTTCCAATCAAGAAGAACATATTCAACACCTACAGGCAGGTTGGAGGTACTGTTACAACATGAGTTGAGAGTGAATAAAAAGAAGTGTATTTTTGGGCAAACTAGTATGGAATATCTCAAACACATTATCTCTACTGATGACATGGCAGCTAACCCAAAGAAGCTAGAAGCAATGTGGTTATGGCCCACACCAAAATTTGTAAAAGGTTTGAGAGGATTATTTAGTCTTACTGGGTATTATAGATGCTTTGTGAAAGACTATGGTAAGCTAGCCAAACCCTTAAACTCTTTATTGAACAAAAATGACTTTCAGTGGGATGATGCAGCACAAACAGCATTTGAACAATTAAAATCTGTTGTCACAACCTTACCCACACTGGTTGTTCCAGATTTCACTAACAATTTGTGATAGAGATAGGCACTTCAGGTACGGGATTGTGGGCCATCTTATTTTAAAGGAGGAACATCCTTTAGCATTTTGGAGTCAAGGATTACCAACTAGAGCACAACAAAAAGCTTTTTGTAATCAAGAATTTTATGACTTATGTTGGAGGGCACTCAGGGTTTTTTCGAACATATAAATGAATAGTAGGATTTATTTATTGGGTGCGTATGAGGACGATATTAAAGAATATGTAGCTTCTTGTGATAGCAAATCAATCAGCAAAAATAAGCCAAGTATGTTGTCTCCAGCAGGATGTTACATTCTCTTCCAGTTCCACATAAAAGTAGGGCTGACATATCAATGGACTTTATAGGTGGCCTTCCTAAGGCTCAATGAAAATATTTTGTTCTAGTGTCTCTGTATCATCTAACTACACATGCTCATTTCTTTGCATTATCACACCCTTTTTCAGCAAAGACTATAGCATATTGTTTATCAAGGAGGTGATTCGGCTACATGGATTTCCCGTTACCATTTTTTCAAATCGAGACCAACTTTTCATGAGTAGGTTTCGGAACTAAATGTTTAGGTTAATAGGAACTCAACCTCGCATGTTGAAGGCTAATAGGTTAAAAGAGTAAGAGAATATGTTGAAGGCCCAAGATCAAATGAAAAGATATGCTAATCATTATCGTAGAGATGTTCAGCTAGAGGTGGGTGATTGGGTGTATCTCAAACTACAACCATATAAGATTAGATTGTTGGCTAAAAAGTTGAAGAAGAAGTTGAGTCCATGCTATTATGGTCCTTACAAAATTCTAGCCAAGGTAGGGGCAGTAGCTTACTGGCTGGAGCTTCCACCTCAATCTAAAATTCATCCAGTATTCCATGTGCACTCTTGAAAAAAGTTATACACCCTACACAGAAGTTTCAACCCCTGCCTGAACTATTAACTGAAGGTCATGAGTTGAATTTGATTCCAAAAGTTGTGTTAGATTGCAGAATAAATGATGTTGGTCAGCAAGAGATTTTGGTTATATGGAAGCAGTTACTAATTGGACAGCCTCTTATTGCAAAGGTTTATGGGAAAAGAAATAAGGGAAATGGGAATAAAGCTATTTGATGCAAGTACAAGTAGTTGGGAGTCAGTTACCATGTCAGTAGAGTTAGTTAATGAATAAGACAGGTTTGTATAAATACTTTTGGGGTTTAGAGAATAAGGGAAGGCAAAAGAAAATATATGTGGGAGGATACTAGACCCTCGAAGAGCCAGAGTTATTGTTTTCTAAAATACTTTCCATTGAAATAAATATACGGTGTTTTCTTTGTTATCTCTGCAAATTTCATCTTCCTTAAGTCTTCAAATACAGTTTCTGTAAAATTATCAAAAGAAACTTGATAGCAAGATCTAACACGCAATTGTAGGCCTTTATTGCACCCAACAATCACTTTTACTCACCCAAAGAGTCGCTCTTGGTGCCACAAGAACCAATTTAAAAGGGATAGCTATATGAGAGGAAAAAGATCATTATTGAAATTGTATGTAAGAATACGTGACCCATATATATGGAGAGAACTCTACCCCCTAGAGTAATGATTACAAAGATCTCTAGAATCTTCCAGTACCACACTTGTAATGATTACAATATCTTCTTGCAACTCAACACAATATTTTCTCCTAACTCAGAAGAACCCATAACAACAACTACAAAACAAGTTTTCATTAAAGAATTGATATTTGATGGCAACCAATAATTAAAAGAATAGGAAAAATAATTTCCTTAAAATCATGTAGCTCCCCACCCAGCTTGAGATCTTCCTCCAAGACTCCAACTTAAAGGCTAACTCAATGGCCATTGAAATGTCTATGACACAAGATCTTGAATGAAGACCTCCAAGAAAATAACCCAATGGTTGCTCCTTACACCCAGTAAATCCCCTCATCTTAAGAATGTCAATTAAAGGCTTAGCAAGTTTGCCAAAAGTAGAGACAAATATTTGATAATAGCCAACAAAACTGAAAAAATCTCCTAGTTGTTTGATGTTCTATGGTTGTGGCAATCTGCCGGTGCTGAAAGCTTGTGAAGGCCAGTTACTTTCATGGTGCAAAAACTAGAATTTCCTGTCATAGCATTCACAGAAAATTGAAGAGTCTCAACTGCAATACCATCCACAGCTGACTCAGGTTTAGCTTTTCCAGCTTCTGCAGTAGGGTATTCCTCAGCCAACTGCAGCAATAAAACTTGAGATATCATATGCTTCAACTGATGGAATTATGGAAAACTGAGGTTTAGGAGGGGAATTAGTGAATTTAGCAGGAGGGACATGGTTTCTGACACCATGCTTATTGATAGAAGCTTTGGCAGCCTCATGCAACTTCACAAGGTGAGTTGCAGGAGCAATAGAGTTGGGGTTGAACTTCCTGATTGTCACTTTGGGTTTCATGTTCCAATCCAGCCAAGAATATGCTCAACATCCTGATTGTCACTTTGGGTTTCATGTTCCAATCCAGCCAAGAATATACTCAAGGCCTGTTCAGGAAGAAGGGCTACCTGAGTTCAGGCGACCTCGAAATCATCAACATATTAACGTGGCCTGCCTTTGCGTTTGACTTTAATTAGAGCAAGCAGGTCATTGTAAACTTTGTCGAATCATTGAGCTACATCAGCAATGTATTCAGAGCAGGGAGGGTGGATACCCAAATTGCTACACATATAGTTGAGAGATGCCACTGTAAGCAGCCCAATTGAGGTGGATAAAGGCTAAACGAACCTTGCAAGCTTACAATGTGCCATCCAGAGAAAAAAACTGAATGTACATACACAACCATTCTTCCATATCCTTACCATCAAACCAGAATTCCACCTTAGATATGCGAGTAGAGTAGGAGTTGTGGGCTTCATTTTGATTGCCAAAATGGTGACTGTTGGTAGAGAAATCATCATTGTGGTTCTAGGAAGATTGAGCCTGTAATAAGCTCTTGATTTGTTCCATTCCTGCATCTAGATGATTCAAACAGGTCATACTCACCAATTTTCACAATTAAATCATTAAATTCTTGTTTCTTCTAGAGCTCAACCATCGTAATTTGACTTCAGGTCATAACAGCCATTGCTGATGAATCCACCTGTCTCTAATACCAATTGGGACTATTTGAATATCCAGAGAGTAACCTGAGAATAATCCTAGCTCAGAACAGGGATACCAATGTCATAATGGATTTAGTTGCAAGGAGCATAGTAATTGATTGGAGAGAAGAGTCAGAAAAAATAAATTTATTAAAATGGTGATATCTCAATTTCATTGCCCACCTGGCTGTGATAATGCTCAAGTCGATTACAATTTCCTTATAGAAAAAAGAAACATATACTAAGTATTTCTATGGGTCAGAAGTATGTTGATACAATGAGATACTTTGAACCTAAAAAATTTCTCCACTCTTGCAATCCTCCCGATCAGCCTATCAGGTCAACCCTTTCAAAGACAACCTCTTTTACTCGAGGAGACTCTTTTCATTGACCTTGGAGAAATTTTTTCAACTACAATTCCACTTGGTTCTTTGGGCTTTATTGTGTGATTAATAAAATGCATATTGCATATTTCTGCATCATCTTCAACATGCGGAAGCTTTATGTACTAGCTTTAGTGTGATGTGAGTTTGTCTTCAGCAGATGCACATCCAAATACAGTTAATTTGATCTTCCACACCATCATCATTATCATTTGTCCACTCAATACTTTTTTTCCCATTAGCTATGCGAGGAACTTCTTGATTTCCTCCATACGAGCAGGTTGCAACAACAACTTTTGAGGAACTTTATCAAAGAGTCCACCCTGGCTTCCACAATTACTATTCTCACTGACCAGACTCAAAACAAGGCAAGTCAAACCAACTGATAGGCCCTCAAAGTGTAATGAAAAATTGAGAGATAAAGGAAAGAGATAGAAACCAAAGAAACAAACTACGGTATTTCTCTGCCAAGGGAATAGTTCCCTTTCCAACTATAGAATAGTTAATTACAAAAGATCCAAAAAGAAATCCTACTCATGAGTGTAATAGTATCTATATACTTCCCTCACTAACTACCACAAACCACTAGGCTATTGTAACCCATCCGCATAACCATTGTTCTCTAGAACGTACTCACTTCTTTATTCTAAAATACACTTCCAGTTTTGAAATCAATTGCAGTTGTTGGTCATATAAGGAATAAATTCAACCTGAATTAAAATGAGAACAGTCATAAATCAATGATATAACGTGGGAAATTAAATTTGGGAAACCTCATGTATTTTGAGAAGTTCCAAAATAGCCAGCACAATGTCATTAACATAGCAAAACCCAGAAGCCTCACACTTCTTTGCATGATGTAGACCACCAGCCCAATTTACTGCAATATCACATACTCCATGGTTCAATTTTAGAGCACCACCAACAGAACCTCCTGCATATGTCTGGCAGAAAGAGTAAAGACCATCAAATACAGGGCAGTCTTCACCAACATTAAACCTCTTCAATTGTCTCAATTGGTCTTGCTGTGTTTCAGGAGTGATGCCTCTCAAAAAGGCCACATAATCATCAGCATGGAACTTGCAGAGGTCCCTATCTTTGGCAGCAGTAGGCTTCAGAACCTGCATGTGTTGAAGCAATCCATAGTGGGCTAAAAGAGCATGCGTCATTCGAATTCTATGTGGTTTCATTGGGTGCCCCTGCCCATAATAATAGTTTCCAACCTCTGGATCATAGAAATATGAAACCTTTCTCTTCACACCATCTGGCCCTGATGGAAGGGAGTTCCCTCCACTTTCCATTAAACAATCTACACATTACCACAAACAATGATAATCAAGAAACATAATAATGATGATAATAATAATAATAATAATAATAATAATAGGGGAAAAAAACAAATATTCAGTAATTATCATGCAAAAACACCGTGTATTTAACAAACTACATCATAAGGAAATGCACAAATCAAGCACGTAATAACCAAAGTGGGCAATAATTATTCTCTTGATTGCTGAACACCAGCAGAAAAAATACAAACTAACTAGCCTTTTAATTACAAATTGAGATTTCATCGAGAGCTCTCAGACCTCGAGCCTATGTAATGTAGTCAAGCAAAAGGTTTAAGGTGGGCAAAAAGGGCAGAGGTTGAAGTTTTCACTTTTCAGCCTCCGGATATCTAGGCGGAAAAAAGAAAATAAGATCTAGAAAGGGGTAAATGCTATTCAACAGAATTTCAACTGCAAAAGAGAGAAAGAAGACTGGAGGTAACACCTAATGTTTTAAATGCCTGGCTATTTTTGAATCAATACAATGACTTTATGACCATGCAAAAGTAATTTATCGGTCTCCATATCGCATATCGCTTCAGAAGAAAAACGAAGAGAAATGTAGATCGGTGGAAAATACAGGTCACCAAAAGACTCGAAAGAGAGAAATCTCACTTTAGTTCTAGCAGCGCTGACGAATGGATGAGTTCAGAAATTCAGATAGTTGAAGCAGCTCCAGGCTTTAGGCTTCAGGCTCCGTCTCTGAGATGGATATTCAATTTGCTGCTGTGAGAGTGCAGTGGACCGTAGAGGAGAGGATTTGAACTTCGTAATTTTGGAGAACCGAGTCTTCTACATTTATTTATGTTTTATTTTGAATAAATATTAAAAACTTAAAACCAACAATATTAACTAAATAATAAAATTTAATTTTTTTAAAGATAAATAATATTTGGGTTGGGAAACTGTGTACACTTGTTTAGTCAATTTCTTCGTTCATGTTTTCTTCTAGTACTTTCCTGGATTATTATGGTTTTAAAATTACTTATGCTCTAGAATTTTGGATTGGATCATTTGGAAAAATATTGACTTTTTAGTTTAGTGATTATATAATCAATATTTAAGGATTTATAAACATATTTTAAATTATATTCTTTTGAATGTATTTTCACTTAATATAATATATTATGAACGTAAAATTTAAAATGTTTTTAATTGTATAATTTTAAATATTTTTTTAATTTTGAATTATACAATCAAATATAAAAATTAAATTATGTAACTTTAAATGTTTTTAAATTATGCATAATTTAGATTTTTCCCACAAATAGGGAAGTATAATAAAAAAAATGGAGGCGTCAAAAGAAATTGTCATCGGTTTATCTTTATGGTCATTTTTGTCAGTTTGATGAGCTGGATAAAAAGTTAAGGCCTTTTACTTTCGTTAGTCTCTTTATTCCTCCAGATCTCTTTTTCCTTAATGCATATGCATAAAATTAAATATCTCCATAAAATTAATTATTTTATTATTTTATTTTATTTTATAAAATAATATTATTTAAATAAATAAATTCTATTTTCTATACTACGTTTTTTCTTTTATGATAATTTATTACTTAGTCACTTAATAAAATCAAGTTTAAAAAATATCTTTTCACTCTATTTTGTAAAATATTATTATTTAAAAATAGAAATAATAAATTTATCTTAAGAAAATTAATATCTACTAAAAATATACCAAAATAAAATATAAAGAAAACTACCTTTTTAATTTTTTTTACAAATATCTCGACTCTTACTTTTATTAGTCATATAAAAAATATATTAGTCATTATCTATAATTATATATTAAGAGAATTTTTTTTAGTTATTCATAATTCATCTTTATAATTTAATTATTTATTTATTATTTAAAAATTAAATATTATTTGTATATGTTTTTTATAAAACTATTATAAGAGTTATTTTTTCTTGTCATTCATCAATACTTTTTATTCTCTATTTATTCCATTTTATATATTAACTATTATTATAATATCAGTAATATAATATCAACAAATATATATATATATATATATATATATATATATATATATATAATAAAAAGGATATGTAAAAGTTATCTTTTTACCTATATTCCTGTTTATTTTATTAAGGTCTCAATCGGTTGATTTTTAGTCGATTAATATTTTAAGTTTTCCATTTATTTATTTTGTCACATTTTTTTATAGATGTTATTTACATTTTTATCCATGATTTATATTTAAATATGATTAAATATAATTTAAGCCTTGGATAAATTTAAGATCTTCCAATTGAGTATCGGAAGAATTGTTGTAATATATTTAATTTTTTGTTAAATATAATTAATTATTTAGAGAATTTTTGTCATTAATTATATATATATATATATTAAATCATTTCAGAGGTTTCAATATTTATAATGAAATCTCAAATAAGTCCTTCAATTTTTATTTGATTCAATTGGGTCCCTAATTTTGAAAAATAGCAACAATTTGGCCATAATTGTTAAAGTTGCTTAAACGATGTTTTCAAATGATGAGGTGAACAAGTATAACGGATACGTGTCAATTGATTTTGAAGTTGTCTATAGCCTACGTGTCAATTAATAAATAAAGTGATTGAAGCCTTAAATCAATTCATCTTCTTCGTTGAATCCTCCTTCTTCAATTGGTGCATCTCTTTCTTCAGCCGCAAATGTCGCTTTGTCTTTCTTGTTCCTCTTGCACTTGTAATGGTTGGGGAAGAAGAACCCTAGTGTATCTTCTCGTGGTGCTAGAGGATCGAGGAGTTTGGGGTTACCATCGATTTGCTACTATGGAGAGAAATCAATTTTAAGAACTGTGAAAACAACAAAAAACAAGGGGAAAACAATTTTGGGGTTGTTCAAAGTACAAGGTAAGAGATGTTGAAGGCAAGTTGTTTGTGGTTTTTAATGTAATAGGGGATGACTATTTTTTTTTAATTTTTGCGCAGAGTGGAAGTGAAGATGGTGTGCAATTACTTTAAATGGTGGAATGAAGATGCCATTGAAGAAAGTACTAATAGTGAAAAGTGCAAAGGAAGGGTTTATATTTTGGTGAAGAATGAAGAAAGTGATAGTGATAGGAAAATGATAAGTAATATGGAGAAATCAATTAAAATATTTAAGAAACGGATGAAGGTGTTGATTGGGATGGTTATTTTTGTTTTTGTGGTTAACGTAATTGTGCTATCAATGTTGATAAGGAATTCATGATATATTGTTGCAGTGTCCTTCAATGGTTACAATTCGTTGTTTAGGATGGTTATTTCTATGTATTGTATTTAACTATATCAATGAATTTGGAAATTTGAAAGAGTTCATTACAATTTCATCGGTACCATTTATTGTTTATTGATAACGTAAAGATGTATGTCATAGATTAATAGTCAATTGGCTTAGTTGATTATATGATTCCACATATGGTAATTATAAATATGATTCTGCGTACAATTATTCAAAAGAATTAGACCTCGTAATTCAAAATGAAAAGTAAATAATAGATTTCATATAAAGAGGTTATGAGTTCACGCAAAATACATCACAAAAGTGGTGGTCCAACCATTCAGTAGCAATATTAAAAGATGTCTTAATGTAAGGAAATAAATTTAAAAAGATTGTCAAGTGACCTTAAAGGTTCACAACTTTTACAAAACGAGATAACAAAATAGGAAACAACACATGCAGCTTCGAAATATGACATTCAGTGATCATGGTATTCAACCCCTCCTAACATTGAGTTTTGCTCTGGGTTTGATGCACCTCGTGATAGCTAAGTTGGAGTTGGTTGGTGGGATGGTTGAGGTGGAGGTGGTTGGTGGGATGGTTGAGTGGGAGGTGGTTGCTTAGATGGCTCACTTGGGGTTGGCTGTTGAGATGCTTTGGTTGGACTTGGCTGCAGGGATGCTTCAGTTGGACGTTGCTGTTGGGATTCCCTTAATTGAGTTATATGAATTTCAGTTGCTTGCGGACAAGCCTTTTGATTGTGTCCTATTTGCTTACAAATACGACATGTTTTATGTAAACCACATTTTCTCAATCGTGTTTCATCTCTTTTGATCTCCTATTGCTCTAATCTTCTTATTTTCTTTGGCCTGTCTGGTAATATTCTCTTTGAGGGGGCAACACATCAGGATATGGAGTTGTCTCCCATAAATTCTGACCATTGATAGGATATATTATGGAAGTGTAGATCTTTTCATAGGTGGACTTCCTAAACATAGCTGGGATGAAGTATTCTCCATTAAGGTTTAGAAACTTTATTGCAGACAAAAAATGGCAACAGGGAATACCACTTATACTTCATTTCCTCAATGTGCATGATTATACGTCTATATTGACAACAAACCTCTCCCATGATTGTGAGATGTGCCTAACTTCAAATAACTTATTTGCAGACCAACTGCAACGACACATAAAACAACAATAATCAAACAATATTCATATTTTCAAACAAAACAAAATGCAACACTTACCTAGGAATCCAATATTTTGTTATTTATGACTCCTTCTCAAATATGTTCATAATCCCGAGACAGATAGATCCTGATATTGATTGTATATTCAATTTGTTCTTTGCCCACCTTCTCATCAAGTACACACAAATATCCTCCAACATGCTTATCACTAGCTTAGTCCTTGTATGTAACAATACAATATTGAAGGCCTCAAACATATTGTTTACTAAGGTATCAGATTGAGATTTTGTGGTAAATCTTGGTCTTGACCAATATCTACATCAACCATTAATATTTCAATTAGGATAGAATACAACCACTTTAGTTGGAAAAAAAATGACTAAGCATTAAAAACAATGAAACTTAAATTCAATTACTTGGGGGGAATTGCAATCAAATGCTTAAATGCATCCTCATTAACCTTTTTTATATTTCTCATCTCCCTTTCCCATGCTTGTGTGTGTGTGGCTATAGCTGTTACCCACATTAGACACCTTAGAGTTTTTGCTGGAAATTGCTTTCTAAAATTGGCATACAAGTGCCTTACACAAAAAACATTGATCAACTCCAAGCATAAGTTTTTATATGGCTGGTAGTAGGTCATGCCAATATAAAAAATAAAGCAATACGTTAAAATATTTGATCTAATATAAATGTAGGAACAGAAAGCTGAATAGAAATTTACCTTTTGTTGATCATATATAAATGTCTATGATGCACACACTGCAGCTCCACTAAGGTCCTCAATAAGTAACTCCAAAAACCAAGTCTAGGAATCCATGTTCTCAACCTCCACAACAGCATATGCAATAAGCAAAATTTGGTCATTAACATCTCGACCAATAGTTGTTAACAACTCTCCCCAATATTTTTCTTTCAAGAAAGCCCCATCCAATCCAATTATTGGTATACATGAAATAAATTTGTCTTTGCATGCTTTCAAACATGTATAAAACCTCTTGAATATTGGCTGCCCTTGATTCTCCTCAACATTAACTTTGACTGTTGATCCTGGATTTCTTGCTATAAGTCCATGTGCGTAATCATATATCCTTTTGTATTTTTCTTTAAAAGACCCTTCAACATTTGTGCTGCAATTGCTTTGGCCCTATAACCCATACACCTAGAGATACCAACATTCCATTTTCTACTAATTTTTTCACGGATTTCAATTCCCTTTACTTTTGGGTTTTCCCTAACTATTTTTTTTTTCCATTTTTTTACTCAACCACTTTGAACTAAGTACACGTAGGTTGAATTCCCTACTACATGTGTGCTTATCTATAATCTTCCACAACTGCCAAGTTTTAATTGCTTTCATGTAACCATAATATGCAGTCCATGGGCATTTTCCTTTTTCACCTATACAGTTTAATCTCACTCGTCTTTAGTCATTCTTTACGAACTTTATATTTCTCCCATTTTCCAAAGCATAGCTTTTTGATGGCTTCTAAAAGCTCCTCTTTTTTAGTGAAATAGGTCCCCAATTCCCATTTATAATCAACCATTGTCTTAGGCATTGTAAAAGTAGCAAAATTCGTGTACCCCTCTTCATAACTATCTACAACATCACTCATATATTGATCAGATAGCCATTCATTATCCAAAAACCCCCTGACATTATCCTCCACGTCAGTATCTTCTGGCCCACAAGCAGTAGATTGTCCACGTGAAACAAATTCAACCTAAACTTCTACATTACCAGACCATTCCTTATTACCTATTTCATCATCTATATCACAATCAATACTTACATCTAGTAGGTTGTCAGTACTTTCATCCATGCTACCATCAGGTCCAGACTTAGTCCAATTGTGAACATCACCATCTTCTTCGATCTTAGTCTACCCCACACCTTGATATTGAACTCCCTCCTCCCTTAATTTAGCTTCAACTTCAGCTTCATAGTGAACTCCATCCTCCCTTAATTCAGCCTCAGCTTCATATTCACACTGAACTCCACCCTCCCTTATCTCAACCTCACCTTCAGCTTGACACTACAAACCATCACTTAAAACAACACCAATATTAGACTGACTTCCCTCTTCCCTTATTTATGCATCACCTTCACCTTCACATTCAATACCATCTCCTAAAACAACAACTTCACCTTCACATTCAATACCATCTACTACAACAGGAACACTTTCCCTCTTCCCTTAATTCAGCCTCAGCTCCAGCTTCACCCTGAACATCTTATCCTAAAACACTTGCACCACCCTCCTTCTATGTGGCAGGTTCATCCGAAAAATATTCCAGCATTTCAATCACCTGGGATTCAGACAATGTGTGTTCAACAAATAAATGAACATGACCATTTAGTTTTACGACATTAACCATATGCATCACACCATTGTCATCACAGAGAAACTGCAGTCTATCATCTAATATTGGAACAACTTCAACAAAGAACCATAATTTATTCTCTCCAACATACTCGAGCCCTTTTATCACACTTAAAACAACATAGTAGCTCCATATGTTTGGGTTGAAGGATAAAGTAGTACTTTCCCCATATTCGTACCACAACTTCCCATCACTTAATAATTTACCTCCATGGTGAAAAACCACCTCAAATTCCTCATCCATCACACAAACACATATACAAATAGATACATAAACCTATATATTAATCAAATACCTACAAAAAAAATAAAAAACATATATTAAATACAAACCACACTGAAACAGACACTCCAACAACACTTTAAACACATGGACCACAACACAAAAGCATTTACACATGGTGGGCCAACAGAACCATATTTAAACACCTTCAACCTATAATCAATATTGTAGTTCCCCTAAAACACACATGCCCCTAACCAATATTTTGGTTCCCCAAAACACAAACACCACAACATGCATCAAACAATTTATTCAGAAATTAACATGCTATAGAGAGAAACTCACCTTCTCCGCCCTTCTATTTAAACGAACACGCGATTCAGATGAAGGAACACCTCGATTGCACTTGGATTCCAACAGCTTCTCCCCCTTGTCTTCTCTTCGCAGAAAACCCTAAGTCGTTTACGTTTCCCCCAAATCAAATTTTTGCCCCTTTCTTATTCTGCCAATTCCTTAATTAACTTATTCAACAAATATAATATTTAACACATCATTATTTCTGATCAAGCCATGTGAGTAAAAAATAACATATCAACATGCCTAGTCAATGTTCACTTAACACTCACTAACGTCGTTAACGATTATGGTAAAATTTTTGCTATTTTTCAAAATTAAAGACTCGATTGACTCAAATAAAAATTGGGAGACCTACTTAATATTTCGCTACAATTGATTATTCATAATTTACCTTTTATAATATAACTATTTATTTATTATATAATGATTATCTATTATTTGTATACTTTTTTATAAAACTATTATAAGTGTTATTTTTTCTTTTCATTCGTAAATAATTTTTTTTCTCTATTTATTTCAATTTGTATATCAAATATTATTATAATATCAAAAATATATATATATATATATATATATATATATATTTATATATATATATATAAAAGTTATCTTTTTACCCATATTGTTGTTTATTTTATTAGGTTATCAATGGGTTGTTTTTTAGTCAATTAATATTTTAAATTTTTTCATATTTTTTATTTTGTCACATGTCTTTAAAGATGTTATTTACATTTTTATCTATAATTTATATTTATATATAATTAAATATATTTTAAGCCTTGGGAAAATTTAAGAACTTCCAATCATCGGAAGAATTGTTGTAATATATTGAATATATCCTCATAAATAATTTTTGTTAAATATAACTAATTATTTGGAGATATATCGTTATAATTTATATATATATATATATATATATATATATATATATATATATATATATATATATATTAATGAAACGAAATCAGAAGAGAAGAGGGAAAAATATTTAAGCCAAAATTATTTAATAGGTAGTGCGAAGTGGAAACGGTGCTCTTCAGTATTGCTTACATCTGGGGCGAAGTCGAGCACCAGCAGTGTGGCAAGAACGGTACCAAGACAGGACTTGGGTCCCATGGATTCCGAAACACCCACACCACCCAAGGTGTGTTCTTAGCTTTTCTATTTCATCAATCTTCGTCATATCATCGGTTTCGGTCACATACTCTCAGTTTCTTTTTTTTTTCCCCTCAGACTCAGGAGGAAGAAGGGGTGGAACATCTATTTCAGCGCTTGCAGGAGTCCTCGGATGACGCCTCCATACACTTTGATATTGTAATGCATTCCTCTTGCCCTTTTGTTTATTCCCTCTGCCGCACTTTCAAGTTATTTTTGTTGTTATAAACTATGATTCAGGGTGTGTTCTTGTGGGAAAAAGGAGAAGAAGGGAAGGAAAAAGCGGCTGAACATTTTATCCAATCGGCCAAATTAAACCCTAAGAATGGAATATCTTTCAAATATCTAGGTCATTATTACGCCAACGTTTCCCTTGATACCCAGAGAGCTATTAAGTGTTACCAACGAGCAGTTGTTCTCAATCCCGATGATTCTGAGTCTGGGGTAAGTTTCGTAGTTTCTAGTCTGCTCCATTTGAAAGGTTCAATAATCAACATTGTAGAAAAATGAAGTGATGATTTTCCTTTCGTTCACTTAACTCTGATTTTCATTTTTTTTTTCACATCAGGAAGTTCTGTGCAATTTACTTGACCAAGGTGGAAATGATAGTTTAGAGGTGGTCGTATGCCGGGAAGCTTCTGAAATGTCACCGAGAGCTTTCTGGGCTTTTCGAAGATTGGGTTTCTTGCAGGTTTTTCTTTCTTTCGATTTCTTCTACTTTTCAAGAATTTATTAAGGCAGCTTTCGCCTTTTCTGTATACCACACTATTCTGTATTCTGTAGACTCGCCTAACAACTGCATTCTACATATTTTTCCTACAAAGCCAGATCAAACAATTTAATTTGCAAAATAAAATTCTTTTGACATCTGTCTATATCCTCAACAAACCTCTCTTTAATTAACTCAGGCTGAGACTGACCATTTATTAATTTTTATTCAATAATTTACAGGTTCACAAAAAGAAATGGTGTGAAGCTGTACAGAGTCTTCAACATGCCCTCAGAGGCTATCCTACATGTGCTAATTTGTGGGAGGTAATTTTCAGCAGTCTTTTCTTTCATTAAATTTGCCGTTCCCTATATTTTTCTTATAAATATTTGTAAATTTTATTAGGCTTTGGGCCTTTTTTGATAAGTATTTAAAAGTTTTTTAGGCTCTGGGTCTTGCTTATCAGCGGCTAGGCAGGTTTACTGCAGCTATAAAGGTACCACTTTGCTTGGATTTCTTTTAAATCATCTGGAAGATTGATCCCCCAATTGCTGTTTTTGTTTATGGGCTATCCATCAGTCTTATGGCCGTGCGATTGAGTTGGATGATACCATGGTTTTTGCTTTGGTTGAAAGTGGAAATATCTTTATGACTCTTGGTTCATTTAGCAAGGTACGCTAAGCTAATCACTAATCACTAGTCATTATCCTGTTGCCTTTCCCGATCAGACTTTGTTGTTTTCAGTGGTTGAAAGTGGAAATATCTTTATCACATTTGGTTCATAGCTTGTTCCTCCTTTTCATTCTGTTATTAAGCGCTATGATTCAACATAACATCAAAGGAGAGTTAGACTGGAAAATGTAGGCTATTTGTTTTCATTATAGAGAATTCTCATACAAATAGTGAAATACAATCTGGTTTCATCCTTGAGAAATAGTTACGTATTTTTTCCTTGCACTTTTCTGTTAAAGTCATTTATAACTGTCATTTGTTAGACATCTATAACTGACCTCTTGGTTGATATTCTGCAATATATATAGGCATTGTAACAGAAGTTCCTCATTTGTGAAAATTTTTCCTTTGATACAAGCTAATGGATGGATTCTAGGGCCTTTAGTTAGCATTATCTGGTTGGACTTTGAATTTAGTATATTTATTTTTTTTCTGGTGGTTATGGCTGGACTTATGTGTAGTTCTTTTATAATTTATCAATTATAGCACCTAGGAAATGCAGAAGATAGTCTCTAACCCATACTTGACAAATATTAAAGTGTACTGTATCTAACAAATGTGTGATGAAGTTGTTCTATTAGTGTTCAGCTGTTACTATTTATTGATGATATGTTAAACTGAGTCTTTCTACGTGAAGGGAGTTGAACAATTTCGACAAGCTTTGGAGATTTCACCACAGTGCGTGCCTGCACAATATGGACTTGCTTTGGGGCTGCTTGGTTTGGCAAAAGACTGCATCAATCTAGGAGCATATAGATGGGGGGCTTCACTGTTAGAGGTTTCTCTCTTCAATTTTTTGTTTTTGATATTTGTTGTGTTGTTTCTTATTAAGTTAGACAGTTCCATTTTTACAACATTTAGGAAACATCGTTGAACTGACTGCAGGAAGCATCTGAGGTTGCAAGGGCAAGTGCTTATTTTTTCAGAAACTTCTCATGTATTTGGAAACTACTTGCTGATATTCAGGTATTATTTACTTTTTCAGTCCTGAAAAGCTTTTATTGATTTTTTTTTTCTATAGGTAGTTTTTGTTGAAGTGGTGCAGTAAATACTTGACAATATGTATGGTGACATGGATTTTTCTTCACTTGATGTATTATTCAATTTTATCTTATTTTGGACTGTTGCAGCTTGCATATGCTAGATGCTATCCCTGGATTGATGATGTTCTAGAATTGGAATCTAATAAGGAAGCTTTCAGTGTTTCTATAAATTCTTGGAGGAGGACCTGTTTTTTTGCTGCAAGAGATGCCAAATTTTCATACCAACGAGCCTTGCATTTGTCTCCATGGCAAGCAAACATTTATGCTGACATTGCTGTAACTTCCGATCTTATAAATTCACTAGACAAATGTTACAAGCAAGACATAAATGCACGGTACGTTCTATGCAATCAAATGACCTTGACTATAGTGCTCCCCTCCCCTTAACTTAGTTGTCAAAGCAGGCAGATTGCAAAGAGGATGTCAATGGGAGCATTGCTACTTGAAGGTGACAATTATGAGTTCTGGCTGGCGTTGGGATGTTTGTCTGATCATAACGCGCTAAATCAGCATGCCTTGATCAGAGCATTGCAATTGAATGTATCTCTAGCTGTTGCTTGGGGATACCTTGGGAAGGTATTGTTAGATGTCATCAACAAACATTAACAACCTGACTTGATAATTTCCATTGTCCTTAGTTGTTGGTCCTACAATATAATTACTTTTCTTAGTTGGTATGACAGAAAAGAGAAGGATACTTAATAATTATAATTGATTTCCAGTACTGATAGGAAACAATTGGGATTAGTTGTTGTCAGAATGGCAAAACAAAAGTTTTAGAAAATGAAAATAAATTTAGAACACTTTTGATGAACAAAAATTCTTGCTAATGCCATCCCTTTTCCTATCAATGTCTTATGACCCCCCTCCTCTTTTCCTGCCTTCTTTCATGTTCAACCTCATCCCTTTTTTTCTTTCTGCACTATTTGCCACATATGTAGGTGATTACAAAATAGATTTACTTTGCACTCAATGCTTCTTACTTGAGGGATTGATTCCTTGCTACCGCACCCATTTCTCTCCTAGGTGTAATATGACCTAGTGTCACAATGCTCTAACTCCTCTCTGCCCACCAAAAAAATGAAATTATACACATGAAAATGTGAGTGGCTCCACTCTTTGCTAAATCTTATGTGTGAGTGGCTCCACTCTTTGCTAAATCTTATGTGTGAGTGGCATACCTGGCAATGAAACAAAGCATTGTTGTTTGTGCAGTGTTACTTTAGTCTGTCCTCATTGTATCATGGCAAATTGAATCTCTGTCAATGGTTGTAGTTGATGAATATCAAGCTTCCGTTCCATAAGGATGACGTGATTGCCTATTAGTCTAAGATATAAGACCTGGCTTAGCTTTATTCTCGTGACATCCAAAACAGTGTCCCAAGCACCTGAACTCTAAAGTCTAAAGGGCTTGGGTGGCCTCACCTGATGTCCCTGCTGTTGATTCAATGATAAGTGCTATAAATGTTCCAGTCTTCTTTTAGAGTCAACTCCTTCCTTTTGTTTGTTATTATGGTCAAAAGCTCATTTTGTGTTTGTTGTAATTATAGAAATAAGACTAAAAACTTTTATAATCAGGAATATCTTTCTTATATCTATTATTAGGAACATTTTTTACATATTCCCGTATCATATCTTTATTACTAGGGTATACAAAATCTCTTTTATTTATTGTATTGATTTCATTTTCTGAATATGAATAAAACACTTACAACCATTTCAGCTCAACGACTTTCTATTTTGTAGAGTTTAACACTGTGTACTCGCTCTCAGTTCACCTTGGTGATTAAATAGAGTCAGTTTTCCCCAACCCAATATTGAGCTTCTAATACGTATTGTTTCCACCAAAACTGTCAAATGCATAACATCATGAATTTCTTTTCTTGTTTTTGCCGTAATTACATTCTTTAAGTTGAAACCTATATCTTTTTTAGTGAAGGATGAATAACATCATGGAAATCTTTGTACCTTTCGTACATATTGTGATGCACAACATCATATGATAGACATTGAGACTGTTCTTGGTGCAATTTTCTTAGCTTGTGTTCGTCTTAATGTGTTCAGCTATATCGTAAAGCTGATGAAAAGCAATTGGCAAGACAAATGTTTGATCGTGCTAGAAGTATTGATCCTGGCCTTGCATTGCCATGGGCAAGCATGTCAGTCGAGTCTTGTATGAGGTATATTTCCTATTTCATATATTTTTTTGTATCATCATGTAGTAATAGCATGTTAAATTTAGTTTAAACTATATGTAAATTAGTTTACCGATTTTCTAACCATATGTCGTCTTTGTACAGTAGGGAGCTTGAATCAGATGAGGCATTTGAGAGTTGTTCACGGGCTGTGCAGATAATGCCTGTAATTTACTAATTCCTATTAGTTAACATGAAATGTATTGATATTCATACATACATCCATACACCAACATATAGTCCTGTTATTAGGATTTGGTGTATATTTGTCATTGATGTTGTAGTTGAATGTGAGAATGTTTGTGGTACATATCTAGGATGGAAAAGAAGAAATTATCAGATACATTATTTTAGCCCTAATTTTTTCTCTGGTATGTGTTGGATTGTTGCAATAATTTTTTTTTTCAATTACTATGCAGTTAGCTGAATTCCAACTTGGGCTCACTAAGCTTGCTTTGTTGAGTGGACATCTCTCATCTTCACAGGTTAGATTATATTGAAGATTGGTGACTTTCTGTGGTGGTGCTTCTTTTGAAGACACTGCCTACATTGAAATTCATGTCAATGCTGTTACTCATCACAGGTTTTTGGAGCCATTCAGCAGGCTGTGCAGCATTCTCCTCACTATCCTGAATCCCATAATTTGTATGGGCTGGTTTGTGAGGCTCGAAATGATTATAAGTCTGCTGCTACATTTTATAGGTTAGCACGACATGCATTTAACATTGGCTCATGGAATATTCAAAACACACATATGAGGGACATATCAATCAATTTGGCCAGATCGCTTTCTAAGGTGAACTATACTAAAGATCTCTCAATCTTTTGTCTCTGAAAACCCTAAGTGATATTCACTAATGTTTTCTATTTGATACAGGCAGGGAATGCGGCTGATGCTTTGCAGGAATGTGAAAATTTGAATAAAGAAGGTTTAGATCTAGATTTTGCAATTTACCTGTTAGGGTTCTTCAATTTAATTGTTTTATATATCATACAACTATTGGGTTTGAATGTTAACTAACTCTTGCCAAAATTAATTTCATTCATGATATCTTTGCTAACTTTTTTCTCTTCATAATTAATAAGAATGATTTACGAAGTGAATCAAAGCTGTGTTAGATTGAACTGTGCCAAATGTAAATAATGTGATTTGGGGATGTTTTGTGTAGGTTTTAGTCTATATTTATTTATTTACCTTTTTTTCTTTGTGAAGGATGTTTTGAGAGAGAGTGGCGTGAAAATTTATTTGAATTTTCATTTTTTTTTGACACCATTGTATGATATATTTTTAGGGGCACTTGATGAAGAAGGTTTACAAGTATATGCTTTCTCTTTGTGGCAACTTGGTAAAAATGATTTGGCTCTCACGGTAGCCAGAAGCCTTGCTGTAACTCTGTCTTCTATGCAAAGGACTTCTGTGGCAACATCCATTTGTTTCATTTGTAGATTAGTATATTACATTTGTGGACTGGATGCCGTTATCACTAGCATTGTGAAAATGCCAAAGGATCTATTGCAAAGTTCAAAAGTTAGTTTTGTCATGTCAGCTATCGATGCTCTTGATGGACAAAATCGTCTTGAATTTGTTGTCACTGGTAGCCGATATTTCCTCAAATATTATGAAGAAATTGCTGGGATGCACCTTTTAATAGCACTAAGTAAACTGGTATCTTTTTGCCTCTTAATTTTGATTCTTCCTGTTTCCTTTACTCAACCATCAAGAAGATAACATGGAAAAATGTCATTGTATGGTTTGGACAGGTGAAAAATGAGTGTGATAGCCTTGACATTCGGAGTGGAGTTGCTCATCTGAAAAAAGCTATGCACATGTTCCCTAACTACAGTTTGATAAGGTAGATTTTTGTAACGAAGACTAGTATTCAAATAGAATTTTTATTTCAGTTTCACTGAATTTTAGTATGGTTCGTGATAGTAGGTTAGAGTTAGAAAAGAAGGTTAAGATTAATGAACTGAAAATATACTGATAGGATGTAAGTAGTAAAATCCCATAACATACCAAATTTGGCCAAGTAATAGCCCTATCCCACTAGTAATAATGCTAGAATCGTCATACACCATCCTTTTTATAATTAGGTACTTGTAAGTTCCATTTTTTATTATGTTCTGGATATAGCAACTGATATAAGCAACCTAGGAGTTGACTAAGCTACTGGCACATGTGGAGAACAAAATTATATACTATTATTCCCCCTTCAGGCTCTAAGTGCTTCGAAACTGAGAAACTAGGCACTGGGTTTATCTCTTAGGTCATAGAATAATGTATGGAAAATGGCTTAGTGGGTATATATGATTGATGATCTTGAGATGGAACATGAAATACCCCCAGTAACTTATCCAGAACCTTCTCCCGTAACAAATGTATAGGTCCATGTGTTTGGTCCTGGAATGTGGAATAAGATTGTGCTCAAAGCCATGAAGCTGAGGTTGTCATAACAAATCATAGGAGTTCAAACATGCACTCTAAGGTAGTGTTTGGACCAACTATTTTTTGGCTTGTTTTCTCCTTAAAAGGAAAAGACGGGCCAAACATTCCGTTGAGAAGAGAGAAACTAAGAAGGAATATGATGAACTGTGTTTAGCCAACAACGAAGCTATTCAATTCACGAGACAAAACATACTTATGTAGCATTTTTGACATTCAAGAGGCCAATGTTGAAGAGCAACCATGGCTATGAATAAGCTAATAAAGGCCATCTTTGCGATTTAAGAAAAAATTTCATCGTAGTCCTAACCCAAAAATTTGTGTATAACTGAACAAAACTCAGCCACATAAGCTTTTTCAAACAAAACTAAGTTAGCCCCTTACTGATGCAGCATAGAGGTCAATCTAGGTCAGTCCAAGGAATGCTGGTGCAATGAGTTCATTGATTGTATTAAAATGAAGATTTTAGGGATTTTCAAATTCAAATGCAGTGACAAATAAAAACTAAAAGCTCGAAAAATTTAAAATGCAAGGACCATAATGAAATGAAAGCTGTAAAGTTATAATCAAAAGTTCAACTAAAATGGGAATGTTAACAGAGATTGTGACATTGAAATGGAAGTTGCAAAGGGAACTAGAATGGAGCAGTTAGGAATTAAAGACAAGTAAAATGCAGTAAACTTAGTGTATTAATGATTGCAACAACAAAACAGAATTTGACTAAAAAGAGAAATGTGCAACGAGCAAAATATGGAACATGAACATTACTAAAACCAGAAGATTAAAATGCAGAACTGGAATGTAAATTGCCGTGCAGATTAAATCAAATAAAGTGGGAACTTTTTGATTGAGTCCCTAATGTTAGATTTTTCTAATTAGGTGATATGGCAGTTAACTAGGTGATGTGACTGTTTCCTTATCTTTTCACCTTGTTTAGTTATTGCTACGTGTAACTTTATAATTTGGTTTATAATTTTATAACTTTCTAACTTTATAGTTTTATCATTTTATAATTCTATAATTTTATAACCCAGGATCAATAATTCCTTAACCTCCCAATGCCCGACCACCTTTCTATTGCTAGAGAATCGCTAAAGATGTTTCCAGAAAGGTGAGGGGTCTTCAATGATGTCGTCAAGGGGGTCAACTGCAAGAGAAACCGTACGTGCACAATGCAATTCTCTTTTATATTCAAAACCTCCAAAACGCTGTCGCATTCCCCACCTTCCAGTGCCAAAAATTCTATGAGGGAATTGAACATGAGCTTCAAGCTTCGCAACAAATTGTAGAACATGAAGGTGGGGACCGAATTGGAAAGTTGGTTCAACAAGCGAAAGCACCTGAAACTTCGACATGGTTCCTATAGCAAGAGAAAGATGTTCGACAACAATGCTATCCTCTATGGTGAGGTGCACTAGAGAAGAACAACAAATGATATTGCAAATTTTGCAACATTCTCATGCAGCCAAGTGTATCTCCAGTGAATCTGTTGTAGGATCCATTGTTGTAGAGGTCTAGGAAACATAGGAGGAGTTGGCACTAGCAGAGAGTCATCTGGTGGACAATGGGGAACTTGTCGACGATACACTTGAAGAGTCTGTGGAGGTGTGGGATCTAGAGGTACACTAGACAAAACAAGAGGATTATATATAACTGGGATAATGACTTCGTCACATGGAAGCACATCAATAGAAAGATTGAACTTAAAGTAAAAAGAAAACTTGGTGAAGGTGACATCTTTTGAAATTAAATAATGGTTAAGAGAAGGAGAGAAACAATTTCTACAAATAATTTATCAAGACTAGGACGAAAATTGTGAACAAAGTATGTGGAACAAGTTGTTGCATCTTGGCAAGGCTAGGATATCCCAACTTAGCAAGGATGAGAGAGGGAGAATCCAATATCGATCCAACATGTGTAGATGTCTGCATATAATAAATATAGACCATGAGACTCATATTTGGTGTCAATCATCCGACCGAAACTCTAGTCTTGTAAACAAACAAAATATTTGGTAAAAGAGATAATACAATCAAGAGAGTGGGTGAGCCGAGTTAGGGATAATAAGTTAAATGGAGACCCTAGAACATTAATAATATTATTGATAGATAGAGAAGGAAGAAGACAAATAGTACCAACACTGTGTGAGGAGGCCCTAGAGCCATTGACCATGGTAACAAAACGTAAATAACTTGAAGTGGACAGAAAAGAAGAGAAAAAAAAATTATTGTCAGTAATGTGATCTTTGGCACCGGAGTCTAGAGCCCAGTGTCAAGATAGTTGGAGTGAGTGAGACTAGCAAATGATGTACCAATGTGTGCAATAGAAGCATGAAACTAGAGTTCTGACGATCCTTATATCATTGGAGAAATTCCTTGAAGATATCAAGTTGTCCTTCAGATGAAGTGAGACCCAAGTCAGATGGTTGCAAGGGAGCAAATTGAGGAGGATGACCATGTAAGGCATTACATCAGTCAATTCTATGATTGAGCTTGTGACAATGTTCACACTTGTGATTCCCTTTGTCTAGCTTGCAAAGGTGATTGCAATCATCACACTAAGATAGCAATGTGAAAGAGTCATTAAAGGTGATTGAAGAAAGTATTTTAGAGGTTGATTTACTGACACACGCAATAGGGTGGATAGGTGGAAATAAAGGTAGGCACAACTAGGGATCCCAAGATCTTATCACGGACACGTGAATAATCATCAGGAGGTTCATGTAAAGCCAACTATATGAAGAACTTTGATTGTTACTCTTGTTTTTGAGAAGGAATGGAGGCTATAATTTATTGAAGTCATCAAGAAGAGTATGAATTTTACCCAAATATTCAATCACTATACCAAGGTGTATTAGACATTGTTAACAGAGGAAAGAGAGAGAATGAATTATTAACTGAACTATGTTATTATCATCACTCACTTTGAACCACGTATAGATTGTCTATTTATAGGAGTAGTTTTCTGTTAAGTATATAACGGAAGTTACATAAAAAGAAAGAGTTGTACAATAATAAGAAATCTACATTTGTACAATGCAAAGGTAACCTGTACAAGTTAACATTAGGTAACTATAGTAGTATACTAACAAGGTGTTTGTGAGCAACAATGTTTAGGATATTTTGACAAACAACATAAAGACGTTGATTATCATTGATGTACAATTATTTGGCCTGGTTCCCAAACTTTTGAACATGTCTCATAAGCATGAAATAGTTGTTTCAGTGATGAATGACTAGTAAACTTGAGTACAATGCATAATTAAGCATCAATTTTCAACCAACATGAAAGCTCATTTTCACCAATGGTGGCTGCACTCTAATTAAAATGAACAACATAACCCTAACTCTTAAGTCAAAGTCTAATGTCTAATGCCTAAATATCATAATTAATTCTATATAATTTTTCAACCGATAGATGCACTTGACATAATTATTATAGATGGATGGTAGACATAGAGATAGTAGCAGCAAAAGAGGCCATAGATAATTGTAGAGAGAGAAAATAGTTACCAAGAAAGAAAGAACCAACCCTAAAAAGGTTGAGAAAATTCCAATGGACTCCGATCAAAATGGTACAAAACCAGAAAGAGGATTTAGAGAGAAGTTTGATCCAGGTGGTCACCATTGTAGAGGTGGCAGGATTCGTTGGCGTGCTTAATGGAAAGTGGTGGCAGTGGCGATGAGAGTTGGGTTGGTGCTTGCTGGTGCATTGAAGCTCTGATCACCAACTGGTGTCGCTGGACCAAACGACAGCAGTGGCAGGATCACATTGGGTGGTGGCAGCATAGTGGCTTGAAAAAAACAAAAAAACTACGAGCAATGCTAGAAATTGAAAGGAACAATTTTTGGAAAAAAAATTAGCATTGGTGAATGGTGGGTTCACTGGAGAGCCTAAAAATAAACCTAACTCTAGATATATAAAAGAGGGACATACATAAGCTGAATCCCTAATATGTGTAGAGCAAATAGGATTATGCATTTATAAATAAGAAAATACAAAAGAGATGGGCCTAGGCCCATTACATCTAACAACTTGTAAATTAGCTACAGAAAGAAATATATCAAGTTACTCTTTCATACTTTTAAAATCCAATAAACATACCCTTCTCGGTATTTGGAAATGAGTTGTCATTCCTTTTTCTTTGCCCTAATTTTTCAATAATGTCAGTCCCGTCTTGCTAGCTTTGCTGTTGCTGACATCCTTTCTATTGTACATTTTTCTGGGAGCAGGAACCTTCTTGGCTACCTCTTGGTAACCAGTAAAGAGTTAAACAATTATCATGTGGCAACGAGATGCTGTAAACTGGACCATCTTGATCTTTCTGATAAAAAAGGTTTCAAATCAGCTGCTGATATCCATGGTGCAGGAGCTGTTGCTTGCTATACCACTTGCAACAGCAGTCCAAAGTCCACTTTTCCAACTTGTGCAAAACAGTGTTCTAATCATCCTGGAGCTATCAGATACCTGCAGAAGTACTTCTTTTATTTTCTTTTATGCCCCATAATTGCCCTGGAAAATTTGATTTTTTAATATTCCTTTTTAAATTCTCATATATGTTTATGCTATAACTTTTTGTTTAGCTTTATGTGTGTAAAATATGTATTTCTTGTGGTCAAATTGAGTACAAGAATTATAGTTTTTTGTTCTTGGGTGTAAATCTGAGAGAATGTAAACAATCTGGTGGCTCTATTTAAGGTATCCTGCACATTATCCTTGGCCATGACTAATCATGTTACAGTATCTCAAAATTGCAGGTGCTTTCATCAGAAACCATGGAATCATGATGCCCGCTACTTGCTTGTTCTTAACTATCTTCAGAGGGCACGTGAACAGAGATTTCCTCAGCATCTTTGTGGCATACTAAATCGTTTAACTCATGCAGCTCTTTCAAATGAATTGTATAGTGGGACAGGATTGTTGTTCCAATATAGATACTTTCAACTTCTACTTTGTGCTTCTGAGGTCAGTTTACAATGTGGGAATCATATGACCTGTATCACCCACGCAAAAACAGCTTCCGAACTTGTGCTTCCTGATGATTATTTATTCTTTGCACATCTACTATTATGCCGTGTGTATGCCATGAAAGGTGATCTTCCAAGTTTTCAAAAGGAATATATGTTGTGTTTGGAGCTCAAGACAGATTATCACATCGGTTGGATCTGTCTCAAACTTATGGAATGTCGATATGAGCTGCAAATATATTCAAATGACACAGACTTGAACTTTGAAGAATGTGTGAAGAGAAGTGGAAAGTTGTGTGATATGTGGATGGCAGCATATAACCTAGTGAGAAGCATGATTTCCTTCCAGAAGAGGGATTTATTCTCAGCAGAGGAGTTCATGAAACAGGCTTGTTCATTAGCGGGTTTCGAGAGTTGCCTCTTTCTATGTCATGGTAAATATTTGTTTTGGGCAAGGAGCTTCATTTAACTAACTTTATATACACACACGCACACAAAAAGGCTGAGATTCAATCCCATACATTTAGATATTAGAATCAATCTACTTATAGTAATTATGGAAGGATGGCAGAATTTTCTGAATTACATATATGGATAATTTTCCTAATTATATCAAAAATCTCAATAACATTTAACACAATATCTCAACAACATCAATTTGAATAAGTAATATCTCCTATTATTATTAAAATTACTACGACTACGACTACTATTATTATATATGCCTTTATAGATACTGCTAGTTGAAGCTAGTTGTCTCTTCTTGATCCTTTTTACCCTCGTCTCTTCCTGGAATGCATCAAGATGGATCTTTAGTTCATGTCCATCCACTCATATTGTTCTTTTTATGCAGGTGTCATCTGTATGGAACTTGTCCGGCAGTGCAATGGCTCTCAATTCCTATCAGAGGCTGTAAAGAGTCTTAGCCGAGTTCATGAACTTTCACTTACTCCCTTACCTTTTGTTTCAGTACTAGTCGCACAAGCAGAAGGAAGCCTTGGTTCTAAAGAGAGGTGGAATGGAAACCTTCACCTTGAATGGTATAATTGGCCATCAGGTATGATTTCTGCTGTGTGTCTGTGTGCCCACATCCTTTATAACTAGGGGTGCTCGGGGAAGGAATAACTAGAGATGTAAATGTTGTTAAGTTTCTATTGAAGTATTCCACATATACAATCTTTTCTTAAATAAAATGACAGTCACTCTCAATGTGTTTGTTCCTTTTATGAAAGACAAGATTATAGATAATATGGAGAGCAACTTGATTGCAACATATAAGTGTCATTTGAGTCACATCTTTGAACTGCAATTCTTAAGTAATTGTTTAAACCATAGCTCTATATTATGCTTTTGCACTAGATCATGGCACAACACTATGTTTCTTGCTTTTCCAAGAAGTCAAGTTACCTCTAATGGAAACAAAATATTCGAACGTAGATCTTTTATCAGAAGGAGATCCTGCCCAATTAACATCTAAATAGCAGACAACATCTTCTATCAAAATGGAGGATTGAGATAATGAAGAATAATGAAGAAAATATGGGCTAAGCTCCTATACACATAATATTGTAACTAACTTAAAATATTCCAACTAACAATATCTAACAATTATCAATATCATTCAATCTTCCTATTTTCAATGAAAAGCATCCTCAGCATCCGCAACAATTTTCATCATTAGAAGCATACAGTTCAAAATCTTTCAATTCCCAACTAGATGATACTTCAATGTAAAGCTTCTTCACTTGCAATCTTTAAACAATTGTTACATTTGACTTTTCTACCATTGCCCTAAATATTTCTCCCATTTTTCCACCCACTATCTGATCTATTGTGTTGAGAAATTTTACTATATTGCAATGCCATCAGTTGAATTCGATCCAGTCCCCCTTCCAGACATACATTATTGTGAAACAACAGAAGAATTAGTGAGTTCAAATTTCAATTTCAACAAATAGAAAACAAGATTAGTATCATCAAATTGAGGGTAGTGAAAAATCAGAACAGATATGAACGGAAGCATGTAAATTTGACTAGAAAGCTGGAAAATTCTAAGTTGTAAAAATATAGGACAGTAAATGACGATCAAACATGTTAGAATAAATAGAATTTATTTTGAAGGTGCTGTCTGCTTTCTGCTGCACTTAGTTTCTAGATATATTTTTTCAGTTTCTCTTCTCTTCCCTCTCATACATTGTATCTGGTGTATCTAAATTACCATAAATGTGAGATCCTAAGAGAGGGAAATTTAACTCTTTAAAAATTCATTTTAATTCCTTTGTATTATCTTCAACTAAGCATAAGTGAGAGGTGGCCAACTCAAAAGAATGGAGTTGTCAACAACGATCGAATTGTGCGCAGAGCAGAGAGGAGAAACTGTGTCCAGTGAACTTAAAAGTGAGTTTTCAACATGAGAGTAACTTGAAACTGCAAACATAAATAGAAGAAAAACTGAGAACACTGCCATCACGAGGAACACCAACTGTTGTGAAGAGAGGTGGTGATAAGAAATCACAATGTTGCGGGGAAAATTAGCGAAGGGAAGAATTACTATGCTCACTAGTAGCCGTTGGAGCCTGATGCCAAATGTAGGAGATGTTTGATCCCCATTTTTTCTTTTGTTTTTACAACCAAAAACGACAAGGTCGGCCTCGATTTAATTACAGAAGTTGCAGCTGAACTTGCCCACTCAGACCTGAACTCCCTAGTTAGTTAGTCAACACAATTCTGAAAGTGTTACACGAATTCAAGACTGTCAGCGTGTCGATTCAAACCAAGGTTCTAAGATGCAAAATAGTACGAGTTTAAATTACGATTTTAATGACCATGATTATCATTGCATTGTGTATAGAGAAAATTTTGGGTGATTATTTTTCTAAACTTGTCCGATTGAATCAAACCATTATCTGATAAGGCAAGGTGGAGTTAGATTGCTTTTATATTCAACAGTTGTCCCCTAGCGGATTAGTAGATTCAAATACTGTATTTACAATTGGAGTTTGTTCATATTCATTGGTTGCTGTATTTAAGATTGGTGTTTGTTGGTATCCATTGATTGCTATACTTTTTGTGTATGTACTGTCTAGTTTCTGTTACTTTTTCGCAGAAATGAGGCCTGCTGAACTCTACTTTCAAATGCATTTGCTTGCAAGGGAGTTGAAAGTCGGGCCAAATTTTACATCTAGCATGGAGTCCAGTCAGAGTCCTCTGAGATGGGTTATTCGAGCAATTCACACGAACCCTTCTTGTATGCGATATTGGAGGGTTTTACAGAAGCTTATGGAATAGGCCTGCAATATGAAGCGACAGATTCAAGGACTACGGTGTCGAATCGAATTTTGGCAGTGTTCAATTACTATTGAATTTGGCGGTGTCCAAGAGGAGTACTTAAGCAAGTCGTTTTTTCTAATATTGTAAGTGGAAATATGAAATACTTAGTTCATAGACAAAAGTTGTAAGTGAAAATATGGGATACTTGGTTCATAAATGGAACCGTTTGGTACTAGAAAGAATAGGAATGAGTAAAAAGCGTGATTTATGTATTTCGGAAGGGAGAAAATCAACGGGTGAGGAGGATGCTAATGTAGTAATAAACTTGATTATACTAAAACAATAACAATGCACGTAGATTACTTGTCAACGACTGGTGAAAGTTGAAACTATTAGTGACAGGGTACTTCGTATTTTATTTATTTCCTAGATTTTTAAAGAAATATTTTAAATAAATTTAAGTTTGAATTCATAAATGCTTTATTTTTATTGAAACATTTTTTATTAGTAATTAATCTATTGAATTTAATTGTTTTATCTTCATTTGGTTTTAAAAGTTATTTCCTAAAGTAGTTTTATGCAACTGGGCGATCAAATTTTGTTTCAAAATCCAGAATTTTGAAATTTGTTTTTAACAAGTATTTTAAAAAGGTTTAAATATACATTTGGTTTCTATTTTTGTTGTGTTCAATTGTATCTTTATTTTTGTCAAATTTTTAGTTTTTTTACTAATAGTATTTAAATAGTTAAAGTTTTTGAACCTTACATGTCATGTGTTAGCTTCTGAATTTTTTAAATTTTTAAAAATTTTTGTAAGTTTTTTAATTTTAAAAAAATTGTTCATGTGTTATAATTGTGTCATGTATTAATGTTAGTATCATGTGTCAGTTTATGGTTGTGTTTTTTCTTTTTTAAATTTAGACCATGTATTCTTTATTTTTGTTCAATTTAATTTATATATTCGTTATTTTCGTTCATTTTCGTTCCAATTTTAGTTAAAATGAATCAATTTTGTCTCTTTCAAATTGACACCAAATTTAATATCTTTTATAAAAATTATACTAATATTTTTTTAATTACTTTTTAACTTTAATTATATATTGAATGAAATTCTTATATTTAATTGTTAAATAAAATAAAATTATTTAAAATATTATTATAATATAATTATTAAATGTTTTGTTCTAATATTTATATTTTAAAATTGATATTTAAAAATATTTCAAATTATAAATATTTTAGAAAAGTAAACTAATATTTATAAAATGAACATATAAATATAAAATATTTTAGATTTTAATATCTAAAATGCAATAAAAATATTAAATATTTTATATTTAAATGTTAATTTTACAAATGGAAACGGATATATATCACCAATATTAATATGTGGTATAATTGTGATTTAATATGAACAATTTTTTAAAATTAAATTTTTTAAAAGAAATTATGAGTTAATATGTAACTTGTACGATTCAAAAACATAACAAAAACAAAAAATTTAATTAAACAAAACAAAAATTAAATTAAACAAGCATAACTAGAAATCAAATATATATTTAAACCGACAAATTAAGAACTGCACCTTCCGGTCTATCCGAAAAAACTCAAATACCCTCATCTTTGCATCACACCATCACTTTTGTTTGTTGTCGTCGCTGTTACTGTTCTTGTACCACTGTTGCAGATCACCGTTGTTGCAGAGAAAAAAGATGAGAGGGAGAACGTGACACTTGCAGAAGAGAGAATGTTAAAAATAATATGAAAAATATATTTTAATTCATTTTTTTTTACCCATTTTTAACTCTGATAAATTATTTTTTGGGCACATTTTATGCAGAGTATTTCCAAAAGAAAAATGATATTTTAACCCACTTTTAACCCATTGCTTTAATCACCATTAGATCATCTTTTTTTATTCTTTTTAGTGATGTGATGATCTAATGGTGATTGAAGTGGTGGGTTAAAAGTGGGTCAAAAAAAATGGGTTAAAGTATCATTGTCCTTTCCAAAAACTCGTTTCAGAAAGTATTATATGTGTTTCAGAAGGTTTGTTCCGAAAAATATTATTTCAAAATGTATTTTATTTTATGCCTTTTGGATATTTTATTTTAGAAATCTTGTTCCGATTTTTTTTTCCCACTCCCGTAAAGCTTGTTTTGAAAAGTGTTCAAAATATGTAATTTCATATACACTTCTATGTTGTGTTTGGATTCACTAAAATACTCTTCACGCAGATGATGCGAAACATATCTGGATAAGTTGATCTACAGGAAAGTATGAGTGCTGATTTATGGTGACCTTCCAATTTTAGTACTCCATACCGAAGAGATATGTAAGAAAAGATGTCATCTTAAATTTATGTGATTTTCAATGTCATTTAACCTATCACAGTTAACTTTTACTTATTTGTTTTCACTGTGCATAAAAACATGTAACTGTGCCGGTATGAATAATAATAATAATAATAATAATAATAATAATAATAATAATAATAATATTAATATTACAACTAATAACAACTTTCTTTAATAAATTGTAATAATAATATAATAATAATAATAAAAATAATATAATTAGAAATAAAATAAAATTTTCTAATTTAAAATAACAATTTCAATTTATTTTAACATTATTTCTCTTATCAAAAATTAAATTTACATTACATTTATTGTGAAAGATAAAATTATAATCATACAATTTCATCTATTAAAAAAATTAAATAATTATTATCAATCATATTATACACAAATTTTCAGAAACTTTCCACTCACATCCACTTAAGTCATAATATATTATCACGATATATTTTTCTTAATCCAAACAATTTCATCTTCACTTACAAATCAACTCAAATCAATGCAAAATCATTATCCCAAATCTACACTTCAATCCAAACAAAGCATTACATATAGTAAAATGACCATTTTCAAAATTTGAATCGGTGTGCGAAGGAAGTCTGGAGCTGTAGGATGTAAAGGTTGAGAAATATGTTCCTAGCAAACCAAGAGTTGATGAGTTTATTCTTTGTGCACCTTCATAATTTTATCTTATGTTATGTTTGAATTTGCATGAGTATTCTTCGTGCAGATGAAACGTGAGTTGCAGACGTGTTTGCTTCCACTGATTTGCACTGATTTGAGAGGACGGATTTGCACATGAGTTACATATTTTAGCACTCTCCAAAATAAGAGAAAGGCAAAGAAAGACAACTCATCACGTTAAAATTACTTTATTGTCCCTGTGTTTAAGAATTTAATTTACTTATATTTCTTACTTTCTTTTTTATATATATATATATATATATATATATATATATTATATTAATTATATATATATATATATATATATTTAATTATTATTTTTTTAAATATTAATAATAATTATTATTATCATAAATATTATAATAATTAGTATTATATATAATAATAATAATATTATTATTCAAATTAATATGTTTTGCAAATTAATTAATTATATAAAATAAAATAAATTTAAATAAATGTGGAGATATAAATTAAATAGTTTATATTATAAATTATTTTAAATTATCATCGAGAATAATAATAATTTATTTTAAGTTATTAATGATAATATCAATAAATCATATTTTTATAATTTTAAATAACATTTTTAATTTTATTTTAATATCATTTCTTCTATTTACATTGAAGGGTAAAATGGTAATCATATAATTTACTTTATTAAAAATTATAATTTATTAAATTTTATCAATCATATCATACACACATTTTTATAAACTTTTCACTCATATCTACTCAAGTCATACCATTTTTCCTTAATCCAAACAATCTCAACTTTTCTTACGAATCAACCTAAATTAACAATTAACGTAAATCTACTCCCCCAAATCCACACCCCAATCCAAACACAACATTAATGTGTGAGATTCTATAAATTATATCAATTAGAAAAATATAAGATTAAATATTTTAAGTAAAAGATAAAATGATTTATTAGATATAATTTAAAAGATTTATTTTATTTTAAAAATATTATGATAATAAATAAAATGATTTATTAGTTATTTAATTCAGAAGATTTATTTTAAAAATATAATGATATATAATTAAAATAGTATTTTAATAAAATATTTTAAATATAATATATAATTAAAAATATTATAAGTGTAATGGGTAACGTCTATCAATTTCTAGTAAGTTTGTTTGCCACAGTTTCAACCTGAGTTATTTACTCAACTACTTCTTCTATCTCCTTCATCTTCATGCACCTTAGCTCTCTCCTGAGTGTTTGAAGCCACATTTGTTTCACTCGGTAATCCCCATTATATGTCTTCTCCAATATATCTTACACTTCTTTTGAAGATTTGACATTTGTAATCTTCTCAAAGTCGGACTTGTCCAAAACTTATGTACAAAGTTGTCATGTCATTCACATGTGTTTCTTTCAACACTTTCAATTGAGCATTTGACTAATTTATAGTATTGGTTGGTTCTTCAAAACCATCTTCAATCACCTCCGAATTTTCGGGGGAGTTAAGAACCTTCATTCTAAGACTCTAATTGTCATAGTTGACAATTTTTGTCATCTTGGTTAGGGGTACACTAAGACTGACCATCTAACTCTTTTTGGTTGTATTTTATATAATTTTATTATATAAAATTAGTATTCCCTATTTTGTTATTATTATGGATTAACATTAATCAATAAATTAAATAATTTGTTAATATTAATTATATTGCACATGGTTATTATTTTTATAGGTAATATATAATTTTGAGTTTTTGATGAACTATCCGTGGTGAGTTGGATTATTTAGTAAACTGTATGAGATGGAGGTCTCTCGTGTCTACTGGTAGGTTATAAAATTGATACCACATTAGTCAGCTTTTTGAGTAACAACTTAAAAAAAAAAATCTTGCTATACGTTTTAGAATACCTATAAGAAAGAGAGAACAATAACATCTCATACTATGTGCTTCCATGGATCCTTCATTCATTCTGGGTACATAATCCTTTAAACTTTTACATGAATATATTATATTATTGTGTCTTATATTTTTATTTCTATCATTTTTTTTTCTTTCAAACACTAAAATAGTCATTCGAACTCTATTTTTCTTCATTCAGACACTCAAACTAACTGGCTCTTGATACCACTTTTATAGGCAACAACTCTCTTATTAAAAACTTATTAACCGCTTGTTGTTGTTTCAATACAATGAATAATATAATCTATAGATTCACATTTCCTCACAATTATATTCAAAGAATACCAAAACAACTATAAACGACTAATAGGTTATCTATGTAGACTTCAACTACTAATACATTTACTATCATAATAATTAATTAACTATACCGATTAATTACGCATGACTACTAATATATTTAAATTTATTAAAAATCGAACACTTTTGCACCTTATTCATAATAGGTAGGCATGATATCTGTATTACTTGTTAAAAGACTTTAAATATAAGTGATCCATGGATCAATATTATTTGTTTGGATTCTGTTTTTTTTTTTTTGTCATAAATAGTGGGAACATTTTTCGGGTTTCTAAATTTTTGCATTGTAAAGCAATATATCAGTTTGTTAATTATGTTTCCTTTTAACTTAAATTTTTTTATTTTTAAACGATTTTTTATAATGGAAGTTACCCGAAAAATTCGGTAAGCACAATGAGTTGATTTAAGATTTTACAGCCGAAGTCTACAAAATATGAATAATTTATTTTTGGGGTTAAATTATTGATTAGTCTCTCCAAATAGTTTGCGTTTTTTTCTTACTGTAAGTCCATAAGGGGGCGTATGCCTGTTGAAAATGTAGAGGTGGTACTGGTAAAACTTGAAAGAGAAGGTGGGAAAGGAGAAGAGGTTGTGGTTCAATTTCTTTTTTAAAGATGTAATGTTGGTTTGAAAGATTTGAAAAGAAGGGTAAATGTTGGTTTGAAAGATTTGAAAGGAAGGGTAGGAAAAACTGACATTTGGGAATAAAAAAAACTGAAGAGGTGGTGAAAGAATCTACCTTCGCATTACCTGAAATCAAACGAAATACATGATTCGGTCCTCCGATTCCTTGAAAGCAAAAAAAGGGTTCCATTTGCAGTTGCAGGCATGTTTTGTATCAACGGCGACCACAGGGGAGGTATACTCTAATCTGTTGCGAAGATATGCGCAGGACTCAGACTTGCTCCGTGGAAGAGCAATTCACGCAAAATCAATCACAGGGTCTATTCCTTCAACCCGTTTTCTTCAAAACCATTTGCTTAACATGTACGTCAAAATCGGAGACCTTTCTTCGGGCCTTAAAATGTTTGACGAAATGCCCAGCAGGAATGTGGTGTCTTGGTCCGCTGTCATGTCGGGTTGCGTCCAAAATGGCTGCGCTCGGGAGGCTCTTTCTTTGTTTAGCCGTATGCACCAGGAGGGAGTTACGAAACCGAATGAATTCACATTTGTTAGTGCTCTACACGCGTGCTCTTTAACTGAAGCTGAGAATTATGGAACTCTGCCTCACCAGATTTATTCGTTAGTTGTGCGGTCAGGATTTATGTCTAATATCTTCTTACTCAATGCCTTTTTGGCATCCCTAATCAGACATGGTAAGTTGTCGGAAGCCATTATGGTTTTTAAGACAAGCCCAGACAAGGATACCGTGTCTTGGAATACCATGATAGGGGGTTACTTGCAGTTTTCTTGTGGCCAGATTCCGGAATTTTGGTGTTCTATGAATCGTGAGGGTATTAGACCTGATAACTTTACATTTGCCACCGCCCTCACTGGGTTGGCTGCTCTGTCTTATCTTCAAATGGGAACGCAAGTTCATGCACACCTTGTCAAAAGTGGTTATGGGGATGACCTTTGTGTGGGCAACTCACTGGCTGATATGTATATAAAAAATCATAAGTTGGTCGAGGCTTTCAGAGCTTTTCATGAGACTCCTAACAAAGATGTGTGCTCTTGGTCCCAGATTGCCGCTGGATGTTTACATTCCGGGGAACCGAGAAAAGCACTTGCACTCGTTGCTGACATGAAGAGAATGGGTGTAAAGCCAAACAAATTTACCCTGACAACTGCCCTGAATGCTTGTGCGAGTTTGGCTTCACTAGAGGAAGGGAAACAGATTCATGGCTTGAGGATCAAACTTGAAGGTGACATAGACATCGATGTCTGTGTTGATAATGCTACTCTCGATATGTATGCAAAATGTGGATGCATGGATAGTGCATGGGATGTTTTTCGATCAATGAACTCCCGTTCTGTCATCTCATGGACAACAATGATAATGGCGTGTGCACAGAATGGCCAATCCAGAGAAGCTATTCAAATTTTTGAGGAAATGAGGGAGACAAGTGTACTGCCAAATCACATCACCTTCGTGTGTGTTCTTTATGCATGTAGTCAAGGTGGGTTTGTTGATGATGGGTGGAAGTACTTTTCCTCCATGACTCCAGACTATGGAATCTTTCCTGGAGAAGATCACTACGCCTGTATGGTGAATATTCTTGGCAAGGCTGGTCTTATTAAAGAAGCTAAGGAGTTAATCCTAAGAATGCCAGTTCAGCCGAGTGCGATAGTTTGGCAGACATTGCTCAGTGCTTGTCAGCTTCACGGGGATGTGCCAACTGGGAAACTTGCAGCAGAACGTGCCCTACGACGAGACCGAAAAGACCCATCAACCTATTTGTTGTTGTCTAACATGTTTGCTGAATATAGCAATTGGGATGGCGTGTTGATTCTGAGAGAACTGATGGAGATGAAGGATGTAAAGAAAGTTCCAGGATCCAGTTGGATTGAAATCACATAAGAAAAATCTTCATTTCACATCACTCTTTTTTAATTTTCAATTTGTTATTATGTGCCACATCTTTTGTAATGAATTTGTGTACTGATATATCGTACCATTTACTAACCCTCTTAAGTAAATACAAGAACTAAATAACAAAGAATGCACATCGAACTCAAAGGTAATAACGACTAAATACAAAATTTAACAAGATTTGCACAAAACTTATAAAAAATATTGATTAAAAAATGTATTAATAATAAATTTTACTCATATTACTGCATCTAAATGATTTCATTTTCGTTCTTTTACTTTTCCTTTTTCAATGCAATAAAATATAAGAATAAAACTAAAATTTGTAGTTGTTTCTTAAGAGACATTTTCTTAGTTTGAGACAAAAATATAGTCATTGAGAGTGTGATATATGTGGTATACAGGAGGAAGTGTGGATACTCTTTGTTCCCCATGTCGATTCGTTTTGTTTTTAAAGAGACGTGTTAAAAAATAAAACTTTTCTTGTGATTTTTTTTTTTCAACAGATAATTTGGAAATCACACGTTTTATTTTATAATTATTTTAAAAGTAAAGTGACACTACAATACCAAAAGGGATTTATTTAAATATATAATTATTTATTTTATAAGAAAAGATAATTGTTTTGGAAGTTTGAAGAAGCAAAGATTATAGAAGATGATATATTAGACGGAAGAAGGGTAGGGGTTGGGGATTGTGTTGTTTGATACGTGGAAGAAAAGAAAAGAGAAGCTAAGCAGTGATGGAAAGGGCGGCACTGGTTCGCTGTTTGCCGTGCTCTTCGGTTTTGTGCAGAACGTACTTACACTCTCATTCTCACGCCTGTCGCCGTTTCTCCATTCCCTCTTTCCCAACCTTTTCGAGGCCTTCTTCATTTCTCCGCCGCCGCCCCTCCAGATTGCTTCCGTCTTCTTCCTCGCCCCCTCACTTCCGAACCTCCTCCAACCGCTTCTCTTCCTTCTCCCCTCGAGCTGTTCTTTCTCCGTCTCCTTCTCCTTCTCCAGGTATCCGTCTATCTCTATCTTTCCATCCATTTCATCATTTGGATTTTCTGTCTCATAAATTCCATCGCGTCTGTGTAGCCTTTCCTCAGGTTAACGATGAAGTTGCCCTTGAATTGGGCTTTCAGAAAGTCTCCGAGGAATTCATTCCTGAATGCAAATCTAAAGCGGTGCTTTTCAGGCATATCAAGACTGGGGCTCAAGTCATGTCTGTTTCCAATGACGATGAGAATAAAGTGTTTGGGATTGTTTTCCGCACTCCTCCGTAACTCCTAACTCCGCTTTACCATTATCTTTCAGTAGCTTCAAATATTTCTTTACCATTTCAATCTACTCATTCTTCTTCTCTTTACATGCTTCTTTTCCCCAGCAAAGACTCCACTGGTATCCCTCACATCTTGGAGCATAGCGTCTTATGCGGCTCGCGGAAATACCCTTTGAAAGAACCATTTGTTGAATTATTGAAAGGAAGCTTGAACACTTTCCTTAATGCATTCACGTATCCCGATAGGACATGTTACCCAGTTGCTTCCACAAATTCAAAGGTCACTTAAATTAACTTCTTTCGCCTCATTCTTCGATCCAATGATTGTTTGGCTTCACACTACATACAGCTCATCTATAACTGTGAAATCTTCCATCTTCCTAAACAGGATTTCTATAACTTGGTTGACGTCTACCTCGATGCCGTATTCTTTCCGAGATGTGTCGAGGACTTTCAGATTTTTCAACAGGAGGGCTGGCACTTTGAGCTCAACGATCCTTCCGAAGATATCACTTATAAAGGTTTCGTGAAACATTATTAATCTCTTTATCCTTCTGCGCACCATTTGTCCTACCTCTACTTTTGGACTCTTATGCATTTCAATAGTTTCTAAAGATGTCCTATTTGTTTTCAGGTGTTGTGTTTAATGAGATGAAGGGTGTATACTCTCAACCAGATAATATACTTGGGCGTGCTTCTCAGCAGGCTAGTTTTTTAATGGCCCGCCCTTTCCTTATCCTCTTATATTCTGTATTTTGAACTGAACTTTCCTCTTTTCCTATACTTTTTTTCTTTCCACATTTTCGAATGAAACAATTGAGCACTTGTAATAGTCTTTAGATGAATATCCCTTTGTTGTCAGCATCGGGTTTTAAATTATGTTGATATTCATCGTTGCAATTTGTAAGCTGCTTTCTCTGGACATGAAAGCATACCACATTTTCTAAATTTATTGAATTTTCTAGTTTCAATTTTATGTTACAAGTATCAATTATGAGGAATTTTGTGAAATTTCTTGATAATTTTGTTGATTTCATTATATATCAGGCTCTTTTCCCAGACACTACCTATGGTGTTGACAGTGGAGGTGATCCTAGAGTTATTCCCAAGTTAACATTTGAAGAATTTAAGGTTTGTCTTGAGAATCCTGTTAAATACTTGTTGCACTAATATGTACAAGTTTTTTGTTGGCTTTTAGTTGTTTGTAGCCACCAACAGTGTTTGATTTATGCAGCTTGATGGGAAAAGTATACATTTTCATTTGCATTCTCACATTGGTGACCGGTTTACTTCCATACAGTCTACTGTGGATCTTATTAGCTGCTGCGAATATTTGATTTTCTTAATTTGAGACCCCTTTCATTTTGAACTTAACTGGCAGGAATTTCACCGCAAGTATTATCATCCTAGTAATTCACGCATATGGTTTTATGGAAATGATGATCCAAATGAGCGGCTCCGAATCCTAAGTGGTAATAAGATTTAATTTAACTTGCTCCTTAAATATACTTACTGAAAATTGAGAAGAGTTGCATTGTTGTAATGCTCTGGCAAATCCAAGTACTGACTCCTGATTAGAATAAATGAAGTATGTGGTCTAACTCTTAGTCCAAACTCCAAATACATTTACTCCTTGCTATGACGATGCAAGGATATTTTTGGATGACCTTGATTGAACTCTTTTAGCAAAGCAAATCAGATTAAACATATTGTTATCTCTTCTAAAATTACATTACAAAAGCAGAAGCCATAAAGTATAATCCGACTTACAGTAGTACAATAAAACTTTCCTTGAGTTGGTAGGTACTTTGCGATAGCAAATTACCCGTGTCTTTCTCTATTTTAACCATTCCACTTTTATCTTGTAAAACATGTCATCAATTTCTTTACCACTTTATAATATTATCGCAGATATTAATTCTAAAAGGAAACCTGTTGTATGACATATTTTTCCATTCACAATGCATATACTTTATTTTATTCCAATGTCAACAAAAACCATTTGTTTCCAAAATTTGTCCCTGAAGTTCAAGTTTAGAGTAAATTGCTTCTCCTAATACTTCAATCAAAAACTATAACACCTGACAAAGAATAGAATTGGGGATCATCTTGTATGTCCGTGATAAGCACCTCCTATACTAGATTAAACCAGAAAGGTTTAAGGTTGGGCCTTGATGCTATTCTATCTCAATAGGAATGTTCTCATACTAGTTGTTACCTCATTGTGCATGAGTTTGTATTGATTTCCCCTTGGAAGATTCTATTATTTTCTCTCCAAGAGCTTCCAGAATAATTACAGACATATCTTTCTTTGGATTATAGGTTTTACTTTTTATATTTCTCTATTTTTAACACTGCGTTCTATACACTGTTATTTTGCTGGTAACTAAAATGTTTCCTTGTTTTTCTGTTTATGATCTAATTATACTGGGTTCTGATTCATAGCAATAAGTCACTTACTTCTTCCTATTCTCTGTTGCCCAGAATATTTAGACTTATTTGACTCTAGTTTGGCCTCTGAAGAATCAAGGGTTGAACCGCAGACACTATTTTCAAAGCCAGTCCGGATTGTTGAGACATATCCTGCTGGTGAAGAGGGTGATTTAAAGAAGAAGCACATGGTCTGTCTTAACTGGTTGCTCTCTGATAAGCCCTTGGACCTGGAAACTGAGCTGACAATAGGATTTCTGAATCACCTTCTGTTGGGCACTCCTGCTTCACCACTGAGGAAAATTTTGCTAGAAAGTGGACTGGGCGATGCCATTGTTGGTGGTGGGGTTGAAGATGAACTACTCCAGCCTCAATTTAGCATTGGAATGAAGGGTGTTTCTGAAGATGATATTCATAGAGTAGAAGAACTGGTCACAAGTACACTTAAAAAATTGGCAGAGGAAGGTTTTGATACAGATGCAATTGAGGCTTCTATGAATACAATTGAATTTTCTTTGAGAGAGAACAACACTGGGTCATTTCCTCGTGGATTGTCTCTTATGCTCCAGTCCATGGTAAGATATGCTAAATCTTTTTGTGGTTGAAAATGCACATCCTTCTTCCATTAAGATTTGTAATTGTTCTTGTTGAGAATCAGAATAATAGATTTTGTTTATTTTAGAGGAAACAATGTCCTCGAATCGTGCAGAATAAATGTAATGAGTCTGCAGAATTAGTTGTGTATTCATATACATGGTATTCTATCCAATGTATTTGAGTTCTTTGTTGTAACTGTTTTGATTTTAATTTGTAGGGTAAATGGATTTATGATATGAATCCCTTTGAGCCATTGAAGTATGAGAAGCCTCTTCAAGGTCTAAAATCTAGAATATCAAAAGAGGGCTCTAAGTCTGTTTTTTCTCCTCTAATAGAGAAATTCATCTTGAACAATCCACACAAAGTTACCGTGGAAATGCAGGTTCGTTATTACATAGGCTTAAAAACATGTGTTAGTGTGAAAGCCATCTTTCATCCAATATACGTTGGTCTTTATTGATGGCAGTCATTCCTTTTCAGCCCGATCCTGAAAAAGCTGCTCGTGAGGAAGCCACTGAGAAACAGATATTGCAGAAAGTTAAAACTAGTATGACAGCAGAAGATCTGGCAGAGTTAACCCGTGCTACACGTGAGCTTCAACTTAAACAGGAAACCCCTGACCCACCGGAAGCTTTGAAAACTGTTCCTAGCCTTTCTCTACAAGATATTCCTAAAGAACCTATTCGTATTCCCACTGAGGTTTATCACTACTTCCCTTCAATGAGATATATATGTTTGCTTTATGATCTGTAGAGATTCACAAGAACCTGCTTGCTTAATGTAGGTTGGGGATATCAATGGTGTAAAAGTTTTGCAACATGATCTTTTCACCAATGATGTTCTTTACACTGAAATAGTATTCAACATGAATTCATTGAAGCAAGAGCTTCTTCCATTAGTGCCACTGTTTTGGTAATTATACAGCCTCTGCAAGTTGTTTTACATTTTATTTCCATTCATCTATAGCTCCTAATATTTATTTGCGAAGTTAATTTATTTCTTGGAAACCATATTCAATTGGTTGACTAGTTATATTATCATTAAGCTTCATCAGTCTGGAGCTTAGTTATCAAAATCCATGTATGGACACTGGTTTGTGCATGAACAGTATTCCTGCTAAATTCTGCTATATCTTCTTTGGATTTTATTTTCTCTTATATAATATTTTTAACTTTATAACTTTTATTGTTATTATTATTATTATTATTATTATTATTATAATTATTGGAGTATCATAACAGTAAATTGACCAATATCATTTTATTATATTACTAAAATATTTAAAAAGAAAAATAGTAATGGTATTTTTATGCCACAGCATAGTAAAATTTATATAGTACTTTTTTTTTATCTAGATAAATTTCAGTAATTATTTTTATGTAACAAATGTTATATAATGGTTTTATTGTTTGATTATTGTCACCCTAAAATAATAATGTTACTAACTTATTGTTTTGCATTAAATCTTCCTGGGCTGCTCAGTGAGAGTCTGATAATTGGTCTGTAGTCCATGACTTTTCTTGATTATTATTTAGTGCTTGTTCGGAAAAAAAAAGTTGCCCTTGAGGTGAATTGACGTATCCCCAGTGTCAGCCTGTGTTACTATTATGTTCAGTGCTTTGAGAAAGTGGGAATATCCATTTGAAGCCCCTCAAACGACAATTCAAACTTAGTTCCTAACTTTGCAAAAATGTCATTCCTTTAGGCTTTGAAGCCAGTAAAAAATGAGGCAGAAAAGGACTAGAATGACTTCTTACAATGTCTTGGACTAATTGAAAGTTTAGATAGTTAAGAGACTAAAGTGTTTGACTTACATCGAAATAGCTAATTTGTCTCCCCTTTTGATGTTTGATTCTTCAATTCCTCTTCATAATTATGTGTATATCAAAATCAACAGCATCTACTTTGACAGATAAATAATATAAAGCTCTATTGTCAGTAACTCTCATGTTATTTTTGACAGCCAATCATTGTTGGAGATGGGAACAAAGGACCTAACTTTTGTCCAATTAAACCAATTAATTGGGAGAAAAACGGGAGGAATATCAATTTATCCACTCACATCATCGGTGCGGGGCAAGGAAGATCCATGTAGTCACATGGTTGTTCGAGGCAAAGCCATGGCTGGATGTGTTGAAGACCTTTATGACTTGGTACTTTTATTTATATAAAAGTTTCAAATTTCAACAAACTATATTAGCCTAGAATTTTTAATTGTGGTCATGTAAATCCTAAATGCTTCTGCTCTAGGTTAATTCTGTTCTTCAAGATGTCCAATTTACAGACCAACAGCGTTTCAAACAATTTGTTTCCCAGAGTAAAGCAAGAATGGAGGTAATTAGTGAAATGTTTCATGTAAAGGGAGCACAAAAATCATAAAAAGTGACTTATCTATATTTTGCTTTCGTCTATTGTCAGAATCGGTTAAGAGGAAGTGGTCACGGAATTGCAGCTGCAAGGATGGATGCAAAACTAAATGCAGCAGGTTGGATGTCAGAAAAGATGGGAGGTCTAAGGTTGGCAAATCTATATACTCTTGTGACCTTCTGCAAGGGTGCATTTATAAATAATTCTCTGTTATTATATCCATTATTGTCATATTAAATGCTACAAGTAATATTATTTTATTTATTGGATTTAAATACTAATTGTAGTTTAGGAGAATACAACACAATTATGATCTCATTGATTAATTGAAGTGATGAAGGATGATAGAATGGGCAGAGTTGGTTGGAAACTATCTTGCCAATTTGATTACAGATCAAACTTAATCAAACTTGTGGGTAAGGGAAAAGTAAAACCAAAGATAAGGTTGAGATATGGTCTCATTCTATTCTGTGATTCTAGAAATTATTTTAATTTTGAAAAATAAAAATTCTCATAATATTTAACTTTATGTTCAAATTTCACATGATAGTCAATTCCGTTGGTTTGAGTAAAACCCTTGACAACCAACCAAGCTTTATATATCCTTCAATGGATCCATCTATCATTTTGCCTTATACCTAATTGTGAATCCCCATTTTCATCTCAATATTGCCTTTTCTCTAGGCAAATCAGCCGTTTCCAAGTCTTATTTTTTTTTTTGGAGTTTTTGTATCCTAAGACAGCTGGCCAGTCATGAACCTTTAAGGCATCCTGTATATCCGTTCAGAATTTCTTTTGTCAGTTTTTTTCATTCAATAGGCATTCTTCTGTGTGAGAAACCATTTCTTTCGTGGGTTTTTTATCTTTTCAATTTTTGGTGGCAAGAACTTCAATCAATGGTGTATCTAGATGATGGGTGTCATCTTTAGCTTCCAAGAAGTGGAGGAAGGTGCTATGGAGGCATAGAGGGCAGTATACAGGGAATCTAAGAAGAAAGACTTCAGAGCTCTTTTACTGATCCATCAATGTGTGTGTTCTACCAATTTTGAGAAGATATCCCAGGATATTTTGAATTAGTTATATGGAGGTTTGGTGGATAAAGTAAAAAAAAGTGAAGCTTAAATCCCTTTGTTAACCAACAAACAAGCAATGAGAAAGAAACAAACACAGAAGCACCCACACAATGTAGAGCCGAAACAAGTCTAGTATATAAACAAGAAAATACAATGAGTTTTAGTGCTCGTTTATTGTATAGAAGGCACCCATATGTAGGTGACAACAAAAGGGTAGAAAGTAAGTTAGAACTGAAAACAAAAATCTAACTAACATAACAAAGTTAGACTATTGCTTACCATTGGATTGTCTACCTAGCTGAACAATCTACACTTCCAGATGGTCTATCACATACTGAAAGTTCTGGGTATCACCTAACAAAATCTGCATTGACTTGGAGTCTCTATCATTAGCATTTCTCCCAGCAATCAACATTCAACAAGTCCAAACGGTTGATGAACAAGTTGTCCTTTGAGTCCACCTTCTTTAATCCTCTTCTCAATGCAAATAAAGTGATATCTATTGTCAATATGTTTGGTTCGCTCGTGGTGAAGATGATTGTTGGCCAAACAAATTGCATTGAAAACTATCACAGAAGATGACAGCCTTCTGCTGCTAAAATCTAAGGTTATTCCTCATGAGTCAACTAATTTACCATTGATTTCAATCTGTGACTCATACTTGGACCACGATGCGTTCGGTACACATAGTGCTGTTTACATGGTCTGACAGCCTTCAGGGAATACAGTATTAAGACACAGAAAAATGAAAAAGTCAGAGAGCCACTAAAATCTCGATAGTGTGCCTCTAAGTAGGACAATCCATATACTGATTAACCTATGAACCCATGCAAATACATATACATAAATAAACTAAACCTCAACATTTAAGTGTAGCACCACACATCACCACATCAGGCTGTTGACATAAAGATATATAAAGAATTCATCTAGGAATGAGATTATTCATACAAAGACTTGAGATTTCTTGATCACTCTCCTCATATGTCCTCATATTTATATCAATAGAATTTTGATACAATGAGTATAGGGAAGAGCCAAGATCAAGCTAGATTCCGAGGTAAAAAGATAGATACGGCTTGTATAGCAGTTTTTCAATACAACTACTTCCTATATTCAATACCTATTGTAATACAGAATCATCATAACCTGTCAACATTGTAAAGATGGTGACTTGGGTATTTTCTGCCCTTGATTGTCTGTATTAGATAATCTAAAATGCTCATCATATGGAGCTTCTAGTAGGTTTCCTTTGTGTGCTAAGGCTTCCTGCATTGTCCCTGCCAAGGGTTTTCTTCAATCATGGGCTTATCTTCATGTTCCAGCTTGAAGCTGCTTTGGGGTTTGGAACTCTATTAGTTTCCCCAGACCTATATTGTCTGGCCATTGTTGTTTTCGCCATGGTGGGTGGATTCCCGGATCAGAGTGTTGTGCTCTATACCATGTAGTTTAGGAGAAGGATAGGTAGAATTCAAAGTAGTAGATAAGGGGAAGATAAAAATATATAAGACTGAGATTTAGATGGATCTTATCTTATCTGTCCCTAGTTTCTAAAAGAATTATTTAAAATTTTTGAAAGAGAAAGTCCTTAGAACTTTGACATTACTATTATATGTTAAAGGTTTGAAATTTCATGATTGTCTCTTTTACTCTACTTTTTATTATTGAAACAATACTGAGTATAATTCCTGTTGTATACCTATATATTTATTGATTATTCTTTCCAGTTACCTTGAATTCCTCCAAACCCTTGAAAAGAGAGTTGATCAAGACTGGGTTGATATCTCATCTTCTCTTGAGGAAATTCGAAAATCTATATTTACCAAACAAGGCTGCTTGGTAAATGTCACTGCTGATAGGAAAAACCTTGCAAACGCAGAGAAAGTTGTGAGCAAATTTGTTGATCTTCTTCCCACTAGCTCTCCCATTGCAACAACTCCTCGTAATTTTAGACTTCCATTGACAAATGAAGCTATTGTGATTCCTACTCAGGTAATATAATATAATGTTGTTATCGCTATTCATATGTTTATTTCTGTCACGCAGAGTGTAATTGATCCAGAAGTTTCTTTTTTTCATTTTTCCCTGTTATCTTTATTTTGTTTTTATCAACATATCACGGTGATTCTTCTATAGGTTAATTATGTGGGAAAAGCAGCCAACATTTATGATGTTGGTTATCAGCTTAATGGGAGTGCATACGTTATTTCCAAATATATTAGCAATACATGGTTGTGGGATCGGGTACGTGTCAGTGGTGGAGCTTACGGAGGCTTCTGTGATTTTGATACTCACTCAGGCAAGTTGAACTATATTTAACATTAGCAATAATTATTGAAAGAATTTAATTTTTATATAGTCTGTGCAACTTTTATACTAGCAGCCAACAGGAAGCAATTTTAGGTATGAGTCAACTAATTTACCTTTTGTTTCAATCTGCCATTATATAAATATAAAAAATATTTACGCTGTCTCTGTAGTCTAATTAAATTCCTTTTAAAAAAACATCCCTGCAATCTTACCTTTTTCTGCTTCTAGGAGTGTTCTCCTTCTTATCGTATCGTGATCCCAATTTGCTGAAGACACTTGATGTATATGATGGAACTGGTGACTTCTTAAGAAAACTACAAATAGATGACGACACTTTGACAAAAGCCATAATTGGAACCATTGGGGATGTAGATGCTTATCAACTTCCGGATGCCAAAGGTTACAGTAGGTATGTTTATGAGATAGTTGATGCTTTCGAAGCCTGTTTTCTATGTTTATCGGTTCTTTTGCCACTCAATGACCAAACAACAGAGACTGGACCAGACACAAATACACTCCAAGCAAAGATTACTTGCTGAATTATTAGTAGTTGCGTCTAAAATGTGCAATTGTTGTTTTCTTCTCTCTTATTGTAGTTACAAACTGTGCTTGCTTTTCATTTAATTTGCAGTATGTTGCGGTACTTGCTGGGTATCACAGAGGAAGAAAGACAAATAAGACGTGAAGAAATATTATCTACTAGGTGAATATGTTATCTTTACTCTTTACGAATACGTGATCATTTGATCTGTGGCTAATGCTGAAGCAGAATAATGTATCTGATCTCAATATATCTCACTGTGTGGTGGGGAGCAACAATCCCAACACGTTTTTCTGAAGTTGGAATCAATGAAAATTTTAACACAGCTGATTTTCTGTGTCGTTGCTGCCCCCACAGACTAGTCTCCGTAAATGCGTTGCTTTATTTAAGACATTTCTTAAATATTTTGCAAGGTTATGCCTCATTGTTGGCCTTGAATTCGGTTATTCACTTGTAAAAGTACTAATGAATTAAAAAATATGGAACTTTTTGCATATAAATTCCATGTATACCTGGCCAACTTGGTGCTACGACTTATGTACTGAACTTAATTCTGACCTTTGAAACCATTTGTTGTTCTTATTATACTGTTTTTTATTTCTGCCAGTTTGAAGGACTTCAAAAATTTTACGGATGCAATGGAAGCAGTTAAGAACAAAGGGGTTGTGGTTGCAGTGGCATCTCCCGAGGATGTAGAAGCTGCTAAAAAGAATCGTCCCAACTTTTTTCAAGTGAAGAAAGCCCTTTAGTTTCAGGATTGATTCTGTACTGATTAGAAATTGTATTTTTTTCATGATTTTCTCTAATTTAGAATATAACATTATAGCTCGTCCATGATCATTGATCAAGAAATTCTCTTCCCCACCGGATAAAATAGGACTCCTTAATTCATTATTTTACACCTACGATTATACAACTTCTCAAAAGCCCTTCTTAGTGCACACGTTTCCGTTCTTGCTGTTGTTTTTGATAGGTTTCTTGGCCTTTAGTCTCCTAACAGTTTTTCTACCAACTTTTTAGTAAATTTAATGTTTTAATCAAGAGAAATACTAGCCGAGTGAACCTTACTGAAAAGTACAATTATTTTCTTGTTTTAGGTCTTATTTGATGACTTTTTCTCTTTCTCTCGTAATTTTTAATGAACTTTAGTTGGTATAAAATGGGTTAGAAATGGTTAACAGGATGTGATGTTAATTGTCGAGAAGGGAAACCAATATGATGAGTTTCATGTGGTGCTTTTCTTTGATTCATCTCCGATGAATATCCAATTAATGCTTCTCTCCTGTTTTCTACTCAATTTTTAATTGCTGGCCGAGGTTTCTGTAGATAATGGGATTCAATTCCGGAAAGAAACTGATTCATCGGTTTTATATTTGTGTCATGAGATGATAGATATATTTTAATGGAAATGTTGGTAATTGAATACTAAATATTTAGAATACATTAAATATTCTTAAGCTAGTATCTCATTTTTTTTATACATTGGCTAGTAAGATCTTTCAATTTTCACAAATTGAAATATATGGATGGACTTTTTCAATGTCACGACATAGAGTATTCAGGAGCTTGTTTTTCAATTTTTCAGAACTTTTACGAGAATTGTGTTATTGTGTTGCACGAAATCAAATGTGGACAACATGATAAATTAAACAGTGCCTTACACCAATTAACATATTTGTTCACTTCTCCTGTAAATTGATTCGAACATTTAGGAAATGTTTGACATATTCTCAGAAATGTTACGTAATTCTTTTGAGCCAATTTCAATTTACGTGTTCACTTCTCTTGTAATCGAATTCAACATATTTTGTATCTTTTTTATTTTTCTCTTTTGAAAGTCAAGACTTAAAATTAAGAAATTTAATTAATATCTTTGTTTATGTTAGTTACTTTTAACTATAATCTTTACTATTAGTTCTCTCATTTATGTGTAAAGTATTTGAGTTATGTGGATATTGAGACATAATCTCATTAACTAAAGTCATCTAACCGAAATAATTTATCAAATGGAAGTGTATAAAACAATAGTATAAAAAAACTACCTTTCGGGAGCCTTTTCCTGCACTCCATAGTTTCTTCGGGCATCATAATTTAAAAAATTTAATTTTTATTTTATTTTAAATTCCAAAATACACAATCTAAAGATAATTTAGATAATACTATTCAAAATGCAAAAAATGGTATAATTTAAATTGTATTTTTTATTTTACATTCAAAATTATACAATTCAGAATATAATATTTTATTTTTTAAATTGTATAATACAAAATACAAAAATAAAATAAAAGCATTCCGTTGTAATACAAATTAAAGAATCGTAGTATCGAAATGAATGAATGTGTTTGTTATAGCAACGCATCCCTTCTTCCATGTACGTATTTATGTAACTCTAACTTGCAAGTGTAAATTCAAGCTTAATTGCTTATGACACTAATCATAACTACAACATTGTTTTTCTCCTGAATTCTGCAGTAAGGATGTAATCGTAGCTCCGATGGATAAATGTAATGGCTGCAGACTTTCTAATGTGTCTTCAATTGGTGTCTTTTTAAGTGCCATTTCTATTGTCTCCTAGATTTTGGTTCGTCTCTTTTGTCATATATCACAGTCGCATGCCCTTGAGCAAAAGAGAGAAGTTGAAGAGGAGAGGGGATGCGCATGGATGGAGGAGGAAGAAGATGATGGGAATAAGATAAGGGCAAAATGATTTTTTACTTTTCCTATGCAGGTACAGGGAGAAACTATGGAGGTGCAGGAAGAAGCACCCCTACTTTTTTTATATCCGGTCACATTTTCTGAGAAACAATTCTAATTAATAAGAGATTAGTCTAGACGAAAAAAGTAAGTATGAATAAAGAAAATGATTATTAACATCAATAATTATTAGCTTTCTTTTTTTTAATTACGCTAATTCATTCAGTTTCACGCTAAAAATAATCAAATCTAATCAAAGTTTTTACAGTTGTTTGTCAATTCGATCCATAAGTTGAGAAATCTAACTTAGAGTATAAGATTACATTAGATTTTATAATAATAAGAAATTCTATATACTTTACAAAAAGAAAACATTTACATAAGATGCTTGCGTAACTATTTTCCGCAACAGAGGCCAAGTCTATTCTTCCCTTTGTAAAGTTAGGATTTTGTAAAAACGGTATTTAATAAGTAGATTTGAATTTTTTTTAAAGATACAATGGTTAATCGGTGATGAATTATAAGAATTAATAAAAAGAAGAAAAAAGTTAGTATTAAAAATGTACAAAATAAAATGAACTCTTCTCACTTTCTTTATACATGAAATTAGTTTTGACAACAAATTATTGAACTAAAACAAATGTTCGCTGGTTTGTTTGTTTTTTTTGTTTTGTCTGTAAGCTTCTATGAACAGAGACGGGTGAAAAATAGGAAATATATTACTCAAAATTATGATGCCTGATATTAGCAGGATGTGATCTTTTGTGTGGTAATAATTTACTAACAAGAGAGTAATTTGAGATGTTTTTGCTAATCCCCACAGAATTTACATTGGGAGTGGATGATGACATACCAGCAACACCAGAAGCAGACTGCAGCGGTAATCTGTTCTGCAAAGAAAAAGGAGTGGGCAATGATTTGAGTAATTCCTTATTTGGTTCCTTTTTCTGTAGCTTGGGACTCATAGACTCGATGGGTACCAGTAGTCCGTTAACTTGGTTTGTGAAGACAAAAGTCACCTGAAAATATAGAGCAGTGAATGCAACCTATTTTGTTACTCTCAAGAGTTGCGTTGTGATTCCTATTTAGGTATTTACATGTTTTCTAGGGCATGAAAAGGGAACAAAAATAGGACACACCTCATCACCGGCCGAAGCCTGAAGGATGGCATCTGGTACAGAATTTGGTAAAAAATGATGGCCCCAACTTCCTAAATCTTCTTCCAATGGGCTCCCTACCTGAAAAAAAAAAGAAAGAAGAAATGTGAATAGTCAAAACTTACGTTTTTTGAATTCCTTTGAATCAGGAGGTAAGGCAGACGCAGTTAAATAGCTTTTTAGTGGAAGATGAAGCAGGTCATGCAGGAGAACGCCTAATACTCGTGACCCTTTCAGCCTTTATATTGGTCGAACCCAATTACAAGAGCAAGAGCAAACGAAAGCCGAAGAAGCATTTAATATACAAGAGTTAGTGGCAAAGGAGCATTAACTAGTTCAACTCAGAATCAAGGAATGCATCACACTAAGAATAATTGATTCCAATCAAATTGTGTGAATGGTAATAAAGGCAATCTCAGTTCAAAATTTGTAATTGACGCTATGAAGAATTGCCACTATTTACGTCATAACAAGTGCAGGTAGACACATGAATAGTTGAGGTTCGGCACAGAACAGATGAGTTACTGAACCAATCATAAACTTTTGAATATACATTTCATGTTTTTTTATTGTTTAATTTTGAAAAACATTTGAAATTGTATTTCTTTACTTTCATGTTATTTCCGAAAGAAAACCTTCAGATTATTTCTCTCTCTTGGTAGCTCTTCATTGAATTTTACTAACATTTCAAGGACACCTTTCCTAGTGGTTTTCACCCCGGACTTAAATCTTGTGGTGTCCATCCTACCCAAAAGAGGAGCACGCAACATTTTAAACTATAGCGTACATAAACTTTATATCCAAATGTACACAAAGCAACCTGCATTTCTGATCTTTTTAAATTCTGTAAGCAGCCAGCAATTTCTGCAAATCCACCTATATCGGAGGTTTCTTCTCCAGATTCATTATCTGCTGTTGATTGGGCATCAGTGCTTTGAGGACCACCATGTGTTTCACATCGACTGCATTGCATCTTTTCATGAATCTCTGACCTAAGGAAACATAATAAAGTAGACATTAGACTGATAATTAAGTAAAGATCACAGATCCATGCTATGATAGACAATACATAAGATGAGGCGTGTCAATTTTTTGACCCTATTACTAACACCATCAATATCAACCATGATTCAATTGCACAATGACAAACTTATTTTATGATTATTTTGTGTGTTTTCAAGATGAATTATGACCAACAAGATTTATTTATTAATTCGCATGGGAAAGGGAAACAGAAGAATAACAGAGTCAAATTGATAATCGCAAAGAAATAGTGCAATATGTTCATATTCAAATGTTTCAGTGGCTGTGCAGAAACTAGTCGTTGTTGTTCCTTTCTTGCATCTATCTTTAGTTCACCAGTTTCAAGGATTTAAAAAATCTTGAGATTTTGAGAATCCTATTGCAATTAGAATGAATCATTTGATCTTTGGCTACTTTCAACACATGGAGAATCTTGATAATTTCCCCACAAAACTGAGATTTATCAATTATCTAGTTTTCTCTTTCGCCTTTTCCATTAAATTCCAGATACCAAATGCATATTAATCTTTTGCCCATAGGTATCAGTAAATATAGATCAAAGAGAGGAGTTCATTACTTAATGTTTTCATGAAAAGTAAACAAATCACGAAGATCCTCTGTTGAAAGAAAGTTACCCTGAAAATAAACAGCACGACAGAAATGAATAAGATTTTAAGAAATGGAATAAGCAACATCAACTAGAACATATGCAAGAAGCAGCAGTTTAAACCTGTGACACAAAACTATCAGTTTGCTCCTGCTGAATGACCTTTTGCAGCCCTTCTTTTGACATCTGACGCTGGTAAACCTACACATTAATTAGCAGAACCGTAAATGAAAATGTAAACAAAAATGACTCAATGAAGTGACTGAAGCTAAATGAATAAAAAATGTAACGTGCATTGTCTTTACTCAATTATCACAACAATATATACCTTTTCTTCTATAGTTCCAGCACTCAAAAATCTATAAATATAAACTCTTTTCTTCTGTCCATCCCTCCATACTCTTGCTGCAGCCTGTTTATTGGCAAGGAAGAACACAAACAAAATAATATGAACAAGAGAGTGAGAGAGAGAGAGAACATGCATATAACGATTGTCACAACTAAACCAAGGGTATTTATTACTTGTTTATCATTTGCTGGGTTCCAATCAGGATCGAACAAGACAAGTCGATTTCCACCGATCAAATTGAGTCCACAACCACCAGCCTTGCTGCTTAAGAGAAAAACAAATTCGTCCTGCAACATGTCAATTATTTTTATGTAAGGACAATCATAATTAAAGCATAATGAGTTCCAAGTGCGGAAAAACATAAAATGGTAAGCAGTTTACCTTTGATAGATCATTAAAGCAGTTGACCAACTTCTGCCTTTTACTAATTGACGTGGAGCCATCAAGCCTCAAATGAGGGTACCTTCGTTCGCGACACAATTGACCAAAAAGATCGAGAGTCTATAACATGGAAGATAGTTTAGCATAAAAAAACAATGGAATGAGGAATTTGATTTTCAAGAAAGGAAGAAGACATTATATTTAATAAAAAATTCGGTGAGGGATGCTTCTCCCTAGTGATGTAAAAGAACATTTGTATTCAAGATTAGGGAATGTGCAAGTTTCAATAAGATGTTTATTTGAGATATCATTTTGTTGTGGTGTGTAGGAACATGTAGACTTGTGTAGAGTACCCTGTGACTATCAAAAAGATAAAAGTTTAACAAATAGAATTCTTAGGCATTATCACGCTGGAAGATTTTAATTATTCCCAAATTAGTTTTTAATCTCGTTAAAGAGGGACATGAATAATGTGGACAAAATTTCAGATTTGTCTTTCATTAAATAAACGCAATTAAAATGAGAGAATTCATTAATAAAGGTTACAAAATATCTAAACCATAAAGATGTGACATAGCTTGGTCCTCAAATACCTTAATAAATGGTAGAGAAAACTAAGTTCATATTTTTTCAGTTAGTTTAGGAAATGATGACCTATCATGTTTTCCTATTTAGCATGATTTACATTCTAATACTAGAAGTTGTTTAGGACTAGGAGCCATTATCTTCAACTTGACTAAACTTGGGTGACCCAAACGGCCATGCAACATGTATAAGTGAGCTTGTTTTCAATAAAGACACCGTGATTTATGTCTTTCGTCAATCACACATGTATTACTAAAAATAAAGAATTAAGATTTAAAGAAAGAGATAATAGAACTTGACCAATTCCTTGAGATGCATCTTTGATCCTTACAATAACAAAGTGAAGAATTTTGGAGAATAAATAAATAATATTTATTACTAAAAATGTTATCAGAGACACTGAGTCAAGTATATATCTAACGGACCTTCACCTTCCACAGATTGAGAAATACAAGGTGTAGAAACATTTGGTACCAAAGAAAATTGAACTTGATTGTCGAATTATTCAAATTTAAGCCTCAAATATTCTGGATACCTCTTATCAAACTTGGAATCTCCTTTTTCAGATTTAGACCGTGGGTTGCTTGTTTGGAAAACCATGCAAGGAGTAGAAACTTTCCTGCATATGACCCATTCTTTTGTAGTATGTGCATGAGGAGATACCATTTGCTTAATTTTCAATAACTTCAATTGAACTTTAATCTTTTACCAATATAGACACTCAAAGAAGTCTAGTGACTAAGTTGTCCATTGACTAGAATTTGATAATGTACATGATCAACATGAGTGTAGACTTCTCAGACCAAGGACCTTGTTTAACTTATCAAGATTTTTATTGATATCATACCGTGAGTCGATCACAAAATATTTTTAGTCCGTTTACTGAAGGCCGAGATTATATCATGATCAGTCTTTCAAAAGAAGCTACTCTTTGAGTCGCATCAAAGAGACGTTGAAATGTCAATAGAAAAAATACCATGGGCCTTCTTCTAAAAAGAAGAGCACGTCTTCAACGGCCTATGTATCTCTAAGACATCCTATTCAACTGATTGCCATAAAACAACACATAATTGGAAGTCTAGCTTTTGTCACTGAGATTTATTTACAGTGGGCATAGCACTGCATTCCTTCTCCAAATGGTCATGGTATCCTAGACAAAGGAACCCGAACTCCATATAGGTGTACCAAGACAATTAATCCTTCTAGTTGAATTTTACAATGGTAATAGTAGCAATAGAGAAGGAAGGAACAACCAACAGAAGCCATTCCAAGGACACAAGGAGATAAACATATCTGAGGAGAGAAGGAAAACCCAAAACCGTGAGGAGAGACTTGACCAATATCCAAGGATGTTGAAATAGGGAACCAAGGGCAGAAATGTGCCCAAAAAACACAGACAAACAAACGACTGTGGTCCAGCATGATTCTGAGCATAGAAGGGCAACGTCTAGGACACATGCCTGGTGCAGTGCTGGCAGAGATCAGCTAGTACCAGGGGTTGAGTCAGGCTCCTCAAGGAGCACCTAACCCTGACTTTGCTGGACGACTGCAGTGCAGCGAACAGCGTCCGAGACAACGTACAGTGGTGATCTGACAACGGGTGAGCATAGAGTGGGATTGTACCCACTCTAATACCAACTTGAATTTAGAAGTGATAAAATCAGTGGCTTACTATTCTCAGCTAGTTTTTTAGACATAAGAAACATGAGAAGTGTCGAATACAAGCAATAGCTGTAGCCTATAACACTCGATCCTTAAGCTACGGAAATATACCCAAAAAGCAGCTTTATGAAATTTGTACAATAATAATCACAATTTTAACTGATTCAAATACCATGGAGAAGCAATTTATATTGTAAAATACTTTTATAACTGTAAAATCAAGTCTGTAACAGTCTCATGTTGCTCATGAAATTTGTGAAATGTTGTGGATGAAGATCGTACTAGACCTCGAGAGAGTAAGAGAAACCTTTGAGGATACATTGTGATAAAAAATGTGCCATCAACATTGCACACAATACAGTACAACATGACAGAATTACTCATGTATAAATAGACTGACACTTCATCATAGAAAATTTAGGAGTAGTATAATAATTACCATGCAGATCCCTTTGATCAAGGTGCAGATGTGTTTATCATAGGGATGTCTACAGATTGACTTTGCAATCGTACTTGCAAGTAAAGAACAATACATATTCATTCACCAGCTCAAGGAGACGCATGGATGTATGTGATAAGATTACCTAATATATGTAATTAAGTAGGATTGTGATTGTAATTACTTCAATTAGGAGATTGATTGTGTATAGTTTGAATTTGTGACTTGTTTTTTCCTTATTTCCTTAATTTGGGAGCCTCACTATCTGTGATTTGTTTCCTTATTTGAATAATTAGGGTAGCATGATTTGGATGTATTTATTTGTATCAATTTTCTACATTTCAATCAACAGAGTCTTTACTTTATCTCTAATTTCAAGGGTGTGATACTTCTGTTTTATTATATAAAATCTTCAGGGATAGCTCGAGAAGGGACTCGAGTGCTATATGACTACCACACAATAATATAAATTCAGTTCATCTACGTACGATGATTGATAGTAATTAATGAAAACATAAACCTTTTGAGATTCATTTTTGAAAGAAATATTATATACAGGATGCTTTCGTCCATCAAGTATGGATCTTATTCTAAATAGTCACCTATATCAGATAAAACGGTTATTAGAAAAGAGAACCTATAACTTCACATTTGTTACCATATACCTGAGTGTAGTTTGAGACAAGGACAATGCGGTCATTAGTTCTGTGACGTAAATGAGCAAGTAATCTTGCCAAGACATGCATTTTCCCGGATAGTTCAACCCATGCTCCATGCCCTCCAGTCCACGAGCCAGACCTACAATGTATACCCACACAGGATGAGTAAATTAAAATGTCAAGTGATTAGCTGAAACTTTAAACTAAAAATATCTACCTTCCAGATAACATTTCAGGCGGGAAGAATCGGATACACTCCTCAAAACCCGAAGTTCCTGGGCTCCCACTTTTTATGGTATCATAGATAAGCTACAAGGAATTTAATTTTGTGAGAATGAAAATATGGATTTCCCTCAGAATTTTTAGTAGAGGGTCTAGGGTTATGAGGAGGAATTGGATGAAAATATAAGATCAAAAATAGACAACTTGCCCATACAAATGGCACCAAAATTTACTTTCACGTACAAGGAAAAAATTGTCCAAGAAATAGTTACTGTTCTAATTACAGTGCCAACAAAAAAGCCCAAAAACAATAAAAGAACATCTCAAACAGATACTCAAATTATGCCAGCTAAAAATGAAGAACAAAGAACAAAATCAAAGCTAGACATTAATGAACCATCTTGTGTATTCAACGATAAGGGTTATTACATACACTGTAATATGTTTCTATTTTGTTGCATTCATGTGCATATTTGGTATGAACAACCCTTACAAGGGCTACAAACAGTACAAATTAGTTAGGTGCACAAAACAAAAATCTAACTAAATTAACGATTACTGGTTCATTGAGAACTAGATGCAGACTTATCAGATGACATTTCCTAGAAAAAGTTCAATGCATCAAGATCTACCATTACAAGGCGAGTTTTATCCAAAAGAATATTCAAACCGGGCCAATTAAACAAGTTCAACACACCCTCCTCCAGAGAAGAAAAAGATCCAAATCATACCTTTGGATGATTGCACAATTTTTTGAGAGCTGTTATGTAGGCCAAAATCTTTGATTGCTTCAGTTCTTCAGTAATTGCCCTCTTCACCTGTGAAGACATGGAAACTTATCCTTTCAGTTTTGATAATCTTTTTTCTATCCATGTCCAACAGTGTAAAGCACCTTGTGAAAAATATATATTTGCTCAATCAAAAGTGGACGACATTACATTTTTCGATTGTATAAAATGTTTATATAGGTCTGACTGTAGTGGAGTCAATTTGCAGCAAACAACTTCAACTATCTGCACCACAAGAAATAGATTGTGGATTAAGATTAAGAGTACAGCTAACCACCAATTACCTACACAGTTGCTTTTCATGTGCTTTAAAGGCCCTAATCAATATATGCAAAAAATAAAAAGTAAGTTGAAATACATCAACAATAAAAGATTTATTGGTATGTAAAAGTACTTTATTTAATCTGGCCAGTGGCTGAGGGTATCAACAAACTTCTACAGTTTGTGTTATTTTCAAATTATTGAAGATTTCGTTAAATGAGAAGCTTCCTTTGGATAGGATTCAAGGATTAGCTTCTACTTGGTATAAAGCACATAGTCTTTTTGAAGGTTTTCTCTTACAGATACAATGAAGGATCAGGTAGCTTTGATTTATTCATTTTAATTAGGTCTCTATCTACTGTTTTTTTCTTTTCTAAAAGGGATCTCTTATCCTCCTAAGCCTTTGCACTTTTCTCTTTGTCTTAATGAATTTCTTCTTTTATCATATAAAAAGAAAATGCATATTTTTCTGATTATTCAATGGAAGTTAAGAGAAGTAATGTTAGAAGAATGCTCCAATTAAAAATACAGGGGTGAAATACTATACACATATAGTTATTGTTTAAAGCAAAAGAATGTGATTGAACAGAGCAACAATTCGGTAAGTTTGGCAGAAAGATAAAGAAAAGTACAATACCTTAGGTGGCAAGTGATTTGATAACAATGCATTAGTCCTTCTTAATATGAACTGCAAAATTATATAGTCCAGTCAATCTTCAGGAATATAATATTTCCTTATCAGAACACAATAAATAAGTTGCACTTCATTACCATTCAGCTATCTGCTGTATAATAGACTATTTTAGTTATCAAGCAGGATTGCAACTTCATTTGCGGTAGGTAAATAATACAGCTCTCAAAAAGTACAGAGTAAAATCGGAATTGCGCACATTACCCTATTAACATTGACACTTAATTCAGCAGAGCGTTCAGCACCTATCTTCTTCTCTTCAACAGTGGCAGCAGGTTCTCTTCCACAAATAATTGGTGCCTTCAAAATTCATGTAAACCATAGCAAAAAACTAAAAATTACAATAAGAGAAGGGGTAGAACCCATTGTCCTATTCCAGCATCACATCTGGCGAAAGCATTCTGAAGTTGGTTTATCTTGTTATCTTAAATATTCCTTACATGCTATATATTAACAAACTGGATAATTCCTCTTTCCTAATTATTGTATATTCTGAGTTTTTGACATAGGACAAGCTATAGATTTTGCAACAATGCACATCGAGAATATAAAAAGAATCACCTCATAGTAACGACGAAAATGTGCAATACTGCCCAATATTCCAGGATTTGTGAAGTTAACCATTGCAAAGAATTCTTCTAAATCATTCTGCAATGACGGATGTCCATAAAAATTAACAAGAATAAAAACATAAGAGGATTTTGGATTGTAATTGACAACAGAAATGGATAATCATGCATAGATCCTCACTTGTAAGGGAGTTCCTGACAATAAAATTCTTCGTTTGCAGGGAAGAGCTGCCAATGCCTAATACAGGAAGTTTAGTGAGAAACTAAGAAACATGCCAGTAAAGGAGGGAGAGAAAATAAGTCCTACAAATTACAATACCCGGTTTGTTATTGTTTGATCATTTTTCAATCTGTGAGCCTCATCACATATGAGAAGGTCACATGAGTCACTAGAGCTAAACTTTGAACAATGCATTCGGAATGTCTCATATGAAACAATGAGCACCTACACATTGGGGAATACTAACTAAGTACACATGTAGTCAAGATATTTAAGCACAGAAGAATGGTTAGAAATTTTATTTAACCTGTAAATTTCTTTCGGGACTTGTAAAACAGTCAATCGCAGAGATGACATCTTCTCTTGCACTCTCACATAGAGCAACAAGACGAACCCTTTCACCAACCCACTTTTTTATTTCAGCTTCCCAATTACTGACGAGGCTGGTAGGAGTCACTATGATGGATTTTCGAACCAATGGCTTGCCATCAAACCCTTGACAAAGTAGAGTATATAGTAAGGTGATGGACTGCAATGTCTTCCCCAGACTGTGCAACAAAGGGAGCCCTATGATCAAAAAAGGTGGGGAGGAAGAAAAGGGTACTATAAAAATGACAAGATTTCGGATAAAGAAGTTACCCCATATCATCTGCCAAAATGCATCCATGTATATTTGGTGTGGTACACAGACCAGAGACACAATCAAACATGAACTGAACCCCTTCTCTGCGTCAAGAGAGAAAAAGAAAAGTTTATATGGTCGATTTAATACTGAATTGAGTTAAAGTATGAGCAATGGGATGCAAGGAAGGTGACCTCTGATGTGGACGAAGGTAACGAACAAGCAAAGGGTCAACTGTAATGGTGGTAAAATTAGTATTAGAGGGGTCAATGTGGGAGTCTTGAGAGTGCCATAGTACTAAAGGATCGATCCCCGGGGGCAGAGATGGTTTGGGCTCCTCAGAAACAGGAACATGAACATCAAGAAGGGACTCAGTTACTGGTGCGTTGAATTGGAAGTCGGAGAAAGCAGGTCTAGGAATAGGAGAGGAAGAACCCCAGGGAACAAACCTTTTGCGAGCGGAAAGCCTGCGAGTGAGGTCTTGATTGTAAGTGGAAGCATGGGATTTGGAAGATGGAGGTTTAAAGGGTTTTCTACAAACGGCAGCCCCTTGCGATACTGAAAGAAGCCGCGGTAGCAGCGACTGTCTCTTCACGACAAGGTTGCCCCTGCAATCAAATTCAATTCAACAATTCAATCTTTATTTAATAATAATTAATGAAATAGCTTGCTTACCTGACTAGCGCATCCACGTTCTGCGATTTCCGTTCTTCGATATCTTCGTCTCCCGAATCAGATGAACAAGAATCAGACGAACACCAAACCATTTCATCTTCCTCCATTCCCAATCACCCCTTCCCGCCAAACCTAATCATTTAAATTTATACCTTTTCTTTTATCACAAAATTCATTTCTTTCACCCTCGCTGCTACCATACATACAATTTAACTCACTACTCTTTTTTTTTCATTTCACACAAAAGTCTACTTTATTCCTCTTATATAACCATCATATTAAAATGTCATTTGAGTTATTTATTCAAAAATATGATATCAAATAGATATGGCAAATAAACCCGTCCTCGTGCGTATTGTCCGAATCCGTCTCCGTTTTGACGGGGAAACCCCGCATTGACTGGTATGGGTATAGGGAATCCTCGACTTTTTCAATTAGGTATGGGGATGGGATGTACATATCCCTGCCATATTACCCGTCCCCGTTTAAATTATTAAAATATTCCTAATTAATTAAATAACCACATATATATATATATATATATTTTATTTATTTTAATTATTTGGTTTGTCATGAAACTAATTTTGCATTTCAATTATATTTTTCATCTTATCATAATCTTTATGTAATTATGTTCAAAAATATGTATGTTAATTAAAAAATTTTATGTCTCACATTTGAATATTTCTATTATTTTTTAATATTTTTATTTAATGTATATTTTTCTTTCACATGAAAATGTTTAATACTCTCAATTTAAGTATT
>Ga0209589_1000238_pt1 | contig 67557 bp, 28 predicted proteins | sample CowpeawhiteBW_FD_187525 | JGI IMG/M metagenome (GOLD analysis project Ga0209589, IMG submission 187525) | Root nodule microbial communities of legume samples collected from California USA - Cow pea white BW (SPAdes) (version 2) | ecosystem: Host-associated > Plants > Roots > Nodule | place: USA... | reverse complement strand
TTTTTATTTTTTATATATAAAATATATATATATATATATATATATATATATATATATATATATATATATATATATATATATATATATATATATTTATTAAGTACTTTGAGATATTTCAACCTCTATAAAAAAAAATATGCATAAAGTTTTGTATTATAAAGTCCATATAATTCATTGTTTGGACTTGTACATATAAGATTAAAATATTTTTATCCAAAACCATTCGATCTAGGTTTTATACATTTAAGTACTCATTCTAAACACAGGGTAGTAAGTATTTATTTATAAGATATCATCTAAGTCTACTTCTTCAACTTATATGACTACTTTTGCATTATGCATTCGCACACTGATGTGTACCTAATACATTAAGATTGGTTATAGAAGTAGTTTGCTTTTCGATTTGGGAAGACTCCTACTGCACTTTGATTGTAACTTAACCTTCTTTTTATATGGTGGAGGATTTAGATTGGTATATCTTTTTCCCTATCAATATTGTTGGTTGTGTATGGATTGAATGAAATATTCATAGATTTTGTAATTATATTCTGGTATTGTAAATGAGACATCACAAAATTTATTTGCTTCTATATTTTTGGAGTGAAAAGCAATATATGCATGTTCATATGGTACGCATGTTAGGAAAATAAGTTAGTGATAAAGAATATAGATACTTAAAACTAAACTCTAACATTGATAAAAGTTTGCACATGTGAAATGCTTGAATCTACATGTACAAATATGAGTATTAAGGTATAACTTTTGCCATCACTCTAGTCAAGTCATGCTTCATACATTTCATCTCCTAAATTGTGTAACATATGAAAGTATATTTTTGAAATCAACTATCTTATCTTTGGGAACTACATATTAACTTCTAATTGATTTTCACTAATTTAAATCATGACTAAATTGTGCAAAGAAACTTCTTTATTTCCTTCACCAACCATCTTCAACAAATTCATAAATTTGTGGATCATATGTATAAAGTTTAAATATTGCACCATGATCTGAATTTGGATAAATGAAGTAACAATTCATAAATAATGCCACTCATAAATAACTATAAACAACAAAATAACCCACCAATAAGTGTATACACATAAATGCATGTCTTAGTTTCATCAATACAAAAATAAATGAGTTTCACTAGAAAAAGAAAAGAAAAGAAAAGAAACATGTATACAAAGAAATAAATATGAGTTACACTAACCATGATTATGACACTTCGTTGTATCTTATTCAAACAGTCCAAATTTTCTACTGAGTTTTTTTTTGTGTTGTCCTGTACTGAACATTAAAAACACATTACTTTGGTATTTTAAAGATAATCTTAATATATTTAAAAAATTTTAAAATTAATGATCATTGGTGTATTTTGGAAGTACACAGTAGAGTAGATGAACAACAGAAAAAAAAAACCAATAAAGAATTCAAAGTCCTCGTTCAAATCTCTTCTTTTATAATAATGATATCTTTCATGTAAAAATAATATTATTCTTCCATAATGATTATCTTTTTGTCTCATGATCGTCTAAACAAAAAAATAATCACATTTATAATTTAAAATAGTTAAAAAATAACAAATTTTAACTAAATCAAATTAAAAATCATGTATTACCACATAAAAAGATAAAATCATGAAGAAGGTGGTGTCCCATGATCCATCATTTAACTTATATAATACTAACCATCAAGAAACAACCATGGAAACAAAATTATTACTCAAAGATTCATTTATAAGAAAAAATCAATCAATAATGTGAACACACTCATTCTTTATGCCCAATTTGGATATTTACTTAATTAGTTATTCTCTCTATCATTTAAAGCAGCGTGTTTATTGAAAAAATTAGGTTACTCACTGATTTTTTATGCCAATTTAAATATTTACTTATTAAGTTACTCTCTCATTTGAAGTAATGTGTTTATTGAAGAAACGAGGTTATTCCAATAAATTTTTTTAAAAGTGGTATACTTAATATGTGACAACACTTAATAGTATAATTGGAGAAGTATGTACTAACATGGTTAAAACATAATACTTTAGTTGTGTTTAAATATCGTTTTTATATATTTCTTTTGAATGTTTATGTTGCAATAATTCTGTATTGATTCACACGTTCAATTAGTTAAAAACATGAAATTGAAAGAGAATTTTTTTTAGAGTATTATAGTTTTGTTTAAAACCAGTTATCTTGTCTCATAAATGTATTTAGAAAATAGTTAACATTATAAAAATAATGTAATATATACAAAATTATTTTAATAAATAAAAAAAATAAAAAAAGTTTTTTTTTTCTTTCAAGAGTTTGCCAGAAAAGACGTTTGACAAAGATTTTTTTGCTTAAGGATAAAAAAAAAACTTTAAAAAGATAACCGAGTCAAACGCCACTTAAAAAGATTGATTTTTGAAACAGTTATTATAAAAATTAACCAATTTGTAACTAAATGACTTTACATAAACTTTTCACACTGTTGGTATTGTATTTAAATTAAATTTTTAAATTAGTAGAACTCACATTCTTAATTATGTGTCTCAAAGTTTAAAAGAAAAAAAGTTACCATAATTAATCATCGTAACTTGTTTTGTGTAAAGAAGACTTACTTTCTTCATTGGGATAATCATAACGATGAGCAAGAGAATTCAAACTCGTTTTTTTTTATTATTTTTTCTTGAAATTAGTTTATTAGATCTATATTATATATATGGCTGCATGTGGAAACCATTTAAATTGAATTTGTAATTGATGTTTCTTGCACGATTCTGGTCTCTAGGAATAGCTACTTCATGCCCTAGTAGAACAAGTTACATGTCAAAATCAAATGTGAGAAACAAAATTGTCTTTTACGATTATAATATGTTATTCTTAGACAGAAAAGAGAAAGATAATGACCGGTGACTCAAAGTAATATATTGGATTAAATATATTTTTGATTATTTAATTTTGATATAAAAATTAAAATTAGTTTTTTTTTTTTTTAAATTTTGATTCAATTTAATTTTAATTTTAAAAGTATATAAATTTAATCTTTTAATTAAATTTTGTTAAATTTATTTGATGTTTTAAATGTTTTTTCATGAAATCATTTGAATTGTTTATACCATTTATCATACTTTTGTGTGTAAATAATTCAAATAATATCATGAAAAACGTTTAAAATATCAAATAAACTTATCAATATTTGATTCAAATGACTACATCTAAGAGGAACTAATTTTAATTGTCAGGGAAAGAAACCAAAAACATATTTAATCCTAATATATTTAATAACAAATAATATATAGACTCTGAAGTATCGACATAAAAGTTCATAATAATATTTAGGGTTAAATGTGTTTTTGGTCCCCTAACTTTCAGTGAATTTTGGAATTAGTCAATTTCGAAACTTTGAACCAATTTAGTCATTCATCTTTCAAAAGACCTGGATTTAGTCATTTTAATCAAATTTTATTAAGTTTATTTGACATTTCAAGCGCATTTCATAATAGTATTTGACTTAACATTAAAGCAAAAATGTGTCAAACATTAGAAACAACTCAAATACAATTCTGAGATGCGTAAGATGAAAGACTAAATTGATTCAAAGTTTCGAAATGGACTAATTTCAAAATTCACTAAAAGTTAAAGGAGAAAAACATATTTAACCGTAATATTTAATATAAATTTATTTAAGAAAAGTAATATGATAATTATGTTTAACACCCAACTTCTTAGAATACCCGCTCATAAGATAATATGCGATGAGATTTGCAAGTAGCTTTAAATTCACATTTTGAGAATGTTCTTTTGGAAATTATATAGCTTTTTATTCTACCTTCTGGGTGGGAAAAAAAATCTACCTTTTCAATTTAAGAATCCAAGTTGAAACGTATATCTCTTAAAAAAGAAATTTGCTACTTTTTCACTGATAAAATTTTGACCAAACAAATGGCATGGTATTAGTGCTTTTAGAATTTTGTAACTTATCAACTTCATATAAAAAATCACGGTCTTCACGATTCTTGTGAAAGGTATGATATTTGTTTCCTCTATATTTTCAGCATGCTTTACTCTGTTTTTTCTTTCTTTTTGACAACTATGTACTGAAAATTTCTCTTTCATAGGCACTTTCGTTCTAATTATAATTTCTTTTATGGTTGTTCTTATCTCTGTTACTATCATCCTCCACCATACCACGTCATCTACCGATAAAAACAACAAATACAAAATATTGTAAAACTTTAAATGTTAGGGAAAGAGTGGAGAAAGAAAATCCCATCGAGAATATAAGATAGAACAAGTTTAAAGAAAAACTATTTGAATTAAATTATCTACTGCACCTGTCATTACCATTTATATTTTTTACAGTTCCGTTGAATTTGTTAACACAACCATAAATAGAAAAAAAAAATTAGAAGCACACCAACCATAAATACAAACAGGAAACAAAATTTCATTGGATGTTTTTGGAATGAATAGAAACATAACTACATGAAACTAGTAGAGTGAACCTATCAAACTCTTACAAAAATTTAAATAAAGGAAGAAAAACTTTATATTGTAAAACTCCCTGCCATTTAGCTATTTTTTATATAATACAAAAACAAATTTATGTGACGTACAAGTTAAAAGATAGTTATATTATGAAAAGTTTGTCTAATAATGTATCATAACATTCCAGAAATAGTTCTCAAAATTAGTTTTGAATAATAAGTCTTTTGTAAGAGAATAAGAAAAAGGCACCGCCAAAAAGTGGACTGCAATTAGAATCCAAATCTAAAATTGAAAAACTCCATCCATAAATAAAAAGGGAAGTGCTGGATTCTCAGAAAATAGAAGAAGAATCGTTCACGTTCGCATGTGATAAGTGTCTATTAAGTTGCTATTTCTATTTCGTTTTACTCAACAACTATAAAAGTTCAATTATATTGGTTGATTCTGAGCTGTGTTTCGCGTTAGATACACTTACCAAAATGAATAATACAAAATAAATAAACTCCTGCTTATTTATATGAATTCAATTCATTGAATATGCGTCTTGAAATACAGTGTTACATTAAAATAAATCTAACAAGATAATTTGATTGAATTTATGCAACTATAGACATACACCAAAAATGTAGAACCACGAAATACAGTAGCCATGAATTATAGCAGCTCTCAACTCTGACAATAGCAAGACCCCATTCCAATTTCCTTGGGCTAAATGACACGCGAACTAGAATCTGCCATCTACTCTAATTTTGCCTGTCAAGTTTCCTCATGCTTACAATTTGGGTATTTATATTCACAAGCGTTTCCAAGACAAAATGATATAAAATGAAGTTAACCGCGGCAATCAACATTAAGATCTTCATCCCATAGTTTATTGATCCATTTCCTCCAGAGATGTTTAGGATGTTTGGAGATGGAGCTTCCAAAAATGATTTTAGAGTTGCTCTGATAGAGTGGTGCCGCGTATAAAAGGTGGAGGGCTGGGAAGGTTTCAAGATATATCATATATCACACTTTATGGTAACGAGACCTTGAATAGAGCAATTAGGGTGCATTTGAATCATTGGGTTGGGGCATCATGAATCTGATCTGGGAGCAGTAAAAGATGAAAGAAGACCAGCTGCATGAGCAGGTAAAATATCTCCAAAAGAGGACATGGCAGCTGCAGATCTATCCTTAAAAATGCCAACTTGTCCATCAGTTAGTATGGATCCCAGTTTAAAAGTACTCTCGCCGAACCTGCTTCCAACCTAGAAAAATAAAATAAACTGGATTGTAATTTCGTGTTTAACAGTTATCTACAGTGAATAAAAATAACTCGTTTTAAAGATGCATTAGTGTGGCTGCATAAATGGATGGAGTTCACTGCAGTAGGAGTGTCATAGATGTGTATGAATGTGATATGCAAATGAATGTAGTTATGGAGTATCAACATCTCATAATATCTTAATTAAAGGATAAATGTATAAAATTAAACTGCAACTAAGGCAAGAAATAGCACCGATATTTGAAAAGGGCTTACCTGCATAAAAGACTTCAGTAATGGTGCTGCCACCCCCAGACTTGAACTGTCATCCAAGTTTATCTTCTGAGAAAGTTCTCCATTTGTAATTGAATTCCATGAGCTCCTTGAAGAGATTTCATTTGACGAAGGAGTAAATGTCTTCTTTGTCCCTCTAGAGGACAATGCTGGTGCACTGAATTTACCAAGATGTAGGTTTGTAAATACGAGCATTAATCACTTGCTTCGTAATGTACATCAGTAGGTTTGATAGCAAAAAACTACCCACAAAAGTAGTCGGTGAATAACCATTACATTTCAAGCTAATTTAAATTAAATAAATAAAATGATGATATTGGAGACCAGTTCGTAACTATGCCTTGTGAAATGACAGACAAAACAGAAATGAAATACAAGATCAGACTAACCTGATGGGGAGGTATTTAAACCGGGGAACTGTAGAACACCTCAGAATATTAGATTCTGAATTAGTAGGCAGTTTCTGAACAGTATCTGTGTACATGCGGTTAAGTTGCACAAAGAAACCAAAGAGGACAGCATGTCGTAGGTATGATTGTCTCTCATTCTCCCAGAGATATGGTTCATACCTTTAAGATAAAGAAAGAAGATTTCAGATGACATTGCAGAAATAAATATAAGTTCTTCAAATCATTACACACTACCAATTTAACCCCGTGCAAGAACTGCATGCTACGAATTTTCCCTAACCATGGGTTTACAGCAAAGAAAAGAAAGAAAAAATGTTTCAACTTTCAGATTGAGACAATGGACCATGCATATGCTATGGATGGATCTACTACTCCCAGATTCCACACTGTTGCTTGAAATGAATTACGACCTCTTTGAAATCCCAGATTTCTTTTAGTAATATTTCACTCGCACCATTTGGAAATTTTTGTGCTCTATCATTCTATTTTCTAATTATAAACTTATCTAATTTTGCAACTTCCTTGCATATGCAATCGTTATATAAGCCATCTTATTCATGGATTGCACATCTCATGTCCCTTCAACATACCAAAACAAAGAAAGGAAAAACTTTATCGGGAGCATAAGATACTAACGTAAGCCAGTCTATGGGATCCAGCTTCTGAGAAAGACGAGTTAACAATTGATCTAAACGTTCTTTAATGACAGAGATAGCAGAACTCTGGTCTTGTTTCCTTCTGACAGGTAGCTTTGCTTTTGTCTGACTAGATGGTACTCCAACCGCATTTAAATCACCACCAGAGAGAATGTCAGTAGCAAATTTGACATCTAACAAAACCTGCAAAACTCCTTTTTCTGAAACTTGGTGAACACCACTCTCTTCAGTGGAGAGGAATTCCTCAAAGATTCCAATTACCTGTATAATAAGATACAAACATTGTAGATGTCCATGCCGTCAAGAAAATAGCAGAACATCATTGGAACAGTAACGCATGATAACTAGATAACCTAGAAAATTAAAAGCAAACGTTAAACAATTGACTAGACAAAACTATTAAAATGGAACTGGAATTCAGTCTTAATCTGTGGAGTAAAAATCTCAAAATAAATTTTACACTTTAATTAAGCTGGATTATAGAAAGAGAGCACACTTTGCACAATAACTTGATAACTCACTGCCTAGAAAATTAAATGCAAACATTAAACAATAGAGTGAAAAAAAATTATTAAAATGGAACTGGAATTCAGTCTCAATCTGTTGCTTAGGGATCTCAAAATAAAATAGGGTTCCTTTAGTACTTTAATTAAGCGGGATTACAGAAAGAAAGAGTCACCAATGGCACTTTCATATGAGCAATATTTGCTAGGTACTTGTGTTCACGGTAAAATATAAACAACAAGGCACTATAAGCAATGTTGTAAAACTTAACACGAGTGATCACTAGATTTGGAAACTGGTCATATGGCCAGTCTGGGAACCTCTATGGATAGGTTATGCACTCAACTTGATACGGACAGTATGACTTGGCTGGCTTAGACTTGAGCTCACATCTAACTGGCCGAGTCGTATGCATTTAAAATGATTTTAAAAAGAAATAGACGGAACATGCTCAGTTTGCAGAAAGAGAGCTGCTGAAGCTTGAAGAAGGTTATTGCAGTACACATATAGAAGTAGAGAAAAGGAAACAGAATGAAACTGTGTAAAGAAGGGAACGATGGTTCCTTAATTCATTCACCCAGAAAAATAATCCAATGAATTTGAGGAATAAATTGGAGCACGGTGCTCCTTCACCCAAAAAAATTAGATGGTTGAGCTTTGTGAAAGGAAGAAAATATTGAATTCAAGAAATGAACGAGAACTCAGAGTGCTGCTTCACCCAAAAGGTACGAGACATGGTTTTTGTTTGAAAAACGGAGGAAAATTGATTAGACCTGTAGTAAGCTTATTGGGCAGGGTTAAGACGTTGACGGGAACTGTGCACAGTGCAAGGTTTGGGTAAATGGAAATATTGATGGAATCAGTTTTACAATATGAATGTGAACACTGGCATTTTGAATCAAACACTCACAACCTTGGGCTAGTAAAGCATACTTTAACTACTGTGCTACAAATCATTTTAAATATAATATTAACAATTTAATATTTCCATACAATACTAGTTCCTGCAGTTATCATTGACACACTACTTCAACCACTAACCAGTACCCTGACTAAATAAATGATCAGCCTCATTTAGATAATGTTGAAAGGATTAGTGACAAAACAGGTCACAGATGATGGTACCGTAACTAAATCAATGATCGGTCTTATTTAGATAATGTTGAAAGAATTAGTGACAAAACAGGTCATTGATGATGGTAGTGCCAAGGTACCATGTCAGAAAGAAAAAAATGGTAAGAGGAGGTGACCTCTGTCGGAATGAAAAAATGCTCAAAGGACACGGTGGCTACTATAAAGCAAAAATGTTCTCAGACACAATTGCTGCTAGGAAGCAAAATGCTCAAAGAGCACGACAACTGGCAGAGAGGAAAAATGGTTATAAAACTGCAAGGCGATGCCAACTGTGGCGGTTATCGGCCAAAAAATGCTCAACTAAAGAAAAGGAAAAAAAAAAGACCCTAATCCGGAAAATGTTGGCAGTGGAAAGTAAGCAGGAAAAAAAGTTGGTAACATTAATGTCAGCTGGAAAAAGCTCGACGGAAAAAGAAACTTGCCAGAAAAGTTGACTGCAAACAGCACTTGCTGGAAAAATATTGGCAATGAACAATACTGGCTGGAAATACGTAGATGGTAAACAACACTCACCAAAAAGACAACAGCAATACATAGTAACACTCGCCGGAAAAAATCTTGCCCAAAAGTCATCAGCTGTGAATAGTAATGTTGGCCAGAAATGGTTTGTTGAAAAGTTGTCAGCGATGAATGGCGATGCCAAGAAAAAAAAGAAGAAACCTAAAAACACAAGGTTTGTAAATAATTTATTCCTATGGGTACTGAGCCGAAAGGAAAAGCATGGATTCCGTTCCGTTGTCAGGCTCTTGATACCAAAGCGGAGAGGAAATGACAAAACAAGATGGTACCACTCTAGCACCATATTCAGAACAGAGATATGGAGATGGAATATAATTTGCTGTGTACACACATAAATATTCTCATTTAAAATAAAGAAGAAATAAAATAATAAGGAACAAATTCATATCTAATGATGAAAATATTTGGTGAAATATTTCCATCAAATCATATCATATTTCGGCATTTAATGTAAAAAAACCATATATCTAACCGAGATAACACTGGCTACAGGTATGATCTAGTATGATCCATTTGCAGAGATTTTAACCAAACAATTTTTTAGAGACAAGCCTTACCTCATCCGTTTCAACAGTAGATTTTCACTCTTTTCCTAGAAAGAGTGGAAATCTTTATGGCCAACCTTTATCGTTATTATTAATTAATGTTTGTCTAAGTGATATGCATGTATTTGTTTCTGGACTGAGTGATGATACGCTGACATCATTATAAACTGTATTTTTTAACTTAAAAATTTAATATACATTATTATATTATTAAAAGGGGTTATAAACTGGATGTATATTTTTAAAAAGGTGTCAAAATATTATTTTCCGTAAATGAACTCCATAAGTTCTATTGTGTCCTTCTCGTTAATTCTTTTTTATTCTTTTAGTTACTCTTTCATGAATTTGAAATGATAGGTAACTGCTCTAAGGCTTCTGACAAGGGCGTATTGTTGATGTGAGTTGTTTGAAAATATCCATATAACGAGTGTATTGTTTTTCAACACACACACAAAGGCATCTGCTCTAATGCCTCAGGCAAAGGCAAATTGACGTGAGTTGTTTGAAAATATCCATAAAATGAGTGTATTGACTTTCAACACACTCTACACACAAAGATATCTCGTAAATGAGACTTGAAGCACTACAATTTTTTTAATTTAATCAGAGTTTTATAATTAATGTTATTAAAACACCGAAAATGCATGCAAGTATATGTATAATATATATCGATAAATGAAGAAATAATTACTTGTCAATAATAGAGTTACCCAGGAGCCTTTAGTTCTCTACAAATAAGATTGAATTCAAACGTGCCACCACACTCTGCAGCTCCAATACTCATGCAGGCTGGCTATGTACCAGGCCTTTGACTATTCTAGATAAAAGGTTGCACTGAGATAGATCTAAGAAAGACTACACTGCTTACCCCATTTTACGTAAGCTGACACAGAAATTGGAACGCAGCCACAGTTAATACAACTAATTTAAACTTCAGCTTATTATTAACATGGTATTGAAATACTGCAGAGAGATTCCTTAATGAATTCTTAGTTCACTTCTTATTGTCTAATGTCTTCTGTTCTATGCTATTTTGAAAATACATCCATACCATCCTTATTCTTTTATTTTCAATGAAATTTCATTTTCTATAAATAACAAAGAGGAAAGACAGTCAACAAATTAGTGAGAAAGTCACGATGGTGAAAATTAAGATCAAGCAGACTAAAACATCCACAAGAAAACCTACCTTTTCCAGTAGCCTTGATGCAAGTTTATGCAAAATCTTCTTGTCAAGTACATGACCTCCAACTCTATGAACTTCATCACAAGCTCTAAAGAGAAATGAGATGATGTACAGAGAAGGCATAGATGGAAGAGAAATTTTCATCTCCGATTGGTTCTCATCAGATTGATCTTGCTTGATAACGATGTCCTCCCATCCCTGTCCAAATAAGCAAAAATAAAAAACTCCAAGATGAAAAGCTATAACTTGGCCAACATATCGCCAACACAAGGTCCTACTAAGAAAAAACAACATTAGAACAAGAAAATGTGAGTTTGATGACACCCATTATCCTTTCAAGAAGGTAAACAGACGTTAATCTGATTTTATATTTAAGGGCCACAACTTTTCATTAGGTATATCACCAATACCCACAAGATTCGTTAATACAACAGTTGCAAAGTAAAAGATCATAATGATGTGTTTTGATAGACAATTTATCATGTCAGACTAGAATCACGTGATATGCTAAGCTACAAATGCTGAAGAACGAATCAAGGTTTTGCCCAATGTCAATTTGTTAAGTGGTTTTCCCTTCTGGTGATGTACATACAAATAGAATGAAGAGCTTAAACTTGCTGACTTCCTGTATTCTCTGTTTTCATTTTACTCTATATTCGTAAAGAACTTCTTATCCTCCTTGTCATGTTTTACTTCTCCATTTTTTCACACCTAACAACTTTAACAACAGGGGTCTTCAAAAGGAATAAATAAGTATTATAGTTCGACATAAAGGTTCATAAAAAACTATACATTCGCAAATGAAATATTGGCAAATCATGATCTTATGAAAAAGGAAAACAAGATTAAACCATCACATACAAACAAAGAAAACACGTCAAGGGAGAGGTGAATATCACTTACCCTCCAGGGTGTACTCAAAGATAAAGCATCATCTTGTTTAAGATCCCGAGATAAAGTGGCAGAAAGTTCATCTGAGAGCCATAATATCCACAAGTTGTAAGCTCTAATGATAAGGTCTCCTATTGTCTTATTCAATTCTTCCAATTCAGGGCTTGCACCTTCTCTCACGCCAAGCAAAGCAGCTATGGAAGATGAATTTTGTCTTTTAGAGCCAAGGCTTGCTGGTTTTCCTGGACTATCACAGATAGTAGAATCAGATCCAAATCGAGATTGTTTCACCAAAGAAGGTAATTTTGCAACTGCAGATGCATTTCCACCAGCCCAATATCTGGGAGAACCAAGTATCAGGGGCATATGTTTAGAATGATTTTGGAATGCAAACAATATTCGTCCAATGAAAAGAGACTTTTCAACAGTAACAGCACTTGGCGATTCACTATTTTGTGCTGGGGCATATAAACTATCCAGCTCTTTTTTCAGTGTCATCAATACTGAAGATACACATTCATAACATTTACTTTGCAGGTATGGTGCCAGATCCTTCAGTCTTTGAGATGCCTTTGGAGATTCTATGAAACTTAAAAGATCCTCAAGGATGCTCTGACAAGAAACATCAACTGCATCCCTGATTCGACTGACTTCAGGACCAAAGTAAGCATTAAGACAAGAGTGAAATTCACTCTCTTCAGGATGAACTTTTAACCCAGAAGCAACTCCAGTTTTTCTGGCATTCGATTCTAAAAACCAAACACCACCAGCCGTAGAAGGTCTGCTGAAGTACACCTGAACATCATCCAGCTTGGTAAACAGCTCACCTACAGCAGAAATTGAGTTTACCACGTCAACAGCACCAGTTAGCTCCCTAAATCTCAAGTCAATAATTGCTTTCATCCTGCCAAGAAAAGCAGACTCAAATATCTCATCCCAAAGATCTGAATCATCTTCCAAAACAAGTTCACGAATCCTACTCCAAGGCAACTCAATCTCCGAGCCAAAAACACTCTTCAGCCATTCTAGACTCCCCTGAAGAACTTGCTTGCTCTCCATCGTCTCCCTTACTGATTTCTCAGCAGAAGCCAAATCCTGGCCAGTGCCAATGGCATCAATCAAATTTCTTCCACTTATCTTGCTCACGCACTCTCTCAACCAAGCAAAACAGGTATCAGCAATGTAACGCTTATCAAGCATCACCATGATCGATTCCAGTCTATCTCTGAATGACTTCCAGAGCCTAACTTCCTCGTCAGGATTGGGAATCCCACCAAACAACTGAGATGCCGGAGGAGATCCCAGTATGACTTTGTAAAAAAGGGGCATATCATTCAAAACCTGCAAAAACAACTCACCCACTTGACCCACAGTAACCTGAATTATACCCAACACATCACACAAGACCGTAACCACCAAGGAGGAAGCATCACCAGGACCAGCATTCCCCAAAACTTGTACTATCCACGACTTCCTTGATTCCAAAAACAATCCCAATACCTGTTTTACAAAAAAATCCGTTTAAATCGAATCCAGCAACTGTCCAAATCTTAAACTAATTAAGTCCATTACAAATCTTTCTTTCGTCGACTAATCACTCCACAGTTCACACCCACAAATCAAGGCACAAATCCATAATTCAATGCGAAGAAACTAAATACCTGCTTAGGCTCGAGCTCGTCGATGACGGCGACGGCGGCAAGCGCGTCGGAGTAAGCGGCAATGGCGAGGCCGCGATCGAGCAACCGATCGCGGCTGCGCTGGGAGATCTGCGCCCTGAAGCTCTCAACGATCTGCCACTGATGCTGAAGCATGGCGAAATTGGAGAGGAACTTCTTCTTCTGGTCATCAGAATCGACGAACAAGTGATGGTGCACGTTCTTGGCACGCACATAGCGCGACGCAGCCTCCAGAAACATTCCTTCGTCGAGGCAGCCCCAGATATTCTCGGGCGTGTCGGCGAGGTACTTAACGCGGCACGCCGCGCCGTAGGTCCAGGCTCGGGACTGGGAATGGAGCTTGGCTTGGGACTGCGATTGGGAAAGGGAGAGAGAGCGGATGCGACCGTGCACGGCGGCGATGTTGCTGGAGATGCCGTTGCAGGAGGCCTTCATGCGGACGATGGAGTCGGCGGAGTCGATCAGGTCGCGGTACCTATTGCCGACAAGTTGCCTGAGCTCCTCCTTCTTGTCCTCGATCTGCCTCCGCGTCGCCGCCTCAGTCTTCCGGATCTCAGCAATAGGCTTGGTGCGGAACAGGGACTCGGCATCGCGGCTGCCGATGTTGGAGATGCGGTGGTCGTCGCCATGAGGCGACGACGCTCCCGCGGAGGGGGACGAGACTCGCATTGCGGCGATGGGTTTGGGGGTTTAGTGGATTGGCATTGATTTCTCCGGCGGACGGAGGAGCAAGGAGAGTTGAAAATTTGCAAAACGGTCACTTGGAAACGGGAAAAAATAGAAATTCAAGGCGAGTTTCGTAAAGGATAATTTTGCCTGAGACAGAGGTGAACGACGTCGTTTATCGTTGAAGAGGAACAGTAAGTAATAGTGTTTTTGCTTGAATTGATTTTTTTAATACTAAACTTTATATTTAGAACTTACTAAAACAAATTACAGGTTCATTTTCAAGCTTATAGTTCATGATACAACTATTGAATTCATTTTTATTCATGCCATGATCTTTCTAGTTTCAAGATCATTAATAAATATTGAATTTTTATGCATATTTAATATAACTGTACTACTGTCAATATTAAAAATGATAAAATAGATTAAATAATTAAATCAATGATCAGAGAATGTATGCTTAATTATTATTAAACTAATTTGAAGGGATAATATCGATATTTAGATTATTTTATTTTTAAAACTAACGACAAAAGTTAATGTGATTTTTTATCTTATAGAAAGTTTATTTATCTAAAATTATTTTAACTCAAAATCAACTTTACATTCGAGTTTAATTCATTATCAAAAGTTACTTAATTTTACATAATTTGTGTTTTGAATTCGAGGATGCAATTTCTTTTATTACTTCATCGCAAACAGGAAATATTTTTTTAAGGTACAATTTATAAATTTAAGTAACTTTCGGACAAATCTGTTGTGAAACTAAACAATATAGAAATCAGACACAATATTTTGAAAGAGAAGAAAAATAAATAATTAGAAAGTTAAAATTAAAAGACACAGAGATGAAGCGGAATTACCCAATTTTGTTTTTTCAAAATAAAATTACAGTATTTTAATTAAGATAGATGTTTTCATTAAATATAAAATTTAAAATTCTTCACAAATATTACATCCAAAAAACATCTACTACAAAATAATAGTCTCTTAAAAAAATTTCATCCAAATATAAATATTAAGATAATTATTACAAAAATCATTAAGTTTTATTACGTCCAATTTGATTATATGTTAATCTTAAATCAATTTATATGGTCTATTTATAGTTTTCTCTTCTCTCTTTGATGTCAGTAAATAAACAGACAACAATGATGAATATGTAAATGCAATCTTCGAATTTACTTCATTGCAAACTTTTTCGGATTTATATGAATAAATTTTCTTAAAATGTTTTTTACATTAACAATTTATATGGATAAAATTCGTAGGCACTTTTACAAGTAAAAAAGATTATGAAATAATATTTTCACAACTTAATTTCAACACTTAAAAATATTTGTAAAGAAACTACTCATACATACCCTTGATAGTGGCCTTTTGTTTTTAACTGAAGTCGTAGCTTTTTTAGAATCTTCAAGAGAAAAGAAAAACAAAGAACCTCTCTAATGCCTAACATACACTTCCATCTTCGCTTGGAAAAAACTTCACTAAAAATATTTTTAGATAAAAATAAATATTTTTAATAAATTAAAGCTTACAGAATTTTTAATTTGTAAAAACAATTATGCTTGAAATTTTCTATTTTGAGTATGTTCTATTAAAATTTTCATCTAATTTCTTACAATGTTTAGATATCAAACTCCTAACGTTTATAACTTTTTTTAGTTCATAAAATTGGAAAATAATTTATATTTCTTCTCAAACCTTTTTGTATGAACTCAAAAACCGGAGCGCGAGATTTAGCCGATGAGACACGGTTGAATTACCCATTCCGGTCGGACCGGGTCCAATTAAACCATTGAATCTGTGACGTAAGGAGCCAATTGAAACGGTGAGTTTCGTGTCACTTCTACCAGGAGAGAAGAAACAAGTCAACGAACTCACTCACTCACCATTCACCAGAGAGAGAGCAGAACCACTTACGCTTTCGTCGATTCCCTTTCCTTCTACCATTGGTTGTTCTTATGTGAGTATGAGCACTGCCATTCTAACTTCAGTATTATTTTTGCATTTTCACCATGCTTATGCCTTTTTTTTAGAAAAAAAAAATCGTAGGAATTTTTTCTTAAAATTATTTATATCAGCCATGTGTTGTGACCCATGATTATTGGTTTTTCTTTCCTTCTAGTAAATATTTGAATTGCCTTTTGTATAGTTTGTATTTGCTTTATATAATATGAGATGGATTGCTGTTATATTTATACCCACAGTCCGAGAATCTTTAGTATGGATTGACATCTTGGTGTCAGAACTATTTTTTTTATTTTATTTAAGTTTGAACTTTTTTTTCAGAATGTGGAGGTCATGACGATGATGGTGAACCAAAGGGTTGAAGAACATGTTATAATTGAAGAAGGGCAAAGGAAAAAGATGAAGAGGAAGAAGGAAGTTTTGATTCCTCGTCCTGCATGTTCCTGGGTGTATTTTAGGTGATTTCTTTTAATTTCTTAAATATGTGATTACATTGACTGTAAACTGACAGTGCGTAGATATTAAATTACAATTGCTAGTTTTTTTAGTTGTTTACTAAGTCTTGAATTGTTGCAGTAAGGAATTTATCAAAGAGTACATTGCTTCCCATCCTGAGTCACCAGGCCTTAAAGCTGTGAGCATCCTTTTTACTTTTTGAATTTCTGGGTTTTTTGTTGTTCGTCATTTGTAGCTGAACTGAATATGGAGTTGTTAATTTTAGTATTTTTTTTTTTCTTTTGGTAGGCAACAAAGGCTGCCTCAAATGCATGGAAAACAATGAGTCTTGAAGAGAAGGAAAAGTATGCTAGGCATGCACGAAAAGTGTGGGATGGCTACTTGAGTTCTGGTGCTGCTGCCCCTGAACCCAAGCCAAGGAAACAGGTAATTCTAAGCACATGGGTTGATTCGTTAATTCATTTCAATAGTTGATGAATCTTAATGTTAAAGATTAAATAATGCAGACTAAACTGGTAACAAGATGCTCCCCAGGTCGCTTATTCAATGTGTTACAGCGCCTCACACCTGAACAGAAGGAGTCAGTAAAGAGCATGGGCTTCGGGAGCCTCCTTGGACTTAGATGTCGAACTCTTCGACGCAGTTTGTGTCTTTGGTTATTGGAGAGATTTGATGCTACTAATTGCAGCTTAGAGATCAGCAGTGCGCACTTGCCATTAACTCCAAAAGATGTGGAGACAGTATTGGGATTATCAGCCAGTGGCAAAGAAGTGGTGAACTCTGGTCCAGAAGACTTGATTTCAGATTTGCGGAGCAGTTACAATGCGATAAATCATGGAATTTCAGTGAGACTTTTAGAGGACAGGTTGGCTACTGCAGAGGCTGGAGATGATTTTAAGAGGTCTTTTGTTCTCTATGTGTTGGGAACTCTTCTGTCCCCAACAGCTAGGCTGGATGTTAGTCCGTCATTCCTCCACATTTTGACAAATATGGATCTTGTACATCAGTATAACTGGAGTAAATTTGTGCTTGATAGGCTAGTTCGAGAAGTATCGCTCTTCCATAAAGGAAAGCAAAGAGCTGTTGGTGGTTGTCTCTTATTTTTGCAGGTAAAATTATTTTTTGCATCAATTTCTATTTAACTTATTAAGCAATATATATGTTTTTAAACTCTTTCTTTTCAGCTTTTCTACTATGAGAGCATAACTCTTGAAGGGTCTTCTGCCCCAGTTTCAACAACAGTTCCATATCTGTTTTCTTGGGGAGAGGAGGAGATTTCTGAGAGAGAAAAACGAGAAAAGGAACTTGGTGGCTATGGTTCTGGGGAGGTAGATAATGGCATTCAAATTATTTACTATAATGCTACACTTGTATTGGGGAAAATGTGGTATTTATTTTCCTATTTTTAGGTCAAAATAGTTTATTTAATTGTAGAAATCAGAAAAACCCTCAAGGAGATGAAAAGGACTTAAAGCAGGCTTCTGCCAACCATTTGTTTCATGAGATGTTCTCATGGTGAAAAAAGTTCAATGTTAAACAGTCTCTTGAAAGCCTTTTTCAATTGAATGCAAGTCATTGGAAAGTATGATATTTCTAATTTGATTGCATTTTCTCTGAAAATGATATTTCATCTTACAATTTTATAGTGGTGGATTTATTTCTGAAAACACCCTTTGACATCTTCTTTAAGACTTGCTTTCTATTATTTTTCAAAATATTTTCGTATGCTTCAACAGTGCATTTAAATAATACACATTTTGTTGCAATGAGAGTAAATTGTGGAAAGATCTCAGCTCCCCACCACGAGTCATAAAGGATATCATGTCCTACAACCAATCAAAACTGTATTAGGAGAAAGTATCATTTAAAGTGTTAAAAGTAATTCAACTGACTGGGCTGCTTTTATGTGAAACAATACACATTGGATATTTTCTTTTAAACTAGTGGATTTAGGTGTCTACTGAGGTATGCTTTTACTTTGCAGCTAGCAAGCAAGAAGAAACGTCACTATATGGTGTTCCCAGAGTGTAAAGATCATTCAGATGGGCCACCAATCATCACAGAAAACACTGGGATTGGGCATGGTCCTCTTAGAACAGTATTAAATGAGGTGATGATGCCATTGACATTCATTACTAGCTTCTTAGCGTCTTAGCATGTCCATAAAATCATGTCAAAAGGCACTGTTTTATGCCTATATCTTTTGTAGTTATGAACCCAAAATTTTTACTTTTCTTTTTGTGAAGTAAAAAAGGCCAATGCATAGTTGAGTTTCCTTCTGACCTTACAGTGAAGAAGAAACAAGATAGTAAGACAATTTAAAAGTTTGATTGAAAAATGATTGAGTGACCATGAGATGTGTTTTCTTTTATATGGGATGGCTATAGATTTTGGTGAAACGTTTTTAAGATGGTAAGAAGGTGCATTACGTGAAAGAACTTATTAACATGACCCGTACTTTGCAAAAATCAAGCCCAATGGTCTTTAGTCTCTTTGGTGAGGTTGGGTTATAAACTAGTTACTTTGGGTCTTTAGTCTCTTTGTTTTGCTGTCTAGTTAATTATTGGATCATTGGCAGGCAGTCATAACGATGATGAGGTCATAACGATGATGATAAACCAAAGGGTTGTTGAACATGTTATACAACGAACAGATTTTTTATCTTTGCATTGGAAGCTGCTTATACAAAAACTTCTTATTTTTCTTTTCTGGACTTCCTTCAAGGGCACTGTTGTAACTTAAATTCATGATAATAGCTTGCTCATGTTTCTATACTGGGTTCACATGAATATATAAGAGTGACAGGGTCTTGATATGACTTTAAAGAAAAATGGCTTTCCCATGCCGCTAATTAAGTTTGAGATATTCGTTTTGTTCTGTATTTTTCGATGGTGATTTTGGGTTGAGCTTTTCCTCAGATTTCTGTTTTTGATTATTAACTGGTCAATTTTAAAGCAGTACTCGTGTTACTAATCTTATTCAAGGGAGAAGTAATCAGTGAGAATGCATTGGGGCTTGAATTTTATAGTTTTTCATAACTGTAATAGCTACTTTAATTTATTCCTTAACGAATGCCAAAGTTATCAACGAGTTATTAGTGGAAGCTCTATTTCTATACTCTCCTAAGACGAGTGTGTGTTGGTGCACATGCATTTTTTTTATTTTGAAATCTGCAGATTGAGCTCTCAAAAACAAGTTTTTTCTACAGGAAGCCATCCTAGATTTTCCAAGGAGCAGAACTATGTTGAGTGGAGATGTAGATGTTATAGTCGAATCAGTCAAAGCCCCTTGTCGAAACAGAGAATATGGTTGCAATGAAACTGTGGATTGCATGACCAGTAATAACCATGAAGTAACCTGCATCTATTCTCCGTGTACCTGTCCACTTCAAGACTGTAACTATGTTGGGCCATTTGAACAGTTGGCATTGCATTTCAGCAGTAAACACTGGGATTCTGGAAGACGATTCAAATATAATTATCCATTGGCTATCTCTTTACAGATGGATGAACAATTTCTTATTCTGCAGGCAGAAGAAGATGGGGTTCTCTTTCTCCTCAACAAGGGCACAGAAACTAATGGGAATACAGTGATGATAACCTGTATTGGTCCAACCTCATCAAAAGAGAGGTTTGTTTATGAGATTGTTTCATGTAGGGGAAAAAGTTCTCTCAGATTGAAGTCTGTAGCTGAGAATTTTCCTGGTCGAATGAAGGATTTACCCCCACTAGATTTTATTTTGATTCCTTTCAGTTTTCTTGTTTCTTCAGGAGAGCTCAATATAGATATTTGTATATGGAATTCTAATGTAGATTACTCTTGATTTATGACCTAGATTATAGATAATTATAGATAATTATAGATAAAATCACAATATAGATATTATGTTTTTTTTCTCAATATTTGTGGTTTCTATTGTACAGGAAAAGCCATACCTACTCATCCCCTTTTTTCTCATTGTGAATCTCCTTTACACTTGTTAAAAGTTCTACATTATCGGTTTTTAATAAATTGTAAAACCTACATTCTAATTTGGTTATATTACAATTTGTATATTGCTTCTACTGGTCAAATAAATGGTAATACCTTGTAACCAAATAACAATTTAATTATTTTACATAAAAATCTTTCGTTCATTTCCTTCTAATGGCGTAAGTTGTTGCTGGATTTGGTTGACAAAATTTATTCTAATTAATAATTCTAAATGGACAAATTGTATACACAAAAGCATATAATTAATAAACGCAACTGTTAGACGTTATATGATTTTAACCAAAAGGCAAATATGGTACTGAATTCAGATATGAAACCTGGTTTTCTAATTAGGCATTCCAATTAGAACAAAAAAGTTATTGTAACCTTATAAATACAAAGATGAATTTTATTTCATGTTTTATATTCTTACTAAGACTATTACCATGGTATGATTACTCGGGATTAAGAATTCTCACTCCTTTTTGGCATGCACTAAAAGGTATTCTGTAAAATCAGAATTTGACAGAGGTGGTATATGGATTCAGATACTGTAAAATGTTTTGAGCAATGAAAATCTTCATTTGATGATGTCTTTAGGTACATTTGTCCCATGTGAAGAGGTTTCATGGTAAGCCAAACCTCAAAGATTCCACTTCCACAGAGAATGCATTGGCTTGAAACAATAACATGCATATAGCTTAAAAAAGAACCATGTCGCTACTTGATATGATGAATTTCACTTGAAATCCTAATCTAAAAGTGTGAAGACATCATCAAGTATCAACTGATGGTCCCTCTGAACAACACGGTACCCTCCATCACAAGTCTCCAAAAGTTGTAATTTGCAGCCTTTGAGATGCTGGAATATCTGTACTTCCATTTTATTTCCAGTTTAGGTTTTGTGGTAATTTTATTTCTGAATAACATCAACTTTAAAGCAAATCCTAATTTTGTTTCTTTAATCAATCAAGATTCAAATTTGAGGGCTCTTTCTTTTTTTACTTTTTAAACCGTTGGAGATCACAGATTTTCTACAGATAAACAAATTTACAATTTTTTGTCGGATTAAATTAGGTTTAAGGTTTTTTTATTATTAAGATGATATCATACTATTTAAAAGTCTCTTTTGTTTGTTTTTACCAACTATCGAGTCGCTATCTGGTTACTCGTAAATATCCAGTCTCAAACTCAAGATGTATATATCTCAACACGAGAAGACGTGTTAGAGATCTACAATGATTAAAGATAAAATAAATTTACAGTGTATAAGTGAATGCAAATTTTACTTTCAAAGTTTGATTTGTAAGGTTGAATTAGACTTAAATTTTATTTCTTCTTTTAAGATAAAATTATTAATAAATTATTGAATTTAGATTAAAATAAGGCCATCTTTGAAAGTGAAGATCAAGATTGTCACACAGCTTAACTTCCAGGTTAGAGAAGGGAAGGTGGGAAGCAGAAACTGTCAACTTGCTTCTGTGTTCCTGATTTCCAATTTATAGAATTTATTGATAATTCTTTCCAAGGGATTTCAAATAATACACAAACTTTTTCTGTTTTGTTTATCTATGTTCTTTGTCTATGTCCATATAAAAACAATACAAAACATGACAAATAATGGTTGTAAAGTAATGTATGGTACTAAAACAAATTGAATTGTAGCTATGAGCTGAAGAAACTGCATTGTGTTCCTTGAAGTGAATGACAGCCACGTCGAATAATTCTGAGAAAAGAAGCTCCTTTATGAATTAGGAACAAAGGTGCCAACATAGCCAACCCCTACAACAAAGAAGGCAATAGATTGCAGGAAAAGATATATGAAGTAGTGGTTCCTCCCATAGGTAAGGTCATAGCATCCACAGAAAAAGAGGTAAGCCCCCACTAGAAGTTCCAAGAAATGAAGCCTGTCAATCATCAAAAAACAAGTAATGAAGGTGAAATAGTGAATGCTAGTTATGAAATCACATACTAAGTTGCTTGTACAATTCTTTCCATCAACCAAATTCAGACACCAAATACCCAACCGGAGGAAATATAATTCAATTTTACAAAACTGTCTTATAAAATGAGGTTTGCATCCACTTATATATTATAAATTAGTTTTATCTCTCGTCGATGTAAGACTTTCAACAAATCATAACCTTATGTTGGTACGAGGTTAATAAAAGTAGAGTATTTTCCTTGTGTTGGTGTACCTTTCACTAATCTTGATACGAGGCTTCCTTGCTGCTTTGCCACCTGACTTTGTCTTAAGGGCATCTCCCAATTTCTCAGTAACTACCCATTCATTTACTCTCCCTGCCTCTAGCAAACCTGTGAGTGTTGCCTTGGTCCTATGCATTGACATAACATTTTCAAAGAGTATCCAGAATACGAGTAAGTGGATTGACCTGAACAAGATATAGATGAAAAGTTACTCACAAATCAACACAAGAAAACCTTGCCTGCAGAAAATTGCTAACTTATAATGCTTACCTTGGAGTTCCAACTGCATTGAGGAGTGTGATGATAGAAGGTATATACACAGCACCCCACTTAGGAACTTCCACTTCTGGAACTAGAACAGTGGCTGGCATAACCACACAGTAGAATACAAATGTGACCACATGAGCTACGATTTTCCGGACAAAGAAGAAACTATAAATCACATAAAACTTCTTCCAAGTGGAGACTTTCTGCATGGCATGGTAAAAAAGAAATTACAAGAGAAGATGGAAGATAATACAATTTGACCTCTTCAAACAAACTATAGAAATTGAGTTTTACAAGGAAACTGATACCTTGTTTCTCATGATTTCCATTGCCATTTTCTTGAAAAGATTAGCTGGGCCACATGACCACCGATGCTGCTGATAACGAAAGGCTTTGAAGGTACTTGGCAGTTCACTTTTCACCTAAATTTGTTTAGATTACAGAAAACAAATAATTCAGTACAGGAGAGAAGACTCATCGGAAAGTAGATGTGTTACTGAAATTACATAAAAAATACTTAATTAGATTAAAATGATTATATTCATTCACTTTTAAAGTAGAAATTAAAATGTATCAAAGTTTCAAAAAATAACAAAGTTCAGGACTAAAAACATATTTCACCCTTCAAAGATTCATCATACCTTAAGATCGCTAAGATACACAAATTTCCCTCCTTTGAGGCCAGCTCGGACAGCCAGATCCATATCCTCCACTGTTGTGCGGTCCTTCCATCCACCAGCTTCATTTAATGCTGAAATTCTCCACACACCAGCAGTGCCTGCAACATATCATCTGCATTATTCACATGACTGCTTCTACTACCCAATGACAATATTTGTACTGTTTATTAGGGAAATGATTTACCATTGAAACCAAAGAAGGCATAGGTTGAGGACCCAACTTCCTGCTCCACAAGGAAATGATAGTCCAGTGACATCTCTTGCATTCTTGTCATTAAGCATTCATCAGCATTAACTGCCACACACAAGGTATCTTAAAAATGAAACACAACTAGATAAACCAGATGCAACTTAAGGAAGTTTTGATCTTTGCTGCAGAACACCTTTTTCATGAAGGTTTAATGAGAAAAAACTCACCAAATTTCCATCGAGCTTGGACTAGTGCAACTTCTGGGTTGTGAGCCAGAAATGGTATTGTGCGGCGAAGGAAGTTAGGCTCAGGTTGGAAATCAGCATCAAAGATGGCCACATAATCACACAAGTTCACATAGCTATGCTTCATGCCTTCTTTAAGAGCTCCAGCTTTGTATCCATTTCTGTTCTGTCTGATCTCATACTTTATGTTTATGCCTTTGCTGGCCCATCTCTGGCATTCCACTTCCACCATTTTCTGAGTATTTTTGGTTAAAAGAAACAGAAAAAGGTCATGTGAGCACAAACTATGATCAGAGAGAACATAGAAGAAGCCTTGGATTTTCTGACAGAAAGTAATTTTGTTATCAAATATTGACCTTACACATGACTAATGAGTAAACTTGCTTTTTAGTAGCCCTTATAGAGTAGAAAGTATCTCAAAATAGGCTTTTGATGACTAAGAAAAAAAAAATCTAAAAATATTTAACATGCTTTAGTTAATGAAAGATAAAGGAGCAAATTTTCAGTTAGGGATGGATAATGTCAACCTTAATGATTGGGTCAGTGGAATCATCAAGAACTTGAATTATAATCCTATCAGACGGCCATGATATCCCACATGCAGCTCCAATTGATAACTGATACACCTGCAAGCAATGAAACAGTAAAAAAATTCAGTAAAAGAAAAATTCTACTCCAAGAAACAATGCATGTGAGAGCAATATATGCTAAATGTGATAACTTTTCAGTAACACTGTACCTCTTTCTCATTGTACATAGGAATTTGTACCAAGACCATTGGGTATGCAGAGTTTCCAATCTCAAGGTCATCTCTGAGAGGTTCCCATTTATACTTGTTATCTGGTTTGTACCTAAACAACTTCACAAAGATTATGACTACACCCATATAAACTCTCTCCACAAACAACATAATTGACATGGCTAGGCACAAAGCCACAAGCAATTTCAGCAATGGAACCACAAGGGGTGCTCTGGTTTGCTGCCAAATCAAACCCATTTGGCTTGCACTGCCATCATAATGCAGGTTTTCAAACGTAGCTGCTGATGAAAGCCGATCCATCTGGTGGCTTTCTGTGGAGAGACAAATTGCACTGATGGAATGGTGTGACTATATAGAACAAAGTGAGATCACTCACTCACTAACTGTTTGTGCTTGGTCTTGGTGGCTTGTTGGCTTTGCGAAAAGAACACGAATTGTTTGTAGTTTTTTTCACTTTTGGCCACTCACTCAGTGATTGTTGCTTAGGAGTTACGTTAAGGCAACAAGGAAGAGCAAGAGAGTAGAGTCAGAAGGCACTATTATAGCACAGTACTAACAAACAACAAACAAAGTAACAATGCATTTACACTGAGCTCCATGTGCAACATTTTGTGACACCAACCTAACGTATGGTGCAGTGTTTCTCAAGCTCTCTCTCTCTCTATTTTCTTATGAAAAATGGGAGAGAGATAGAGAAGAAGGGTATTTATTTGAATGTCTTGAGCAATGATAGAACAAAGTGTGAAGTGTTATTTATATTTGATAAATTGCAGAGTTTGTATGAAAGGGAAGGAGAAAAAAATTGCAAAACCATTATGATGAGATGAATGGATTATGGACACAGCTTGCTTCAGAGTTGAAACCAGAAAAGAGTGTCACAATCCAGTGGCGTTTGCAGACATGTATGGAGCAGTGCTTTCTACAAAGCTACTCATTATTTCCTAACACCAAGGTTGAGATTTTGTCTATGAAATTTTTTTGAGGGAACTTCATTTTCGTCATAAAATTGTGTTGATACAAAAATAAATTAAACATTTTAAAAAATTATTTTGTTGCGTTAAGTAGTAACTAAATTTGTTTATCATCGTTCTTTCATATTTATCATCGTTCTCCTACTCATCTTTATTTTAGATAATTTAAAAAAATTACATTGTTCTTTAATTTTGTAACTTATCTATAAAATACGTTACTCTTTGTAATAATTGTTTGACTTTTACTTAATTAATATTTCATATTTTTATTTAAGATATATGTAATTATAATTTTTTATATATATAATATTGAAAAATATATACTAAAAAGAGTATTTTAAGTACATGGAGTAAAAGAAGTATTTATTTTACTCTTTAGTTTTTGTGTTTTTGGAAAGAAGCTTGGGAATTTGTAATTTGATTTTGGTTCCTTTTACATGTGTCCAAATAGAATGATTAGAAGGTGTTGTTAAATTAGACAAAGAACAGCCAACAAAAACCATGTACTTGGGTGGTTGACATGTCCATGTATTTTATAGGTCCCAAGTTCTATTCACCTTAATTTTGTATCGACAAGTTTGATGCTGAAAAAGTACACATTGGAAATTGACATGTATAATTTTTTGGCACTTTATAAGCATAATAATCAAATTGTATGATAAATTATAATTAATATATGCCATCTATTTTCTCCAAATAAATTTAATTGAACTTGACGGATTATGAACATTGAAAGGCCACTTGATATCATCATAAATATACATTAATACCGTGCTTTAATTCTCTTAATTAAGATCAGAAAAACGTACGAAATGAGAACTTAAAAATTTACTTATATTTATTCATTAATAATCAAGGTAACCAATTTGAAGAAAAAATTATCGTACTTATAAGATATTTTAATCCAAATAAATAATAGCTATCAAGATTCCAGATGAATCAATGGAGGTATATATATTTAAAGGGAAAATACTAACTAGTGTCCTGAGAGTATTAGTTAAAGTGTAATTAATGAATATTGAATTTTGTAAAAGTTGATAGTTAACGGTAATATTAAATGAATCATGATCTTAATAATTGTTAGTGCAATTTTACTTTATTTAAAGAATAAAAACATATATAAGTGTTATATATTTATAATTGATAATTTATTTGGTGAAAAAAAAAAGTTAAAAAATAATTAAACATAAAAAACTATATTTTAATGTTACTAAATATTAAAATATAATTAAACATAAAAATATTAATTAACATATATATCATCCATCCCAATTATAACATTTTAACACTAATAGAATAGGATGTTTCATCATAGTATTGAAAACAAATAATTCAATGTACAGAATATATTCATACAGTCTTACAAAAGATATGATTATAAAAATATATCATTTATACACTTAAATTGAAACTAACGAGCTCTATACATAAACTATTCACTTCCAAAAACTCTCTGAAACCTTTTAAAACTCTAACTAATGGCTCCTTATCTTTCAGGGGTATCTTTAAATCTGCAACATCTTCTGCTCCCACCAAATAGGTCTTCTGCTCTCACCAAATAGATGATTATCATAAGAGACCAACAACACAAGAAGACACAAAACACACAACAGGATAAGCTAGTGTACAACAGACTGGATGCAAGCCAAATCAGAGAAGACTCACAGGAAAACAAGCAAAAGTTTAACCTAAACGAATGAAAAAATTGGTCGAACAGAAAAGAAGAGTTCACCAAGAGGATCATTTTAACGGTCTTCAGTCTTCAAACAGACTAACAAAGAGGAAGAACTCTTAGAGAGAAGGTCAAAGAACTTTGTAAAGTGATTTATAGAGATAATATTTTTAGAACGATGAAACTTGTTTATAAGAATTCTATTCATATTAAAATATTTTAATATTAAAATAATTGAGTCTCACTATTTTTAAATCACTATCACTTTTAAAACTTCATTTTCTTAAGTATTTCAACATAAAATAAACAATAAAATATTGTTTGTTTTCTTTATTAAAAAAATAAACAATATTTTATTTTATGTTAATTTAAGTTTTTTTTTACATTTAATTATATTTTAGTTTTTAATAATATTAAAATATATTATATTTATTTTATTATTTAACTATATTTTAACTTTTTTTGTGTGTAACAAATAAATGATCAATTATAATATAATAGTTATGACAAATTTATCATCTAAATAAAGTAAAATTTATTAATAATTAAGATAATAATTCATTTAATATCTCAGTTAATTATGAATTTTTTTTAAAAATAAATATTTATTAATTACACTTTAAATAATGCTCGACACTAATTAACGGGACCTATTTAAACAAATAATTTACATTTTTCTTTTAATTTTAAATATTTAAGTATCAACTACAAATTTAAAATTATAATACAATAGTTTATATATATATATATATATATATATATATATATATATATATATATATATATATATTCATTTTAAGTAAGAAAGATAATGCGGAACTAATTGACTCATGATTAAAAAAAGTAAGATGGGCTAACTAATTGACTCATGATTAAAAAAGCAAGATGGGCTAGCATTTTGAGTCTTTTGGCTCGCATAAGTTTGACATTCTTAATTTGCAGTCTGCGGGCCTAAGATGAGATGGGACAAGCTAACTCGTTGATCCGCATAATTTTTTACACATATAATTTGGTATATGTTTTCTGCATTTCTTTTTAAACTACATATGTAATTTGTTAACTTCCGACTAACACTTCATATATGATGTTACATGTATGAAATTGACAATTAAGTTTTGGCAACAAATTTATGCAATATTATTTATTAAATGAAATAAAAGCATTTAATTATTCAAGAAAAGCAGGCTATCAATGTAGGGTGAGCCACTATTTTTAGCCTGCATTTTTAATGTGGGAAGAGCCACATTAAAAATGAACTAAATGAACTAGTCTACCCACATTTGCAAGTTAAATGCGGACCGAGCCTAAATGAACTAGTATAGCCCACATTGTCATCTCTATTTATTATGGATCATTCGGTTCACATAATGTTCTTTTTTACAAATTTTGTAATATGTTTTATTAGAAAATGGTAAGAATACTAGTTTTTGGTAATGGTGTAACAAGTAAAGTATTTTAGGTCTCCAACAAATAAAGACCTCAATTTTTTTCTTCTTAATATTAATATTCCTCTAATAAATTAATTATAAAATTATTTAAGAGAAAAAATCTTCAACAATTTTTTTTAGTACTAATATACTTCTATTAAATAAATTATAAAATTATGTTTAAAAAAAATTCAAATTTTATTTTAATATTAATATATTTCTATTAAATTAATTATATTTTTATATTTGAAAACAAAATTTAATTAAATTATTATAATGTTTATACTACCTGTTAATTTTTATTGGTATTAAAAATTATATTTTAATGAATTAAAACTTTATTTCTTTTGATATATTATAATTCTATTTAAGAAAAGAATAGTGAATAGTTATTATAGTCTCATATATTCAATTTTTACTTTTATTTTCTTTCTTTATCTGTTTGCTCATATTGTGATTTCACTTGTTTTTTCTTTTGCTTTTCTCTATTTTAAAGTTATTCTTTCTAGGATTTTAACATATTTCATTTATCTGTTTGCTTATATTGTGATTTCACTTGTTTTTTCTTTTGCTTTTCTCTATTTTAAAGTTATTCTTTCCAGGATTTTAACATATTTCATTCATTGAATTTTAAGCTCATTAGTTTGTTTTTCTTTCTATTTATGTTAATATTTTTTTTATTTTATTTGTATTAGGATTATAAATATGCTTCTTCTTTTTTAATTTTTGTTTTTTAATTTATAAATTTTGAAAGTTTTTTTACAAATATTTTAACGAGGAATTAACATTTTTGCTTTGAATTGGAAAACTTATATTAGGGTTTAACCTTTTAGTATATAATCAAAATAAAATCTCTAATAATACGAGTTGGAATTGAGAAAAAAGGAGTTAAATTAAATTAATTATAATAATTTAATAAGTAATTTTATATAAAAAAATAAATTTTAAATAAAAGACGTCATTTTTTAAATTATTTTAAACTTTCCAAATCCTTAAATCACCTATGATTACGTACCTTTAGTTGAACAATTTTTATTTTCAATTCAAAAAGGACAATACAATATTTCATACAAAAAATGAGAGAAGTTATTTTCCTAATTCAATATAGATTTTATTTTATTTTTAAAAAATATTTTAAATTTAAAATTCCAATGAATACAAAAAAAGAAGAAGTGATAAACATATTTTTTAAAATATCTAGAAATAACAATCTTATTATACAAATATATATGAGAAAATTCTAAAGTAAGATACTAAAGTCTGAAAGGAACATATTTGAATAATATTATTGAAATAAGTAATTAAAATTACTTAAACCTTCATCATTTGTGTAGTTTACGATTACTCTAAAAGCCCCAAAACTTCATTAATGTGATCTGGTTTTTTGTTCTAATTCTAAGTAGTTATGCATCCCTAGTAGTTGTACATAAAAATTTGCAATGATGCTGACGTGTTAGGTCAAAGTTTATTGATATTGTATAGTGGTAATTGCTTGTTTCATTGTAACTGTTGAAACTCTTGGGAAAGAGATTCCAAATTGTGATAATTATAATGCATTATCTTAAAAAAGCAAAGAATTTGGTTTAATCCACATTATGTGCTTTATGATATGAAAGAACTGCTTTTGAAAAACTGTGATCAGTGTGTCTACAGTTTGGCTTCTGAAACAAGAGGCAACACTTCAACCAAATGCATTCAAGCTACTGGATTAGGGTTAGTTAGTCCCTTTAAAATATATCCATAAACTAACCCTAATTCTTCATCTCAACCAGGCTTTTTCTTCCTCCACTCACACAATTTCTAACTACACCCCCATAATTTTAGAATGGCTATTTTATTTTATAAAGCTGAATTCCAACTTATTTATTCTACGAATCTTTGGACTCAAGTTTTTCATAATTTTTGGATCATAATTCTTGGAACACGCTTTTCATAACATATGAAACGCAATGTGCTTTCTAACATAGGATTTCTGGAGTAAACATTTCAGAACATATTCGAAAACAAAGTTTTCAAAACATACGAGATACGTGGCGATATTTCAAAAATTAGATTTTTAGAATGAGTTTTTTTTTCCAAACATATATAATATCTCTTAGAATGAACTAGCATAAACACATGCGTTATCGTACCTGTGTGTACGATTTTTTACATATGTATGATATTATACTAGTAGATGATGATATTGTAATATTATTAAGTTAATATATAAAATAAAATTATATTTATTAAAAATAAAATGGAATATATCAGAAAATATGAGAGAATAGCTGTTGATAAATAGGGAAAAAGAAAAGAAACAAAGATAGACGATTTTCAAAAATTTAATAAATAATTATATTTTAAAAGTTAAATTTGGAATTTTGAAATGTGGACATAAAAGAGGAAATCCTCCTTATATATTGTTATAGATTATCTGGAAAAATTTCCTACCAAACCCACTACTTTACTCTCTCTTCTCTTTTTAAAAGAGTATGACAATATGATAAGAAGACATAAGTGCAACAACTATTAGAGATATCAAAATAAATTTTAATCGGTAGATCAACTTACTTCACCACATATTCGAATCAGAATGGATTGAAAAAAATTTTATTTTTCAAAAATGGGTTGAATTAAACTCGATTCACTTAATCCACAAGTTCAAGCTGGATTGACCCACTTAACCCATCAACATTTTTATATAAATTTTTTTAAATTCTTTTGTTATAATTATTTATTACTCCTAATTACCTAATTATATAAGTTCACAAATTCATATAGGTGAACACTTTAATTCCATTATTATAAAAAATAAATTAAGTCAATTCACTCTCATTATAATGTAATAGATATAAAATAAATTACAAAACAAATTATTCGTAAGTGAGTCAATGCACTAACCAACCAACCTGTGGTGAGTCGGACTCGGTTGCAAAATTTCTGGTTCACTACAAAATGAGCCGAATTAAACTAGTCATTCTTTAGCTTAATGATGAATCAACCTGTGTGAGTCGAGTGATAACAATGATAGTCGAGTGATAACAATGATGACATAGTGTAATGAAGAAGGAAATTTTAGTCCCTTTAATTTTTAACATGTATAAACATAATAATCATGGAGTCAAGAAAGAAAAAACTCTCAACAAATGGATTGAGATGTTTTAAATTTCGCCCACCTATTGTCAAAGTCAATTTTTACAACAATATTTACACCGAGGGAAGAAAGAAGAAAATATAGGATTTAATTATTTATTTAATTTTACAATAACGTTTTGCATGAAATAAGCGTTGTGTTATTGCAATATAATAATAATAAGAATAAATATTTCTATTTGGATTTATAGCGAGTTAAAAGTGTAATAAAAATGTTAAAGCATAGAAACTTGTATGGTTTGAGGGTTTGGGATTTTGAATATTCTCACTTTATTCCTGGTTTCTTTTTTGTCGACTTGAATTACACGTATTTTTGCCTTTTATTAAAGCGGCGTCTACATGTTTTGCGTAAGAATTAAGCAATTAATAATTTTTTTGGAGTTGGAATGTGTTTGATGTAGTCTATAATTCCTACCATCTTTTTGATCTTTGAGACTTGGATTTGTTTTCCTTCGTATGGAACTTACATACAAAAATGTGAATCCACTAAATTTCGTTTTTTGGAAATCTCAGGCAATGGTCAACAACCTTCCGATGGCCACATAAGCACTTTTTTGGTTTGTTGATCGTCCACAACAAAAAGCACTTTACTTCTTTGTGGACCGTTATCACACATTTCCAGAGAACCTTCCATTCCATTTCCATATACCCTTTGTCAACAAGACAAAGTGGATAAACCCCAATACCTAGCAAGAGCAAGACACCACTGCAAAATGTGGATAAAGCCCCATTTAGAAAAATTACTAAAATGGATAGATTTGAAAAATTTTACTAAAATGGATAAGACGTTTCATTTTTTTTATCAGTAAAAAATAATAAAATAAATAAAATAGAGTATTTGAGGTATTTTAACCCTTCTACAAAAAAAAGTTATAAAGTACCTTCACATAAAGTTTACACATTTTAGAGGTTTCTATACTAACAAAGTGTTGAGGAAGAAACTAATATGTTAGTCTAATATTATAACAATCTATAATTGCACATATATTATAGATTGACATGCATATCTAGTAACAGAGTAATTTTTCAGACCCTTGTCACTTTAGATTAATGTAGAGGTTATAGAGTCACATGGAATTATACTCCCAAAATGATGTTATGCTGACGTAATGAGCATAATGACATTTTTCTAGTGGCTGTCTACCCTTACTTATTGTCTCATGCATGCATATGTTCTTTGTTGCCTAATTTCATCCCTGCATTAGAGGAGTTGTATTGTCTTGTTGTCTATTCCAAACAGAAAGAAGAACATTTGTACTTCACTGCAATCTCATCCTCAACAAAAGAGAACATATCTTTCCCAACCCTTGCAATCTCATGATGACAAACTTCACCGTAAGAAATTCTAAAAAAATAGGGTTAAGGTAAAATGATTTAGTTTAAAATATTTCTAAAGTTAAAATAATGTTAGTCATATATGAATTTAATTTAGAATATTTTAAACTGGAGTAGTATATCTGATACATGACTTTTATCAACATCAAATTAGAGTCCTGATATTCTGATACAACTTTAATAAATATAAAATATGTTTGAAAAAGTTCATTATCAATGAAGAATATTACCGTCTTTATTTTCAAGAATCACCATATTAACAAACAAATAAGATAAAAGTAAGGGATACAAGGATATAAGATAGAAATCCCCAAAATTGGAAAAAAATCACGAACACCAAAGAATAACACTGTGAAAATTTATACAACATATACACTATTCTCTCATACCCTTTGACCCAAGTACATCTATACTCTCAAACACAAGAATTAAACACAAACATCACAACACTCTACTACTCTATTACAAGAGTATAAGAAAAGTTAAATACAAACTTAAAGTATGTTTAACTGGGATGAAAAATATCATGAATTTAAAGCCCAATATATAGTTGCTAACACTCACCTCTACATTATCTTAGACGATATGAAATTTTTCAAAACATAGTATTTTCATCCGTCCAAAAAAGTATACCAAAAATTAAAGTCATGTCCACTTAGTATGATTTGAACTTACCCTAACATTATTTATTTTCATTAAAATCGTGTGAAAATAATACAATTTATTCATATTCGTAATTTTTTTTTAATTTAACCATTTCAATAAATTTTCAAAAAAGTTGCAGCAGAATAGTGCTTTTGCCCCAAAATGTCATCAAACATTATGTCTTACGAGGTTAAGATAATAACATAACACTGGTCGTTAAGGAGAAGGTTCTAACAAAAAGCGTTGTCGCCGTTTCACTTTCAATGAAAAAGTGCAGAGCATCTTACTTTAACGGGGCACACCCCAGACATATGCAATTATGCATACGCGCAAATATTTGATAAGTAAAAAAGAAAAAGGAGACATTTAAAAGAAAGTATAAACAAATCCTAAAGAAGGGAGAAATCAAATAAAGTTAGGTAGGTTGAGGAAAAAAAAATTGAAATTCTTGATGAATTTATTTACTGTGTTTGTAGCTTTTGGATCCGTTAGCAAACCGAATAAAATGGATATTGTTTAAAAATGTTACGCAAAAAGTGTAAAATTAGGTGTATTTTTGGTCTAAGTTTCAGACCGAAACATTCACGAAAAGCATTGAAGATATTTTTGGTGAATGAGAGGATCACTCTTATTTGTGTTCATGAAATCAAAGTAGAGTGTCCAATAAGCAGAGTTCAGACTTTTCAAACTCATTTATTCATTGATGTTGTTTTTGGCTTAAGATATTGTTGATGGGGATAAACTAAACGTGCATGCATGAATAAGTGATTGTTGATTATTATTAGTATTAGTGTCATTTTCAAAGGTTTAATTGGAAAGAGTTATGAGCCGACGGAGAAGGAAAATTCAAACTTCAATGGATCCTTACTTTGAACGTTGGCTATAGCTTGTTGCATTAAAGCTGGGGGACAAAATATACTCAATTTTCTTTTATCCTATTAACTTGAAACTAAATAAGAAAAAATATTTTAGAATATAACATAAATTTAATTGTTTTATTATTTTTTTTAAAAGTCAACTTTCTTATTTATTTTTATTTGAAGACAAATGATATGAGTGTAATTGGATTTAAATAAAGTTATGAATTCAGCTTGAATAGCATTTTAATAGAGGAGTTAAGTTTTTTCTCCATGTGGTCTTTTGAAGAACATCTATTAATTTTAGAGTAAATTTTGTTTGTTGAGTCACCATCGATTAATTTTTTAACTTGAATATAATAAATTAGTAGAAAACACGAAATTATAAAAACGATACATCTAAAAATATGGTCAATTAAGTTTTTTTTTTTATGATGACTAATCATCAATAATTATATCTATAAAATATCTAAAAAATAATAATTATTACACTATGTTTCATACCTTCAAAAAATAACGACAAAATTTAAATACATATTTTTTTCTGTAACCTTTTAATGACCCTTCTAATGATAAAACCGTGAGATAATTCTGAATTTTAAATTGAAAAATATCTTAGATGCACTAGTTGATTATAATTATAATGATATTATCTCAAAAAACTTTAAACATTAAGATAGATAAGAATGAAAAAGTTATAACAATTTAAATACTTTTTTTTATTCCCTAATGTGCCTATTTAAGATCCAAAAAATAACATTTGTAAGAATATGTGCGTTTGTTCGTCTATTTAAGTTATTTTTATTTTGATTTGTGACATTTATATTTTTTATTGGAGTTTTAGATATTTATATAAAGAATAGGGCACGAATTTCACATATATTGTTGCCCGTACGTAATTGACCTTGTAAACCTTGATATGTAACACATGAAAAATGAGATTGTTTGTTACACTTTTAATTGTTTTCCATATGTGATGTAATTTTTTATACATTAAATATTTAAAATTTCTCAATAAAATTTCTTTATAAAGGGTTGGATAAATTTTGAAGATGCTGATACTTTTTGTTAACAAGTATCGTATTGCGAAAACAATTATGTAATCAAATGTTTATTAACATATATTTAAACCTTAATTCGATGAGTGGTAATAAATTAGTGTCTCTGTTTTTCTATAATTCTAATTCAACTCTAAATGATTAAAAATGTTTTTAATTCTATCAAGTACACAAGTACTGCATTCAAGTCATTCTAAAACTATTCCAAATCAAACATAATCTCATAAATCACACTTTCTTAATGTTATCATATAAATAAGCTGTACCTTATTTAAAATTAAGAAAAAAAATAAAAATATACTATTGATATATATAGATATGCTGTCTCAAATTTCATTTATCAAAATCTTATTTTTTTTTACCAAGATATTCGGGGTGAGTGTGATGTTAGTTTTTAAATTGTAAATATAAATCTAAAATAAAATATATCCCAATGTAATTAAAGTAAATTAAATTAAACCTAATTCCAAAAGTAATTTTTATCTTATTTTTTGATATACGAGATTCTATATTTGTTACTTGCTTTCTCGATATCTGAAAAGGATAAACATAAATAGACAATTTTTACCACCTAATCTTAGTTACCAAAATCAAGTCTACGTTTAATTTTAAAGTTTATCTTATTTCTAGAAAGACAAAGTTTGAATCAAGATCAACAGGGACCTTTTTATTTATTTATTACCAAATTCAAGTCAAATTAAAATAACGCTATAAACTATTTCTTAACAGTCAAATTTAAATAAATAAAATATTTCAATTTATTAATTTACTTATTAAATAATCATAACTTTCTGTGCTGAAAAGAAAAAAAAAAACATTTTATTTTTAATCATTACATAAAGAAATTTGTTTCCGAACTAGAAAATTATTCTCTCTCCATCATCTCCTAACTGTACCCAGATACAATGTAACACATGCCAAAAAAGTAAATTTTCAAATACACATGTCAGTAAAAGCATAAGAATCTAACAAGGTAAAATTGTGTCTGTTATATTAGTGTCACTATAATGAATAAGAATCTAACAACGATCTAAGAAAACATTATTCTATCCACTCATTTATGGTTTGAATTCCACATAATATCTTCTCTTTTCTTACAATTCTACAAAATATCTCTGACTCAATTAGTCTACGTTCTTGGTTTCAAAATCTTATAAGTCAATACATTGCCCGCATCTTTCTGCAAAACCCACTCCAAATTTTATTAAAACAGATTAAATTAAATAAAATTAAAATAAATTAATAACTTTTTTATTTGATCCATTATAATTTGAAATAAAATTTATAGATGTTCTAATCTATTCAGATTTTGCTTTGACTGGATACAACACCTGACTCCGCATAAAATATTTAATACCGTTAAGGTTTTCTTTTGTTGTTGTGATAATACCGTTAAGGCTTCTTTGTCTGTGTTTTTGTAAAGTAAAGAAATTAAAAGTTGAAATATAAAAATATTTTATATTTTTTTGTTAGTTCTAAATTAACCTTTTGATTTTTAAATATTAAAAATAAATAAATATAGTATTTTTAATTTAAAGATATTAAAATTTTTTACTTAATAAACTGTTTCATACTAGAATTTAGATAAGAACATATCAAATAATTTAAACTACTTAAATCTCAAACTAACATGTTTGTTGCATGAATAAAATTTAATATAATTAAATTAAAATAATTATATAAGTTGTAAAAATTAAAATACATTAAAAGATTTTAAATTAAAAGACCTAAAATATATTTAACTTTTTAAAAATACAACTGATGATTAACCTAACCCGTAAGATAATTATTATAAATAGGGTTAAATATGTTTTTAGTTTTTTTAAAAGTGAAAATTGGAATTAGTTCTTTTTCGAAACTTTTGATTAGTCCCTCAACTTTTACAATTGCGTGGGTTTAGTCCTTTTAACCCAATTTTCTTAAGTTTATTTGATGTTTCGAACGTACTTCATGATCAGATTTGAGTTGTTTATACCGTTTGACACATTTTTACTTCTATGTTAGCTAATAAACTATCGTAAAACGTATTCAAAACGTTAAATCAACTTAAAAAGAAAAAGTTGTTGAAAGAACTAAATTTACGCAATTCTAAAATTAGAAAACTAAATTGTGTCAAAATTTTAAAGTGGGACTAATTCTAATTTTCACTTAAAGTTTCAGTAAAAAAATATATTTAACCCTTGTAAATATTAGTGTTACAATCATCTAATAGATTATAGAAGTACAGAAAGAGTTGATTGAACTTCATAAAAATTCTGAAATACTGGAAACATGAAAGAAATGAGAGAATTGAGGCGTGGCAGGTTCCTGCATGTGTGAAATGAAAATGTTTGTATGGTGCCAGGGTGGATCTGGTCAACCATTGTTGCAAAAATACATAGAATGTGCCATCTGAAAAAAAAAATATATATATAATATAATATAATTGAGTACAGCTGATTAAATTGACTTGAATATTGATGTTGGATGAGCCACCTTAATGCTTTATTGGCACCCTAAGCATTCATAATAAACTAATCATCGACCAAGTTGTTACATCTGTGTGTCAATGTCCCATAAACCATTCTAAATTATCATTTTCCAACTCACTGTGGTTATGTTTCTTTGACCACCCTCACTCAATCATGTTTCTGCACCTAAACTATTTTTCGTCTTTTTCAACATTCATGTCAACTTGCATCATCGCTTCTTATTTATCTCTCTCTCCGTGTGAGATCATACACTGTGATTCTTATCATTATTTCTAGCTCAAGGTACATATATACATTCAAATTAAATATTAGCTGCAGCGGAAAAACAAAACAAAACAAAACAAAAAACCATTCAAGAACTGATTGATACAACAACAGAGAGAGAGAGAGAGAGGGAGAGAGAAACTGGGAACAAAGATGGGAAATGCTACTCGCAGCTCCTCTGAAGTTTATACAAGTGACAGTGAAAAGGGGTTTGCGATCAACCACTCTACTCCGCCAGAGCTAGATGCAGGGGCAAAGTTCGTTCTTGTATCTCGAGGTGAGAGTGCTTTTCCTTGTTCTTGCTATATATATAAAAAAAAAGCTTTTGATTTTGACTTTTCGATGAAGATGAGAGAAGGGTGTTTGATGAATTGTCCACCTTACGGTGATGTGTGCAGGATCATGGTTGCACTGTGGGTATCATTTGACTACATCTATTGTGGCTCCGGTGCTTCTTACTCTTCCTTTCTCCTTCACTCTGTTGGGTTGGGTCGGAGGAGTGCTTTGGTTGACCCTTGCAGCCGTCATCACATTCTATTCTTACAACCTTTTATCTGTTGTCTTAGAACATCATGCTCAACTCGGGCGTCGCCAGCTTCGCTTCAGGGACATGGCTAGAGATATTTTAGGTCATTCTTCACCCTCTTTTGCTTCATTCCATGAATCACAAACCTCACATTTTTTCACTCAACTATCTTGTTCTTCTATGCGGCATGAGATCAGCATGCTATATACTTTCACTGTTCAGAAGAAAAGCACTTCAGCCTCTTGATTATATAACAGAAGCTTTCTTATTTCTGGTGTTATCCACTAATTTAGTCTGATTTTTCTTTTCCCCTTTATAGACAGTAGTTGGTAGTTACTGTTTTCCCCTTTAAATGGGTTTGTGGCATTCAAAGCTAATGGTATAATTTGAATGTTGTGGCAGGACCTGGATGGGCAAAATACTATGTAGGCCCGCTTCAATTTGCCATATGCTTTGGCACGGTGATTGGTGGTCCTCTAGTGGGAGGAAAGAGCCTCAAAGTAATTAATCACTGGTGTCATTGAGCTATTACAGTATCTTAATTTCCCATTCTCATGTTACTTTGTTTATTGAGAAGCTACATTTTTTTTCCTTTTTGCAGTTCATTTACCAGCTCTACTACCCAGAGGGATCAATGAAGCTCTATCAGTTTATTATTATATGTGGAGCCATAACACTGATTTTGGCTCAACTTCCATCTTTTCACTCCCTGAGGCACGTTAATATGATTTCTCTGATTCTTAGTGTTTTGTATGCCACATGTGTCACGGTCGGTTCTATATACATAGGTAAGGAAAATTGATATGGAAAACACAATTGCGGTTGCTGGCAAATTTGTAATCAACTTGATGTGTTGCTTGTATCCACCACAGGTCACTCAAAATACGCGCGACCTAGGCATTATTCTGTTAGAGGTTCTGATGCTGATCAACTCTTTGGTGTCTTCAATGGTATCTCTATCATTGCAACCGCATATGCTAGTGGAATCATTCCTGAAATACAGGTTTGTGTAGCATCTTGGTACTCATTTTTCAGAGAAACAAATGTTAGATATGCAATCAAAAAAGCAAATTTAGTATGAAAACTTCACTTAAAACTTGTGTTCAGTTCTAACAGAATAAACACCAATTAGACAGCAATGCATCATTTGAGGTCACTAAGTAGAATTTTTTTGAAATGTGCAGGCAACTTTAGCGCCTCCTGTGAAGGGAAAAATGCTGAAGGGACTGTGTGTCTGTTATTCTGTAATAGCTACCACCTATTTTAGTGTGGCCATATCAGGTTATTGGGCATTTGGTAATGAATCTGGTGCTTCAGTTCTTTCCAATTTCCTTAGTGAGACAAAAAAGCCTTTGCTTCCCAAATGGTTTTTCTTGATGACTAATATTTTCATTCTGCTACAAGTGATGGCACTGACTGCGGTAAGAAAAGCCTCTTGTTTACATTTGTCAATTTTTCAATTCGCATGATGAATAACCATAGATTGGTTATGTTATGTTACAGGTTTATCTGCAACCAACTAATGAAATATTTGAAGCAACTTTTGGAGACCCTAAAATGGGACAATTCTCGATGCGCAATGTTGTGCCAAGGGTGGTACTTCGGTCAGTGGCAGTGGCAGCAGCCACGGCTTTAGCAGCAATGTTGCCATTCTTTCCAGATATAATGGCATTGTTCGGGGCATTTGGATGCATTCCTCTTGATTTCATTTTGCCTATGATTTTTTATAATATGACTTTCAAGCCCTCAAAATACACCATTATGTTTTGGGTGAACACGTTGATCGCAGGAGCATCGTCAATTTTAGTTGTAATTGGAGGAATAGCATCTATTAGACAAATTGTTCTTGATGCCAAAACATATAATTTGTTTTCAGATATGTAAAGAGTTTATAGCAATACATACAAACACCGGTGTTTAGTTTCTTTCCAAGTCTATCATTTATCTCAAAACCAAGCAATTCTTTCAACCCTGTCGATTTTGTTAGCATTATGATTATGGGGAATTAATACACGTATACTCTTATACCCAAAATAATGAATCAAATGATTGTGTTGACCTAATATCTTCACACTGAATAGTTGATCCACAGAGCCAAACATCAAGAATATTCTACTACGATACAAATATCTCAATGCATCTCATAAGCGCCAAACATTTTATCTAATTCTACAATGAAATTCACAAGATTCACGCATTTCTCACACCTATATATAAGAAACAATTATGTAACTTATGTAACTGAATAATAATTTTTAAAACTGACATATTTTATTGGATTAGTAAATTTTACTACTTCATTCAATCCAAATTGATTTTATAAAAAATCACAAGTTTATAATATATACGACTCATTTATATGTTTTTGTTTTTAATATATTATTTGTAACATTATAACATAATTATAATTATTTATAAAAAACATATTTAATTAAAAGGAGACTAGGGAATTTTTTGTAAGATAAAAATTATAATTTACACATTTTGTAAAGAATAAAACAATAATTCCAAATTTCATAAAATATAAATTTATATATATAATAAACCAAAAATTCACTAATTATCAAGAATTAAAAATATAATTTTAAAATAAGTATGATTAATTTAACTTAATTTAAATTAATGAGAGGGATATGAAGAGCGTAACAGTGTTAAGTAACAGTGGAGATGTAATGAAGAAGGTAAGGTGGTAAGGAATGACGTCGTAACCATCCAACTACCTCCTTACACTTTCTCAACCATCCAAACCTCGTTTTCTCTCTATATAAACACGTCAGGTTTCTCATCTTCTTCCATTACTATCTCTGTTAGGGTTTTCTTCTTATTCCCATTGCTATCTCCGTCGCTTCAACAATGAGCACAGACACCGAGGAACCCAAACAGTCTCCACCAAATCTCTTCTCTTTGATTCCTAAAATCCATTTTCAGTTTCCTTTTCTTCCGCACCTGTTGCAACCTCAACCTACACCTTCACCTCCATCTCCACAATCCAACTCTCAGGATGAACCTCCCAAACTCACGCGCAACGTTGTTACTTTCCCCAAAACCCAAGCTACTGTGGTTTCTACCACTCCTCTGCAGGCTGAAATCGACGCCGCCAACTCTCCCGCCGCCAGGACGACCAATCCGTTTTTACTCTGGCAGGTAAATCGTTGTTTCTCTTTCTAAGCCTGAAATTCCAATCATGTTTGTTATATTAGGGTTTGAGGATTCTCTTGGAGCCTGCGACTGTTATTTTTTGAGTTCACGAATATTATCTCTTTGTTTCTGAAATTTAGTTAATAGTCGGATTAATGGTGGAAATTACTTCGCTAGTCCCTCAATCGTCATTGTACTTTACCTCGAGTGTATTTTATATCCGAGGATTTTTTTCTTCTTCTTGATTTTATGCTTCCACGTGCTTGTTTTGGATTTGGATGACTGAAATATTCTTCTGGCATTGGATTTTATTTGTCTTTTGTTTCTGCTCCTTAACTAACCACAAAGGATGGATACCTTCTTTTAAGGTCGGCAATCATAAGGTCAACTATAAACGAAACCTTGGAATTAGGAAATCTCATGGTTGTATAACCAAAATATAGTTCAGTGAATTTCTTAGACTAATGTGGCTTACACTTTTTGGGCATGATAATTCTTGGCTAAATACTTCATACACACTCTTATAAAAGATATATTATAATTATTGCAAGGTTCATAATTTTTTTTAGGTTTGTTTCTATAGGACTTAGCTAGTTATTTTAAGTATTTAAGGATTTGTTTTTGAGAAATCTGTTGCGAGGGCTGTTATTATCTAAAAACAATAAAACCTGGCAATATTAAGGTGGTTATGTTAGTTATGTTCTGACTAAATCTGGAAATCTCGACCTATCCCTTTCCACCCAATTAGGTTTAACTTCCAGCATAGTTAAGGAATGGTCGCACAAGCTTCTGTTAAGAGGCTGACATTCTGTTCTGATGTCCGATCAAATAGTCCCGTTGTACTTGGTAATATTGTAATAAAAAATCATCTAGTATTGGATCATCATATCGCAACTGATCTATGTATTTTAAATATCCTTTGATTCTAGGATCTTCACATCTGTGGTCACTTGTGTGTATATCTACCTGTTACAGCTTAGATAAACTCACTTAGATATTTCCCAGAAGACTGACAGGCAGCCAAAAAGTGTTGGAATAAGAGGCCATCGGTTTCTAAGTCTAGAGAGATGTAGCATGTACCCCATGGGAAAGGGTTATCGGGTTAGACTTATCAGATTGAGACCTTTCCCTTTGACAGTGTGGTGTTATGGTGAAGTTTGAAAGAAAGAAGTCTCTGCAAATGGTTTGACGACAGTTTTCCCTGCTCCCTCAAGCCAGAATTGCTCAAGTGGCATTCTCTACGCGTCTTGTCTATTTTGTTAGCTCTTTTTTTTTCTCATTTTCTTATATTATTCTTATACTTCTCATTCCTGAGGTTTGTTGAATCTGGATATGATTCTGGAAGAGTTTGTGTAATGTTGTTGTATTTGTTGAGTATGATGTTAAGTCCATTTGCGTTTTCTGACAAGTTTAGTTGATTTGATTGGTAGATTTACGCATTAGGAACGATCGCGATTTCAACATGGGTGTGGGCGAGGTGGAATGAGAGGAAGGGTCGAGGAGGGTCTCCCAATGATGAGAGAAGGCATTCTGATGATGGTAATCACTGAGCTTTGTTCAAGCGATGAACAGAAATTCGCATTAGATTCCGTTCATTACTTTCTGAATTAGTATATATTTTCTTTCATTTCAAATAATAGCATCCATTCTTCCTCGTTTCTGTTCTCAAAATCCATGTGGGTTTTTTAATTCCGATACGCGGATAAAACTTAGTAGGTAGTATGTGCGATCTCCCGCAAATTTTTATTTTTGAATTAAAATAAAATAAAATAGAATTTAAATTTATTTTATATTTAAAATTCATCCAGAAAAGTTTAAAGGAAACTTAACTAAGGTATATATATTATTGTAACATACTTTGCTACTAAATTTTTAAATTTGTCCAATCAGACATAATTTGGTTTTATAAAATTCCATTTCTGAAATTGACATGTGTTTAATCGTTGGTGTATAAGATCCTTTTATTCATACTCTCAATCTTGTAATTTATTTTCAAAATAAGCTTTAGTAATAATGAAATACGCAAAACAAATACTAAATTGCTCCCTTTCCCTTTAAATGTCCTTCCGGATTTTATTACTTTATCTTACTGAAATATTAGTCATTTTAACCTTATTATCTTCTTTTGTTGAATTAAAATTCAATACTTATATTAATTCTAGTCTTATATTATTAACAATAACAGACATCTATAGATGGGTAATGTGTATCAAATTAAATGAATATGGATAGGTGTTTGGAGGAGTGATTTGTTTGTGGTAGCACTAGAAATATTGAAATTTTGTTTTGAAATTAAAGTTTAATGAAAATACTTTTGTCGATACATCATTTGATTGGAGTAATTTTGAAGGTAGTAGATCCTACACGAACATAATAATTATATCATTATTATTATTAGAAAGTAAAACTTTTATTATTGTTGAAAAAATAGTGCAGCACAGAAATTTTGGAAAAGTATATAACGATATAAATAACACGTTTGTGTATCCGCATCTACATTATAAAGGAATGTTATCACAATAAACTTACATTTAGAACGTATCCAAACTATATAGCATTTAGCGTGATAATTAATAGTTATCAAAACTATAATATAATTACGAAAAAGGTGTGTACATAAAAATTAACTAAAAATATTGACCGCAAGGTGCTTTGGACGTTGGTTGTTGAGGGATGATTTGAATGAATAGAATGCGATTCAATTCAACTGCTTCCTTCCATCGTTAGGTGCTTTTAGAAAGGAATGGTGGTCATATTCAGATTAATTATTGAAATTTTTGTACTTTTGACCAATCTTAATATATTAATTTTCACACACGTATCCTTGTCTTTTTCAAAATCCTACACTATCCGTGTATTGGAACTCCAACGTACGTATGACTTAACTCGCTTCACTATTGTACTGATATGGTTGACAGTTATATCCACACACTTAAAATTATTTGTCATAACTAACCTATTGAACCTGTAAAACCTTTTCCTGTCTTATTTTAGTGAAATATAATAAATACCAAGTCACCGTGTTCTGCAAGAATGAGCTGCGAATTATAGTTGCTATATACATTGATCCCTCTAGATATAAAATGATCATCTGTACAAAATTGATCTTATTGAAGAACAATGATTGAGCGACTATTCTAGATATGAATGTGGACCACCATGATGATGATCTCCAGCCAACTCCGATAACCTGTACAATTTGGGAGACCCTATAAAAATGAGAGGGTCCTCTACTTGAGGAGTGCTAAAAAGAATCAACGACCATTCTGAATGTTTAAAGAAACCAAAATTGGTTACTCAGACTTGAAATAAGTATCATCAATTGACAGCTGGTCAAATGCATCAAAGTTTGCCTTGAGGCCAACATACTGACTACCTAGTTGAGCACAACCACCCTTCGGCCACCTACAGCCTCCAGCTGCAGAGCCAAATGGGCATAGAGTTTCACATACCCGAACAATCCCATTGTTTCCATCATCATCTTCTTCTGTTGTAACTAGTACTGAAACAGGTGCCTCCGTTTTCTCATCACGCACATTACTATTTGATTCTTTTCTTGAGGAACAACACACAATGTCTGGGTTGCTTTCAATGTCAACAGTGCATTCACCACTACCAGACACATGAACCTTGCACCCCATTGACTGAATTGCACGCTTTATAGCCATATTTTCTTTGCTCACACTCTTTGCCATGTTCATAGCTGAGCTGTTTAGCTGCTTCTCACGTCGTAATTCAGCATTCAGTGACTCCATGGAATTTGTAACTTCTTTAACTTTTCTTTCTGCCATTTCTTTAGCCTGTTACAATCCCAACAAGATCATTAGTTCCACAAAGGGCATTCTAAGGAGCTACAACCATGTATTAATCAGTAGTGACTTCCCAGAAAGATGGAAGACGATTGCTTTTAAATGGATCATAACCAAAATAAGAAAATAGAGGAAAATAACAACCTTCTGCATCTCAGAGCATTTCATAACTATCTTCCTGCATTGTGCTTCAATCTCCCCGGCTTGTGCTTCTTCTGGGCATGCCCAACGAAGGTGGAATTGAGGCCACAACGTAGGGGCCAATGCTGCTGCTGGGGGCAGAAGAGGACCATTATGCTTGAGTGAATCATAGAAGGGATTGTAATGCACATGAGAACCTCCTTCTGATGTCCTTAAATCAGCTAAATAAGCCCACAGACATCCACATGCCTCAAAAACATTGCATTTCTGCCTCTCCTTCTCACTAAAAGAATTGTAATCAGAACAAATACAATAACCAGCATCAGGACAACTGCAATTTGTCCAATACTGCATCATGACATTTACGTCCTCTAGTTTTAAAATAAACATACAACTACTAAGGTTTTTAACAAAATAACAAAATAGACATCCACCTCCCTTATAGTTTTAATAAATTAAATGACATTCATCACCCTTATGTTTTTTTAATAAAGTGACACTTGCCTTATTTTATTTAAATATAACCTTTACTAAAAAACAAATAAAAAGTAGGAAAATTACATATTAAAATTGTAAAAAAATTAAAGAATTTATAAATTTAAAATTAGAGTGAACCATAAGTTTGAGGGAAATACTTTTGTCCAAGTAAAAATAACAAAATTTGAGGGATAAATGAAACATAACTGCTGCAAAAAATAAAGCGTAACATTTCACAATTGTTTACTATATGTCAGCCTATGAGCAAAAAGTCCATATTGCTACGAAATTATAATTCTTAAATCCTATACTATGTCTTGCTAGTGAAACCTACTCACTACGTTGTTACCTTTCACTGCATTAGAGTTAGAAAAAAGGGTGTCAATGACCACAACCATTCCATGGAGAAGACAAGTTGCAAACAAAGTACCTGTTACATAAGAAGTTTCCAAAACGACAAGAAAGCATGCAGTCTATGAAGTCCACCAGGAAAGCCTGGGTCATTGAAAATAAAATACAAGTTACTAAAAGAAAAGATACTAGAAAGAAAACCATGCAACGAAACAAATAGGTAAACATTCAAGGGTGCATACCGCAGAGAATTGAAAAGCAAAAGGATACATCCGCAATAATTGTGAAACACAATCAACCCACTGAAACAAATACAAGAAAGTAAGCTCATAATAGAAAAACACTGAAGATAACTGTTATACAAAACGTAGATTCAAATCGAAGTAAAGCACCAAATATAAAAGGCAAAGAAAGAACAAAATAGCCATCCAAACTCCAAATCTAAACATGCAACTCTGCTCATAATTAAAGCCAAGCTGAAATTGGTAGAAAATTATATTTTATGCTAGTATAACAATAATGCCATTAAGTGAATTTGTGTACAAGCTAACTCACCAGTGTAACACTATAAGCAAATTATCCAACCATCATTTCAAGAGAATAATACAAAATCATCCTTAAAATGATTTAAAAATGAAGAGCACCCTTGGTGTTAAATACAATTTTAAAAACATGGAAAACCAAAATAAAGTTTAGTAAAGATTGTCCAGCACGTGTCATACAGATACAGGAATAGGTGTAGGACACAGGTCCCACAAATCAATTCTTGAAGCAAGGCAAATGTATGTACTTCGTAGTGATATCAACCTTGAAAGGAATAGCTTAAGCCATAAAAAAAGGAAAATGAAGCATTTACTGCAGTCTTTATTTGAATGAAATTTCTATGGAAAAATCGAGAAAACATAACCCAGCTAATTATTATAAACTACATAGTTGATTAAATGAAGCCCACAGACAACAGAACCCTTCTTCCCACACTGGGTGTGGTGGGCTAATGCCTAAACCATTTAATCCATATCTAAAATAAGAAACCAACCTGCAAAAAAATAGGAGAATAGTTGTTGGAGTTATGTGAGTGGGATGAAGCTGGAGGTTGTGATGAAAATGTTCCTGTTGACTGGCGCACGGGTGACGGTGCGAAATTTCCAGTTGAAGGCTGCCTAGATAACTCGAAAGGCATGTTGCCAGTTCCAGAGACAGATGGCATTCCCACCCGATCAGAAAATGGATGACCAAAAGCAAGCCAGTCTTTTTCAACAAGTGCCTGCATAAGGAAGAAAAATGTGAAGAAAAATTAAATAGCACATGTATTGATTCATTTTCCAAAATGTTAAAAAAATGTGATAGTTTGACTATGGAATGTCAAATAGTTAAACTTGTTAATCTTCCTATGGTGACATTGAAATAGAATTATATTCAACAGTTGAGTAATGCCAGCCTTACCTGAAACCCTGTGAATGTGCGATAATACGGATCAAGCAACAAATTAGCTAGTGAAACCAACTGGCTTGTCCTATCCCATCCATCACTGCATTAAAAAAAAGGGAGTAGAGGGGGGGTGAAAGGCTGCTAGATACCAAACAAAGTTAAATATCATCAGAAGGAATAGATTGTTAATTCTCAATCTAGATTTCACAGTTTTAAACTAGCACCTGCAATGCACAAGAACAGAAGAGTTTTCCATTGCAACACGAGCAGCAATCCAAGCTGCTCCGGCCAACACATTCTGAACATGCAGTAACCATCCACTGTCCCCAAGGGTTGATACCGAAGCAGACATACTACTTAGATTGCCACCACCCCACGTTGACCCACCTTGTCTCTAAATAAACTCGTAAACAGTGAGAATAAAATTCGAGAATAAAATTCGGAAAAAAATAGAAACAGACTGTTAATTGATCCCCAGCATAGTTAACCCAGCCAATCATAAACTGAGGATATTTAATATTAGATTAAATCAGTTTGGAAAAGAAAAATCATCAGACCCAATCAATCATTAATTCACCATAAAAATAGTTTAGTTTAAAATTTAAATCCAATTCAATTGACTTGAGTTAAAAGCATTTGGGATTGGATCAGTTTTCAATTTCAGTCTTTCATTTTTCTTTGGAGTATTAAAAAAATTACCAAGATATGTAATTAATCTAATTTTTTTTTTTAAAAACATGAAGTATCTAATCTACAAGTCATTATAGAGCTAATAGCTGTATAACTTTTCAAATCTATACTATTAAATTCACAACTTGAAAAATGATAATTATGTTTATATACTTTTATATAATAAAGGTAATATACAAGAGATCTCGTAAATTTATAAATAAAATCATCAGCATACTTATAAGTTTGGTTTGGATTAGATTGATTTTTGAAATCAAATCCAAACTTCAATACAAAAGATAGTTTTTTTTTTCAGTTTTTTGCACTGGTTTTTATGAACCATACATAAAACAGTTCAGTAGAAAAGTATGAGAAATGTCATGCCATCAGTATGAATTCTTAAATTGTTTAACCATACTGGATTATTTGAAGAGGTATAAGAGAAATACTTTTGTGCATGCATCTAAAGTTTTCATCAAAGCAAAAATTTTAAAAACAGTTTACTCTAACAGCTCCAAAGTGTGTTATTCTAATAGCCCAGTCAATTCATCTAATGCCGCAACAGGTAAAATGTTCAAACATTCACAGACTAACCAAGAAAGAGGACATTCCATCTGATGACGCTCTGCCATGGGTATCCATGTATTCTCGGAGCCGAACAAAGCTGTCTCTCATCGCATGGATGTTGTCTATCCCCAAGAAGACTACCTGGTAACATAAAATAAGAATTCAGGTACTTCGGAAGTAAACTGAAATTTATAATTCTGACCGGATAAAACAAAAAATCACAACTGGTCAGTTCAAGCCTATCACAACCTCAGATTGAAAATAGTTTGATGATGATTCTGAACCACCTCCCATGGCTCCATTAGCCAATGCATTTTTTCTTGGCCGTGCATCAACAATATATAACTTTCTGAAATATAATTTGGACAGAAGTTTCAAAAAATGCAGAAAATTGGACCAAATCACACCACAACCACCACACTCCCTCACAAACACAAAGAAGACACATAACTACCTGAAGATATAATCACATACTCTGTCAATAGAATATTTAAATGTCAGTTATAATTACTTATGGAAATCAGTTAAGGCCAAAAAGTTCAGATGGTTTTTTCTAACAAGGATGGGGAAGGAAATTGATAGAACTCTTGACAGAGATAAAAGGAAATGTAATTTTTAATTGACTAATAGAGAATATCTCCCTATGAGAATGACACAAGCGCTAGATATTTCAAGAGGTCTGAGAAACTCTTCACAAGTTTATAATTCAAAGATGTCCCCCTACAGTATCCCATTAAACCCCTTTTATAGTGTTAAACTATAGGGAAGAGAGAAACACTAATATGGAACTGTGTTTCTAAGACAGGGTGTATACCTTCTTTATATGGAGAAAAAGAAACCAAGGCAATAAATAGAGGGATTTGATATCCTCTCTAATTGCAAAAAAGATATAATATGGGAAGAAATAAAAAAGGTTCCTAATAATACATGTATAATTTAGATATTCCTCACTATACTGGATCAGCTCCTTATTTATTACTGTGATTATAAGATCTACTACTTATTCCTACAATTACAGAACTTCTCCTCAAGCTAGATCATATGGTCTTATGTCCCTAGTTTGATGCAAATATAATAAACCATCAGTCCTCTTCTTAGAGATTAGTGAATGTGTCAATCAGTTGTTTGTTAGAATTGACAAATGTAATGGTGATGTCTCCATGCTCCAATTTTTCTCTTATTAAATGAGAATCCACATCAATATGTTTGATCCTCTAATGAAAGACAAGATTAGAGGTAATGAGTAACGATGCCCAGTTGTCACATATAAGATACATTTGAGAAGTTTCTCCGAATTTAAGTCCTTTGAGGAGTTTTCAGCCGTATGAACTCACGAGTAACTAATGTCATTGCCCTATATTTTGCTTCTGCCCCTAACTTTGCCACAACATTTTTGTTTCTTACTTCATGATATTAAATACCTTCAACAAGAATACAATACCCCGGAGTGGGGCGTCTATCACCTACTGACCCTAGGGGTGGCAAAGGTCATTGTTCGCCCACAAAAAAACAGTGCAGAGCAGGCTGGTCAGCCATAGCCAAGCAGTTAAAAAATCTTGACCTGTAGAAAAAGTAGAAAAAAAACAAAGGGGTTCTAAAGTAGAAAACAAACCAAATTTTGACACATGATACTTTCCAACGGTGTGTGTATATATATATATATATATATATAGAGAGAGAGAGAGAGAGAGACTATTTTAAAATACAATAAATAACATAATAACATAACAATTTTTATATCTATTATTATTATTAGTTTGTCGTATTATATATATATTTTTAAATATCTTTTTCTAATATTATTCTTCTTCTATCATTATTCTAATTGATTATATGATATATTATACTTAAAAAAAATATTGAACTTAAATGTTGGCCCAACAGTTCAACATAGTAAGAAGGAGGCCCAGTGGTCCAGCATTGTTAGAGCGGATTGAAATCGAAAGAGATAAAACCCTAATATGGTGAGCCTGCAACCCTAAAACTGAGGTGGAGAAAATAAATGGGAGTAGTGAGATGGCAAAGTGTGGAGGAGAATCAAAAACACAAAAACAGAGCGGAGCAGAAAAGACACCAAGAGAGATCTACTGGTGCAATAGGCGATTGCAACATCAACACCCAAAATAGCCAGATTATTGCGAGAGAACCAATGAACCCATGAAATCATTTCCTAGGTGCATTTTGCATATATCTTGACCTAGAAACAAACAAAGCTAGTGTCATTTTTGGCTAATTTCTAGTGTCCAACTGAGCTCAGTAAGTTGCCTCTAAACTCACAATTTCACACGAGTTTAACCAAGTTTGTTCAAGTTTCCATGAGCCTACTTAAAAACGATTCTAGCGAGTTAAACAGGTTTAAGCTAGTGGAAACGTAAACTCGAGTTTACAAGTTGAGTCACAATTTTGATAACTATGCTCACTGTCATTCTTTATAATGAAGATTCAACAAGGTAAAATGGGGATGTACATTGCCTGCATAACACGATGAAAGAGTATGATATTAATATACATCTTACCTCCTTGAGCCACTATCTAGCTTGCCACAGAGTGCGGCCACAAGTTTTTCATCCATGTTGCTGGAGGAAAAAACATGAAAAAGCTTGTCAGTGTTCTGTTCATTTCATTTATTATAAAAGAACTTATTTAAAGAAAGCATCATTCAGAAAAAAAGAAAAGAAAAGATCTAAACAGTCCCCTCTCCCCCATAAAACAAATAAATGAAATCACTACACCATAAGATGTAAAGAAATCACAGTTCACTCCATTCACAATATACCACATTAAACGAACACAATACCGCACTAATCATGATGTTTACACAAAATTTACAACAGCATTACACCAGAATGCCATTTGACAATGCACCTGGAACAAACAATATGTTTCTTTTGCTTTTAAGAGGGCATATTTGATAAAATAGAAAGCATTACCTCCTCATGTTCATCATAATACCAACTAAGGGTTGAGAAGATCGTGCAACAACTGCTCCAGTCACTGTCATCAGTAATTCCATAGAGTTAGAAGGCCATCCTCTAATTACAATAACAAATGGCAAAAGTACAGAGAAGAAAAGAATGGAAAAATAAGAAACATAAATGAAACCTAGATTCTGCACTTACGTGGATGGCACCATGAAACTACAGGTAGCCGACCTCTTGCACGGAAGCTGGATGCCTGGAGCACTTCATCATCACTAGCATTGAGACAATTCGTGGTAAACAAATAGTGGTTCAGGGGTCTCAAGCTTGTCAATATAGACAAAAATCACAACTAGTGAAAAAGTAGAAAGTTTGGCCTCAATAAATTACCTAATGATCTTTGGAACAACCAAAGCAAATGGATAACTCTGGCACATTGTATAATTGGAATTCACGCTACTTATTCTCCATAGTTCATTTGACCAGGTGAACGACCCATTTTCAATTATATCCATTGATGCATGATAAGAACCAAGGCAAAGAAGCCGACAATATTCATCTAGTAAACGGACCAGTGGAGTAGCGTTCTTAAACCTGGAAGGTCCTGAAGCAAAAGCATAAAGATCCCACAATCTTGTTGGCTTTGTACACCTCAGTAGCGCATCAAACACCACACGTCTCTGTAAAATTTTCACAATTATCATTAGATCCCAAACATGTTATAAGAAAATAAAAAGCAACCACTGACATCCTCACTGGCCTACAACACTTTTAAAGTTAAGTGTACCAACAACTACTTCAGATATTTTCTATGTCATCAAGTATAATAAAATGATTAATAGAGCACCAAGAATTCCAACTAGTATATAATATAATTAAATTTCCGCATTTTCACTTAAATTTCTTGCTTTTTCCTGCCAATGAAAGTTGGCTCAATTGGGACGGTCATGATTTAAGCTGAACCAATGTAAAGGTCTTGGATCTGATTCTTGCTGATGATCCGCTATCAGTAGGCATCCCCTAATTGTTGTGCACTTTACCTTCGTTGTGAAACAACTTAAGCACCTCCTCGACTTTTGTAAAAAAACTCAATGAGAGGTTATAGAAACCCGAATACAGTCAGTAAGAAGATAAACTTGCTCTATATTTGTCAAAACCATGCTGCTCATTATGTATTTTAGGAAGTTTTTTATTTGATACATTCTATATTTTTAATCTTTATTACAAGTGTATATTAAAACTAGGATTATGTATTTTAAAACAATCCCATAATCACATACGTAAACCAAAAACTAACCTTAAATGTTGGGGCCCCCAAAATTTATAAGGTTAAAAGCATATTAATGAAAAAATCAATTAATTCATTAGTAGAAGCATATATCTTGAAGAGAACTTGCAAAAAAAATCAAGCCACATCTATCCTGTCCAAGGATCATCTACAAAGGCCTGCTGAAAAGAAAACACAGGTTTGTATTTCATTGTACCCCTGTTCGCTGCAATTACATGTGTCTTAGAGTCGTTCATGGTGATCACATAGGATCCATGTGAAAAACTTTTCTGGGTTTGGTTGCAGTTCCCGGTGAAGGAATGAAGGGAAAAAGGGGAACTAAATTGATACATTAGAAGTATTCACAACAGCCTTTCATTTAAAAGATGTTAATGACATTTTGACCATTTATAAAGATGAACTTCAAAAGTGTAAATAAAACCACGATAAAAGTGAAACTTACACCCTTTTACAAGGTCACACAGCTACTTTCTTGGTAGAATTACCTGTTTTGTACGTGGTCTGAAACTGAAGACCAAAATTCTCATATCTTTTCCTGCATAAGTAAATCAAGAATATTATTATTCCTCTATTAAAAAAGGGCTATTTAGATTTAACACACTACAATACTACAAATGTGGAGTATAAAGAATCCCCCCTTAATAAAAAAGGAAAAAAGTAACGCAAAAAATATTATTGCAGAAAGCTGCTCAATTTATATCATAAAGTAAATCCTTTACGCCATGCACTTTACACCCAACAGAAGCAGCACACAATGTATGCTAGTATTTATTAATATTAATTAAAAAATAAATACACAGACAGAAAGAACTAACTAGCTAGCCATCAAGACATCAAAATTTAAAGTTCTACCCAGTTTTAGCCCAAACTCAAAATAACATTGTTCCAAATAAAAGTTGTCATCACAGATTACAATAGAACGTTTAAAACCATAGTACACTTAATGAATATACCAAAAGAGCAAGCAATTTAAGGTGCCCATAAATTTGCAACATATTAATAGTTCTCAGAAATATAAAACCGACTCTGTGTGCCTTCCCTAACAACTAAAATTTCTAGGAAAGTTGGTGTTTGACATGGTATCAAAGCATATATGGTTAAGTGGGGCACGACATGATTGCAATCTTTGTCAACCCCATTCTTCTAAAATATGTTGAATTTAAGAAAAAGAAGAACAAGCATGTCTACTGTCCATGCTTTAAGGCTGAAGGAATCTTGAGTAAGGGGGTATGATACAGAGGTCTATAACCAATATTGTAAATGCGTTTTAGGCTACGTTAACACATTGTTTCATTTGACCTATTATTGAATGTAAAGAGTCAACCGTGAAGGGAACTTAGGTTTCCAATCAATTGCAAGATTTATCTCCTATTTAATAATTAATAATTTATGTACAAATCTTGTATAGTTATTTCATTAATTACATATTTAAAAGAAAATATTGACTTAGAGAAGCTTTTGCATACCAATCACCTGGAGCAGTCTCTGAGCTGGTGTCTTGTCTACATAACGATTATTTGACTGAACCTTTACAACCTGGATTTATAAGAGAGCATTGTATGAGATTCCAGATAATTGCAACAAAAGAAGGTACCAGAATCAAGCCACAAAAAGTACACTCATATGTTCATAAGTCATAACACCACATAAATATAATTATTTTCACAACATTAATAGAATGAGAAAGAGTACAGATAATAGTTCCTGTTGCTGAGCTCATATGAGCATATCACCTAATGACACAAATCCATCTCATTGACAAGTCAATCAAATAAAAAAGTCCAGAATCATTCAAAAAAATTGTTTTATAGAACTAACCATTTAAAATATCAAAGTTCTAATTTCCATTAATGAATCAGTCTAAGTATACTTTGGGTATTTGTGGTACATAAAACAATTAGTAATAAATTCAAGACTTCATGTATTCTACAACCAATTGCTAAATTCTAATGTAAAATAATATGAAAGTGTGTCCACGTGAACATTTGTACATTGAAAGGCGAAGAAAAGAATAAAACAAAAATAAGTGAAGAAATAGATGGGACTAAAATGGAGGCTGAAAAATGCATGCAAAAGGGATATGCATGGTCAATCAAAATTATTATTCAAATTTCATTTCACATGTCCGATTATAGTATATACTAGTATGTCAACATATATGTGAAGCAGACAAAGAGAAAGTTTGGATCAATCTAATGCAGCATAACTAAAGTAGATAACAATATACACACAAAAGAAAATAGTTGGCAGAAAATATTGCATGAACTTACTATCTTGTTAAACTTCTCAATGGTTGCCAGTGGTATCGTTCCAAGGGAAATGACTTTTCTAGTTCCCTCACTCTAGAAAATGCAAGGAAATCAAAGAATAAAGTCAATACAGGTTATTTACAAATAACTAGGCAGGTAACAAAAAAGGCACACCAATCCGCAACAGAACTCAGGAGCTTAATAAGCCTGACATTGGATGAAGGTGAGGCAAATAATTGCCACCAACTGTATCCAATAAAAGAAACAGAATTTGGCATAAGAAAATAATGTTCCATAAACTAATTATATAATTCACATTCCATACAACAGATGCTAATGTTCAGCATATGAATCAAAAGTTAGACTCTGCAAGTGTAATACATAAGTGACTTACAAAAGAAGATAAACACCTAAGCAATCAAGGGACATCAACCAGCACACAATAAAAAATAAACTCTTCCTCTTTCAGTCGGTGACTTTATTTTTTTCTCCTCTCTCCATTAAATGCAACACTCCAAACCAGTTTCTTTTAGATAGAGCAGTTTTTTAGTGGCAGTTTCTCATTTTTTTCATCCGCCTTTAGCGCCAATACCCCAAAAAACCAGGATCCTTTCTTTTGTCAAATCTCCCCTCCCTTACCCTACTGAACTCAGCATGCTTCCAATTCCACTGCCCCTCTTCAGTCTTCTTTTTCTAATCATTTTACATATTTTCACCCAATTTATATTGTATTTTATAGTTCTTTTTGTGGAAAAAATGTTTTTGGTCACTGTACTTTTGGTCAAATTTAATTTGGGTCCAAAATCAGATTTGTCCAAAAGTGCAAGGACTCAAACCACACTTTTTCCCTTTTAAAATTTGATTTAGCAGGCACTCACTGACCTTGTCAGAACATATCTAAGCCTAACACCAGTAAAAATTGAAGTTGGTGTACTGAAGATTGGAATCGACCATGGCTAGAAAGGTAAATCACGAATTATGTCTAGGCTCACACACATGCATTAGCTACAGTTTCAAGCTTGATGGTCAGGTCAGGTGCTATGAACAGTACCAACAGCATAGAAATTTAAGGCTCGAAAGATTTGGAAAAGGAAGAATTGAACAACAAAAAACCATGGTAAGGTGAATGTTTGATACAACAAAACAACAGGTTTGAGTAACGTGGAAATTAAAATGCACCTTTTTCTAATATATCTAAAGAGTTAATCATTAAATAGTTTCAAGCATGATGATCGGGTCAGGTCGGGTCAGGTCGGGTGCTATGAAGAGTACCAACAACATACATATTTGAAGCTCGAAAGATTGGGAAGAAAGAAGAATTTATCAACAGAAAAACAATGGTAAGGTGCATTTTTTATGACAGCAAAGCAATAGGTTTGGGTAACGTGGAAATTAAAATGCAACATTTTTCTGAAGAGGTAATAGTGTCTCCAAAACTTCCTCCTTATCAAGTGGTCTGGCCGAATAAAAATTCAAAAATTCTACAGCAGCAGCATGCCATTATTTTGTCAACCAAAATTCTTAATTATCACACCAATATATATTTAATATTATCTTTTCTATGGGTATTAATTGCCTTTCTAGGTTGCAGGCATTCCCAAATCATAAATTCAAGACTTCTATGGCATCATACTACCTCGTAAAGAATTATCCAGGAGTTATGTAGAAAGTACTACAAAACTGAACTTACCAGAAAAATAAGACGGAAATTTGTTACCATCAATGTGCCAGCATCATCTGTATTAACAAGAACAACACCATGTCCCTGAAAATAAACACCAACACCAACTTAGTTTCATTCGATATATTCAATCATGATAAATGTGAATTTAAAATATTAAAGCCTGTATTAAAAGTTAGCAAAAGGTTCACACTAAAGACAAATTTCTAGGAACATTTGCTTTCCAGGTATATTATCATCCTCTTTCCCCCATCCAAAAAAAAAAAAATCGTCCTCTTTCATTGTTGAAGGTTCACATTGAAGAGAAATCAGTTGCTTTCTTGGGTATACTTTGTTCTAGTACATGCAAGCCAGGATTTCTAAAAACAAATGCTTATTTTAAAATCCAATAGCCAGGTTCACATTCTAGTATATTTTAGTTATCAGTTCACAAATGCTTTGATTCTCTCTTCCTCTTTTTCTTTTCCAAGTATTGCACCATTTTCTATGCATCACATATTTTCAAAAATCCTTTGTAATTCTAGTTAATATGTCGAGCATTATTTTTGCATCTCAAGCTAAACATGATTTCAAAGCAAAAAAATTGCCACTAAATTAAACCAAGAGAGATGAACTCAAAATAAAGGCAAGGGAAAGTAACAGGAAAATGCATATACTAAACTAAATATTTAACTTTTATTATATCACTGCAAAAGTCATAATTAGACAGTCCAATAGCTGGAACCCATTTATAAGATGTTTATATATATTAGTTCATATTTACATTAAAAAAAAAAAAAAAAAAAAATCAACCCTCTACTCCAGTGTTTAACATGTCATATCTAGGTCAAATATCTTCAACTCTGACTATATGTTTGTTTTCGGAAGCAATGTCATCTACCAAATTGAGCTTGCAGTGAGATAATGTGAAGTAAGGAACAGAACACTGACCCACACTCTGCACACAAAGTCCTATCCACCAGTCCCCACTCCCCACTCCCCCCGGGAACTATCCTCCACCCTGTTTGGCTCCATAATGACTTGAAATATTGAGAAGAAAAGACTGAGTTGCTCACTTTGGCACTCAGCTGTATATTATGTGTGTGTGTGTGTATTATATGTGCAAGTATGGGTCAATAAAAGCAGCAATGAGTAAATTGACAAAAAAGAGGGCTACAATATAGAATAGGGGAGGAACCTTAGAATCATTTGCTAGATCAATTAGATGGGGAAATTTTGGAAAAGATATTGAGATGTATATGGAGCCATTACTAAAAATGTGATCAAAAGCACCTAAATCAATTAGTCATGGAGCTTGGCTATTGGATTTAAGTCCAAGATATTCTTGGTACTAAGAAAGGTTATGCTCAATTTTTTCTGACTTGGATGCATTGGTTGTTTTCACATGAAAACCACGCAAGGAATAACATGTTTCTTGAGTGTGTCCCATCTTCTTACAATAAGAACACTGAGGTAAACCATTTCTGCCTCCACATACAATTTTTCGCTCTTTTTAAGAGTAGAGACATGGAGAAGACATGTAACTAAAATTTCCATTGAAGGCATCTCATGGCCAGACACAGAGAAGTATGTATTCATAGCCCATAGAATAAAAATAACATTCAACTGATCGTGCTTTTACTTCATTCCTACCAATGAATCAGCTTCAAGAAACATCTTCAACTACTGCATCGTATAGACGTTAGCCAAAATACTCCTGGCCATCTTTTGAAAAGAACAAGTCTTAAAGTTCTAATAGAACCCACAATATTGGGTTCTATAGACTACCACAACACAACAAAAACACATACTTGAAAATCAAGTTTCAACCACTGAATTTTATTTTCATATTATAGAAGTTGTTGCAGAAGCGAAGGAAGCTTCACTAAAGAAAAGGTTGAATATAATTGATAAAGACCGTGAAAAAAGTATGGAGGTTGAAGAAAGACAAAGTATGGTTTCTTTTAGAGGAAAAGAAAGAGTTGGTTGTAGTAGGGGGGAGTTAAAGTGACTATAAAATCAAATGATAAAAAAAGGCTATAAAGAAGAAGTTGATGCTCAAGTTGCTGAGTGTTGTGCACCAATGATAATCAAAAACGTAAACAGAGGAGACTACAATGCACATTTTCCAATCAAAACAGAAACCGGATGTATCACACAACATAACAATCAATATCTACACCATCATGTTGTTTGAGTGTATGACAGTAATGATTCAGAGCCAATCAGTTGCAGGAAAGAATTTTTATATGGATATTAAATTGGATGATTGTTTGCAGGTCACATGCGTCAAACTCAGTATGCAGTGATTCCACAATGTATTGTGCACATTCACACGGAGGTAACAAAAACAACAGGACTACTAAACCTGATAAAGTTTTCAAGAAATTCTGCAAGCTATTTCGTTGGTATTCATACAACGGTAACCAAGACAACAGAGCCACTGACCCAATAAAGTTTTCAAGAAATTCTATAAGCTATCTAGTTGGGTAAGGAACGTGATGAGTTCAATACAACTTAAGTTTCTGAAACGAATCTTTGATGAGCTACCAAACCTGCATGTACTTCTGGCAAATCCCCAATCACCCTTACCATTCTCAGTCCTATCTTCATTCCCCACATTCTGTACAATTTCGCAGACTAAACACACACGATCAAAACCAGGCTAATTCATTCCAAAACAAAACTTCTAAACAACAAAACCACAACCTCTCCGCAAATAACACTAGAAACAACCTAGATTACCAAAACAAAAAAGACAAACGGCGATTTCTCAAAAATCTTGGAAACAAATGAAACAACAGAGAGAGAGAGTTTAAGGAATTGTTGCGTACTTCGGCGACAACTTGCTCCGCCTCGATCAAGAAATCGAAATTCGCATTCGAAACGAAGTGCGTAATTGGCTGCATATAAATTACGTAGAGAGGTGAATAACAGATTGAATCGAGAAATGAAGAAGGTTGAATAAAAGAAAAAGAAAAGAAAGAAAGAATAAAGAAACCTCAATTTTGGTCCATTCGAGGGCGTCCCAGCTTCCGGTTACTTCCATCTTGGAGAAGTCGGAGACATCCCGGAGAGAGGTTGTTCGAGTGGCACGGTGCTTGGGCACATCCATGCCGGAAACGGCGGAGGAGGTTGGACTCCGGCGAGTGATGTAAGAGGAGAAGAGAGAGAAAGGGTTGCGTCAAATCGAAGAGTACCAAACGTTCAAGCGGGTTATGGTACGGTATGGTAAGTTTCGTGCTCCCGCGTCACATTATTAAGTTATATTGTGCCAAACAAAACTTGTAGGTGTTTGTTTGTAGTGATGCTTCTACCGCCCCGGTGTTCCAAGCCAAGCTATCGTTATCTTTCTCTTTTATCAAATAATTCTCTTTAAAATATTGTTTTCTTTTCTGTGCATTTTTTACGAATTTTCAAAATAATTAAAAATCTAATTAGATGTTGGGTTTGTTCAGAACAGTTTCTCTTCAAATCAAATACTTTTCAAAAATATATTTTTTTTTGTAAAAAAACTTGAATCAACTTCTCCTTTTTTAAAAAAAAAAAACTTTTTCTATTTTCATTTTGAACAAACTGATTCGGTTTCTTCACCGTCCACGATTTCTTTTTTTGCTTAAACATCGGTTTGCTTTCTGATTTTTTTTCATTTCCTCCATTTTTTTAATTTATTTATTTTGTTCAATTTAATCATGTTTAGTAACAATATTTAAATCATTAGTTTTTTATAACTTTTTTATTTAAAAAAAAAATTTACGTTCCTATTAAAAAAAGTTTGAAAATTCTAAAAGAATGTCTAGTGACAGTCTGTTTTAAAATAATAAAATTTGTTTCAACAATTTTATTTATACTAAAAAATTTTAACATTAAAATAATTAAATCTTATTATTTTTAAATTACTAACACTTCTAAAATCTCATTTTCTAAGATTTTATAATTTAATCAAGAGACAAAATTGCATAATTTAAAAATAAAAAAATTATAATTAAATTGAAAAAAAATATATAACCAAATTTAATATAAAAAATTTATCAAACACATGACACGATATTAACTTAACCGTTTATTTTTTTTTATTTCTAAAAAATTATAAACAAAAAAAAACTATGTGATAACATGTTGCTCACCATACATTAATTATTTAATCAATGTTAGAAAACAAAATCAGATTAAACAAAATTAATGAATATTAAAACGAAATTAAAAAAATATATATTAAACCAAATAAAAATATCTGAACGAAAATTAGAACCAATATTTAAGTCTTTACATTTTAAACGAATTTGGCAATTAATATAAGATAATTATTTGTGTTTGAACAAGAAAGCTTTTTTGTTTATGCATCTTTTTAAAATAAATAAATTATTTACTTTTAATGGACTCAAATAAAAACTTTAGTGCATAATTAGATTATGGTACCATACTTTAGTACGCACGTATATAAATATTTTGCTCTTATTAGCTTTTATAGTATCTAAACTTTTAAAATTTAGATTCACGTTCCAAGTTTCATTCGTTTTCTTTCCTTTTGTCGGAAAAGAAAAATATTCGACAATTAATAGAAATTTAACGTATTAATAAGGTGACATCGCTTTCAATGCATTCATTGGCAATGAATGACGTGTAAGATAGTTGAATGAAAATACAACTTAATAATGTTTTATTTCTATTTCCTGTTAAAATATCTTATACATTTTCCTCGTTATCAATCCATATAATCAATGTCATGACACGCATTTGATATACTCTCATTAATTGTTAAATAAAGTTTATGATGAGAGATTTAGTCTTAAATGTTGGAAAAAAAAAACGTGAATAGTCATAGAATTAAATTAGGAGTGTTTGATTTTTATTTTTTTTTAAGTATGCTGTTTTCTTAATTGTATCAAATTCAATTCCATCCAATTTAACTTAGTTTCTTGTAGATTAGGTGATAGGTTCTTTACGGTGAGCCTCAAATATAACCTTATTAAAATTATTAAATAATATTAAAATTAATAATATACTAATATTATTATTGAATATAGTTCGTTATTTTATTTTATTAAATTATTTGATTATTTAAATATTAAAAACATAGTCTATTTTACAAAAAAAAAAAGTTATTCTAAAGAATTTTTTTAGATTATAAAATTTAACAAAAAAAATTCAAAAAACTATTATAATGGCATCATCATTACAATAAAATAAAATGTTACTTGAAAGTATGAAAAAAGTATAATATTTTTTATTAGATAACGTGCTAAAATTAATATAAACTGTTTTGTATTATGTTGTCCTTTTAAATTAAAAATTTACTTTAAATATTAACTAATTTTAGATCGAGGTAAATAGACTCGTTTAAAAAATAATTAAAGGGGAATATGAAGTATCTAAACCAAATCGTGCGCTATCAACGTATGATGTGCGCTTCGAAATACATTACTCACACGGTATAAATCTCCCTTTGGTGTTCTAAGTTTCAACAATTGAGTGGTTAAATATATTGATCGATGTTTTGTTCGAAAGTAAAAAATGTGTCTATGTTCACTGCGAAAAAGTCTTATTTGTTGTTAGACCAGTTATAATTTAGTTTGAACTGGTCAAATGATATTTTGGTTTTTAAGGCTGTTTCTTCTTCTTCTTTTTCTCCATTAACAACTCCCAGTATCAAGGAACAAAATCTTTCATCTGTCAGTAGTATTCTGTTTAAAGATACTGATAGACTCAACAGAATAAATGGTTCAACATTTCTTAAGTAAGACAAATATTTACACTGCATCTTTCTCTTTATTTTTTATTTTTTTTATGATTTAAAACCAACCATTGGTATCCAAGTTTTGCTGTTGAAGGAACTGTGAAATGGATATTGAATAAAAAGTTTCTTGCAATTTACTCCTACTGAGTTTGTTGGGAAGAACTGTGAGTTTTGTAATATTAGATTTGTGGAATGATATGGCAGAAGATTATGAAGTGATACCCACCACCATGACTTAAATAATGCATCACAGGGAGAGAAAAAATATGAAGGCAAAAGATAAGTTCTGGGTGTGATTGTTTTAAATCAAGAATAGAATGAGTATGATACTTCGATAATTCTCTCCACATAAAAATCAAATAGTAAGTTCAAAATCTATGTTTCAAGTAATCGCAATATTTCTAACAATTTAATGTTGATTGAACTATAGCGGGAGCAAGGGGCCCCTCCTTGCCCCTTGGATCTGTCACTGATCATAAAAATATCATTTTAATTACTGTCAGTAACAAACAGTCTAAAAAACAAGAAATAAAATGAAAACATTATTAAATTGTTTAAATACTAATTAAAAAAAAACAGAAAATATCTTTACATACCATAAATATAAAGCATTTGAAATCTTTGTGTCTCACCATTCAAAAGATACCGACGTAGAAATTTATAGAATTCAACAGATATCAATATAGAAATATCCCGGCTGATAAAAACTATACATTTAATACATATAAAGCTCATAAATATGCACCCATAGGACTACTATTCAAAGATGAGATATGCGATCCAAGTTAAATCAGCAAGATCTCCTCAAGAAAAATAATACTGAATATTTAAAATGAACATTTCTCACCAAGAATGCATTTCTGACACAAACCAGTGTATGTGGGTATTTCTCTCATGCTCCAGGGCACCTATTTCACATTCACTGAGATCTAAGAAGCCAGAAGATTTGTCTCCCTGAAAAGATTCATCCAAATCAATTGCAGGGACTGCACTTTTGTTGAAAAATGAATCCTGCCATGAACTTGACTTAAAAGTGCTTATACATTCAGTTGGGAATATCCATTATCTACCCCACCATGGCCACAGTCTAGCAGAGCTTTTTTATTTAGCTCCCTTGCATATCTCCACACATAATTCAGACCCACAAGAAGCTCAGTAATTATTGCTTCTGTTTTTTCTTGATTTGCAAAGTAAAGGGTTTGTACCAGCAGCACATTTGTTCGGGAAACAAAGCAATGTTGCTCATAACTTCTCTCAGATTGCCATCTTAGCATGTTGTGGGCAAGCGGGGCTAACCATTCTAATATACCCGTCATTGCTTCGGTCCATTCTTCTGCTAGACCTGCATCATACACTGCTGAAGCCATGGCCTTGGAATATGGCTTCAGTTTGATGCTAATAGAAACTCTTACACGTCTCGGTAACATGTTGTACAGATCATCTCTTGCATCAAGACCAATCAAGTAAGGAGATGTTGCCAGCTTCTCAATCATGATGATTACATTTGCATAGTGCAGGGCTAAAGAAGCAGCACCAAGGGATTCAGATGGAGGCTTTAACCTGCACAGGTAATGGAAAGTTGATTGAGGGCTATGAACCTCTTTTCTAGGAGTAACAAGGTTTGCCTTAGGGTCATTGGGATTCTGTGATGCTAAATGAACATCATTTGAGCTTGAGCGGCTATCAGTGACCAAAGAACTGTTGGTCAGTATAGATCCTTTGAAAGGTTCTACTTGAGTCAATCGACTATGTCTTGCATTAATTTCCTTCCCACTTACAGCAGATGAGTGGCCATTTAAGTTCCAAATCTTGCTGCTTTTATTTGTTCCATTATCTGGGACGGGCTTTTTTGAATTTTTTCCAAGAGGACCTGAGAAAAATCTGACACTTCTATTCTTTACTGAACTTAGGCCTGGCTTTGTGGACGAGTCTCCAGCATCTAAAGGAAACATGCTAGCTTTATTTGTTCGAACATTTGGACGAGATGTAGCAGCAAAAGCACCAAGAGGTCCTGAAGCAAATGTGGCCCGAGCTTTGCTAGAGGGTTGGACTGAAGGTTGCAATAATTCAGACACTGATCGACTACCATCAGCGTGATCAGAATTCAAAGCACTTCGATTCTTGATTTTACCAACATCTATTATCTCTTGAATGCCAAATACATTGTTGATCCTTCTGAATATTGTAAATAAAGATCTTGCTAAAATGTTCACCGTGTAATCATATGTTCTGTTCCACAGAGAACTAGCCTTTAAGTTCTTCACCTCGAGCCTCTTCCAGGCAACCTTCTTTTGATAGTCAATTAAATTTGGTCCATCTGACTCGGTGTAAGCCTTCATTCTTCCAAGAGTTTGCTCGAGATCAGCTAGCAGTTCCATCTCTTGGTACAAAGTTGCATTAGTTGATATGAACTTTTCCATCCTTCTTACCTTTTTTTCCATTTTTTTGGAACTGAACTCCCACCGATATGGATCAAAACCAAAAGTGATAAATTCATCAAAGGCATTCTCAAAACCTTTCAAACTTTGATCACTACACTTTCTCCCTAGCCTAGCCACAGATTCAGCTACATGTGCCATATTCTCAAGCATCTCCAGACTGATTAAACGTACAATGAAATTCTCATCTTCCGAAACAAGCTTTCTGATACCCACTGAATTTGTTATCTCTTCTCTCAACTTAGCAACCTGTTTATCACTCAAAGACTGCCACAAGTTAACAAGCTTGGACATTAAGCTTGCGACTTCAAATGCTAATACTCCAAGCACGGCCTTCTCAGAATGAGCATCGTCCTTCCGTTGATTCTTCCATAGAGTTCGAAACCATGATGCACCAACCATTGCTTACCTATGAATTGTAAAAAAATGCTCTTTAAGACAAGTCCTTGGTCATAGCTCTGTAGTACTCCATAAATAACACAAAATAAGATTGTCAAAATGGGTTTTAAGTATCCAGATAAATTTCAATCTGAATCAAATACTTTATGATGCTCAGCACAATATAACAAAATACGAACTTGGTCTTTCTAAAAGGCTCTTTTTGCTATTCTGGCCCATGGCAGGGTAAGGAAGGGGCACGGAAGATTATGCTTGAGGTTATTAAATTTGGCCAAATGAAAAATGGTTTTTCCCTATTACTTACTGCATGCGGAATGAAGTGGACTATCCTAACATCTTTCAACCATGGCAAACTATTCCAAGTGCTTAGATTTTATAGTTTATTATATCATCTTCTGCAACTGTGAAAATTCTACGTGTTTCAAGTACAACAATGGATTATTTGTGAATTAAAAGGCATCTTTTTCCCTTGGAAACCAAGCTATCTTTGCCGACTGCTTTATTAGAATTTTACCTAACTCATGAAACAACCTATTGGATGATCCTCTTTACCTTTATCCGGTCATATATAGTATTTTGATGCAAATAGATGGGCCTAAGATAAATCAATTCATCATATTATAGCTTCATGATATAATTACCAATTTTCCAATGTCTTGGAATATATGGCAAAATCTAGCAGACACAAACTACGAAGCATGTGAAATGGATATCTATATCTTGTGCAGATTAAATTGATGTATAAAAACAGCAATTATACTGTGGTTTAAACAAAATGGGTATAAGTCTCGGTAAGTTCTTAATTTTAACTTCAAATTGTAGCAAAAAATGTTCAAGTTGACCAGACATCAGTCACAATCTTGTATAGATACAACCTTAGTGTAACCCACAGCGATAGAAAAAAAAAAAAAAAAAAAAAAAAAAAAAAAAAAAAAAAAAAAAAAAAAAAAAAAAAAAAAAAAAA